>Ga0190274_10000015_pt1 | contig 349523 bp, 291 predicted proteins | sample Popmic531T_FD_133002 | JGI IMG/M metagenome (GOLD analysis project Ga0190274, IMG submission 133002) | Populus adjacent soil microbial communities from riparian zone of Yellowstone River, Montana, USA - 531 T | ecosystem: Environmental > Terrestrial > Soil > Riparian zone | place: USA...
AACATCCTCGAGATCCAGAAGCCGGAGCTCGACGCGCAGCTGATCGGCGAGTCGGTGGCGATGCAGCTCGAGAAGCGCGTCGCGTTCCGCCGCGCCATGCGCAAGGCCGTGGAATCGGCGCTGCGGTTCGGGGCGCGCGGGATCAAGGTGCGCGTGTCCGGCCGGCTGAACGGCGCGGAAATCGCGCGGTCCGAGTGGTACCTGCACGGCCAGCTGCCGCTGCAGACGCTGCGCGCGGACATCGATTACGGCTTCGCGGAAGCGCACACGACCTACGGGAAGATCGGCGTCAAGGTGTGGCTGTACAAGGGCGAGCGCCTGACGCCGAAGACGGGCCGCGAAGAGGAGTATCGCCAGCCGCGCCGCGCGGCGGGCGGCGGCGGCGGCCGCGACCGCTAGCGCGGGGCCGGTCACGCCGACCGACAGATCAGATCGATTGCAAGGATTGCTTTTATGTTGATGCCGAAGAAAGTCAAATACCGCAAACAGCAGCGCGGACGGATGCGCGGGTTGGCGTGGCGCGGGTCGGCCGTGTCGTTCGGCGACTTCGGGCTGATGTCGCTCGAGCCGTGCTGGCTGACCGATCGGCAGATCGAAGCCGCGCGCGTGGCGCTGACGCGTGACATCAAGCGCGGCGGCAAGGTGTGGGTGCGCGTGTTTCCGGACAAGCCGGTGACGAAGAAGCCGCAGGAAACGCGCATGGGCAAGGGCAAGGGCGCGCCTGAGGGCTGGGTCGCGGTCATCAAGCCGGGCCGCATCCTGTTCGAGATGGAAGGCGTGACCGCCGACGAGGCGCGGTCGGCGATGCGGCTCGCGTCGGCGAAGCTGCCGATGAAGACGCGCTTCACCAAGCGCTTCACCGAGGAGCCGACAGCATGAAGGTCCGTGAACAGATGGGCGATTTCCGGGGGCTGACGGTGCCGGACCTGCAGCAGCGCGCGCGCGACCTCGAGGAGCAGGTGTTCCGGCTCCGGCTCCAGTCGTCGATGGGGCAGGTGGGCGCGGGCAACAAGATTCGGCCGCTGCGCCGCGAGCTCGCGCGCGTCAAGACCGTGATCAGCGAGAAGGGCGGCAGGGACTAGCCATGGCCAAACAGGAAATCGTAGGCACCGTCGTCAGCAACAAGATGACGAAGAGCGTGGTCGTGGCGATCGAGCGCCAGGTGCGCGACGCGTTGTACGGGAAGCAGATTCGGCGGACGTCGCGGTTCATGGCGCACGACGAGCGCAATGACGCGAAGGTCGGCGACCGCGTGGCGCTGGTCGAATCGCGGCCGCTCAGCCGCCGCAAGCGATGGGTCGTGACCCGCGTCGTCGAGCGGGCGAAGGAGATCTAGCCATGATTCAGATGCGCTCGGTTCTCGATGTGGCCGACAATTCCGGCGCCCGCAAGATTGCGGTGATCAATCCGATTGGCGGTTCGACGGGCCGCTACGCGCGGATTGGCGACATCGTCACGGCGTCGGTGAAGGAAGCGACGCCGGACGCGACGGTCAAGAAGGGCCAGGTCGTCAAGGCGGTCATCGTGCGGACGCGCAAGGAACTGCGGCGCCGCGACGGGACGTACATCCGCTTCGATCGGAACGCCGCCGTCCTCATCAACAACGAGGGCGAGCCGGTCGGCACGCGCGTGTTCGGGCCGGTGGCCCGGGAGCTGCGCGAGCGCCGGTTCATGAAGATTATTTCGCTCGCTCCGGAGGTCCTGTGATCGCGCGGGTCGGCAACATCAAGAAGAACGACAACGTGGTCGTGATCGCCGGCCGCGATCGCGGCAAGCGCGGCCGCGTGCTGCGCGTGGTGCCGGTCAAGGGCCGCGTCATCGTCGAGGGCGTCAATTTCATCAAGCGGCATACGCGCCCGAACCCCCAGAAGAACGTCAAGGGCGGCATCGTCGAGCGCGAAGCGGCCCTGTCGGTGTCCAACGTCCAGCTCGTCTGCCCGGAGTGCTCGGCGCCGACGCGCGTGGGCCGGCAGCAACTGGGCGACGGGCGCCGCGTCCGGGTCTGCCGCAAGTGCAAGGGAGTGGTCGACAAATGAGCCGGCTCAGGGAGCGATATCAAGCCGAGGTCGTGGCCGCCCTCCAGAAGGAGTTTGGCTACGCGAACGTGATGGCCGTGCCCAAGATCACCAAGGTGGTCGTGAACATGGGCCTCGGCGAAGGCACGCAGAACGCGAAGATCGTCGAGACGGGCGCCGAGGAACTGAGCAAGGTCACCGGCCAGCGCGCGTCGGTCACGCGCTCGACGAAATCGATCGCCCAGTTCAAGGTGCGCAAGAACATGCCCATCGGGGCGATGGTCACGCTGCGCGGCCAGCGGATGTACGAGTTCATCGACCGGCTGGTGTCGATCGCGCTGCCGCGTGTCCGCGACTTCCGGGGCGTGTCGCCCCGCGGGTTCGACGGCCGCGGCAACTTCACGATGGGGCTCCGCGACCAGTTGATGTTCCCGGAGATCGACTATCTGAAGGTGGACAAGGCGCGCGGGATGAACATCTCGTTCGTCACGACGGCGAAGACCGACGAGGAAGCCCGGCGGCTGCTGCAGCTGATGGGCATGCCGTTCCGGCAGAACTAACGGCGAAAGCGAGCACAGCATGGCAACGACAGCAAAGATCGTCAAGGACGAACGCAAGCCGAAGTTCGGGGTCCGGCACCGCAACCGCTGCAAGAAGTGCGGCCGTCCGCGCGCCTACCTGCGCAAGTTCGCGCTGTGCCGCCTGTGTTTCCGGGAGCTGGCGCTGCGCGGCGAAGTGGCCGGCGTAATCAAGAGCAGCTGGTAGAAGCAGCTTCGACGTTCGAAGTTAACAGAGAGCGAACATGACTGACCCGATTGCCGACATGCTGACCCGAATCCGGAACGCCGTGAACGCGCGCCATCAGCGCGTGGACGTCCCGGCGTCGACCTTCAAGGTCGAAATCGCGCGGATCCTCGAGCGCGAGGGTTACATCCTGGGGTTCAAGACCGTGACGGACGAGGAGGCGGTGCAGCCGGTCATCCGGATTCTGCTCAAGTACGGCCCGCGCGGCGAAAACGTCATCACCGGGCTGGAGCGCGTGAGCCGGCCGGGCCGCCGGGTGTACTTCGGCCGCGACGACGTGCCGCCGGTCATGGGCGGCCTCGGCACCAGCATCCTCACGACCTCGCGCGGCGTGATGACCGGCCAGGACGCCATCAAGGCCGGCGTGGGCGGCGAAGTGCTCTGCAACATCTGGTAGTAGCGACATGTCGAAGGCCTGCCCGCCGAAGCCCGGCGCCGGCGGGTTCGGACTTCGAAGATCGAAGTTGAGGAAACGCGATGTCTCGTATTGGTAAGAAGCCGATTCCCGTGCCGAAGGGCGTCACTGTCAGCGTCAAGCCTGACGGCGTCGAAGTGAAGGGCCCGAAAGGCACGCTGAAGCAGATCGTGCCGCCCGGCGTGTCGTTCGAGGTCAAGGGCAGCGAGCTGGTGGCGTCGACCGTGCGGCCCGACCCGGAGCTGAGCAAGTACCACGGCCTGGCGCGCAGCCTGATGGCGAATGCCGTCGAGGGCGTCACCAACGGCTTCAAGCGCGAGCTCGACATCGTCGGCGTCGGCTACCGCGCGGAAGTCAAGGGCAAGCAGGTGGTGTTCGCGCTCGGCTATTCGCATCCGATCGTGTTCGACATCCCGGCGGGCATCGACGTCGTGATCGACAAGCAGACGCACGTCACCGTGACGGGCATCGACCGGCAGCTGGTCGGCCAGGTGGCCGCCAACATCCGGCGCATGCGCAAGCCCGACCCGTACAAGCAGAAGGGCGTGCGCTATACGGGTGAAGTGCTGAAGAAGAAGGTCGGGAAGACGGGGGCGTAGGGGCTGTCATGAAGATTCGAACGAAAAAGGATCGCCGCGATCGCATCCGCCTGCGGCAGCGGAAACGGATTCACGGCACGGCCGAGCGGCCGCGGCTGGCGGTATTTCGATCCGTCACGCACATCTACGCACAGGTGATCGACGACATGGCCGGCAAGACGGTCGCCGCCGCGTCGAGCACCGAGAAGTCGCTCAAGACGGTGTTCGCCGGCGACGTCCGCGGCGGCAACCGGAAGGGCGCCGAGGCGCTCGGGCAGGTGATCGCGGATCGCCTCAAGGAGCGGGGCATCACGCGCGTCGTGTTCGATCGCGGCGGCAATCTCTATCACGGACGCATCCGGGCGGTCGCCGATGCGGCGCGTAAAGCAGGGCTGGAGTTCTAACACATGGTGTCACGCGAAAAGATCGACCCGTCGGAGTTCGAGCTGAAGGACACGGTCGTGTCGATCAGCCGTGTTACGAAGGTCGTCAAGGGCGGCAAGAACCTGAGCTTCAGCGCGCTGGTCGTCATCGGGGACGGCCACGGCGTCGTCGGGTTCGGCATCGGCAAGGCCAAGGAAGTGCCGTCGGCGATCAAGAAGGCGATCGAGGCGGCCAAGAAGGTGCTGGTGCGGGTGCCGATGAAGGGCACGTCGATTCCGCATCCGGTTCTGGGCAACTTCGGCGCCGGGTCGGTGCTGCTCAAGCCCGCGCCCGACGGCACCGGGATCATCGCCGGCGGCGCCGTGCGCGCGGTCGTCGAGTCGGCGGGCATCCACAACGTGCTGACCAAGTCGCTCGGATCGGCCAATCCGCACAACGTCGTGCGGGCCACGTTCGTGGCCCTGACCACGCTGCGCGATCCGGCGATGGTCGCGCGGCTGCGCGGCAAAGAGGTCGAGGAGATGATGTCGTGACGGCGACCCACAAGAAGACGGCCAGCAAGAAAGCGGCCAGCAAGAAGGCGATCACGGTGACCCAGGTGCGAAGCACGATCGGCTTCGACCGGAAGCAGGCCCTGGCGATGCAGGCCCTGGGGTTGCGCCGGATCCGGCATACGGTCCAGGTCGAGGACACGCCCGCCGTCCGCGGGCTGATCCTGAAGGTGCGCCACCTCGTGGAAGTCGAAGGTGAATGATGTCGCTGCATAAGATTCGTCCGCCCAAGGGCGCCAAGCACGCGAAGAAACGGGTCGGCCGCGGGCAGGGATCCGGGCACGGCCACACGGCGTCGCGCGGCCACAAGGGCGCGCAGTCGCGCTCGGGGTTCAGTTTCAAGCGCGGGTTCGAGGGCGGCCAGATGCCGCTGCACCGGCGCGTGCCCAAGCGCGGGTTCCACAATCCGTTCCGCGTCGAGTACGCCGTCGTCAATCTCGACACGCTCGCCGAGGTATTCGAGGCGGGCTCGTCGGTGACGCCGGAGCTGCTGCGCGAGCGCGGCCTGGTGCGGCAATCTCGCGCGCGCATCAAGGTGCTCGGCCGGGGCGACATCACGAAGAAGCTGTCGGTCCAGGCGCACAAGTTCAGCGGCAGTGCCGCGGAGAAAATTGCCGCCGCCGGCGGGACCACGGAGGTGCTCGACTAGCCGCCGCGTCGGAAGGCGGACGGACACGAGAAACCCATGGACAGTCTCAAGAACATCTTCGCCATCCCGGAGCTGCGCAAGCGGGTGTTGTTCACCCTTGGCTTGCTGGCCGTCTTCCGGATCGGCGGGCACATCCCCGCGCCTGGCATCAATGGCAAGGCACTTGCCTTACTGGCCGAACAGGCCGCCGCCAACAACCTGTTCGGCTTGTACGACATGTTTTCGGGATACAGCCTGTCGCAGATGACGCTGTTCGCGCTGGGCGTCATGCCCTACATCAGCGCGTCGATCATCCTCCAGCTGCTGACCGTCGTCTGGCCGTACCTGGAGCGGCTCTCGAAAGAAGGCGAGCTGGGCCGCCGGAAGATCACGCAGTACACGCGCTACGGCACGATCCTGCTGAGCATCGTGCAGGGCCTGGCCATCGCGATCTTCCTCGAGTCCTACACGAACGTGCCGGGCGGGCTGCCGATCGTCTACGAGCCGGGCTGGTTCTTCCGGTTCACGACGGTGCTGACGCTGACGACCGGCTCGGTGCTGGTGATGTGGCTCGGCGAACAGATCACCGAGCGCGGCATCGGCAACGGCATGTCGCTGCTGATCTACTCGGGCATCGTCGCGGGCCTGCCGCGCGGCGCGGCCGCCACGCTCGCGCAGATCGGCACCGGCGAGATGTCGCCGCTCCGCGTGGTGCTGCTGATCGCGCTGATGATCGCGGTCGTCGCCGCGGTCGTGTTCATGGAGCGCGGCCACCGGCGGGTGACGGTGCAGTACGCGCGGCGCATGGTGGGCCGGCGCATGTACGGCGGCGCGAGCACGCACATTCCGCTGAAGGTGAACACGGGCGGCGTCATGCCGGTCATCTTCGCGTCGTCGATTCTGGCCTTCCCCCAGACGATGAAGAACATGTTCCCGGCCGGCGGGTTCATGGAGAGCGCCATCACGCAAATCAGCATGGGGTACCCGCTGTACAACCTGCTGTACGTCGGGATGATCATCTTCTTCGCGTACTTCTACACGGCCATCATCTTCAATCCGGATGACGTGGCCGAGAACATGCGGAAGTACGGCGGGTTCGTGCCGGGCATCCGGCCGGGCAAGCGGACGGCCGAATACATCGACACGATTCTGGCGCGCGTGACGCTGGCCGGGGCGCTCTACCTGGCGATGATCGCGCTCCTGCCCGAACTGATGCTGACGGGGTTCAAGGTCGAGCCCATTCCGGTCATCGGGCCGTGGCTCGATTCGGTGACGCCGAAGTTCATCACCGAAGGCATGAACGTGAAGTTCTACTTCGGCGGCACGTCGCTCCTGATCATCGTGGGCGTCGCGATGGATACGGTGCAGCAGGTCGAGTCGCAGCTCATCATGCGCCATTACGATGGGTTCATGAAGAAGACGCGGATTCGCGGGCGCCGAGGGTAAGCGCCGGTGGCGGTACGACTGGTGATGCTCGGCGCTCCCGGAGCGGGAAAAGGCACGCAGGCCGAACGGTTTGCGCGCAACCGCGGCGTGCCGAAGATTTCGACGGGCGACATCCTGCGCGAAGCGGTGCAGGAAGGGTCGGAACTCGGGCGCACGAGCAAGGCCATCATGGATGCGGGCCAGCTGATTGGCGACGACATCATGATCGCGATCGTCAAGGAGCGCCTGTCGCGCGCCGACGCCGCGAACGGGTTCGTGCTCGACGGGTTTCCGCGGACGGTGACGCAGGCCGTGGCGCTCGATGCGATGGTCAAGGGCGGCGCGCCGCTCGTCGTCGTGAACGTCGAAGTGCCGGAAACGGCGCTGGTCGAACGGCTGACGACACGGCGCATCTGCGCGAACTGCGGCTGGATCGCCGTCCCGGGGCTCACCGCGTGCGCCCGGTGCGGGGGGCCGCTCGTGCAGCGCCGCGACGACAACGTCGAGGTCGTCAAGGAGCGCCTGCGCGTCTACGACCGGGACACGCAGCCGCTCGTGGAGTTCTACGAGTCGCGGCCGACGTTCCGGTCGGTCGACGGCGACCAGACGCCGGATGCCGTGGCGGCGGATTTGGCCGCGGCGGTGGCGTCCGTCGTGGGAGGGCACGCGTGATCGTCTGCCGATCGGCGGCCGAAATCGCCCGGATGCGCGCCGCGAACCAGTTCGTGGCGTCGATCCTCGCGGAGCTCGAAGCCGCGGTGGCGCCGGGGGTGACGACGGCCGACCTGGATCGCATGGCCGAGCGGCTGGTGCGTGACGGCGGCGCGGTGGCGGCGTTCAAGGGCTACCGCGGGTATCCCGCGACGGTCTGCACGTCGGTGAACGAGGAAGTCGTCCACGGGATTCCGTCGGCGACACGGAAGCTGGTCGAGGGCGACATCGTGTCGCTCGACGTGGGAGTCAAGCTCGACGGGTTCTACGGCGATTCGGCCGTGACCGTGCCGGTGGGCAGGATTTCCGAGACGCGGGCGCGGCTGCTGCAGGTGACGCGCGAATCGCTCGATCGCGCCATCGCGCAGGTGAAGGTCGGCGGGCGGTTGTCGGACATCGGGCACGCCGTGCAGATGTGGGTCGAGATGCACGGGTTTTCGGTGGTGCGGGAGTTCGTCGGGCACGGGATCGGCGAGAAGCTCCACGAGGAGCCGCAGATTCCGAACTACGGCCAGCCAGGCCGCGGACCGAGGCTCGAGGCGGGCATGGTGCTCGCAATCGAACCGATGGTCGCGCAGGGCCGGCCGGAGACGAAGGTCCTGGCCGACGGGTGGACGGCGGTGACGAAGGACGGCAGCGCGGCGGCGCACTTCGAGCACACCGTGGCGGTGTCGGCGGACGGGCCGCTGGTGCTGACGGCGCGCCAGGGCGCGGCGGCGAATGCCGGCCGGGTCTAGGTCCGCGGGCGTCGGCCCCATCTGGGGACGGACGGCATGGCGGGGGCCGCGGTAACCGGAACCGTGCGGGCGGTGTTGCCCCGCGCGCTGTATCGGGTCGCGGTGGACGGCGGGCCGGACGTGACAGCGCATGCGGCGTCGGGTGCGGGCCGCAATTTCGTCCGGCTCGTGGTGGGCGACCGCGTGGCGATGGAATTGACGACGCGGGATCGGGGCCGCGCGCGGATCGTGAAGCGGCTGTAGCGAGGGTGGCATGAAGGTCAGAGCGTCGGTGAAGCGGATTTGTGACAAGTGCAAGATCGTGAAGCGCGAGGGCGTCGTGCGCGTGATCTGCCCGAATCAGAAGCACAAGCAGCGGCAGGGCTAAGGAAAAATTTATGGCACGTATCGCAGGCGTCGATCTGCCGCGCACCAAGCGCGTCGAGATTGGACTCACGTACATCTACGGCATCGGCCGCAAGAAGTCGAACGACATCCTGACGTCGGCCGGCGTCAGCGGCAACATCCGCGTGAAGGATCTGTCGGAAGACGACGTCCGGAAGATCAGCCGGGTGATCGAGGAAGTGGGTGGCGTCGAGGGCGATCTCCGCAAGGAGATCTCCATGAACATCAAGCGGCTGGTGGAAATCGGCAGCTACCGCGGGTCGCGCCATCGCCGGAACCTGCCGGCGCGCGGGCAGCGCACGCGGACGAACTCGCGGACCCGGAAGGGCCCACGCAAGGGCACGATCGCCAAGAAGAAGGTTGAGTAGCCATGGCTGCCAAAGAAAAAGACAAGGACGGCGCGACCCCGGACGGGGAAAAAGCGCCAAAGAAGAAGGCGTTTAAGAAGAAGGGCGAGAAACGCATCGTCCATCACGGCTTTGCGCACATCCAGGCGTCGTTCAACAACACGGTCATCACCATCACCGACGTCGAGGGGCATGTGATCGCGTGGTCGAGCGCGGGCGGTATCGGGTTCAAGGGGTCGCGCAAGGGCACGCCGTTCGCGGCCACGCAGGCGGCCATTGCCGCGGGCAACGGCGCGAAGGCCTACGGGCTTCGCAGCGTCGAAGTGCGCGTCAAGGGCCCGGGCGCCGGCCGCGAGTCGGCGATCCGCGCGCTGCAGACGGTCGGGATCGACGTGAAGTCGATCCGCGACGTGACGCCGATTCCGCACAACGGCTGCCGGCCGCCGAAGCGGAGACGGGTATAACGCGCTGAAACGACCAACCAACAACTGACAACGAACAAGTTGGGTTCTTGGTTGCGAGGGTCGGCGAGGTAGTTTGGCAAGCGCCTTACTTGTTAGTTGCTAGTTGTTAGTTGTTAGTTGTTAGTTTAGAGGACTCCCGAATGGCTCGATACATCGGTCCCGTCTGTCGCCTGTGCCGCCGCGAGGGCATGAAGCTCTTTCTCAAGGGCGAGCGCTGCTACACGGACAAGTGCGCGATTGAGAAGCGGAACGTCCCGCCCGGCCAGCACGGCCGCGCGCGCAAGGCGAAGATGGCCGGCTACGGCGTGCAGCTCCGCGAGAAGCAGAAGGTGAAGCGCACCTACGGCGTCCTCGAGAGCCAGTTCCGCCGCTACTTCGAGGCCGCCGACCGGCAGAAGGGCGTCACCGGCGAACTGCTGCTGCAGATGCTCGAGCGCCGGCTCGACAACGTCGTGTACCGGCTCGGTTTCGCCACGTCGCGGGCGCAGGCGCGCCAGCTCGTGCGGCACGGGCACTTCCTGGTCAACGGCAAGAAAGTCGACATTCCGTCGTACGCCGTGCGGTCGGGCGATGCGATCGCCATCCGCAGCGGCAGCGCGCAGAACCCGACGATTCAGCACGCGATGGAGGAAGTGAAGGGCCGCGGCATTCCGGAGTGGCTCAATTTCGACTCGGCCGCGCTGGCCGGGCGTATTTCACAGCTGCCGACGCGCGAGCAGATCAATCTGCCCGTGCAGGAACAGCTGATCGTCGAGTTGTATAGCAAGTAGTCAACCGCCGTCCCGCAGCCCTTCAGACCTGCGGCGGGAGGACGGCGGTCATCAGCAGGTCTGGAAAGGACAGTCCGATGTTGTGGAAGGGTTTTCAGCGGCCGAAGCGACTGGAGTTCGAGCGCGAGACGTTGACGGATCGGTTCGGCCGGTTTTCGGCGCAGCCGTTCGAGCGCGGCTTTGGCACGACCGTGGGCAACGCGATGCGCCGCGTGCTGCTGTCGTCGATCGAAGGCGCGGCGGTGACCGCCGTGAAGATCGAAGGCGTCCTGCATGAGTTCTCGCCGATTCAGGGCGTGGTCGAGGACGCGACCGACATCATCCTCAACCTGAAGCAGATCCCGCTCAAGCTGCACTCCGATCAGTCCAAGACGGTGACCGTGCGCGTGCTCAAGCCGGGTGAAGTGCGGGCGCGCGACATCGTCGCCGACGCCGACGTCGAAATCCTGGAACCGGACGCGCACATCGCGACCGTCAGCGAGGGCGGCAAGCTCGAGATGGAACTGCGCCTCAAGCGCGGCCGCGGCTACGTGGCCGCCGACAAGAACTTCGACGAGGACCTCGGCATCGGCTGGATCCCCATCGACTCGGTCCACTCGCCGGTCAAGAAGGTCAACTACGTGGTGGATGCGGCGCGCATCGGCCAGGTGACCGACTACGACAAGCTGACGCTCGAAGTGTGGACGAACGGCGCGGTCACGCCCCGCGACGCCGTGTCGCTGGCGGCCAAGCTGATTCGCGACCATTTCACGATCTTCGTCGGGCTCGACGAGGCCGGCGACCAGCCGCTCGACGTGGCTGAGCCGGTCAATTCGGTCAACGAGAACCTGGACAAGAGTGTCGAAGAGCTCGAGCTCTCCGTCCGGTCGTACAACTGCCTGAAGAATGCGAACATCCGGACGCTGCGCGAGCTCGTGCAGAAGACGGAAGGCGAAATGCTGAAGACCAAGAACTTCGGCCGCAAGTCCCTCAACGAGATCAAGGACATCCTGACCTCGATGGGCCTCGGCCTCGGCATGCGCCTCGACGCTCAGGCCGCGCAGGAGTAGTCCCATGCGTCACCGAGTCGCGTACCGAAAACTGGGCCGGGTCACGGAGCATCGCATCGCGATGCTCCGCAACCAGGCCTCCGCTCTGCTCGAACACGAGCGGATCCAGACGACCGTGCCGAAGGCGAAGGAGCTGCGGCCGTTCGTCGAACGGATCATCTCGATCGCCAAGCGCAGCCTCGACGCGCCGGCCGGCAGCTCGCGCGCCGTCGTGGCCCGCCGCCGCGTGGCCGCCGACATCGCCGATCGCGAGATCGTCACGAAGCTGTTCGACACAATCGCGCCGCGGTTCAGCGAACGGCCCGGCGGCTACACCCGCCTGCTGCGGCTCGGCCACCGGCGTGGTGACGCGGCCGATCTGGCATCCGTCGAGCTCGTGGGCAGTGAGTACGATCCGAAGGCCGCCGGCGACAAGACGGCTGACGGGTCACCCGAGAAGCCCAAGAAGAAGACGATGGGCGATCGCCTCCGGGGCGCGCTCGGCGGCGGACGCAAGAAGGACGGCGACGGCGCCAAGGGGCGCGTCGACGCGAAGGGCGCGGGCAAGAAGATCAGCACGCCGCGTAAGGCTGGGGGATCGTAGGTCCGACAGCTCCGCGAGTCCACAGGTCCGGCATGCTTCGATTCCACAAACGGCCCGGCGCTCCACGAGCGTCGGGCCGTTCGCTTTGGATCGTGATCGCGCTCGGCCTGCCGTGGGGCCTGAACTCGTCTCGCCTCATCGCGCAGCAGCCGGTCGATCCGTTCGTCGTGTCGTGCCAGGCGGTCGAGCCTGGCGCCTCCCTCGCAGACCTGCGCGCGCGGCATGGGCAGGCACACGTGGTCGATGCGCCAGGGTCGGATCCCGACGACATCCCCGTCACTGTGCTGTACCCGGACTCGGCGGAGCGGCGCGCGGAGATTCGATGGGCCGACAGCGCGCGCACCCGGATGGCGTCGCTCGCCGTGTACGGGCGGAAGAGCGTGTGGCACACGCCGGAGGGCGTCGCGCCTGGCATGGCCATCGCGGAGCTCGAGCTGCTGAACGGCCGCTCGTTCCTGCTGAAGCACTTCGAATATGCCGGCGGCGGCTACGTCTTCGACTGGAGCGGCGGCAAGCTGGCGGCGGCGAGCACGGGCGGCTGTGCGCTGGTCGTCCGGCTCATGCCGCCGGCGAACCAGGAATTCACCAGGCTCGAATGGCGCCTTGTCGAAGCCATCGCGTCGACGTCGGAGGTCTCGTCCGACGAACGGCGCATCAAACCGTACAAGGCCGCGGTGGTCGAGATCGGTCTCGCCTGGCGGAAGTAGGAGCTGCGGGACAGACCATGGAACCAGTCACCACACCGGAATTCACCGCCGCCCGCGCCCGGATGGGCGCGCACGTCCACCGCACGCCGCTCGTGACGTCGCGGACGCTGTCCGAGGCGAGCGGGTTCGACGTGCGGCTCAAGGCCGAGCTGTTCCAGCGCACGGGCTCGTACAAGATTCGCGGGCCGCTCAACAAGTTCGCGCAACTGTCGACTGAGGAGAAGCGCCGCGGCGTGATCTGCTCGTCGGCGGGCAATCACGCGCAGGGCGTCGCGCTGGCCGCGCGCATCCACGACATCAAGGCCGTGGTCTGCATGGCCGCCAACGCCACGCCGTCGAAGATCGAGGCCACGCGGGCTTATGGCGCCGAGGTCGTGCTCCACGGATCGATCTGGGACGAAGCGAACGAACGCGCGAAGGCGCTGGTGGCCGAGAAGGGCTACACCTACGTGCACCCGTTCGACGACCGCCAGCTGATGACCGGGCAGGGGACCGTCGGGCTCGAGATCGTCGAGGACTGGCCGGACGTCGACGTCATCGTCGTCCCGATCGGCGGCGGCGGCCTGATTTCCGGCGTCGCGATGGCGGCCAGGGCCGCCAACCCGGGAATCCGCATCATCGGCGTCGAGTCGTCCGGCGCGCCGGGGATGAAGCGCAGCGTCGACGAAGGCCAGGTCGTGACGCTGGATCGCGTGGACTGCATCATCGACGGCCTCCGCGTGAAGCGCGTCGGCCAGCTGACCTATGAAGTCGTGCGCGACTTTGTCGACGACATCGTCACGCTGCCCGACGAGCAGATCTTCGACGCCGTCGTCTGGACGATGCACCACACGAAGATGGTGCCGGAAGGCGCCGCCGCCGCGCCCATCGGCGCGCTGCTCCACGGCCTGGTGAACGCACCGCGCGGCTCACGGGTCGTGTGCGTGCTGTCGGGCGGGAACGTGAACCTCGATCAGCTCAAGGGGCTGCGCTGGAATTAGCTCAGCGCTCGACCAGCTTCAGGAGCGCCGCGACCGTGGCGTTGCCGGCACTGTTCAGTTTCACCATCCCGACATCCGTGAGATACGGGTCCGGGTTCATCGGTTTCGCCTCGCCCGCGCGGACGGTCGGCATCGAATCCCCGCGGTACCGATCCCAGTAGCCGAACGCCACCGGCTCCTTCTTGCCGGCGACGGACGCGAGGTCCTTCCATTCCCGGCGCGCGTTCTGGGCGCCGACGGCGTCCTCGGGCAAGCGGAAGTACATGTAGCCGAGGGCCGGTTTGGTGAACACGTAGCTGGTGAACCCCTGGCTCGACCGTTCCATGAGGGCGAACGCGCCCCACACCTGGATCCGCTCGGCAGGGCCGCTGGCGGGCTCGATGATGACCTTCTCGACGACGGCGTAGATGCCGGACTGGCCGCTGGCCGAGAGCGTGACGGTCGCGAAACCGAGCAACGCGAGCAACGCGGCGGTGTGTCGGCTGTTCATGAGTGCCTCCCAGGTAGGGAGACGTGAGGGCGGCGAAAACTGTTAACAGGAGCCATCTACATCGCGCCGTGGGCAAGCGGCGGCGGCACAAGTTGCCAATTGTCTGCTCTGTCAGGGACCTTGTTTTCCGCGTACGACGGCGAGAGCTGATCGGCCGTGATCGCGCCGTGGCACGGCATTTGCGATGTCGGGGACGGGAGTTTGCACATGCGTTCATCGGGACTGAAGATCGTGCGGGTTGCCATGGCCACCGGGGCTTTGATGCTGCTGACGGTTCGCGCTGCGGACGCGACGCCGATTTACTGGACGGATTGGCTGCCCGGCGACAGCTGCGTCGGCCAGTGCTTCACCGGCACCGGCAGCATTACGACGCCCACGTCGACCGTCGGCGTGACCTATACCAACGAGGCGGGGGTCGGGTTCTATCAGACCGGTGCGGGTGGCGAAACGGATTACTGGGTGCAGCGGCCGACGTTCACTCGCAGCGCGGCGACGTCCCCGTACACGAGCGCGGTCGTCGACAACATCCCGACCGGCACGGATATCATCGCCTTGCAGTTTCAGGGCTCTCAGACCCTGACGTTCTCGCAGACGATTGCCAATCCGGTCTTCGCGTTCGTCAGCCTGAACGCCAACGGGTATGCCTTCCTCAACCAGGATTTCAACATCCTCAGCATCGGCGGCACGAACGGCGACGATTGCGGGTACTGGGGCTGCGGCGGGGTCACGAAGGTGATCATCCCGCTCGGCGGCGGGAACTTCCTGTACCAGCTGAACGCGTCGGACGTCGGCGGCACCGAGCCGCATGGCACGATTCAGTTCACGGGCGCCTTCGATACGCTCACCTGGACCAGCAGCAGTAATGAGTTCTGGAACGGCTTCACGGTGGGTGTGCAGGGCACGGCACGGGAAGTCTTCCCGCCCAGCGGCGATGTCGTCCCGGAGCCGGGGACCATCGTGCTCTTCGCCACCGGTCTCGCGCTCGTCGCGGAACGGATCCGGCGAAAGAAGGCCAAGTAGAAGACCGGCCGCCGGCCGGCCGGCGTGACTACCGGCCGGTCAGTTCCCCATACTGGCGAAAACGCCCGCGGGCATATCCGTCGAGCAGTTCCTGTAGCGGTTGGGTGATCGACGCGCTGTTGTAGCCCGGCCGCAGCAGCGCGCCGGCGCCGCCGCTGGGGAACACGCTGCGGACGATCACACCGTCGGGGCGATGGGGCAGCCGGCCGAGGTTGGCCATGAATCGCGGGAACGTGCCGTCGCGGAACAGATAGAACTCCACGTTCGAGGTGTAAAAGGCGCTGACGACGTGGCTCGACGCGGCGAGGAAGCGGCCGATGGACGCGACGGCCGTCGGACCGGCCAGGTCGCCGACGACAGGAATCACCAGGTCTCGCGCCTGCAGGCGTTTCACGAATTGAAAGTCGTCCTCCGACGCGACGAAGCTCTGGCGGGTTCCCGCGAGGTCGCGTTCAAGCAGCAGATCCCGGTACGTCGGATAGTCGTACTGCGGCGGGCGGCCCGTCGTATTGAACTGCAGGGACAGTCCGTCGCCGATGAAGCGGCGATGGAAGCCGTCAATCGTCGCCCGGTCGGCCCCGGTCAGGGGCACGCCGAAGCGATCGACCGCCGCCGCCAGCCTCGCGCGCACGGCGGCAACCCGATCAGCCGGCAGCGGGCGAGCGCCGTCGATGTACGCCACGATCGCGTCGACGGACTTCAGTGACCAGCCACCCTCGTCGGGTGGTTCGGCCCGGCCCGTCAGCAGCGCGAGATAGCCGATGCGCGTCTTCGCTTCCGCGAAGATCGCCTTGAACAGCAGGTGGAGCAGCAGGTTGTCGCGGCGGATGTCGATGAGGATCGCCATCGACGGCCGCAGGTGGCCGATGTACGAGAAGTTCTGATCGGGTCCCACCCCGAGGTACGTGCTTCCGGGCACCGTCGTCTTCGCCAGCGTGCGCAGTTCCGGCGCCACGTGGAGGAACGAGCGTTCATTCGAGATCAGATTGTCGGTGTTGAAGAAGCCGCCGGGCTCTGACAGGGTGGCGACGCGCGAGGCGAAGGTGTCTGGCGCCCGGACGGCCGGCGCCGTCTGCATCGCCGCCCCGGCCGCCCATCCGAGCAGGACGACGGCCGCGGCGGCAATCGTGGAGGAGACGCGCCGATTCATGAACTCACTTCTGACCTGGGCCTGGCCGCTTCTGACTGGCGATCCTGTCCGCCAGTAATCCGACGCTGATCGCGTACGCATTGGAGCAGTTGTAGGCGATGATCGCCTCGTAATTGCGGTGCACCAGGAAATACCGCGCCTGGCCGCGCACCAGTGACGCGGTCAGGGTCGTGGCTGGAAGGCTGCTCCCATCGGCGTCTTTGACGCCCAGCGCCGTCCAGTCGGCGATCGGCCGCGCGACGGTCATTTCCTTGAGCGCGCGGCAGCCCGTGGTCCGCATCGGCACGCCTTTCTCGACGTCGGCCAGCGCGTCCTTGGACAGCTTCACTTCGCGGCCCCACGCGTCGCCGGCCTGCCAGCCGGATCGCTTCAGGTAATTGCCCATCGAGGCGAACACGTCGGGCAGCGCGTTCCAGATGTCGGCGCGGCCGTCGCCGTCGAAGTCGATCGCGTTGGTCAGATAGCTCGAGGGCATGAATTGCGGCTGGCCCATGGCGCCAGCCCAGGACCCCTTGAGGTCCGCGGCAGTGATCTGGCCGGCGTCCACGATCTTCAGGGCGGCGATCAGCTCGTTCCGGAAAATCGCCCGGCGGCCGTCGTACGCCAGCGTGGCGAGCGATGAGATGGTCTGATAACTGCCCGTGAACGCGCCGAAGTTCGACTCGAGCCCCCAGAACGCCACCATCATCGACGGGGGAAGGCCATACGTCTTTTCGATCTGATCGAGCAGCGCCGCATGGGTCTGCCGCATCGTCACGGCCGTCTGGATGCGCGTCGGGGTCAGGCGCTGCGCCAGGTAGTCGTCGAGGCTCTGCGTGGCCTCCGGTTGCGCGCGGTCACGCGCGACGACGACGGGGTTGGGCTCGAGCCCGGTGAGCGCGGCGTCGAGTGTCTCCTTCCGGACGCCGGCCTTGAGCGCGTCGGCGCGCACACCGGCCAGGAACTCTTCAAAGGTCTGCGTGGGCGTCGCCACGGGTGTGGGCGTTGGCGCCGTGGTCTGCACCGGCGGCGGATTCTGCCGCGCCATCGCCACGCCGATCAGCACGAGCGCAGCCAGGACTGCTTTCATGCCTCAATGTTAACGTCGAACCTCGACGTTCGAACTTCGAAGTTCGACGGCGCGGGGCTATTCCTCTTCTTCTTTGATTTCGCCGCGCTCCGCCTTCGCCGCCGCGATGATCTTGCCGTGCAGGTGGGACGGCACCTCGTCGTAGTGCGAAAACTCCATGTGATAAGCGCCGCGGCCGCCGGTCGTCGACGTCAGCGTCTGTTCGTAGCTCAGCATCTCGGCCATCGGCACCGTCGCCTTGATCACGGTGGCGGCGCCTTTGCTGTCCATGCCGGCAATCCGGCCACGCCGGCTGTTGAGATCGCCCATGAGGTCGCCGGCGAAATCGGACGGTGCGTAGACCTCGACGTTCATGATCGGCTCGAGCAGCGTCGGCTTGGCGCGGGTCATGGCGTCGCGAAACGCGAGGCGGCCGGCCAGCCGGAACGCCATTTCGCTCGAGTCCACGTCGTGGTACGAGCCGTCCGTCACGGTCACGCGGAAGTCGACGACGGGGTAGCCGGCGAGATAGCCGCGCAGGCGCGTGTCCTGGATGCCTTTTTCGACCGCCGGCACGTACTGGCGGGGAATCGCGCCGCCGAAGATGTCGTCGACGAACTCGAAGTCCGATCCGCGCGGCAGCGGCTCCATGCGGATCTTGCAGTCGCCGAACTGGCCGTGCCCGCCGGTCTGTTTCTTGTGGCGGCCGTGGGCTTCGACCCTGGCCGTGATCGTCTCGCGATAGGCGATCCGCGGCGGTTTGAGCGTGACCTCCACGCCGAATCGGCGCCGCAGTTTGGCGACGGTGACCTCGATGTGGAGCTGGCCCTGGCCGGCCAGGAGCAGTTCATGCGTCTGCGGGTCGCGCGTGTAGTTGATGGACGGGTCTTCCTCGTGCAGACGCTGCATGGCCGGGCCGATCTTGTCTTCGTCGTTCCGGCTCTTCGGCTCGATCGCGTAGGACAACACCGCTTCCGGGAAGGTAATCGGCGCGATCGTGAACCCGGCTGTCTTGTCGCCGAGCACGTCGTTGGTGTGCGTGTCCTTGAGCTTGGCCACCGCGCCGATGTCGCCGGCGTGCAACTCGGGCACGTGCGTCTGGGTTTTGCCTTCCATCACCAGCACGTGTCCCACGCGTTCCGGCTGATCGCGCGTCAGGTTGTGGACCGTCGTGTCCGCCTTCAACACGCCCGACACCACGCGGAACATGGTGATGCGGCCGGCGAACTGGTCGGCGATGGTCTTCCAGACCCAGAGCACGAGCGGGGCCTTGTCATCGGCCGCGCGCGCCACGGCGGCGCCGTCGCGATTGACGCCGGCGAAGGGCCGCTCGGCCGGCGAAGGCACGTACGTGAGGATGGCCCTCAAAATCGGCTGCAGGCCGATGTTGCGCAGGCCCGAGGCGCAGAACACGGGGAACAGCTTACCGGCCCGGATGGCGCGGGCGAGGCCGGCGGTCAGTTCCTCGTGCGTGAGCGTGCCGTTCTCGAAGAACTTCTCCATGAGCGAATCGTCGGCCTCGGCCACGGTCTCGATGAGGCCGTCACGCGCCGCCTTCGCGGCGTCGGCCAGTGCGTCGGGGACCGCCGATTCCGTCATGGCCCCCGTCTCGTCACCGGGGAACGTGTAGGCCTTCATGGCCACCAGATCGATCACGCCGGTGAAGTCTTTTTCCTCTCCGATGGGCATCTGCACCGGCACGCAGTTGCGTCCGAGCGTCGTCTGCATCGCGTCGACCGCCCGCGCCAGGCTCGCGCGATCGCGATCGAGGCGCGTGCAGACGATGAGCCGCGGGAGCTGCAGCTCTTCGGCCGTCTCCCACACCTTCTCGGTGGAGACGTGCGGTCCGGAGACGGCGTCGACCACCACGAGGGCGGCCTCGGCCACCCGGAGCGCCGCGCGCGCGTCCGTCAGGAAGTTGCCCATGCCGGGCGTGTCGATCAGATTGATTTTCTGTTTGTCCAGTTCCAGGTAGGCGAGCGAGGCGGCCAGCGTGTGGTGCCGGGCGATCGCTTCTTCGTCGTAGTCCGTGACGGTCGTGCCCTCGTCGACCTTCCCGAACCGGTTCACGGCGCCGGCATCGACGAGGGCGGCGGAGATCAGCTGCGTCTTGCCGGCGCCGCTGTGTCCGACCACCGCCACGTTCCTGATGCCGGCCGCGTCGAAGACCTTCATAGGGGGAGTCCTCCGATGGGGCCATGATATCGATCCATCGGGTCATCGATCCATCGATCTATTTGAGGCGGGCGCGGCCCCTATTCGTATCGGAGCGCTTCAATCGGGTCGAGGCGCGAGGCGCGGATGGCCGGAACCATGCCAAAGAACACGCCGACGCCGGCGGAGAAGCCAATCCCGATGGCAAACGACCACCAGGGCAGCGAAACCGGGAAGCCCGTCAGCCAGTGCACGCCCAGCCCGATGCCGGATCCGAACAGGATGCCCAGGACGCCGCCGGCCGATGTCAGGAACATCGCCTCGAGCAGGAACTGCCAGAGCACCTCGACGCGGCGGGCGCCCAGCGCCTTGCGGACGCCGATCTCGCGCGTGCGCTCGGTGACGGTGATGGTCATGATGCTCATCACGCCGATGCCGCCGACGAGCAGGGCGATCGACGACAGCACGACCAGGGCGAGAAACGTCGCCTGGCTGATCTGATCCCAGATGGCCAGGATGGCGTCCTGCGTCACCATGTCGAAGTCGTTCGGTTGATCCAGCCGCAGGCCGTGCCGGATGCGCATGACGTCCTCGACCTCGCGCATGGCCTGCTCCCGTGAGACGCCCTCGCGGGGCAGGGCGCCGATCATCACCGGCCGCATTTCGCCGCGGCCGAAGTTCACCGCGCGCAGGCCGAACTGTTTCTGGTAGGTCGTCTGCGGAATGACGGCGAAGTCATCGGCCCCGAGTTCGAAGCCGCCGGGCGTGGGCCGTTTGCCGAGCACGCCGACCACTTCATACTGCGCCAGGCCCACGCGAATCTTCTTGCCGATGGGATCCAGGCCGGCGAACAAGGCCTTATACGGCCCCTGGCCGAGGACGACGACGTTGGCGCGCCGCTGCACTTCCGGCGATGTGAAAAACCGGCCGATCTCCACGACCAGCCGCGTCATGCGCGTGTAATTGTCGTCGACCCCCATGATCGGGATTGCCTTGGTCTTCTGGTTGCCGTGCGACAGCGTCTCGTTGTTCGCGCCCTGCCCGAGGATGATCGACACGACCTCGACCGACGGCGCGCCGCGTTCGATCGCGGCGGCGTCCTCCGGCATCATGTTCGGCCGCTTCATCAATTCCTGGAAACTGGCGCCCGACGCGATGCTCACGCCCGAGAACTTCGCGACGAAGATCGTGTCGGGGCCAATCGTCTTGATCGAATCGCGCAGCGAGGTGTCGAACCCGCGGATGAGCGACGTCATGCCGACGATCGACGTAATGCCGATGACGACGCCCAGGACCGTCAGCGCGGACCGCAGTTTGTTGCCCCGGAGCGTGTCCCAGGACATCCGCACGATTTCGTCGAACAGGGACCAGCGCATGACTCGCCGCTATTCCCTGCGCAACGCGTCGATGGGATCGAGCCGCGCGGCGCGCTGCGCCGGGTACAGCCCGAAGAACAGGCCGACGAAGGCCGTGACGGAGATGCCGAGCACGACGGACCAGACTTCGACGATCGCCGGCAGCGGGCTGACCATGCTGATGCCTTTCGCGACGCCAAACCCGAGCACCGTCCCGATGATGCCGCCGAACGTCGAGAGCGTCACCGACTCCGTGAGGATCTGCCACAGGATGTCGCGGCGGCGCGCGCCCAGGGACTTTCGCAGGCCGATCTCGCGTGTGCGCTCGGTCACGGCCATCAGCATGATGTTCATGATGACGATGCCGCCGACCACCAGCGACAGGCTGACGACGCCGATCAGAATGGCGAAGACGCCTGACGTGATCTGGTTATAGAGCTCGAGAAACGTGTCCGAGGAGGCGACGCCGAAGTTGTTCGGGTCGCGCGGCCGAAGCCGGCGGTGAATCCGCATCGCCACTTCCGCATCGTCCATGGCGACGCGCGTCATCGACGGGTCGGTGGGCGTTACGGTCAGCTGCAACGACTGGCGCGTGCCGAAGACCTTCTGGAACGCGCCGAGCGGAATGATCGCGAACTCGTCCTGGGACTGCCCGAGAATCGCGCCTTTCTTTTCCACGACGCCGACGACGCGGACGTGCGCGCCCGCGAGCGTGATCGTCTTCTCGAGCGGATCGAGCGGGCCGAACAGCCGGTCGGCGACACCCCAGCCCAGAATCGCCACCGCGCGGCCGTCGTCGAACTCGCGTGGCGTGATCGGACGCCCGCGCTCGACCCGCGTGGTCGACAGCAGGGAGTACTCTTTCGTGACGCCGCGAATGCGGATGGAATCCAACGCCTCTGATCGGTACTTGGCCTGGCCGCTGGCCGTGCCCTCGGCCATGACGGACTTGATGTGGCCGCCATACGCGCGCAGGGCCGCGGCTTCGTCGAGCGTCACGTTCGGGTTGGCGGCGGCCTTGTCGGCCTGCTGCCGCGTCAGCGCGGCGGTCGTCCGGCTGACCTGAAACGCGTCGGCGCCGATCTGCGACTGGATCACGTCCTTCACGCTGGCATTCAGGCCCTGGACGAGCGACACCACCGCGATGATGGAGGTCACCGCGACGATGTTGCCGAGCACCGTGAGCAGCGACCGAAGCTTGTTCGCCCAAATCGCCTGGAGGGCGATCGCGGCGGCCTCGATGAACTGGTGCATGACTTATTTCGCCGGCGCTCCGCCCGCGGGTGACGTCGGCGCGGCGACCACCTTGATCGCGTCACCTTCACGCAGGTTCCGTGCGATGGTCGGCGGCCCGATGATGACTTCGTCGCCGACGGCGAGGCCCGAGAGCACTTCGAAATACTTTTCGCCGGCGATGCCGACCTTGACGGGCACGAACGCGGCCTTGCCGTCCTTGACAGTGAACACGCCCTCGACTTCCTTGCGGCTCTCGCCCTCCTTGGGCTCGGCGGGCGCCATCGGCACGGTCGTCGCGCGGCCTGGCGCGGGCGTCGGCTTCACGATGTTGCCCTGCGCGTCCACGATGAGCTCGCGCACGGTCATGGCCTGAATGGGCACGCCGAGAACCTTGGGCCGCACCGCCGTGGTGACCACGGCGGTGCAGGTGAATCCCGGACGCACATCCGGAATCTTGCCGTCGATCGTGATCTTGACCTTGAAGTTCGTGGCCCGGCTGGCGGCCGCGCCGCCCGCTTGAATCGGGCTGTTGCCGACTTCAGTCACGTGGCCCGGGAACTCCTGACCTGGGACGGCGTCGATCGTGACTTTCGTCGCCTGTCCGATCCGGACGAACGGAATGTCCGTTTCGTCCACGTCGATCTCGGCCTGCACGCCCGACATGTCCGCGATTGCGAGGAGATCGACGCCGCCGGACAGCACGCTGTACCGGGCCGTCTCGCCCTCTTCAATCAGGCGCTGCGTGACGATGCCGGTGATGGGGGAGATGACCTTCACCTTCGTCAGGTCGATCTGCGCGCTCGAGAGGTTCGTTTCCTCCTGCTTCACGCGCTGCTGCTGGGTGATGATCGCCTGCTCGGCGCCCCTGAGATTCGCCGACTGGGTCTTGACGTCGTTCTGCGTGCGCTCGTACGCGTCGCGGGCCATCAGGCCGGCCTTGAACTGGGCCTCGGCCCGCCGGAGGTTGTCTTCCGCCTGCGTTTTCGCGAGGCGCGCATTGTCAACCTGCACGGACATCTGGCTCAACGTCGATCGGGCGCTGTCGAGGCTGGCCTGCCGATTGTCGACCGTCGTCTGCAGCTGCGTCGGATCGATCTCGAGCAGCACCTGGCCCTTCGTGACGACGTCGCCTTCGCGCACCGCCAGCCGCATGACCTTGCCGGACGCCTCGTTGCTGACCAGGACGGTCCGCCGGGGCTGCACCTTGCCGCTGGCCGACACCGTGGATTCGAGATCGCGGACCTGCACCTTTTCGATGTTGACCGAAACGCCGGTCGTGCGTTTCATCGAAAGATTGGCCCACGCCAGCGCGGCGAGGACGGCCACGATGAGGACGCCGATCAGAAGTTTCTTGCGAGTCATTCAATTCCCCGGACTAAGCGCCGCCAAAGAACGAGCCAAAAATTGACGTCATGGCGTATGTGAACACGATGAAGAGCAGGAGCAGGACGATCGAGATGGTACGGCTGTTACGACGGTACAGCACGCCCAGGCCGATGCTGACGTTTATCCACGCCCAGATGCTGAAGATGCTGACGCCCCTGAGAAACCGCGCGAGTGCGGATCCCTCATCAAGGAAGCTGACCAGCGCCCCGAGACTGTACGGTCCGCCCATGGACATCTCAAATCGATAGTAGAGAACGGGGGCGGTCAAAAGGACGGCGAGCGCCGTGATGACGTACGAATGGGATGTGACTGCCAGCACCTGCTTGAACGTCGCGGTCCCTCCCAGAATGGCGTTGAAGAACACCCAGAACAGCGACGTCAAGACGAGCGCCAGGATCGGGATTCCGATCAGCGGCTGCAGCGCGCCGAGGGCAGTGAAGACTTTGTTCCGCGAACGCGCCTCCATTTGCTGGTACGCCTCCGGCGTTACTGGCACGCCGAACCGCTCCATGACCTTTACCTGCATGCCGAGGGCCTGTTGACGGGCTGGCTCCGTCATCTGCGGAATCGTGATGCCGATTCCAATGGCCAGCGCGCAGACAAACAACACCCCGACGGGACGCGGAGCCGCCACCACACGCGCGTATGTGGCTTTAGGAGAGGTAATGACGCCGATGATCCTCGAAAGAAGACTCAGAGGTGGCGTGGTTTCCGTCGCGGTCGGTTCAGTCATGAGTGGGCTCCCGGCAGGTCGGCTCGTCCGACGCACATCCGTACAATTCTAAGCCCGTCAACATATACGGACCCACCATTCGGTGGTTCCTGGCCTGTTCCTGCGGGAGGCCGGCACACCTGCGCGAGGTTCCTCGGGCCGATAAGACGCCCGGTTGCTATGTTCCGGACTCTGACCCTCGCCCTGTTCTGTGTCGTGGCCGTCGCTCGCGCGGCCTCGGGCCAAATCTCATTCGAAGTGGCCGGGGCGCGCGCCTTGGGGATGGGAGGCGCGTTTGTCGCGGTGGCTGACGACCCGACCGCCGTGCACTGGAATCCTGCCGGACTGGCCAGCGGTTCGCCCGCCGGCATGACGATAGGGTGGGACCAGTTACACTTCGGTAATCCCAAGAACCCCGCTTTTGTTGGTGCGACCCAGGATGCCGCCAGCCTGACGAGTGTGGCGACCTACCCCGTGGGCTTCGCCTATGGGTATCTTCGGGCCGCTCGGGTCGTGGCCCTCAACGAGGATGGGACCCCGGTTGTAACCAATCTGACGATCCACATGATCGGGGGAACGATCGTCCAAACCCTTGTCGAAGGGCTAGTTGTGGGCGGAACCGTCAAGTACTTGAGGGGGCAGGCCACCGCCGAGACGACCCTCGGCCTCTTCAATGGCGACGCGCTGGATGAGGCCCAGGCGCGCAAGACGGATTCCGATGGGGCGTTTGACCTTGATCTTGGGATTATGGCGACGATCGGCTGGTTTCGGGCGGGTCTGACGGCCAAAAACCTCGCGCAACCCACGTTCGTCGGTACTGCCGGTTTTGAAACTCAGCTCAAACGGCGCCTCAGACTGGGCTTGGCGGCGCTACCCACGGATGGCCTGACCCTTGCTTTTGACGTGGACTTGGACACGGCCGACCCCCTGGTTGGTCTACGTCGAATGATGGCCGCTGGCGTGGAAACGCGCCTGGGGTCCAGTCTGGAACTGCGGGGCGGCGTTCGGTGGAGCCGCGACGGAGAAAAGCGGCCGATCGGGGCCGCCGGAGCCAGTCTGAAGATTCGAAAAGGCATGTGGCTGGATGGGTACGCGACCTACAGCCGCTTTGATGACCGGGGGTTCGGAGTAGCGTTTCGGGCCGGCTCGTAGAGTCGGCCCTGGGATAGGGCGATCGTCGCCGTCCCGCGCAGCCGTGTGCCGCAAGGAGTGCATGGCTGTCCGGCTCGGTGAATTACTGCTGCGCGAGAAGCGCGTAACCCCGACCCAGCTGCAGGAGGCGCTGACGTATCAGCGCACCAACGGCGGGCGGCTGGGGTCGACGCTCGTCAAGCTCGGCTTCCTCAAAGACGAGGACGTCACCGAGGTGCTGAGCCGGCAGTACGGCGTGCCGGCGATCGATCTGCGCGATTTCGAACTCGACCCCGCCCTGGTCCGCCTGATTCCCGGCGACACGGCCGCCAAATACAACGTCATTCCGGTGACGCGCACCGGCAATACGCTCACGCTCGCGATGACGGACCCGACCAACGTCTTCGCGATGGACGACATCAAGTTCCGCACCGGTCTGCACGTCGAGCCGGTGGTCGCCTCCGACACCGCCATCCGGGAGGCGATCGCCAAGCATTTCGGCAGCACGAGCTCGCACGCCAACGGGCAGGCGGCGGGCAAGTCGATGGAGATGGTCAACCGCGCCCTCGAGGATCTGAACCTCGACTCGTCGGACGAAATCCAGGTCGTCGACAGCGCCGAAGAAATCGACGCCGCGTCACTCGAACGGCAGAGCGGGGAGGCGCCGGTCATCCGGCTCGCCAACGCCCTGTTCCTCGCGGCGATTCAGCGCGGTGCGAGCGACATTCACATCGAGCCGTACGAAAAGGATCTGCGGGTGCGGTTCCGCATCGACGGCGTGTTGCAGTCGGTGATGACGCCGCCGCTCAAGTTCCGCGATCCGCTCGTCTCGCGCATCAAGATCATGGCGCGGCTCGACATCGCCGAGAAGCGGCTGCCGCAGGACGGCCGCATCAAGGCGCGCTTCAACGACCGCGGCACGAGCCGCGAAATCGATTTCCGCGTGTCGGTACTGCCGACGCTGTTCGGCGAGAAGATCGTCCTCCGCCTGCTCGACGCCAAGGGCCTGCGCCTCGACATGACGCAGCTGGGCTTCGATACGGACGCGCTCGCCCGCTTCGAGCGCGCCATCCACAAACCGTGGGGCATGGTGCTGGTGACGGGGCCGACGGGCAGCGGCAAGACCAACACGCTGTACTCGGCGCTGAGCCAGCTCAACCAGCCCGGTGTGAACATCATGACCGCCGAAGACCCGGTCGAGTTCAACCTGGGCGGGATCAATCAGGTGCAGGTGCGCGAGCAGATCGGGCTGACGTTTGCCGGGGCGCTGCGGTCCTTTCTGCGCCAGGACCCGAACATCATCCTCGTCGGCGAAATCCGTGACGCCGAGACCGCCGGCATCGCCGTCAAGGCGGCGCTGACGGGCCATCTCGTGCTCTCGACCCTGCACACCAACGACGCGCCGAGCAGCATCAACCGGCTCGTGAACATGGGCATCGAGCCGTTTCTGGTCGCCAACTCGATCAACCTGATTGCGGCGCAGCGCCTGATCCGGCGCGTCTGTGAAACGTGCCGCGAGCCGCACGACATTCCGGCCGAAGAGCTGCTCGAAGCGGGCCTGCCGGAGTCGGAGCTGCCGAAAGTGAAAGCGATGAAGGGCCGCGGCTGCGACCGTTGCGTGGGCACCGGCTACAAGGGCCGGCTCGGCCTGTTCGAAATCATGGAAGTCTCCGAGGCGATGCGCGCCCTGATTGTCGGCAGCGCCACGATCAAGGAAGTTCGGGAATTGGCGATCGAGGAAGGCATGTCGCCGCTGCGTCGGAGCGGCATGATGAAAGTGCGCGATGGCATCACGACCATCGAAGAAGTAGCCCGCGAAACCATGTAGGACCCATGCGATGAATACAGCCACGAACCTGCCCGATCTCCTCAAGGCCACCCTCGAACTGGGCGGCTCGGACCTGCATTTGTCCATGGGGTCTCCGCCCCAGGTGCGCGTTGACGGACACCTCCGCCGGCTCGAGCTCCCGGACCTGACGCCCGACGGGATCAAGGCGCTGGCCTACAGCGTGCTGACGGACGTGCAGAAGAAGAAATTCGAGGAAACCTGGGAACTCGACCTGGCCTTCGGCCTGCGTGGCGTCGGCCGCTTCCGCTGCAACGTGTTCAACCAGAAAGGGTCCGTCGGCGCGGTCTTCCGTCTGATCCCCGAAAAGATCCGCTCGCTCGACGACCTGGGCCTGCCGCCGGTCCTCGCCGAACTCTCCGATCGGCCGCGTGGCCTCGTGCTGGTGACCGGTCCGACCGGCAGCGGCAAGTCGACGACGCTGGCCGCGATGATCGACCGGATCAATCTGTCGAAGAAGGCGCACATCCTGACGATCGAGGATCCGATCGAATACCTGCACCAGCACAAGACCGCGCTGGTCAATCAGCGCGAGCTGCACGCTGACACGCAGAGCTTCAGCCTGGCGTTGCGCGGCGCCTTGCGTGAGGACCCGGACGTGGTCCTCGTCGGCGAGTTGCGCGACCTCGAGACGATGGAAGCCGCGCTCAAGCTGGCCGAAACGGGCCATTTGACGATGGCGACGCTGCACACGAACTCGGCCGCCCAGACGGTGACGCGTCTAATCGACGCGTTCCCGGCGCACCAGCAGTCGCAGATTCGCACGCAGCTGTCGCTCGTGCTCGAGGGCATCGTCTGTCAGGCGCTGATTCCGAAGGCGAGCGGGCAGGGCCGTGTGGCCGCGCTGGAAATCCTGGTGGCGACACCGGCCATCCGCAACCTGATCCGCGACGACAAGATCCACCAGATCTACGGCACGATGCAGACCGGCCAGGAAAAGCTCGGGATGCAGACGATGAACCAGGCGCTGGCGCGGCTGGTCGAACGCCGCACGATCACCCGCGAGGCGGCGCTGTCGATGTCGTCGCTCCGCGATGAGTTGCTGATGATGTTCGAACGCGCGTCGGCGCAGCCGCCGGCCGGGATGGCCGGCGCGCCCGTCCGCCGTGTGCCAACGATGCAGGGGGCCCGATGACCACGTATGCCTGGGTAGGCCGGACGCGCAACGGCCAGATCGTCAAAGGGGAGCGCGCAGCGGAAACCGCCGAAATGCTGGGCGAGATGCTCCGGCGCGAGCAGATCCTCGTCACGAGCGTAGGACCGGCCGCTCGCAAGGAAGAGCGGTACAAGCGCGTGTCGGCGCGCAGCCTGGCGATTTTCACCCGCCAGTTCTCCGTCATGATCGACGCCGGCCTGCCGCTCGTGCAGTGTCTGGAACTGCTGTCGAAGGAAGAGCCGGACAAGCGGCTCGCGGCGGCCATCGACCAGGTGCGTCTGGACGTCGAAGCCGGCGCGACGCTGGCCGACGCCATGCAGAAGCGGCCGTACGCGTTCGACACGCTGTTCACGAACATGATTGCCGCCGGCGAAGCCGGCGGTATTCTCGACTTGATCCTTCAGCGCCTGTCCACGTTCATCGAGAAACAGGCCAAGCTCGTCTCGCAGGTGCGGTCCGCGATGATCTATCCGATCGCGGTCCTCAGCATCGCGGCCATCGTCGTGACCGTCATCATGGTGAAGGTCGTTCCGACCTTCGAGGACCTGTTCCGCGGCCTCAACGCCAAGTTGCCGGCCGTCACCCTCGGGGTGATCTGGATCAGCAACAAGATGGTCATCGCCTTGCCGTTCTTCTTCGTGGCCGGCATCGGCGTGGGCTTCCTGTTCCGCCGGTATTACGCGACCACGGCAGGACGCCTGCGCGTGGACGCGATCATGCTCAGACTGCCGATGCTCGGCACGATCTTCAAGAAGGTCGCGGTCGCCAGGTTCTGCCGCACGCTGTCGACGCTGATTAGTTCGGGTGTGCCGATTCTCGACGGCCTCGATATCACCGCCAAGACGTCGGGCAACGCCATCATCGAGAACGCCATTCGGACCGTCCGCAGCCGCATCGAGCGCGGCGAGACGATTGCTGCCCCGTTGCGCGGCACCGGCATCTTCCCGCCCATGGTGGTGCAGATGATCGGCGCCGGCGAGAGCACGGGCGCGCTGGACGCCATGCTCGCGAAGATCGCCGACTTCTACGAGGACGAAGTGGACGTCGCCGTCAAAGGGTTGCTGACGGTCCTCGAGCCGGTGCTCATCGCCGTGCTCGGTGTCATCGTCGGCACCATCGTCGTGGCGATGTATCTGCCGCTGTTCGACCTGATCAACCAGCTGTCCTAGAGACCCCGACTGTCGCCGGGCTGACGAATCCGTCAGCCCGGCGCACGGAAACCAGAGTTCCGTGTCCGCCCATGTTCGTCATGACCGCGTAAGTCCTTGTCTGATCACACGTTACAGCCTGGCTTCGCCCGGGTCCGTACCGGTACCGAGGTTGCCTTAAACAGTGCGCGGCCGAACGGCCGAGTTAGCCCGGTGCCGGGGCACAGGCACGACGGAGTGACGTATGTGCTCGCGCACCTTTGAGGAGAGACAGATGACAGGCAAGAAGGACCAGGGTTTTACATTGATCGAACTGTTGATCGTCGTGGCGATCATCAGCATCATCGCGGCGATTGCGGTGCCGGGGCTCCTGCGCGCGCGCATGACCGGTAACGAGACGTCAGCCATCGCCTCGCTGAAAGTGATGACGTCGTCTCAGGTGGCCTATTCGGCGGCCTGTGGCAACGGCGCGTACGCGGCGACGTTCATCGTGCTCGGCACGCCGCCTGCGCCGGGTGGCCAGGGCTTCATCTCGGCGGACCTGGGAACGACGGCGGCCCCGCAGAAGAGCGGCTACAACTTCACCATGGTGGCCGGCGCGGGTTCGGCGGCAGGTCCCAACGACTGCAACGGCACGGCGACGATCACGGCGTTCTACGGCACGGGTATCCCGATGACGAACGGGACGACGGGCACGCGTTCGTTCGCGGTGAACGCGGGCAACACGATTTGGCAGCTCACCGGCGGCACGGCTCCGGCGGAGCCGTTCGGCGCGCCGTCGACCCCGATTCAGTAGTAGGCGGGGGGACTTCGTCCCCGCCGCATCCCCCTGACGCGCGCGCTCGTTCGCCGAGAGCGCAAGACCACCGGAGCCGGGCTGACGGAAGTGTTGGCCCGGCTCCGTTTTCGCAAGGCCCGGCGGCACGTTGCGCCCCAACAATTCTGTTTAAGTTATTTGTTTTCAAGCAGTTACACGATCGCTCCGGCTGGCGTGTCCGCTGGCATCAAGGTTGCGAAGGTAACTGCACGGCTGGAAGGCCGCGTGTGTTACCCGGTGCCGGGGAGTCAGGCACGTCACTGTGGGCATGGTTCCGTGGTTGGTCATTCTGGAGGAGAGAGTCATATGAAGGGCAAGAAGGAGCAGGGTTTTACCCTCATCGAGCTGCTGATCGTCGTTGCGATCATCAGCATCATCGCGGCGATTGCGGTTCCCGGGTTGCTGCGCGCGCGCATGACCGGTAACGAAACGTCAGCGATTGCGTCACTGAAGGTCACGACGTCGTCTCAGGTCGCCTACTCGGCGGCGTGCGGCAACGGCGCCTACGCGGCCACGTTCATTGTGCTCGGCACGCCGCCGGCGCCCGGTGGACAGGGCTTCATCTCGGCGGACCTCGGCACGACGGCCGCGCCGCAGAAGAGCGGCTACAACTTCGCACTGATCGCGGGCGCTGGCTCCGCGGCTGGTCCGAACGACTGCAACGGCACGGCGACGATCACGGCGTTCTACGCCACGGGCGTCCCGATGACGAACGGCACGACGGGCACGCGTTCGTTCGCGGTGAACGCGGGCAACACGATTTGGCAGCTGACCGGCGGCGCGGCTCCGGCGGAGCCGTTCGGTGCCCCGGCGACGCCAATTCAGTAGAACCACCCACACGCGGGAGCGGGGTCCGGAAACGGAAGTTTCCGGGCCTCGTTCTCTGTACAGGCACGACTGGTGCCTCGTCGTTCCCGGTCGCTCTCGTTCGCTCCCGTTCGTTCTCGTCGTTTCCTGTGGTACAACTCCCGGAGCGCCATGTCCTCACGATCCCGCTGGATTATCCTGAGTTTGGCCCTGATCGGGCTGGGCTTTTCCTCGTACTCGGCGTTCGTGCACTATAAGATCCTGACCGATCCTCTGTACTCGAGTCCCTGCGACATCAATCAGACATTCAACTGCACCCAGGTGTATCTCAGTCAGTACGGGTCGATGGCCGGCGTGCCGGTGGCCCTCCTGGGTGTGTTCTGGTTTGGGCTGGTCACGTTGGTGGCGTTTTCTTCGACGCCGGCGCGAGGCAAGGGGGGCGACGCACCCGGTGGGTCGTATCTGTTTGCGCTCTCGACGATCGGGTTGGCGGTCGTGCTCTACCTCGGCTATACCTCGTGGTTCGTGCTGCATCACCTGTGCGTGTTGTGCCTCGGGACGTACGCAGCCGTCATCGGCATTTTCATCGCGTCGGGATCCGCGTCGACCGTGCCGGTCCGCGAGTTGCCGGCACGATTCGGCGGAGATCTCCGGAAGTCGCTGGCCGAGCCGTTCCCGCTGGCACTGCTGGCCGCGCTGTTGGTCAGCGTCGGCTTCGCGGCCGGAAACTTTCCCGCTGAAGGCACCGTGCCCGGGGCGAGCGCGGCAGCGCCCGCCGGTGACGACTTCGCGACGGCCTGGGCGAAGATGCCCCGCATCGATCTGGGGATTCCGGCCGACGGCGCGAAGGTGGTGGTCGTGAAATTCAACGATTTCCAGTGCCCGCCGTGCGGCCAGACCTACGAATGGTACAAGCCCGTGCTCGAGAAGTTCGCGCAGACCAATCCCGGCGCCGTCAAGATGGTGTTGAAGGACTGGCCGTGGAACGCCAAGTGCAACTTCACGCTGGGCAGTAGCGGCGCCCCCAACCATGCCGGTGCCTGCGAGGCCGCCGCCGCTTTTCGGATGGCGCATGATTTCGGGCCCGCCAAGGAACTCGAAATGGAAGAGTGGCTGTACAGCAATCAACAGACCATGTCTCCTGACACCGTCAAGGCGGCAGCCCAGCGCATCCTGGGGTTTGCCGATTTCGATCAGCGATACCTCGCGAAATTGCCGGCCATCAAGAAGGACGTCGCGGACGGCGCAGCCCTGCGGATCATCGGAACGCCGACGCTGTTCATCAATGGCGTGCGGGTGGTCTCACAGGGACTCATGCCGGCTTCGTATCTGGAACTGGCCATCCAACTCGAGTTGAACAGAGCGGCCGGCAAGTAGGCGCCGGCCTTTCCTATGGCGACAGCGGTCAGCACGGATCGCCTTACCAAAGACTTCACGACAGGTTTCTGGCGCCCTCGTCCCCATCGCGGACTCGACGGGCTGACATTCGAGATTCCGGCCGGTGGTGTGTTCGGCCTGCTCGGACCGAACGGCGCCGGCAAGAGCACGACGCTCAAACTCCTGCTCAACCTGCTGCGGCCAACCTCGGGCACCGCCTCGGTGTTCGGCCTGCCGCCTGGCGATATCAATGCCCATCGCCGCCTGGGATTCCTGCCGGAGCACCCGACGTTCTATGACTATCTGACCGGCCAGGAACTGGTCACGTATTTCGCCGGCCTCTTCGGCTATTCGCCGAGCGACTGTCGGGCGCGCGCGACCGCGGCGCTCGACCGCGTCGGCCTGGCGGGCGATCGGACGAGGCCGATTCGCCAGTACTCGAAAGGCATGGTCCAACGTGTCGGCATCGCGCAGGCGCTCGTCAACGATCCGGAACTGGTGATCTTCGACGAGCCGATGTCAGGCCTGGACCCCATCGGCCGCCGCGACGTGCGCCAGTTGATTCTGGAGCTGCGCGACGAGGGTCGCACCGTGCTTTTCAGCTCCCACATCCTGGCTGACGCCGAACTGTTGTGCAGTCGGGTCGGAATTCTGGCGAAAGGGAAGCTGGTGGCCTCCGGGACGCTGGCCGACCTGACGTCGACCGCCGGCCGCGGTTGGGAAGTCGTCGCGGCGTCCGTGTCCGACGCGCTCGTCGAAAGGCTGCGCCCACGCGTGGCGAAAATTACGCCGATTGGCGATGGCCGCTATTCGTTTGATCTCGGTCCCACCGAGGCGCCCGAGCCGCTGATCGCGGATCTGGCCGCCGCCGGCGCGTCCCTCGTGTCCGCGGCGCCGCTTCGCACGACGCTCGAAGACGTCTTCATGGAGCGCGTGCGATGACGATGCGCCGGGTCGGGCTGGTGGCGTGGCATGTGTTCAAAGAAAGCGTGCGCGACCGCGTGCTGTACGGCATCGGGGCCTTTGCGCTGCTGCTCGTCGCCGGGTCCGTGTTAATCGGCCAGATCACGGCCGGCCAGGACGTCAAGATCATCAAGGACCTGGGCCTCGCGACGATTGAGATCGCCGGCGCCCTGATGACCATTTTCATCGGCGTCGGGCTCGTGTCCCGCGAAATCGATCGGCGCAGCATCTACTCCCTGCTGGCGAAGCCGCTGCCGCGATGGGAGTTCATCGTCGGCAAGTATCTGGGCCTGGTGCTGACGATCGCCGTCAATCTCTGGGCGATGGCCGCCGCTCTGTACGTCGTGCTGGCGTGGTACGGCTGGACGTCGCCGGAGAACATCCGTCTGTCGTGGACAGCGCCGGCGGTCGATCCGCGGCTGCTTTGGGTCGTCACGATGATTACCGCGGAGATGGCGCTGCTGACGGCCGTCGCGTTGGTGTTCTCGACGTTTTCCTCGAGCGCGCTGTTGTCGGTGGTCTTCACGATCGGGGTGTTCGTGTCCGGGCTTGCGAGCGCCGACCTGCGCCACTTCGGCGATATCGTCGACGTCAATCCCGCGGTCGCCACGTTCGTGTCCGCCATCGGGTGGGCGCTACCTGCCTTTTCCGAGTTCGACATCAAGAGCCAGATTGTGCACGGCATGCCGGTGTCGCTCGGACTCATCGGGTCGATGATCGGCTACGCGGTGATATACGCAGCGTCGCTGCTGGGGTTGTCGGTGGCGCTGTTCGCGCGGCGGGAATTCAAGTGAGACCCGCCATGCGGCTGTTCACGATCGCCGCCGCACTCGTGGGCATTGGCGCGGCCGCCGCGGTTCTGCACGCGCGCGAAACGCGATACCCGCTCGCTCCCACGGCCGAACGGCTGCTGTATCTGCGGTCGCCCAAGGCGGCCGATCGCCTGGTCCTCGATTTCGACGCCCTGGCCGCCGACATCTACTGGATCCGTTCCATCCAGAGCTATGGCCGCGATCTGAAGGACCGCACGCTGGCCGATCGGTTTGCGCTCGTCGATCCACTCATCAACCTCACGACCTCGCTCGACCCGCATTTCCTGATTGCGTACCGCTTTGGCGCTGTGTTTCTGGCGTTCGAACCGCCATTCGGGCCCGGGCGCTCCGACCTGGCGATCAAGCTGCTCGAAAAGGGCCTCACGAAGAATCCGACGACCTGGCAGCTCGCGTACGACATCGGCTTCGTCCACTACTTCCATACGGGTGATTTCGCGGCCGCGGCGTCCTGGTTCGAACGGGCCGCCGCAATGCCGCAGGCGCCCACCTGGATCGGTCCGCTGGCGGCAACGACGAAGGCGCAGGGCGGCAATAGGGAAGAGGCGCGACGGATGCTCAGGGCGATGCGCGACGCGCCGGAAGAGTACATCCGACGCGCCGCCGCGCGCACACTTGAACAACTTGAGGCCCTGGATGCGATCGACGAACTGACGGGCTTCGTTGAGGCCTTCAACCGGACGTTTGGCCACTATCCCTCGAGTTGGCAGGAGATGATTCGCAATCGTGCGCTTGCCGGCATCCCGGCCGATCAATACAGCACACCGTTTATATACAACCCGACCACGCATCGGGTATCGCTGTCGCCGGCTTCGCCGTTGTCGCCCCTGCCGCCTACGCTCCAACCGCGATGACACCGGCCGCGTACGTCTTTCTGGGCGTCTTCGGCCTGATGATTGGGAGCTTCCTGAACGTCTGCATCTCGCGCGTTCCGGCGGGGGAGTCGGTCGTCTCGCCGCGGTCCCGCTGTCCGCGCTGCAAGACGCTCATCGCCTGGTACGACAACATTCCCGTCCTCAGCTATCTGATGCTGCGCGGCCGGTGCCGCAAGTGCGGACTCGGGATCAGCGCAATCTATCCGGCCGTGGAGCTCGTAACGGCGCTCGCCTTCATCGGCCAGGGTGTCGCCATCGGCGCCGATCCGCCGCTTCTGCTCGTCCGGCTGATTTTCACCGCCATGCTCATCGTGCTCTTCGGCACGGATTTGCAAACGATGAGGTTGCCGAACGTCCTGACGATTCCGGGCATCGTCATCGGTCTGGCCTGCAGCATCGCGCTGCCGCCCGGGATCGTCGCGAGCCTGATCGGCGCCGCGCTGGGCGCCGCGGTGCCCTGGCTGATTCGCTACGTCTGGTTCCGCGTCACCGGCGTCGAAGCCATGGGCCTGGGCGACGTGAAGATGCTCGCGATGATCGGCGCGTTTCTCGGCTGGCAGCAGGTGTGGGTCGTCCTGTTCTTCGCGAGCCTGACCGGCGCGCTGGTGGGCGTGACGATGCTGTCGATTCAGAAGCGCTCGCTGGCCAGCCGCCTGCCGTTCGGGACGTTCCTGGCGGTGGCCGCTTATGCGGCCTCGGTCGTCGGCGGGCCCCTGGTTGCGTGGTACGTGGGCTTGTATCAGTAGTATTCTCGCCGGCGCGCCACATGCGGTTCCATCTGCCTGCGACCGCGGCCATCATCATCGCCCTGTGCGTGGGCGGCCAAACCGCGCAACAGCCGTCCGATCTTCCTCTGAGCGTGGCCGTCGCGCCGTTTGCGGTGCGCGATGCCAAGTCTGGAAAGCTGGCCTCGACCGTCGCGGTCGTTCTTGGTCTTCGCGAGCCGGCGCCGGCCGAGCCCGTGACAGATCGCCTGGACGTGATGGTGCGGGCCTTCGCCCAGAATGGCGATCCGCGCGGCGAGACGACACAGCAGGCGACGGTGAGCATTCCAGCCGGTCGAGATGAGGAAGTCACCGTCGAAATCCTGTCGGAATTGCGGCTCAAACCTGGGCTCTACACCTTGCGGTTGTCGGTAAGCAGTGCTCGACTGAGCAAGGCGGGCCGTATCAACGCCGACGTGGAAGTCCCGGATTTTACCAGCGCTCCCGTTTCTCTCTCGGGTGTCCTTCTGGAATCCAACCCCGGCCTCCTCGCGGCGCCGATCGATGCCCTGACCGCGATCACGCCGATCGTGCCGACCACGCTCCGCGATTTCACGATGACGCACCGGGCCATCGCCTTTCTGACGGTGTACCAGGGCGGCAGGGGCGCGGTGACGCCCGTCACGATGAAGGCGCGCATCCAGGACTCCGCAAATCGCACCGTGGCCGAAAGCACCAGCATGCTGGTGGCCGCGCAGTTCGGCGGGCCGCGTGCGGCGGACTATCAATACCAGCTGCCATTGACCCACCTGGCTCCGGGGCCGCACCTCCTCCGGCTCGAAGCCACGCGCGGGACGGCGTCGGCCCGCCGCGACATCCGATTCACGCTTCGATAGCACCGCTCTCGCCGCACTCGTTCAAACCTTCCCCGTTCCCGTTACTCGCGGTCGCTCTCGTTCGCTCGCGTCGTTCTCGTCGTTCTCGTCGTTCTCGTCGTTCTCGTCGTTTTCTTCGTACGCGCCACCGCGGGGTACGCAGTTTTTTCGATCCCCCCTCGCGCCCGCATCGCTCTTCCGAGCGGATTCGATGGATCGAGAGTTGCTTCTATAGCCTGCGTCCATGTCATCTCACGCTCGCGCCGATCGCCCTGACCAGGGCTTTACGCTAATAGAAGTCTGCGTCGCCCTGATTTTCCTCGCCATCACGCTCTCGGTGGTGGCGCAACTGTTCGTCGTCTCGCTCGCCGCCCAGGATGGCGCGCGCGTTCAGAGCATGACCACGGTACTCGCGAGCCATAAGATTGAGGCGCTGCGCGCACTCGTCTGGACAGTGGATGAGAACGGGCAGCCGCGGAGCGATCGGACGACCGACTTGTCCTTCGAGCCCGCGACGGCCGGCGGGTCTGGGCTCGGCGCATCGCCGGTCGATGCCCTCGACGTCAACACGCCCGGTTATGTGGATTTTCTCGATGCTCGCGGAGCGTGGGTGGGGACCGGCTCGTCGCCGCCGCCGCGGGCGCGATACATCCGGCGCTGGTGCATTCGGCCGCTGCCGGAAGACCCGTTCGACGCGGTGGTGCTGCAGGTGCTCGTGACCACGGTCATCACCGACCGGCATGCGCCCACACCCCGTCGTCGTCTTTCCAACGATGCGCTGGTCGTCACGGTCAGGACGAGAAAGGCGCACTGATGATCTGCAGGCGTCCATCGACCGGTGTGTCCCGTTCTGAGGCCGGCTTCTCGCTGGTGGAACTCCTCGTCACGCTGCTGATTGTGTCGGTCGTGGCCGGCGCCGCCCTGGCGGTCGCCGCGGCGAACGTGGGCATGGCCCGGACCCAGCCGATGGCGATCGATCTGCAGCAGCGAGCGCGCGTCGGGATCGATCTTCTGTACCGCGATCTGTACATGGCCGGCGCCGGGATGGCCTACGGGCCCCGACCGGGACCGCTGCACAGGGCGTTCGCGCCCATCGTGCCGCGACGGATGGGGTTGCAGGGCGCCGACGCGCCGACGGTTGCGCGAGCCGACGCGATCACGCTCATGTTCGTCCCGCCGACGCGTGCCCAGTCCGCACTCCGCCAACCGCTCGGCGCAGGGGCTTCGGATTTGTTTATCGAGCACGGGCCTCAGTGTCCGCCCACGGATTTGCTCTGCGCCCTCGCCGCCGGCGCCTCCGTCGTGGTCTTTGACAACGCCGGTCACTTCGATTTCTTCACGGTCACGAGTACCGCGGGTGACGTGGCGCACGTCAGGCAATGGCAACCGGGCCATTCGAGCTACGCCTACCCGGCCGGCGCCGCGGTCAGTGAGGCGGAATCACACACCTATTACTTCGATGTGAAAAACCGGCAATTGCGACACTTTGACGGCTATTTGACCGAGGTGATTGGGGGCTTTGCAAACCCAAGCGGCCTCTAAGTTGTTGCCAGTACGTACTTTAGCGGTCTGACCGCCCGTGTCACACCCCGCCCGGATACTGGGTGCATGACGACGTTGGGTTCGCTGCTGAAACTTGCCAAGCACTTCCGCTCCGAAACTGCCGCGATTGCTCACCTTGAATCGCTGCGCTGGCCGAATGGCGTGGCCTGTCCGCACTGCGGCGGTGCGGACCCCTATCGTCTGACGTCGCGAGGAAAAGTACAAGGCAAACGTGCGATCCGTCCGGGCCTGTGGAAGTGTTCGCAGTGCCGCAAGCAGTTCACCGTGAAGGTGGGAACCATCTTCGAGCAGTCGCACATTCCCGTGACGAAGTGGCTGCTGGCCCTGCACCTGCTGGCGTCGTCGAAGAAGGGCATGAGCGCCCACCAGTTCCATCGGATGCTCGGCATGACCTACCGCGCCGCGTGGTTCATGGCGCACCGGCTGCGTCACGCGATGGCCTCGGACGACGGCATTTTCGTGAAGCTCGAAGGCATCGTGGAGGCCGACGAAACCTACGTGGGCGCTCGGCGCAAGAAGGGCACGAAGGCCGGACGGCCGAGCCTCGGCAGTCACAAGGCTCCAGTGTTCGCGCTTGTCCAGCGCGGCGGACACGTCCGGGCCTTCCCGATGGCCCGCGTGACCGCCGTCAACGTGAAGGCTGCGCTGCGGGACTACGTGAAGCCCGACGCGCACCTGATGACGGATGACTTCTCCGCGTATCGCTACCTGACGATGAAGCATGACACCGTGGCGCACTCCACGGGCGAATACGGACGCGGACAGGTTCACACGAACACCGTCGAAGGATTCTTCTCGCTCCTGAAGCGCGGAATCAATGGCACGTTCCACCACGTATCAAAGGGCCACCTTCACCGCTACGTGAGCGAGTTCGAGTTTCGCTACAACAACCGGATCGCGCTCGGCGTGGACGACGAACAACGGGCGGTCAACATCGTCCGTGGCGCCGAAGGCAAGCGCCTGACGTTCAAACAACCATCAAGCACAAGCGCGGCGTGACCGTGAACGCCTGAAGGGCCGTGCGTGGCACGCCGGGCCTCGTGGAGCGCCGGAGACTCGAACTCCGCAGTCGGATGGCTCCATCAGCCGTCCCCGGCCACCTGCGCGCCCCTGGGACGGCTATCGGCAGCAGTGGCTCCCGTTCGATACCGTACAATCCCTGAATGGCGAAAAAGACGACAAAGCGCCGTAGCGCGACGTGGGTTCCGCCGTTGGCTGTGCCAGTCGATGAAGCACTGGTGCGGCTAATGAAGGTGAAACCGCCAGCGAAGAAAAAACCGAAGCCTAAGACCTGAGGCCGAGCTTGGCAAAGAAAGTCGAGTTCCGTTTCTTCGCTCCATCGATCATTCTTTCGTATGAATAGACCTCCATCCAGATTTTCAACGGAGCGTTGTAAGTAAAGAATCCTTCTCCGTCTGGAAGAACCCACATCCCATAGCTTTCTGCCTGCGTCCTAAGATTTGGCGTCAGGTCGGCGATGATGTGGGCATAGAAGGGCGTGCTGTCCTTGACGTTAATGGGGTGGCCCTTACGATCTACCGCATTGCCGCGCCTAATCGTCCGAACGTACCTCGCTATTTGCTCGAATGGATTTTCGTCCTCGTCGTAGTCTCGTCGTGCGGGTTTCTTGAACTCAACCAGCACGAGGCTCTGATAGGACGACGCATCCTCAGCAAAAGCAATTGGCCCATTAAAAATCAAGATATCCGGGCGATCCAGACCGTCACCTGGAATATCGTCTGGCATCTGGTCGAACCTAAGGTCCGATGCCAGATAGTGGTGATAGGCAAGGCGCTCGTCAATGATCCACAGGTTCATGCTCTCTGCTGGAAGATCGTCTGAGCTTGATTGCATCGGACAAATAACGTCGTGGATCACGTCCTCGCGAAGATACTTGCCAGACTCCTGTACGTCTCTCTTTGAATCCAAATAGGTCAGCGTTGCGCTGCGGAGCATGACATGTTCAGCAAGAGCGTCTTGACCGGCCTCGTTCCACTCTTGTAGAAACTTTCTGAACTCTGTTTCAATCTCTTTTTTCTCCAGCGCGCCAGTATCGTTCGCGGCCAAGAGGCGTTGATACTCGGCCCGTAACTCGGCTTGGTACTTTTGCTGTGCTTTGTAGAGTTCTAGATCGATACGATCGTCTGACGCGGCAGGCGGGATGGCATCAAGCACGATCGAACGATGCTTGAGGACATGGCGATATCGTGGCGCGCGCTCGAATACATAGCGCCTGACCCGTTCGGATTTCTGCTCTGCCAAGGGAGCTGTGTATGGACTCAAGAACCCGCTTGCTTCGCCAGCAGACGCCGCCATTAGGTCTTTGCCGGTCAGTTCACTGGGGCCGAGTTCTGAATCTTCGGTATCAAAGTCGAACGCCGTCCGATCGTTACTCACATGTCTGTCTAGGAAATCGCCGGACACGAACCCATAGTAGACAAACGGTCGCTCATCTTCAGTGCTGAGCGACTTTGTAAGGTTGGGAACAAGGTCCTCAAGCGCATGACCACGAACCGTCCTCTTGTGCGCGCAAAAATGCAGCCGGTGATCAAGCTTTGAACTAGCGTTTATTTTTACGTGTGTAATTTGGAACGCTTCGCCCTTAGCTTCAAAGCTGGTCGTGGTGCTGGCCCCCAGCACTTCTGCCTTAAAAAGCGCTCGGAGATCGATTTGTTCATTGGTCTGGCTATCGACAAGATCAATGCGAGGGCACGTGCCGAGCGAGAGGTAGGTCAACCAGTGCTCAATAATCCGTCGGCCGATTGCGGCAGGTTGCCTAGGAACCCGATCGGCGTACTCAGGCTTAAACGCGATCAATCGAACCGTCGTGCCAAGGACGGACGGCCGTTCTGTCTCTGCTAAGACGTGCTGGACTACTCCTTCTATCGAGGGCTCAAACTCAAACGAACGGTGATAGTACCTGCCGTTTTCTCGATACGTACTTGAAACAGCAGCCCGATCAAAGGCGCTTAACCAGCTCAGCCGACCTATTCCCTTCCCACCAATCTCCTGCTTCTTGATGGAGTCAATTATCTCGAATGATTCAAAATTCTTAGAAGTGAACCCGATCCCATTGTCGGTAATCGTGAAGCCAATGATAGGAGCGTAGGTTGCATCGCCTAACGCGCTCAGATCGCTCTGTGACTTGTCGCGGTCTATCGTGACTGTGATGCGTCCGTCTTCTGCGGATACTTGCAGTTCGTCAATCGCGTGAATCGAGTTGGCGATGGCCTCAAATAACGGAATCAGCCCGCCGCTCCTTCGCAGTTTTTGGTTGCGAATCCGGTTTGGAAGATGCTCACGAACTGCCACGCCACGCACTCTAGCAGTACGTTCGCCGGGTATGACAGGTGCGGACAGGGGGGTCACTTAGGCCCCCTATGGCCGTGCCTTAGTTCGCGGTGACGGGCGGCAGCAACAGCCCCGGCAGCGTCAGCGGCACGGTCTGGCGACAGTGTGGGCAGTGGTAGGCGTTCTGGATCGACGCCTGATAGATCGGCCGGTACTTGACCGTGACCTTGCCGTGGCAGGACGTGCAGCGCAGCGGCAATTCCACGTCCGGCTCGAACCTGTCGCCCTCGTCCATGAGGGCGCAAGTCTAGACCAACTACCGGCGATAGGACTATTTCAGAAGTGTCAGATCGGGGCATATTCGGGCCGGGGCCTTGGGTTTACAAAGCACTCAATCGCCTTGACCGATATACCGGTTGTGGACGAGGTGGTCGGCGTGGCGTTCGATTACGAGGGTGATCCGCTCCCGCCGCAGGCGCCAAAACCGCCTCTGGGGACCGCTAATTGCCTCTACGACGCGTCGGGAATGCCGGCACCCGGGCTGATGACCCTCCCCGCTCACAGCGGGTCGTTGGCGACGCTGCCACTTTCGATTTTGTCAGACGGACCTTGGTGCGGCGACGGTGATGACATTTTTGACGCGGACCTGCTTCGCATTCGGCGCGTCAGCGTTGCGGTCCGGCTGCAGGTCGGCAACGAGATGATGCGCGGCCGCGGCACCGATTTCGCGATCACGGGCAAGGGTGCGACCGCGGCCCAACTCGTGCCGGACTATGCCGTGCGCTTCGACGTCTCGCCGCGCAACATGGGATGGGGCCGCTGATGGTGCTGGTGGTCTTCATCACGACAATGGTGCTCAGCGCAGTTGGGCTGGGATTGGTGACCGTCACGAACACCGAGGCGACGATCGCCGCAAATTATCGCGAGACGAACGCCATGCTCAGCGCCGCAGACGCGGCCGCTGACCTGGCCTCCGCCGAAGTGATTCGCGCGTCATCGTGGAATGACGTGTTGAACGGCGTGACGCGATCAACGTTTCAGGACGGCACCCTGACGCCGCGCCTGTCGTCCGGCGAGATGGTGAATTTGACGACGATGACGGCGGCGTTGCAGGCGGCATCGGATGCGGATGCGAACCAGGGTCTGAACAATCCGCGATGGCGATTGTTCCTGTACCAGCCCTTGGCGTCGATCACCCGTTCGGCCTCGACTGAGTATGTGGTGGCGTGGGTGGCCGACGATGTGGCTGAGACGGACAACGATCCGATGACTGATGGCAACGGCCTGCTGGTGATCCGCGCGCAGGCGCTTGGCCGGCAGGGTTTGCAGCGAACAATTGACGTGACGATCGCCCGGGAAGACCTGGGCATCGGGATCACGTCGTGGAGGGAAGTCCGGTGACTGTATTACACACGCCTTTCGTCGTCATGGCGATCCTCTCGTGGCTGGCCGCCCCGGCGCACTCGCTCAATGAGGTGGCGCAAAAGGAAGCGTTCCGACGGCAACTGTTGCCGAAGGCGAAGGTCTCGGTGAGTGGCACCGGCGTGCCAAGAGACATGGTGGCGCCGAGCCAGACGGCCGCGCCGGCGGCTGGTCAGCCCGCGGCGGCTGCGGCGAATGCGCCGGCGAATCCGGCAGCCGAACACAAGAACGACGAGGCATGGTGGCGGAAGCGCCTTGCCGACGCACGCGTGGCGCTCGATCGCGACCAGACGTCCGTGGCGGCGGTGCAGGGGAAGATCAACGCTCTCCAGCGCGACGTCGTGAACGTGGACAATCCCGTGCAGCAAGGCAAGTTGCGTGATCAGCTCAAGACTGCGCTGGCCGAGCTGGAAACCGCGAAGGCGCAGGTGGCGAACGATCAGAGCGCGATCGTGGCGATTCAGGACGAGGCCCGCCGCATGGACGTGCCGGCCGGCTGGGTGCGGTAGGTCGGATCACACGGAGACGCTGAGAGACGGAGGCGCTGAGAAGACCGCTCCCTCACATGAAGGCGTGAAGGCCTGAAGCTGACAGACCATCGACGAGCGGCGCGTGAGGAGAACCGAAAACGCGGGGATGAGTGGCCCAGGTTCGTTCTTGATGCGGCCCACTCATCCCTGCGTTTTCGTTTCTCCTCACGCGGCCGTTGGCCGCCTGGCGGCTTGCCGCCAGGCGCCGCTCGTCGACACCCAGGGCACCCCAAGGTGAATTACCGCTCTTCTCCGTCCCTCCGTGTCTCCGTGTGAACTAAGAGGCAACGGGCTCCTATTCCGCCGGCATTCCGATCGCGCTTAACGCGCCCGCCAGTTCCTGCGGCGTGACATCCGTGGCAATCGCCGATTGACCGAGGCCGGCGCACAGGACGAAATGCAGGCGGCCGTCGGCGATTTTCTTGTCGCGGCCGATGATGGCGTGGGCATCCGACTGTTTGAGATCGGTGACCGCCGGCAACGGGCCCATGCGGCGAATGAGATCCGCCACGCGTTCCTGATCCTCCCTGGGCATCAGTCCGCGAGTCATGGACATGTGCGCCGCCGCCAGCATGCCGTAAGCGATCGCTTCGCCGTGCCGGAAGCGGCGATACTCGGTCATCGCCTCCAGGGCGTGGCCGATCGTGTGGCCGAAGTTCAGGACACGTCGCGGGCCGTGTTCCCGCTCATCGGCAGAGACCACATCGGCCTTGATCTCGCAGCACCGCGCGACCAGCGGGACCAGCGTGGCGGCGTCCACGCGCAGGATCAGTTTGAGGTCCGTTGACACCGTGTCGAACAGGTCGCGCGACAGCACGACGCCGTACTTCACGACCTCATACAGGCCCGCGCGGAACTCACGCCGGCGCAGGCTCTTCAGCACTTCCGGATCGCAGACCACCAGCGAGGGCGAGTGGAACGCGCCCGCCAGGTTCTTGCCCGTGGGCAGATTGACGCCGACTTTGCCGCCAATCGCGCTGTCGACCTGCGCCAGTAACGTCGTGGGAATCTGCACGAGCGGCACGCCGCGCAGGTAGCTCGCCGCCGCGAATCCGGCCACGTCCCCCGTGACGCCGCCGACGAAGGCCACGATCGTGCTCGAGCGCGACACGCCACGCTTGGCAAACGCGTCGTACAGCCGTGACACCGCTTGCAGGGTCTTGGCGCGCTCGCCATCGGACATCACGACGGGACCGGCATCGCCGGCGAAGTCGGCCAGACGATGTCCCTGCGCGCGCCAGACCGGCGGCACCGTGACGATTGTGGTGTCGTTCAACCCTTCACTGCGCAAGTAGTTGGCGAGTTCCGCAAGGGCGCCGGCGCCCACGAGCACGGGATAGCGGCGCTGCTGGCTGGGGACCTCGATCCTGACGAGGGACATCCGGGGGTAGGATAGCAGGCTACCGTGAGCGCGAGACTCTCCGCCGACTACCTCATCATCGGCAGCGGCATCGCGGGCCTGCGGGCGGCGCTCGCGTTGCAGGATCACGGGCGCGTGCTGCTGCTGACCAAGTCCGATCCCGGCGCCGGCAGCACCGGATTTGCGCAGGGCGGCATCGCGGCCGCGGTCGGACCAGACGACACACCGGACCTTCATTTCGCGGACACGATCGCCGCAGGCGACGGCCTCTGTCACGAAGCCGCCGTGCGCGTGCTGGTCGACGATGGGCCGCGCTATGTCGGGGAGTTGGAGACGTGGGGAGCGGCTTTCGATCGTCAGCCCGACGGATCGCTCGACCTCGCGCGCGAGGGCGCCCATGCCGTCCGGCGCGTGCTGCACGCCCATGACGCGACCGGCCGCGAGATCAGTCGCACGCTCGCGCGCCGGCTGAAGTCCGCGCCCCACGTCACCGTCGTCCCGTACGCGCTGGCCATTCAGGCGATTGTCGAGAGCGGACACGTCGTGGGCGTGCGGTTCGTCGATGCGCAGGGCCAGGTCGGCGACGCGCGCGCCCGGGCGACGTTGATCGCGACCGGCGGCGCCGGGCAGGTCTATCGCGAAACGACGAATCCGCCGGTCGCGACCGGCGACGGCGTGGCCCTGGCCTTCCTGGCGGGTGCCTCGGTCGCGGACATGGAATTCGTGCAGTTTCACCCGACGGCGCTCGCCGTGCCCGGCGCACCGCGCTATCTGCTGTCCGAGGCGTTGCGCGGCGAAGGGGCTCGGCTCATCAATGCGGATGGCGAGCGGTTCATGGCCCGAGTCGATCCGGCGGGGGACCTCGCGCCTCGCGATCGCGTGGCCCGGGCCATCGTCCGCGAGGCCGAGCGGACCGGCGCTCCCGTGTATCTGACATTGGCGCACCTGCCGACCGCGACCATTCGCAGCCGCTTTCCCCTGATCGCCGAACTCTGCCAACGCGTCGGTCTGGATCTGGCGACCGACAGACTTCCCGTCAGCCCCGCGGCGCACTACGTGATGGGCGGCGTACAGACCGACTTGGACGGCCGGACGTCGATCCCCGGGCTCTATGCGGCGGGCGAAGCGGCCTGCACCGGCGTGCACGGCGCCAATCGGCTGGCCAGCAATTCACTGCTCGAAGGCCTCGTGTTCGGGGGACGCGCGGGTGAGGCGATGCGGCGTGATGCCGCGACGTCGGAAACGGTCGCCCTGCGAATCAGCGATCCTGCGCCGTCGACGGATCGGCCGTCGGCGCCGATCGATCCGGCCGCGATCGGCGATCTGATGTGGCGCCATGTCGGTGTCTTCCGCGATCGCGACAGCCTGCAGCAGGCGCTGGCGGTGATCGATCCGGCCTGGGACGCGCTCAATGCGGACCTCCACGCCGGCCATTCGGCCGACGCCGCGGGCTGGCAGGCGCGCAGCCTGCTCGTGGTGGCGCGACTGATTACCCGCGCGGCGCTGCGGCGCGAAGAGAGCCGGGGCGCGCACTACCGGCGAGATTTCCCGCATAAAGACGATCTACACTGGTTGCGCCACACGACAGAAACCCGCGAGTAGTCACCGATGTCTGATCAGAAAAAAGAACATTTCGTTACCGAAATTACGCCCCGGTCCGAGGACTTCTCGCGCTGGTACCTCGACGTCGTCCGCCGCGCGGAGATGGCCGACTACTCGCCGGTCAAGGGCTGCATGGTCATTCGCCCGTACGGCTATGCGATTTGGGAACACATTCAGCGGCTGCTCGACGCCCGCTTCAAGGCCACGGGTCATGTGAACGCGTACTTTCCGCTGTTCATTCCCGAATCGCTGCTGAAGAAGGAGAAAGAGCACGTCGAAGGCTTCGCGCCGCAGGTGGCCTGGGTCACGCGCGGCGGCGACGAGGAACTCGAGGAAAAACTCATCGTCCGTCCCACGTCCGAAGTGTTGGTCGGCACGATGTATGCGAAGTGGATCAAGTCGTGGCGCGATCTGCCGATGTTGATCAACCAGTGGGCCAACGTCGTCCGCTGGGAGAAGGTGACGCGGCCGTTCCTGCGCACGACGGAGTTCCTGTGGCAGGAAGGGCACACCGCGCACGAGACCGCGGATGAGGCCGAGGCGGAGACGCTGCAGATTCTCGCGCTGTACAAGGAATTCGCCGAAACCGAACTCGCGATGCCCGTGGTCGACGGGATCAAGAGCGACAGTGAGAAATTTGCCGGCGCCTCGCGGACCTATTCCATCGAGGCGCTGATGGGCGACGGCCGCGCGCTGCAGGCCGGTACGTCGCACAACCTCGGCCAGAACTTCGCGAAGGCGTTCGAGATTCAGTTCCAGGGCCGCGACAAGACGGTGCAGCATGCATGGACGACGTCCTGGGGCGTGTCCACGCGGCTCATTGGCGGTTTGATCATGACGCACGGCGACGACAGCGGGCTCGTGCTGCCCCCGAACGTCGCGCCGTACCAGGTCGTCATCATTCCGATTCCGCGCGGCAACTGGAAAGAGACCGTGCTGCCCAAGGCCGAGGCCATTCGCGCGGAACTGGTCGCCCGCGGCGTGCGCGTCAAGCTCGATGCGAGCGAAGAGAACTCGCCCGGCTGGAAGTACGCCGAATGGGAACTGCGTGGCGTGCCCCTGCGCCTGGAAATCGGGCCCAAGGATCTCGAGAAGGCCCAGGTCTTTTCAGCCCGGCGCGACACGCGCGAGAAGGCGGCGATCCCGCTCGCCGACCTCGCGACGCGCGTGCCCGAAATCCTGGCGGAGATTCAGCGCAATCTCCTCGAGCGCGCGCGGAAGTTCCGCGACGAGAACACGTCGGAGGCCGGGTCGTGGACGGAGTTCACGGCCGCGATGGCCGGGCGTCCCGGCTTCGTGATCGCCGCCTGGTGCGGCGACGCCGAGTGCGAAGCGGCAATCAAGGCCGAGACGCAGGCCACGCTCCGCAACATTCCGATGGGATCGCCCCGCATCGACGGCACGTGCGTGCGCTGCGGCAAACCCGCGCACGTCCGCGCGTGGTTCGCTAAGGCGTACTAAGCGAATTAACCGTGAAGCAGTAAAGGAGTGGAGCCTTGGGTTGGTAACCCCAAACCCAATCTTTACTCCTCAACTACTTCACGGTTTGATCTACTTCTTTTCGTCCGGATACTGAATCCGCACCACCAGCTCCGCGCGGCGGTTCATCTTGCGGGTGGGTTCGCGGCTGTTGTCGTACTTCGGCCGCTCTTCGCCGTAGCTCACCGTCGACAGGCGTGACGGATTGATCGAGTTTTTCACCAGGTAGTCGCGCACCGATTTGGCACGCCGGTCGCCCAGGGCCTTGTTGTAGGCATTCGTGCCGATGTTGCACGTGTTGCCTTCGATGTTCAACACCATGCTGGGATCGGCCTTCATCGCGGCGACGACCTCGTTCAGCAGCTTGACAGCGTCCGGCTTGAGCAGCGACTTGTCGAAGTCGAACTGGACATCGGCGAAGTCGTAGTGCCGGGCCGGCACGATCTCAATCGCGATCGTGGAATCAGCCTTCCCGCCCCGGCCGTCATCGACCGTCACCGTCAGGTCGGCGCGCCCAGGCGTGGCCGGCGCGGTCCACTGCGTCTGCCGGTTGGTCGGCGACGCCACGGCGCCTGATGACGCCCTCCACTGGTAGGTGAGCGGGTCATTGTCCGGGTCCTGGCCCGTGGCCATCACCGTGATGGGGCGCCCCACTTCCACGCGGCACGGGTCGCACATGGCGCGCACCGTCGGCTGGCCATTGGCCGGTGCGACCGGCGTCGGCGTGGGCACGGGTGTCGATACTGGTGGTGCGACCACCGGCGTTGGCGCGGGGGTTGGCGTGGGCATTGGCGCCGGCGTAGCTGTCGCAGGAGCCGTAGACGCGGGGAGGGAAGGCACGGCTGCGGCGCCCTGGAGCTGGCTATCCGCGCCGCCACCCGCCAGGCCCGATCGATTCAGCTGCGTGCCGGGCGCGTAGCCGATGCGGACAATGAATCCGCCCTTGTCGCCGCCCACGTTCGGAAACGTCGGCATTCCGATCGGCGTGGCGTCGCTCCGTCCTTTCATGGCCACATTCCACGACGCGCCGCCGCCGATGAAAAAGCCGTTGTTCGCCTGCCACGTCAATCCCAGATTCAGAAGCACCGGGTCTTTCAGGTGCGACAGCGCCGGAGCAATCGACCCGTCGTCGCCGATCAAAGTCGTGGGCGCCGTGATGGGATTCGTGAGGTAGTGCTCGCCGGCGAGTTCCGCCGTGCCCAGCAGGCCCGTCTTGCCGATGTTGGGGAAGCCGACGCCGACGCCCCAGCGCACGCCGTTGGTCAGCGTGAAGCCGTCCGGATTGCCGCGCACGATGACGCCGGCGTATCCCGCCGCCTCGAACATCGACGATCGCGTCGAGACGATGCCGTCGACCTGCACGTCGGCTTTGCCCGTCGACGCGCCCTTCGTGTCGTCGCCGATCGGCAGCTTCACCTGTCCGCGCGCGGCCACGCCGACGCGCCCATCCGCGGCGTCCAGCACGCGGACCTTCGCGCCGACCCAGGCATCTCCGCGCATGTTGCCCGACCATCCGCCGCGCACGAACGGGTAATCCGGCGTGATGCCGCCGCCGGTGCCGGTGGACGCTTCGGCGGACGTGCTCGAGAAGAAGAGCGGCCGTGTGTCGTGATCGATGCGCACCACCGACCAGTTGCCGAACAGTTCCACGCGGCGCGCGATACCGACCCCGAACGTCACGGGGATGCGTTCGATGTCCGTGAAGCCCTGCCCGTCATCCGCGTTCACGCCGATGAAACTGATCGACCACTTCTTTTGTGCGAGCACGTCGGACGTCGGCACGATCCAAAGTCCTGTGTCGCCGGAGGTGGTCGTGGTGGCCGTGCGGCCCTGGGGCGAGGTCGCCGGAGGCGTCGACGACTGCGCGGTGGCGATGCCGGGAGCTGCCAGCGTCAGAGCGACAAAAATGGTGTACCGCGCAACCGCCTGTAGGCGCGGGATGACCGTGAACTCACTGGGGATGGCTCCCATGGCAAACCTCTTTCGGGAGCGGTTCACTGCAAAGTTAAAGCCAATCTTCAGCTCGGAACGGGCCGATAAATATGGCTGGCGCGCTATACTGAGATGGTCGGATCTACCTAGCAGGAGCAAGTCATGGGACCCATCGGCTTTCCGGAGATGCTCGTCATCCTTGTCGTGGCCCTCATTATTTTCGGGCCGCGCAAGCTGCCGGAACTTGGCCGGTCGCTGGGCAAGAGCATCAATGAGTTCAAGCGCGCGTCGAACGAGCTCCGCTCGACGCTGGACGACGAGATCCGGGCCGAGGAGCAGAAGGTCGTGACGACCCCGCCTCTCTCGTCGACGGATCCGGCCGCGCTGCCTTCACCGGCCGCGCCAGAGACCGTTGCCCGGGGGCAGAACTCCTAGCGACGGACCCATCCCGGCATCTGAGCCACTGAGTCCCGCGAAGTGAAGGAATGACGGAGCCCGTGCACGGCACCCCGGCCTTTGACGATGCTCTGGGCTTCGAGCGGGAGGGCGACACGTCCGACGAACCGACGCGGATGAGCTTTCTCGACCACCTCGATGAGCTCCGCAAGCGCATTGTCTATTCGCTCTACGGCCTGATTGCGGCCTGCATCGGGACCTTCTTTGCCTGGGAAAAGATGTTCGTGTACCTGGCCACCTACTTTCAGCAGCAGGGTGGCCAGCTCGTTTACAACCGGCCGATGGGCGCGTTCATGTTCAGCATGTACGTGTGCCTGCTGTCGGGCCTGATCATCGCCTCGCCGTGGATCTTCACGCAGGTCTGGCTGTTCGTCGCGCCCGGGCTCTACGCCAAGGAAAAGCGCCTCGTCATTCCGTTCGTGCTGTTCTCGACGATCCTGTTCTGGGGCGGCGCGATCTTCGCGCATGTGGTGGCGTTTCCATCGATGTGGAAATTCCTCGGCAGCTTCAACGGCCTCGGCGGCATCTTGTGGCAGCAGAACATCGACGACACGTTCACGTTCTATATCGGTGTCGTCCTGGGGCTCGGCCTCGTGTTCCAGATGCCGCTGCTCGTTTTCTTCCTGTCGAAGTTCGGGATCGTCTCCGCGAGATTCCTGTTGAAGCACTTCAAGTATGCCATCCTGATCATTGTTGTCATCGCGGCCGTCATCACGCCGAGCCCGGACATGATGACGCAGCTGGTCTTTGCCGCGCCGATGCTGATTCTGTATATCCTGAGCATCGGGGTGGCGGCGTTGTTTGGCAAGCGCAAGCCGGTCAAGGTGTGAGGACGAGATGGCGATGACGACACGAGGCGTTCCGGTGGCCGCGGTGGTGGTGCTGGCGTCGGCGCTGGCCGGCGGCGCGATGGGCACGCGCGCGGGCGCGACCCAGGACATCAACAAGATCGAAGAACGCTACAAGATGTACCAGATCGCGCTGAACGCGATCGACCGCGAATATGTCGAACCGGTCGACGGCGCGCAGCTGGTGTACAGCTCGATCGACGGCCTGCTGCGCACCCTCGATCCGCATTCGTCGTTTTTCGATCCCCGGACGTACGACCGCATGCGCGAGCAGCAGAGCGGCCGGTACCCGGGCATCGGCATCACCATTGTCCCCGTCGACGGCCAGATCACGGTCACGAGTGTCTTCGAGGGGTCGCCCGCGTACCGCGCCGGCATCCGCCGGAATGACGTCATTGCGCGCGTGGGGCAGCCGGCGGACGAAGGCGGCAAGAAGGCCGTCAAGTGGGAAGAGACGAAGGGGTGGCCCACCGAGGAAGTCGTCAAGCGCGTGCGCGGACCGAAGGGGACGACCGTCGAGATTTCCATCCGGCGTCCGGGCGTCGATCAACTCATCGATCTGACGGTGGAACGCGACACGATCAGCATTACGAGCGTGCGGACGGCGTTCATGATTGCGCCGGGCACGGGCTACATCCGCCTGCAGGAGTTTGCCGATCACACCGATGAGGAACTGGGCGAGGCGCTGGCGTCGCTGAAAAAGCAGGGCATGGTGCGCCTGATGTTCGACCTGCGCGACAACCCGGGCGGGGAACTCGACCAGGCCATTGCCGTCGCGAGCCGGTTCCTGAAGAGCGGACAGATGGTCGTCTACACGCGCGGACGCATGCAGGGATCGGCGGAGGACTATCGCGTCGAAAAGACTGGCGCCGTGCTCGATACGCCGATGGTCGTGATGGTGAACCGCAACAGCGCCAGCGCCTCGGAAATCGTGTCGGGCGCGATGCAGGATCACGATCGCGCGATTCTCGTCGGCGAAACGACCTTCGGCAAGGCGCTCGTACAGGGCGTCTACAAGATCAGCCAGGGCGCCGGCCTCGCCTTGACGACCGGCCACTTCTTCACGCCGAGCGATCGCCTGATCCAGCGGCCCTGGGACGCCGCGTTCGACGAATACCTCACCTATTCGTACACCGATCAGAAACCGCGCGTGCACGAGGCGTCGCAGCTCAAGTACACCGACAGCGGCCGCAAGGTCTACAGCGGCGGCGGTATCGATCCCGATCATTTCGTGCCGGGCCCGGTCGAGGGGTTCAACCCGTCGCGCTTCTCGCGGATGCTCCGGGATCGCGGCGCGTTCATCGTGTTCGCCGAGCGGTTCACCAAGGAAGGTGATGCGCGCCCGGCCGCCAAGTCTGCCGCGGCCCACAAGGTCGCGCCCGGCTGGGAAGTGTCCGAGGCGATGGTCGCCGAATTCCGTGAGTACGTCGTCGGCCAGCGCGTGCGGTTCGACGAGGCCGCGTTCAAGGCCGACACCGCGTTCATCAAGGCGATGATCCACTTCGAAGTGGACGCGGATCTGTTCGGCATGGAGGAAGCGCGGCGCAACCTGTCCCGCGTCGACCCGCAGGTGCAGGCCGCGCTCGGCTATTTCGACGAAGCCAAGGCGCTGCTGTCCGCCAAGAAGACACCCGGTAAGTAGACTTTCCGAGCGCCCCAACATCTAGGGGCAGGCGTTTACGCTTGCCCCTACCCAATGGGCTTGTTACACTGCCGCCCACCTAAAGTACGCCTGCATGCGCCTGTCCAAACTTCATATCAACGGCTTCAAGAGCTTTCCCGACCGGGCGGAACTCGGTTTTGACCACGGCGTCACGGCCATCGTCGGGCCCAACGGCTGCGGCAAGAGCAACGTCGTCGACGCCATTACCTGGGTTTTGGGCGAGCAGAGCGCCAAGAGCCTGCGTGGCGAGCGGATGGAAGACGTCATCTTCAACGGTAGCGACGCCCGCAAGCCGACGGCGACGGCCGAGGTGCGGCTCAAGCTGACCGACGTGGCGCAGGCGGCCATGGTGGAAGCGACCGCGGCCACGCCGGGCGACGTCGTGGCGCTGCTCGACGACCTGCCGCTCGTGACGCGTGACATCGAGATCGGCCGGCGTCTGTATCGGTCGGGCGAGAGCGAATACCTGATTGACGGCGAGGTCTGCCGGTTGCGGGACGTGCACGACCTGCTGATGGACTCGGGGCTGGGCGTCAAGGCGTACGCCGTGATCGAGCAGGGCAAGATCGGCCAGATTCTCTCGTCGCGTCCCGCCGAACGGCGCGCGCTGATCGAAGAGGCGGCCGGCGTCACGAAGTACAAGGCGCGCCGGCGATCCGCCGAGTTGAAACTGGACGCCGCGCAGCAGAACCTGACGCGCGTCGACGACATCATTTTCGAAGTCGAAAAGCAGCGCGGCGCCCTCAAGCGCCAGGCCGCGCGGGCGCGGCGGTATCGCCGGCTGCGCGAGGAGCTGCGCCGCTGGGAGCAGGTGCAGTTCGCCCGGAAGTATGCGGCGCTGACACGCGAAATCGAGCTGGCGGACACGCGGCTGGGCGAGATTCGGATCAAGGAGACGGCGGCGGCGGCGCGCGTGGCGGAGCTCGAAGCCGAGCTCGAAGCACTGAGGCTCGGGCTCACCGAGGCCGAGTCGGGCGCGACGGCGACCCGCGACGAGACCCATGCCCGCGAGCTCGAGTACGGCCGCCGGCAACAGCAGGTGGTCTTCGACCACCAGCAGATCGCGGCGCTGACGGAACAGGCGGACGGGTTTCGCGCGGAGTTGCGCGACCTCGACGCGCGGCGCGATCCCGCGCGCCTGGCAACCGAGGCGCAGCGCGACGCCGCCCGGCGGGCCGGCGCGGCGCGGGACGAAGCCGCGGGACTGGTCCGCGACCGGGACGACGCCTATCGGCGCGCGCTGATCGACGTGCAGGCGGCCGAACACGACGCGGACGCCCTCCGTGCGTCGGTGCTGGCCGCGACGAGCACGCTGGCGGCGCTCCGGCAGGCCCACGATCACGCCGCGGCGGCGCGCGATCGCGTGGCGGCCGACCGCGAGCGTCTCGATCAGGAATCGCGCGAACTGACGGCCGACGTGGAACGGGCGCGCGCGTCGCAGGCGCGCATCGACGAGGAACTCGCGAGCGCGCGCGGACGGCTCGACCTGGCCGTCGAAACGCGCCGGGTCGCCGAAGCGGCGCTGGCGCACCATCGCGCCGATCGTGACCGCCTGCAGCAGGAAGTCGGCGCCGGCGAGCGCGACCTCGCGGCGACTGAAGCCCGGCTGCGATCGCTCGAGGAGATCGACGCGAGCCGTGCGACGTACGGCGACGCGGCACGGCTCCTGCTCGGAGAAGCCGGCGGCGCCATCGGGCACCACGGTGCCGTCGCCGATCACCTCGACGTCGAGCGGCCGTACGAGCGGGCGGTCGACGCCCTGCTCGGGGACTGGCTCCAGCACGTCGTCGTCGATCGCGCCGACAAGGTTTCGCAGGCACTCGGCGTCCTGGCCGAACGCGATGCGGGCCGTTGTGGCTTCCTGATGCTCGATGAAGCGGCCGCGGCGCCGCTGCCGGGGTCGTCGTTTGAGGCGCCCGCAGGCGCGGTACTCCTCTCGTCGGTCGTTCGCGGCCGCGGCCCCCGAGGCGCCGCGATCAGCCGCCTGCTCGGTCAGGCGGTGATTGTCGAAAACTTCGACGCCGCGCGCCGTGTCGCGAACACCGTACCGGTGCCCGTGGCCACGCTCGCCGGCGAGGTGTTTCACGGTTCCTGGCGCGTCGAAGCCGGATCGCGGCAGGATGCGCGCGGCATTCTCGAGACCCGCGCCGAGATCGAGACACTTCGCGAACGTGTCCAGCGGCTGACCGCGCAGTTGACCAGCCTGGCGACCGACGCGGCGGCGTGCGAGGCCGCGATGGTGGCAGCCGAGAGCGCCGCGGGCGATTCCCTGACGGCCCATCACGATCACGAGAAAGCGATCGTGGGCTTCGAGGCCGACGCCCGCCGTGCGGCCGAAGATCTGGCCCGTTTGTCGCGCCGCCTCGAAATCGTCTCGACCGACCTGCAGCGCGCCGTCGACGAAGAACAGACCGCCGAGGGCCGCCGCGAGGAGTCGGTGGCCGCGATCGCCCAGCACGACACGCACCAGCGCGACGCGGAGTCCCGGTTGGGCGAGATGACCGCGCGCCTGCTGGCCGCGCGCGAGGCCGCCGAGGCGACGCTCCAGCGCGTCACCGAGGCGCGCACCGGGGAAGCGACACTGGTCGAGCGCCTGGCCGGCCTCGAGTCCGAGGCGGCCCGGCTCGAGGAAGCCGGACGCGAACTCGATGCGCGCATCGACGCGCGCCGGGCCGACATCGCGCGGACCGACGAACGCCGCGAGGAACTGCGCGCCTCCATTCTGCAGACCGAGCGCCTGCTCGACGAGGACGTGCGGGCCATCGAGGCGTTCAAGGCGAAGATGCGGACGCTCGACGAGCGCGTCGTGCAGCTGCGCGGCGAATTCAGCGCGGCCGATCACCAGATCCGCACCGCCCGCGCCTCGCTCGATCTGGTCCGCGCCGAACTCATGCAATCGGAGCTGGCCCGCGCGACGGCGACGTCGGATGCCGCGCATCTCGCCGCGTCGTGTCTCGAAATCATCGGCACGACCATCGACGACGTCGTCGTCGAGGTCGAGCGGATGGAGGACGCCGGCGAGCTGGCCGCGCCGGCCAGCAGGCTCGCGGCGGCGTCAGTGGTCGGCGAGGACGAAGAAGGCGAGTCGGACGAGATTCGTGAACCCGCCCAATCCGCCGACGCGTCCGTGGATCCGCTGGCCGCCAAGGCTGCCGACGCGGCCATGAGCCCCGAGGACGTGATTGCCGATCTCCGCACCAAGATCGACCGCCTGGGCCCGGTGAACATGATGGCGATCGAGCAGTTCGACGAGCTCGAGAGCCGCCACACGTTCCTGACGACGCAACGCAAGGATCTGCTGGACTCGATCGCCCAGACGGGCGAAGCCATCCGCCGGATCGACAAGACCACGCGCGAGCGGTTCGAAGAGGCGTTTCATTCCATCAATGCGCACTTCGAAGTCACGTTCACGACGCTGTTCGGCGGCGGCCGCGCCGGCCTGATCCTGATCGATCAGGAGAACGATCCCGAGAGCGGCATCGACATCATCGCGCAGCCGCCCGGCAAGCGCCTGCAGAACGTCCAGCTGCTCTCAGGCGGCGAGAAGGCGTTGACGGCGATGGCGCTGATGTTCGCCGTCTTCAAGCACCGGCCAAGCCCGTTCTGCCTGCTCGACGAAATCGACGCGCCGCTCGACGACGCGAACATCGGCCGCTTCGTCGAGATGCTGCAGGGCATGCAGACGCACACGCAGTTCATCCTCATCACGCACAATCGCAAGACGATGGAAATCGCCGACCGGCTCTACGGCGTCACGATGGAAGAGCCGGGCGTGTCGAAGCTGATTTCGGTGCAGTTGAACTAGACCGTTTTCGAGACGTGTGTAGTACGTAGCCGGCCTCAGCCGCACGCTCGCGCACCCGCCGAATGAACTAACCGGCGGGCGCGCTGCGGCAGATTCGGCCGGCAACGTACCACACACGTCTCGAAAACGCTGTGGCCCTCGCAGACAGTCCGAGTCAGCGATGGTCATTGACGTCTATGCCTGGTCCGCAATGGCGGCTGAGCCGCGGTCGTTAGGCCTTCACGGTTCAGGGATTCCCAGATCTCTGCAAATCTTCCGAGAGAGGACGTCATTGACTTCGGTGTGGCGGGGAACTGAGGACGTACGCCTTGTGGCTGGGTTCACGTAGACCGAGTGGCGCCCGCCTTCGCGAAGCAGTTGACAGTCATGAGTCTCAAGATGGCGGACTAGGTCGCGGCGCTTCACGCACCGACCTTGATAAGTTCGCGAATCACCTCGTGGCCGCGGCTCGTTTCTTCAATCAACTCGCGGTTCGCATCCAAGACCATCGTGATGGCTTCTTGGAGATTCTGGCGGGCTTCTTCGAGCGTAGCACCCTGCGTGTTGGCGCCCGGCAGCTCCTCCACAAACCCGATGTAGCCTTCCGGCACTTTCTGAAACACGGCGGTGAGCTGCAGGGCCATGGGGCCATCATACGGGGCGGCGTGAGGCCAAACAAGCCGCTACGATCGCCGAGCGGCGTGGCGATCGGGGTAGAGTCAGCATCGACTCCACCGCTCGCGGCTGCGCCGCAAGTCGTCAGGAGCAAGGATAAGCGCGCGACCTCTCCGTGGCGTACACGAGCCCCACCCAAAGGCCGCGGTTGCGCACGCAATCCAGATCACGCTGAGTGCAATCGCCACCATCACACGCATCGAAACCTGGCTCGCGAACGCCGCCGTGGGGAGACTGGCGGATGTCGGTGAACCTGGGTTAGGCTCCGTATGTCCGTAAGGGGAGGGTCGATGGCTGACGACGATGCGGGTGCGAAGCGGCGGCGGGCGTCGGAAGACGAATACTTTGCGCGCAAAGATCGCGAGTTGATCGAAACCGAGCGCCGGAAGGCGGCTGACGCCGCGGAGTTGCATCGGCTCGGAGCAGCGCTTGGCGTGAGTGACGAGGAGCTGCTGACCAAGCTCCGCGCCGCGGGTTTCGGACCGTCGCACGTCGCGCTCGTGCCCGTGCTGCCGGCGCTCGAGATCGCGTGGTCCGACGGGGCTGTCGGCAAGGCCGAGGGCGAACTGCTCAGGGAGACGTTGCGCCGGTATTCGGATGGACAGCAGCCGTCGCCTGAGGCGAGCGCCAAGCTCGAGGACTTTCTGCTTTCCCGTCCGCCGGACCATCTGTTCGAGCAGGCCAGGCGCGCCGCCCAGATCGCGGTGGACAGGGCCGACGAGGGGAAGCGTCGCGAACTCACGACGCGCATGATGGCTGAGGCAAGGGCTGTCGCCGAGGCCGGCGGAGGCCTGCTGGGCCTTGGCACGGTGTCGACGCCCGAACGTCGCGCGCTCGATGCGTTGGCGGCAGCGCTCGGCGTTTCGTCGACGTGATCGGATGTGATCGATTGACGCGAGAAACCGGCGCTCGCTGATATCGCCGACCGTGGCGGCGGATTAACGGCCTTCCCCGGCCGTGCCACGCGACCTGTTCCAGGGAGGGGACATGAAACTCCTCGTGTTCGGAGCCTCAGGGCAGACGGGCAAGGAACTGATCCGCCAGGGTGTCGCGCTGCAGCACGACGTCACCGCCTTCGTCCGGCAACCGGCCAAACTCGGCCCCCTCGCGGCCAGCGTGCGGATCGTCCAGGGCAACGTTGTTGACGACGCGGCGGTGGCCTCGGCGGTGGCCGGGCAGGACGCGGTGGTGTCGACGCTCGGTACCGGGACCTCGCTCAAGCACGATGCCGACCTGATCGTCGGCGTCCAGCACATCATTCGGGCCATGCAGGCGCACCAGGTGCGGCGGCTCATCTACATGTCGTTCATCGGGGTTCATGAGAGCCGCGCCGCCGTCGGTGTGATTCTGCGGTATGTCGCGACGATTCCGCTGCGCCACCAGATCGCGGATCACGAGGCGAAGGAAGCGCTGGTCCAGGCGAGCCCGCTCGACTGGACGATCGTGCGGCCCCCGACATTGACGAATGGTCCTCGCACAGGCCGCTATCGCAGCGGGACGGCCATCACGACGTGGTCGCCCGTGCCGCTGCTGGCGCGCGCGGACGTCGCCGATTTCATCCTGCGGGAACTCGCGCAGCCGCACTTCATCCGCCAAGCGCCGCGGCTCCTGCCGTAGAGCAGAGGGCGGTCTGGTACACTGCCCGCGCGAATTTCAGGGCCTGCCCCGTCATCCATGAACGAGTCCAAAGCCACCCGCTATCAGCGTGGCCGGCGCCGCGCGCAGGCCGCCGGAGTCGTGTGCGGGGGCGTGTTGCTCGTGCTGCTGGCGTTTACGCCGCTGGGACGCGTCGTCGCCGGATGGTCCCAGATTGAGACGGGCCCGGGCGTGTTCCGCCACACGCTGGGCCTGGTGTTCTATATCTGCCTGTTTCTCGCGACCTGGGAGGCCGCGCTGTTCGTCGCGCTCTGGGCGATGTCGCGCGCGGGCCGCGGCTTGTCGGCGCGGGAGACTTATCGGTCACTGATGGAAGGCGTGTTTCTGGCGCTGCCGGCGGCGTTCGTGCTTGCCGGGATCGTGCTCGCAGCGGCGTGGGTGGCCGGCGCCTGGTGGTGGCTGGCCGCCGCCGGGGCGATTGGCGCCGCCCTGGTGGCCGGCTTGCACCTGGCCCCGGGCGTGGTCGCGCGCGCGTCTGGCGCCACGCCCATCGAGCGGCCGGCGCTGGTCGAGCGCCTCGGCGCGCTCGCGCGCCGCATTCACGTGCCGATCGCGAGCATCGATGCCCTGCCGGCCGACTCGACCGTGACCACGAGCGCGATCGTGGCCGGCGCAGGGGAGCATCGCCGCGTGTTCATCGCGGACGCGGTCCTGCGTGACTGGAACGACGAGGAAATTTCGGTGGTCGTCGCGCACGAGCTTTCGCATCACGTGCATCACGACCTCTGGGCGACACTCGTGCTGGACGTGATGGTGCTGGCGGCCGGCTTCTGGCTGGCGGGCCTGACGCGTCCGCTCCTGGAACCGGCCGGCGGCGCGCCCGTAGGCGGCCTCGACATGCTCCCGCTGGTGGCGCTGCTGGCCAGCGGTATCTGGCTCGTCGCGGCGCCGGTGCGGCATGCGCTGTCCCGCTGGCAGGAACGCCGCGCCGATCGCTTCGCCCTGCAGCTGACCGGCAGCGCCGACGCGTTCCAGGCCGCCATCCGCCGCCTGGCCGCGCAACATCTGGCCGAAGAGCGCCCGTCCACCTTGACGCGCCTGTTCTACCACCGCCACCCGTCGGCGGCGGAACGGTTGGACGTGGCGGCGCGGTTCAGGAGCCAGGCCGGGTCTGAAGACCCGGCCTCCTAGGAGGCCGGACCTTCAGGTCCGGCCGTTTGCGCCGGGTATCACCGGTCGGCAGCAGTAACGATCAATTTCGCGTGCATGTCCTTGCACTTCTGGTCGGCGGCCAGCGTGCAGCGGATCTCGAACTCGCCGGCCTTGTCCGCGAGGAACCGGAACGTCACCGGCTTGCGGGGCTCCGCGCGGCGATCGATGCGGTAGTGATCGTCGCTGATCGTGAAACTATGCGGGATGTCCTCAGCCGAGAACGTGATCGTGACCATGTCGTCCTTGTGCACGCGGATTTCCGCGGTGCTCGAGTCGGAGACGGCGTAGCTGTACTTGCGGGCGGTGACCGAGAACTCGCGTTTGGCTTGCGCGACGACGGCGGCGGCGGACGAAACGGCCAGAAACAGGACGGCGACGACGATCCAGCCGGGGGCTCGATGGGACATCGGGAACCCTCCTGGGACGAGTGTACCAGAGTAGGTCAGAGGTCAGAGGTCAGAGGTCAGAAGTAGGTACGGAGAGATGAGGAAAAGAGGGGAAAAGCCCGTGTACACAAAAAAAGCGTCCGACCCGAAGGCCGGACGCTTATCAAACAATTAGTTGGTCCGCGTCTAGCGTCGTGGGCCGCGGCCGCGATCGCGTCCGCCGCGATCGCCGCGGGGCGGGTCGTTGGAGATCGGGCCATCCGGAACCGGGCGCGGATCGCGCGGGGCGGTGCCTTCGTCGGGCGCCAGCAGGGCCTTGCGGCTGAGCCGGACCTTGCCGGACGGATCGACGTTGATCACCTTGACCTGAATCGATTCGCCTTCCTTGAGCTCGTCGCGCACGTCCTTCACGCGATAGTTGGCGATTTCCGACACGTGGAGCAATCCGTCCACGCCCGGCATGATTTCGATGAACGCGCCGAAGTCGGTGATGCGCTCGACGCGGCCGGTGTAGGTCTTGTCGAGCTCGGGCGTCGCCGTGAGCTCCTGGATCATCGCGATCGCCTTCTTCGCGGCGGTCTCGTCGGCCGACGCCACGTTCACGCGGCCGTCATCCTCGACGTCGATCTTGACGCCGGTCTTTTCGATGATCATGCGGATGGTCTTGCCGCCCGGTCCGATGACGTCGCGGATCTTCTCGGTCGGGATCCGGATGGTCACGATGCGCGGCGCGAATTCGGAGATGTTCGCGCGGTGGCTCGGCAGCGCCGCGGCCATCTTGTCGAGGATCTCGAGGCGGCCGTGCCGGGCCTGCTCGAGCGCCTTGCGCATGATGTCCATCGTGATGCCGCCGACCTTGATGTCCATCTGCAGCGCCGTGATGCCCGTGCGCGTGCCGGCGACCTTGAAGTCCATGTCGCCGTAGTGATCCTCGGCGCCGGCGATGTCGGAGAGCACCGCCCACTTGCCGGATTGCTCGTTCATGACGAGGCCCATCGCGACGCCCGCGACGGCGGCCTTGAGCGGCACGCCCGCGTCCATCAGCGCCAGGGCGCCGCCGCAGACCGACGCCATCGACGACGATCCGTTGGACTCGAGGATGTCCGACACGATGCGCACCGTATACGGAAATTCTTCCTCGGTGGGCAGCAGCGGCACGAGCGCGCGCTCGGCCAGCGCGCCGTGGCCGACTTCGCGCCGGCCGGGGCCGCGCAGGAACTGCACTTCCCCGACGGAGAACGGCGGGAAGTTGTAGTGGAGCATGAAGCGCCGGTAGGTTTCACCCTCGACCGTCTCGATCTTCTGCGCGTCGTCTTCGGTGCCGAGCGTCGCGGAGACCAGGGCCTGCGTTTCACCGCGCGTGAACACCGCTGAGCCGTGGACGCGCGGCAACACGCCGAGTTCGATCCAGATGGGACGGATCTGATCGAAGCGGCGGCCGTCGAGCCGCTGGCCGCGCTCGAGGATCTCGTCGCGCATGACCTTTTCTTTCAGGCCCTTGAAGACCTTCTTGGCGTCGCCGCGACGCTCGACTTCGCCCTCGGGAATCGACGCCACGAGGTTCTCGAGCACCTTGTCGACGCTCGCGTAGTTCTCGAGCTTGTCCTGGATGCGCATCGCTTCGGCGAGCGGCGCGTAGGACTTCTCCTCGACCTCGCGATGGAAGTCGGGGCTGATGGTCTTGGCCGAGACGCTCAGCTTCGGCTTGCCGCACTCGCGCTTGAGGTCGTCGATCGCGCTGACGATCTGCTTGATCGCCGCATGCGCGGCTTCGAGCGCGCCGATCATTTCTTCTTCGGTGGCCTGCTTGGCGCCGGCTTCCACCATCATGATGGCGTCGGCGCTCCCGGCCACGACCAGATCCATCTTGCTCTGGCGCCGCTCGGCGTACGTCGGGTTGATGAGGTACTGGCCCTCGACCAGGCCGACGCGGACGCCGGCAATCGTCTTCTGGAAGGGCAGCGACGAAATCGCGAGCGCCGCGGAGGCGCCGGTAATCGCGAGCACGTCGGAGTCGTTCTCGGCGTCGGCCGAGATCAGCAGCGCGACAATCTGCGTCTCGTAGAACCAGCCGGTGGGGAACAGCGGCCGGATCGGCCGATCGATCAGGCGGCTCGTCAGCACTTCCTTTTCGGCCGGCTTGCCTTCGCGCTTGAAGAACCCGCCGGGGATGCGGCCGGACGCGTAGGTGTACTCGCGGTAGTCGACCGTGAGCGGCAGGAAGTCGATGCCGACCCTCGCATTGGCCGCCTTGCACGCGGTGACAATCACCATCGTGTCGCCCGACCGGACGATGACGGCGCCGTCGGCCTGCTTGGCCAGTTTGCCGGTTTCAATCGACAGCGTGCGGCTGCCGACGGTGATGTCTCGACGATGTGTAGTTGGAATCAAGGCTGCTGTCCGGAATGTGGCGGCCTGGCGGCGCGCCATCCGGCGCGCTCGGGGCCGCGGCCTACGCGCTTCTTACTTGCGAATCCCTAGTTTCTTGATGAGCTCGGCGTAGCGAACGATGTCCTTGCCCTTGAGGTAGTCGAGCAGGCGGCGCCGCTGGCCGACGAGCTTGAGCAGCCCCCGCCGTGAATGATGGTCCTTCACGTGCGTCTTGAAGTGATCGTTCAGGTAATTGATCCGCTCGCTGAGCAGCGCGACCTGGACTTCAGGGGAGCCGGTGTCGGAGTCGTGCGTGCGATACGTGCCAATGACTTCGGTCTTGCGCTCGTTGGTCAGCACAATTGTGCCCTCCACGTACGGTCCAGTCAGCCGGCCGGAGCCGGAGCCAAACCGCCGTTGTCCTTGCCGCCGCCTTGAGTGGCGGGGCAAGAAGTGAATGTTAGCTGAGTACGACCGCTGGATGCAAAGCGCCGCCGCGCGCGTAGGCGAGCGCGACCAGCCGTCCGTCGGCATCGAGCACGCGCACCGGACTGGCGCCTCCAGGCCCCCCGCCCGGCGGCACCCAGCGGCCGGCCAGGTGCTCGGGGGCGAGCGGATTGCCGTGCAACGCGCGCCGCAATCCGGGTTCCGTCACCGTCACGGCGGCGAACTCCTCGAGCGCCTGGGACGGCGTGAGCAGATGTCCCGCCAGGTCCCGGCCCAGCCGCTCCGCGTCCGCGAACGGCAGCGCGTGCGCAAGGTCAAACGTGCCGGACCCCGTCCTCCGCAGCGCGGCGATATGCGCGCCGCAGCCGAGCGCGTGTCCCAGATCGCGCGCGAGCGCGCGTACGTAGAACCCGGACGTGGCCGTCACGACGACGCGGACGTCGTCGCCGTCGCGCGTGGCGAGGTCGAGCGATCGGACGGTGACGCTGACCGGCTCGAGCTCCAGAGGCTGATCCTGCCGGGCCATGTCATAGGCCTTCTTGCCGCCGACCTTCTTGGCGGAATGACGCGGCGGCACCTGCAGGAAGGTGCCGCGAAACGCCTCCAACGCGGCGGCGAGGGCCGTGTCGTCCGGCCGCGCGCCGAAGCCATCCGGGAGGGGCAGCGTGCGGCCCAGGGCGTCGTCCGTGTCCGTGAACGTCCCGAGCCGAATCAGCGCTTCGTAGGTCTTGTCGCCGCCTGACAGGAACGGCGCCAGCCGCGTCGCGCGCCCGAGGACGAGCGGCAGCAGTCCGGAGGCGAGCGGATCGAGCGTGCCGGTGTGGCCGACGCTGCGCTCGCCGCTTGTGGTGCGCAGGCGCGCGACGACGTCGTGTGACGTCGGACCGATGGGTTTGTCGATCAGGAGAACGCCGTCCATCGTTAGAGGCGGGGGGACTTCGTCCCCGCCGCGCCCCCCGGCTCGCTCACTCGCTGCCGCTCGTTCGCGACACTTCCATGGGTGAGCCGTCGATGGCGCGCGCGAGCGCGGCCACGACGGCCGCCTTCTGGGCGGCGAAGTCGCCGGTCAGCGTGCAGCCCGCGGCGTTCTTGTGGCCGCCACCGCTCCAGAGTCCGGCGACGCTGCGCACGTCGACGATGTCCTTCGATCTCAGGCTCACACGCGTCGTGCCGTCGGCCTGCCGCTTGAAGAGCGCGACGACGCAGACTTCGCGCGCGCCGAGCGGGAGGTTGACGAGGCCTTCTGTATCGTCAATCGTCGCCCCGCAATGCTGGAGCAGGGCGTCGTCGAACTGCAGGATGGCGAGGCGCCCGCGATGCACGAGCTCCATCTGGCTGAGCATCGTGCCGGTCAGCTTCACACGGCCGATCCCGAAGCTGTCGAAAATACGCCGCGAGAGCGCCGCCGGATCCACGCCGGCCATGGCCACACGCCGGCAGGCCTCAAAGGTGCGCGCGGAAATCGGGCCGTGGCGGAAGCTGCCAGTGTCCGTCGCGATACCGAGGAACAGATGTGACGCGATCTCGGGCGTCCAGGTGACGCCCAGTGCGTCGATGATGTCCGCAACCATCTCCGCGCAGGCGGCGGCGCCGCCGTCGAACCAGTTGGCGTCGCCGTACATGGCGTTGCCCAGATGGTGATCGACGTTGATCACGAAATACGGCTCGAAGCCCTCGATGCCGGGCCGCGTGAGATCGCTGCACTCCAGCAGGACGACGGCGTCGGCCGGGCCGTCGACGCGCGAGGTGATTTCGATTTCACTGACACCGGGGAAATCGCGGTAGGGTCCCGGCACGAGGTCGCGGCTCACCAGCCGGATCTCCTTGCCCAGCGCGCGCAGCGCGAGTCCGAGCGCCATCTGCGACCCGACCGCGTCGCCGTCTGGCCGGGCGTGGGACGCGAGAATGAAACGCGCCCGATCCCTGAGGGCCGCGGCGATGTCAGCGGCTGACATCAGCGGGGATCCTCCGTGTCGTCGTCCTTCACTTCCTTGACTTGCTCGTCAGTGCTTTGTCGTGCTTCCCGCTCGGCCTTCAAGTCCATCAATATGCGCTCAACCCGGTCCTGGTTTTCGATCCCCTTGTCGAATTCGAAGCGGATTTCCGGAACGCGACGCAGTCGAACGCGGGCGCCGATGTGGCGCCGGAGGAAGGGCGTGGCGCGTTCGAGCGCCTGCGCGGTCGCGCGCTGGGCTTTCTCGTCGCCCATGACCGTGTAGAACACGCGCGCCATCTGCAGGTCGGGCGAGACCTTGACGCGGGTGAGCGTCACGAATCCGATGCCGGGGTCGTGGACCTCGCGCGCGAGCAGCGTGGCAAGTTCTTCCCGGATTTCCTCGCCCACCCGATCGGGCCGCGATCCCTGTGCCATGTCAGCGAAGGTACTCCACCTGATGCGCCGTCACCAGACCCGGTTCGAGCCGTTCGATTTCGTCGAGGACCTCGGTGAGCACCTTCGACGCGCCGTCGTCGTTGGTGGCGACCGTCACGATGCCGAGTCCCGCGCGCTGCCACAGGTCCTGATGCGCCACTTCGGCCACCGCGACGTTGAAGGCGCCCACGCGGTCCTTGATCCGCCGCAGCACCATGCGCTTGTCCTTCAGGGATTGCGACATGGGGAGAAAACATTCGACGGACAGTAGGGCAATGGTCATGAGAGTGAAACTAACAACTAGCAACTGACAACTAACAAGTCAGGACTGCATCCTCCGAACTTGTTAGTTGCTAGTTGCCAACTTGTTAGTTCCGCAACCCGCTAGGCGGGTTGCGGCACCCTTTCCATCGAGAACACCTCGACGAGATCGCCGACCTTGACGTCGTTGAAGCGGTCGAGCGACAAGCCGCATTCGAGCCCGGCCTTGACCTCGCTGACGTCGTCCTTGAACCGGCGGAGCGACGCGAGCTTGCCCTTCCAGACGACGACGTTGTCCCGCAGCAGGCGGACCTGCGCGTCGCCCGATCGCTTGATCATGCCGTCGAGCACCATGCAGCCGGCGATGGTGCCGAACTTCGGCGTGCTGAACGTCTGGCGGACCTCGGCGGTGCCGAGCCGCGCTTCCTTGAACGTCGGATCGAGCAGGCCGGCCATCGCCTTCTTCATCTCGTCGGTCACGTGATAGATGACCGAGTGCTGGCGGATGTCGACCTTCTCGCGATCGGCGACGACGGCGGCGTTCCGGTCGGGCCGCACGTTGAAGCCGATGATGATGGCGTTCGACGCGGTCGCGAGCAGGACGTCGGACTCGTTGATGGCGCCGACACCGGTGTGGATGATGCGGATCTTGACCTTTTCATCGGTCAGGCGCGCCAGCGTGTCGGCCAGCACTTCCGCCGATCCCTGCACGTCTGCCTTGATGATGAGCGGCAATTCCTTCATGCCGCCTTCGGCCATCTGCTGCTGCAGCGACTCGAGCGTGAGACGGGGCGCCTTGCCTCCCAGCGAACGCTCCTTGTGCTGCGCCTGCCGGTACGCGACGACCTGACGCGCCTTGGCCGGATCGTCAATCACCTGGAACGTGTCGCCCGGCTGCGGAAGCGCGGACAAGCCCAGCACTTCGACCGGAGTCGCCGGGCCGGCCTTCTTGATCTTGCGTCCCACATGGTCGAACATCGCGCGCACTTTGCCGTCGACGACGCCGGCGATGAAGAGATCGCCGTCCTGCAGCGTCCCGTCCTGCACGAGCACCGTCGCGACCGGGCCGCGGCCGCGGTCGAGCTTGGATTCGAGCACCGTGCCCGACGCGCGCCGTTTCGGGTTGGCCTTGAGGTCCGCCAGGTCTGCCACGAGCAGGATCATCTCGAGAAGTTGATCGAGATTCTTGCGCTGCCGTGCCGAGACTTCGACGGTGACCGTCGTGCCGCCCCAGGCCTCGGGCATCAGGCCGAGGTCGGACAGCTCACGCTTGACGCGCTCCGCGTTGGCGTCCGGCTTGTCGATCTTGTTGACGGCCACGACGATCGGCACGTTCGCCGCCCGGGCGTGGTCGATCGCTTCCTTCGTCTGCGGCATGACGCCGTCGTCGGCCGCGACCACGAGCACGACAATGTCGGTGACTTTGGCGCCGCGCGCGCGCATGAGCGTGAAGGCCTCATGGCCCGGCGTGTCGAGGAAGACGACGCGGCGGCCGTTGACGTCGACCGAGTACGCGCCGATGTGCTGCGTGATGCCGCCGGCCTCGCCCTCGGCGACCTTGGTGGTGCGAATGCCGTCGAGCAGCGTCGTCTTGCCGTGATCGACGTGGCCCATGACGGTGACCACCGGGGCGCGCACGACGAGATCCTCGGGGTTGGACGCTTCGGTCTCGACTTCCGTCAGCTCTTCCTCGAAGCTGCGGATCAGGACCTCGGCGCCGAAATCCCGCGCGAGCAACTGCGCGGTCTCGGAGTCGAGCGTCGAGTTGATCGTCATCATCATGTGGCGGTCAATGATCTTCTTCATCAGATCCTTGACCTTGATCTCGAGCTTGTCGGCGAGTTCCTTGACCGTCATGCCTTCGGCCAGCGTGATCAGTTTCGTGACCGGCGGCAGCGCTTCCTGACGAACGATGACCTGCGGGCGTTCTTCACGCCGACGCGACGCGCCGCCCGGGCGCGGACCGGCGGGCCTGAACTGTTGCTGACCCGGCCGCTGCGGATACGGTGGACGAGGCGCTCCCGGAGACGCCGGGCGCACGGGCTGTGACGGCAGCGGGCGAGGGCCGCCGAGCGGGGCGCGGCTCATCGGCTGCATCGGGGGCCGTGGGGCGAGCGGGCGCGAGCCCGGTGCTGCGGGCCGCGTCGGCGCCGGTGGCGCCTGTTGCGGACGCACCACGGGCCGCGTCGGAACCGGACGGGCCGCGGGCGCTTCGCCGGTCAGCGGATCTTCGATACGCAGCCGTCTCGAGGGCGGCACGATTCGGCCAGGCACGCGTGGCGGCGCGACGGGCGCCGGCGGAGGCGCTTCCACGGCGGCGCGGACCACAGGCGGCGCCACGGGAGGCGGGACGACGGGCGCCGGTTCGACCGGCGCGGGCAGTTCCTCGGGTTCTCCGACCTGAACCTCGTCGGGCGGTTCGGGCTGGCGCACTTCGATCGGCGCGGGCACCGGCTCCGGTTCCGGCTCGGGCGGCGCTTCGACGAACGGCGTCTCGTCGAGGGCCTCGACCTGTTCGGTGGCGGCCGGCTTGATCGTCTTGATCAGCCGCGGCCGAAGGACCGGCGCGACCGGCTTCGGCGGCTCTGGCGCCTTCCCTTTGGCACCGGGTTTCTTCTGCAGGGGCGTGTCGGCGAACAGCGGCCCGTGCGGCAGTGTGATCTGCCGCTTGCGCGCCTGCCGCTCGACGAATTGCCGCGCCACGATCTCCTCAATCGAACTCGACGCGCTCTTCACGTCGATGCCCGTTTCTTTCTTGAGCAGATCCATCGCCTCCTGGCTCGGCAAGCCCAGTAGTTCGGCGACTTTGTAGATCCGGACGGTGGCCAAATGTGCTCCTTACTGGTCGGACGCGTCGGGTCCCGCGGGGGCTTCGGCCTCTGCAGGCTTGCCCGCCGTAGCCTCGGCGGAGGCGGGTGCTTCAGCCGGGCGCGAGCCCTGGACGCTTCGCGCCGCGGCGACGACGGCGTCCACGGTGTCCTGGTCGAAGCCCGGCAGCGCCAGCAGTTGATCCGCTGACGCCGCGAGAATGCTGTCGACGCTGTCGAAGCCGCCGGCGCGCAACACGCCCAGCACTTCTTCGTGGATGTCCGGCAGCGAGAGCGCGGGCGTTTCGGTCGCCACGCCGCCGGCGCCGAAGTCGATGCCCTCGAGCGTCAGCTCGACTTCCTTCTTCTTGTCTTCGTCGCTCTTGATGTCGATCTTCCAGCCCGTCAATTTCGCCGCGAGCCTGACGTTCTGGCCCTTCTTACCGATGGCGAGCGACAGCTGCCGGTCTTCGACGACGACCTCCATGACGCGGTTTTCGTCGTCGACGATGCTGACGCGCTGCACGCGGGCGGGGGAGAGCGCCTTGGTCACGAACTGCACCGGATCTTCGGACCACTCGACGATGTCGATTTTCTCGCCGCGCAGTTCGCGGATGATGGCCTGCACGCGCGTGCCGCGCATGCCGACGCACGCGCCGACCGGGTCGACGTCGCGCTCGCGCGAGAACACGGCCACCTTCGCGCGGTCGCCGGCCTCGCGGACGCAGCCGCGGATCATCACGGTGCCGTCGTAGATCTCCGGCACTTCCTGTTCGAACAGCTTCACCAGCAATGCCGGATCGGTGCGCGAGAGCACGACCTGCGGGCCCTTGGCGTTGCGCGTCACGGCCTTGATGACGGCGCGCACGCGATCGCCGATGGCGTAGTTCTCCGCGCGCGACTGTTCCTTGCGCGGGATCTGGCACTCGACGCGGCCGATCTCCGCGATGATGTCGCCGCTCTCGAAGCGCTTGACCGTGGCCGTCACGACCTCGCCGATGCGCTCGCCGAATTCGCCGTGAATCTTCTCGCGCTCGGCCTCACGGACGCGCTGCGCGATGACCTGCTTGGCCGTCTGCGCGGCGATGCGCCCGAGCTTTTCGGTTTCCTTCGGGAACTCGATCTCCATCCCGATTTCGGCTTCCTCACCGTAGAGCTCCTGCGCCTTCTCGAGCGAAATCTCCCGGGTCTCGTTGGTGACCTCGGTCACGATTTGCCGGACGGCGTACAGCTCGACCTGGCCGGTGTCGAGATTGAACCGCGTGCGCAGGTCCTCGTCGCCCTTGAACACCTTCCGCGAGGCCGCGAGATAGGCGTCCTCGATGGCGCCAATGACAATGGACGGGTCGATGCCCTTGTCTTTCGCGACCACGTCGATCATCTGCTGTAACTCAGTGGCTGCCATGACCCTTCACTTCCTTCACGAGCTTCACGTCCTTGAGCCTCTTCAAAACTCAACTTCCAGCCGCGCGCGCTTGATCGCGCCCAGCGGAACCCGGTGCATGCGGCGCCCCTCGGCCAGCAGCACCACGCCGGCCTCCACGCCGGACAACCGCCCCGCGAAGGCCGTCTGTCCATCCACCGGCGCGGTCGTCACAATCTTCGCGAGCCGCCCGACGAACCGGCGGTAGTCCTGCTCGCCGCGTAGCGGTCGATCGAGGCCCGGCGACGAAACCTCGAGCGTGTACCCCTGGTCGACGGCGCCGAGCAGTTCCGGCTCGACGTCCAGGATTGCGCTCAAATCCTGGCTGACCCGCCCGCAATCGCTGACGGTGACGGGTTCCTCCTGCGCGCCTTCCGGCGCGGTGCCGGACGGGGCGCTTCCCGAAGCCCGCGGCGGCCACGGCCGGTCGATCATCACCCGCAGCACCCAGCCGATCGACTCGCGGCGGAACTGCAAGTCGAACAACTCGAGTCCGTAACTCTCGACCACCCTGATGACGGCGGCCCGGAGTGGATTGGCGACGTCACCTTGGCTAGTGATCACGAGGCCGGCTCGACGAAAAAATACGTCCTAAAATGCGAAAAGTGGGCGCGGGCCCACTTACCATGTTCAGTCTTTCCCGCCTAGACCGCCTGAAAGTATAGCGTAACGACCGCCGTCGCGACAAGACGCGTCCAGCTCAGACCTCAGGCCGGGCGACCAGATCGTAGCCGCGCGCGTCGGTGATGACCGCGTCGACCATCTGGCCGGGCACGAAACTGGACGGATCGCACTCGTCCAGATAGACCATCGCGTCGATGTCCGGCGCCTGGCCGTTGAGCCGCGCCGTCAGCACGAGGTCGGATTCCGGCGACGGGCCGTCCACCATGACCCGCACGCGGTCGCCGACCCGCGCCGCGAGCCGCGCCTCGACCAGTTGGCGCTGCAGCCCCATCACCGCGTCCCGGCGCGCGGCCTTGACCTCCGCGGGCACGTCGTCGGCCAGCGCAAACGCCCGGGTATCTTCCTCGTGCGAATACGTGAAGACGCCGACGTGATCGAAGTCCGTCTCGCGCACGAACGCGAGCAGCTCGGCGACATCCTGTTCCGTCTCGCCCGGGAACCCGACGATGAACGTGGTCCGCAGCGACACGCCCGGCACCCGCGCGCGGATGCGCGCCAGGAGCTTGTCGTACGCCTGGCGATTGCCCGGCCGGCGCATGCGGCGGAGGACGTCGGCCGACGCGTGCTGCAGCGGCAGGTCGACGTACTTACAGACCTTCTCGCACTCCGCCATCGCGTCGAGCACGTCGTCGGTAATGGTCGTCGGATAGAGATACAGGAGCCGGATCCACGCAAGGCCGTCGATGGCGTTCAGGCGCCGCAGCAGGCGGGCGAGGGCGCCGCGCTCGCCGCGATCGATGCCGAAGAACGTCGTGTCCTGCGAGATCAGCAGCAGCTCGCGCACGCCGCCCGCCGCCAGACGCTCGGCCTCCGCCACGATGGACGCCTCGTCCCGGCTGCGGTACGCGCCACGCAACGTCGGGATGATGCAGAACGCGCACGTGTAGTCGCAGCCTTCGGCGATCTTCACGTAGGCGTAGTGGCGGGGCGTGGTCAGGAGCCGCGGGGTATCCGCGCCGTATAGATAGGTGGGGCGCGGAGTCTCGAAGCTGGACGGCCGTCCGGCGACCGCGTCGTCGGGCGATCGGAAGAACGGGATGGCCGCCGGTCGCGGCTGCACGCCGTTCAGCGCGCCGACAATGTCCGGGACCTCGCCGGTTCCGAGGACGACGTCGATCTCGGGAATCTCGGCCTTGAGCTGGTCACGGTACCGTTCGCCGAGACAGCCGGTGACGACGAGACGCTTGCACGATCCGCCGCGCTTGAGCTGTGCCATCTCCAGGATGGCATTGACGGACTCTTCCTTGGCCGTGTCGATGAACGCGCAGGTGTTGACGACAATGACGTCGGCATCGCCGGCGTCGGCCGTGATTTCGTGCCCGGCGTCGCGCGCCAGGCCGAGCATGACTTCGCCGTCCACGAGATTCTTCGGACAGCCAAGCGAAACAAAGCCAAGCTTCACGGGTACATCCTGTACAGCATGCGCGGATAGGGAATCGCTTCGCGCAGGTGATCAAGCCCGCAGATCCATGACACGACGCGTTCGACGCCCATGCCGAAGCCGGCGTGGGGGACGCTGCCGAAGCGGCGCAGGTCGAGATACCACTCGAAGGCTTCGCGCGGCAGCTTGTGCTCCTCGATGCGCTGAAGGAGCAGGTCGTAGTCCTCGAGACGCTGGCCGCCGCCGATGATCTCGCCGTAGCCCTCGGGCGCCAGGATGTCGCACGACATCGACACTTCGGGCCGGCCGGCCATCGGCTTGAAGTAGAACGCCTTGATCGCGCTCGGGTACCCCGTGACGGCGACGGGCCCGTTGAAGTGCTCGGACAGCGCCGTCTCGTCCGGGCTGCCGAAATCGCCGCCCCATTCGAACGGCAGCCCCTTGGACTTGAGCAGCGTGACGGCGTCGTCGTAGGTGATGCGCGCGAAGGGCGCCGTGACGGCCGCGAGTTTGGTCGTGTCGCGCTCGAGCGCTGCCAGTTCGCGGGCGCGTCGATCGAGCACGCGGCCGATCACGCTGACCACGAGGCCCTGCGCCAGCGCGATCGCATCCTCGAGATCGGCGTAGGCCATCTCGGGCTCGACCATCCAGAACTCGGTGAGGTGGCGGCGCGTTTTCGACTTCTCCGCGCGGAACGTCGGCCCGAAGCAATACACGCGGCCGAGCGCCATCGCGTTGGCCTCGTTGTACAGCTGGCCGCTCTGTGTCAGGTACGCCGTCGCGTCGTCGAAGTACGGCACCGGGAAGAGCGTGGTCGTCCCTTCGCACGCCGACGGCGTGAAGATGGGGGTGTCGGCCAGGATGAACCCGTGGCTGTTGAAGTAGTCGCGAATCGCGTCGATCACTTCATGCCGGATGCGCAGAATCGCCTGCTGGCGCTGCGAGCGGATCCAGAGATGCCGCCGGTCCATCAGATAGTCGACGCCGTGTTCTTTCGGCGTGATGGGGAATTCGACGGACGCACCGACGACGTCGAGGCCCGTCGCATCGATTTCAAAGCCGCCCGGCGCCCGCTTGTCCGCACGCACGACGCCGTGCACGACCAGGGCCGTCTCCTGCGAGAGATGGTCCGCGAGCTTGAAGACGTCGTCGCCGACGGTCCCCTTGGAGACGACCGCCTGGATGAAACCGGACCCGTCCCGCACCTGCAGAAAGTGGATTTTTCCGCCGGATCGCCGATTGACCAGCCAGCCCTTCAGTGTGACCGGCTGACCTTCGTATTTGGCGATGTCTTCGATGTAGACGTGCATGCTGGTCCTGTCGGCCGCCGGCGGGTTCACTCCGGGAACACCATCGGCTGGGCCAAGTCATCCAGTATCGCCTGAAGGCGGGTGCGTGCGCCAACCGCGCGCGACAGCGCCGCGGCCATGTCGGGATCGGGCGTCAGTTCGATCACGCCGGATCCGGCGAAGCCGGTCTTCCAGAACGCCATCAGCGTGAGCGGCCAATCGACGGTGCCGGCGTACGGAGCGCGATGGCTGTCTTCGCGGCCGTGATTGTCATGCAGATGCGTCACCGCCACGTAGCCGGAGAGCCACTCAATCGCCTCCGGCGCGCCGCCCGACAGGTGGGCATGGCCCACATCCAGGCAGACACTCACGGGCCCGCCTTCGATGGCGTCGATCAGATCGACGACGGTCCCGGGCGCCATCGCGCGGGGGAACTCGACGGCAAGCGCCAGCCCGCGCCCGGTGGCTTCGAGTGCAAACGCGTCGAGCTGCCGCCCCAGCGCGGCCGCGTGCGGCGCCGCACCGGGTTCGATGCCGTGCGCACGGCACGCGTCGGCGATCAACGTCAGCCTGGTTGTGCCGAGGTCTGCGGCACGTTCCATGGCCGCGGCGGCGAGCGACCAGGCGGCCGAGAGGCCGCCGATCTCGAGGCCCGCGGCCGAGGCGGCGTGCTGGAAGTCCTGGACTGTGCGCTGGTCACCTGGGACCAGCGCGCCCGGCGACAGGGACACGTCGATCGTCGTGAACCCGCTCAGCGCGATCCGTTCAAGGTCAGGCGCGGCCAGCCGCGCCCTTCCGCCGATCGTCGTCGAAAGTTCGAAACGCATGGCGTCATCGGAGTTCGGGCAGGTGAGTGGAAAGCAGTTCGCGCAGCCTCGCGAACCGCGGGTATCGCTGCAGATTGTCGCGGACGTAGTTGAGCGTGCGCGGCATGTACTGGATGTAGACGGAATTGGCCCGCGCCGTGGTCTGGTACCCGAACGTGCCCAGCGCCTTGAGGTTGCGTTGCAGGGCCATCAGATCGAACCGGCGCCGGAACTCCGCGAGCCCGGCCGCGCGGCCTCCCAGCGCAAGAAAATACGCGATCAGTTCGTCCACGGTCGCCCACGGCAGGTCCACATACGAATCCCGCAGCAGCGAGACCAGATCGTAGGTGTCCGGACCCAGGCGCGCGTCCTGGAAATCGATGATGACGAGCCGCCCGCCGTGCAGCATCAGATTGCGGCTGTGATAGTCGCGATGGCAGAGCACGCGCGGCTCGCCGGCCAGTTCGTCGATGATGGCCGCGCACTCCTCGTCGAGCGCCGTCCGTTCCGCCGCGGCGAACGGCACGCCGCGGTACGCGGCGAGGTAGTGCTTGATGAAGAAGTTCATCTCCCACGTGAGCTTGTCGACGTCGAAGGCGATGCCGTACGGCAGGAAGTCGCCGCTGGCGAGGTCGCGGCCACGCGTCTGAAACGTGTGGATGAATCCGACGGCCTCGCGGTACAGCGCCGCATGCCGCGACGGCGGCGCCGATCCGAGGTGGGCCTGCAGCGTCACGTCGCCCAGATCCTCGAGGGCGAGGACGCCGAGATCGTCAGCGTGCCCGAGAATGCGCGGCACGGGAACCGGCATCGCGTCGAACAACCGCGCGGTGTTCACGAACGGCAGCGCGGCGAACGCGAACGGTGCGCCGTAGACAGCCAGGACGAATGAATCGCCCGTGCGTGGCTGAATGCGGAAGTACCGGCGATCGGACGCATCGCCGGTCAGCGCGACGACACGCGCGTCGCGAACCTGGTGGCGTTCGAGGTAGGCCTGGACGGGATCAGACACGGAGACGGGGTTAGTTTATCGATCTATCGATCCATCGATCTATCGATCCATCGATCTATCGATCTATTTTGAAAAGAGCGAGGTCTCCCACGCGTTGGGCCCTGGTGTCCTCGTCCTGGCAAAGGGCGGCGGGCAGAATGATCGCGCCTTCCGCCCGGAAATCAGGTGGGATCTCAACGTTCGTCACGATGCAGTCGTCGAGGACCGCGCCCTCCCCGATCGTCGCGCCCGGCCAGACGACGGTCCGGGTGATGCGGGCGCCTTGGCCAACCACAGCGCCCGGTTCGATTGTCGCGCCGTTGGCGACGGCGAGCGCCGTCGCGAGATAGTCGCGAGGCGTGCCGACGTCGTAGAAGCCGGCGCTGACGGGATATCCAGCCACCTCAACGTTTGGGCCAGCCATGAGTGGCTGGTAAATGCCGTGCACGGACTCTGCCGGTTCACCGTCCGGCAACGCGGCGAACACGGACGCCGACGCGATCTGGACGCCGACGAAGTGCCAGCTTGGTTCCGCGCGGCCACGCGGAATGACTCCCACAATCCGGTCATCCCGCAGCGCCAACCCGTTGTAGTGCAGCGGCGCCGGATTCGGCACGACCGCCATCGTCACGCGTGCGCCAGACGCGGCGTGCGCGGCTGTCATGGCCGCGAGGTCGACGTCACAGAGCGTGTCGCCGTTGACGATCAGGAAGGTGTCGGTGTCGAGCAGGGGAAGCGCGTGCCTGGGCCCGCCGGCCGACCCGAGAACCGGGTCCTCCCACGAGTAGCGCACGCGTACGCCGAGGTGCGTACCGTCGCCCACCACGCCGGTGACGCTCGACGGACGATGGTGAAGATTGAGGACGGCGTCGGTGACGCCTTGCCCGGCCAGCCAGCGCAGAACCCGCTCGACGAGCGTCCGGCCGCCGAGCGGTACCGCCGGTTTCGCGACGAGCCGCGTGATCGGATCGAGCCGGGCGCCGAGGCCCGCTGTCAGCACCAACGCGGGCAGCACGGGGGGATGGTAACTGGGCGACGTGCGCCGTTGCTACAGGTGCCACGGTGCAAAGTGCCAAGGTGCCAGGGTGCTGCGGTTCAGCACCTTGGCACCCTTGCACCCAGCACCTCTACTGACGCCTGACCAGCGTCAACGTCTCCTGCCCGTCGCGGAAGACGAGGATTCGCGCGGTCCGGCCGACCGGAATGGCGTCGAGGACCTTCGTCACTTGCGCGACCGACGTCACGGGGACGTCGTTGATCTCGAGGATGACGTCGCCGGACCGGATGCCCGCGCGCTGCGCGGCGCCGCCCTGATTGATCTCCGCGACGATGGCGCCGCCGCCCGAAGGCACGCCGAGCCGGCGCGCCAGGTTCGGCGTCAGCCCCTCGACCGACATGCCGAACCCGGTGTCCTTCGGCTGCTCCGTCGGCGCGCCCGGGCGGAGGATTTGCGGCGCCTGCAGCGCCTGTTCGCTCTGCAGGTCGAGTTCCTCGACTTTCACATTGAGCGTCAGCGTCTTCTTCGCGCGGACGACTTTCACGGGCACGGTCGTGCCTGGCACGGTGCTCACGACCATGCTCACGAGCTCGCTGCTGTTCCGCACCGGCTTGCCGTTGAAGTCGATCACGACGTCGCCCGCGCGCATGCCGGCCGCCTTAGCCGGTCCTTCACCGACGTCCGTGATCCGCGCGCCGGACGTGCTCGCCAGGCCGAGGTCTTCGGCATCTTCCTTCGTCATCGTCAGCATCGAGACGTTCACGCCGATTCGGCCGCGCACGACCTTGCCTGTTTCGAGCGACGGCAGGATGTCGCGCACCGTGTTGATCGGCACGGCGAACCCGACGCCGAGGTTGCCGCCTGACTGATCGCTGACGATCTGCGTGTTGATGCCGACGACCTCGCCGCGAATGTTGAGCAGCGGACCGCCGGAGTTGCCGCGGTTGATGGCCGCGTCCGTCTGAATCATTTCTTCGGACCGCTGGCGCACCGCGGTCGGCTGCTGCCGGCCGACCGCACTCACGACGCCGACCGTCACGGTGTTGGAGAGGCCGAACGGATTGCCGATGGCCATGACCCAGTCACCCTGCGACAACTGGCTCGAATCGCCGAACTTCGAGACCGGCAGCGGACGGTCCGGCAGGGAGGTGAGCTGAATCAGCGCCGCGTCCGTGAGGACGTCCGTCCCGACCACTTTCGCCGGCAGGCCCTGATCGAAATTCATGTCCATGCCCGCGAAAAAGACCTCCACGCGCGTGGCGTCCTCGACGACGTGGTTGTTGGTGAGGATGTAGCCGTTCTTGTCGATGATGAATCCGCTGCCGGCGCCGGTGACGATTTGCGGCGGTTGCTGAAACCGGCGGCCCTGGTTGCGCGGATCGAGTCCGAAGAGATCGTCGATCCCGAGACCCTGGCGGGTCGCGGTGGTGCGGATGCTCACGACGGCCGGGCTGGCCGCCTGCGCGACGGTCCGGAACGTCGAGGCGTCGAGCGGCCCCGTCAGCGGCGAGCTATTGGTCGGTGGAACGGTCAGCGTGCCGGCAAACGAACCCGGCGAAAGCCCCAGTCCTGATGCCAGGACCATCCCCACGACGAGGGCGGAAACGGCGAGGAGCGTGCTGCGGAAAAACGTTCGTGTCGACATGAGCTGTAACTCCCAGATTCAAAGAAGCCTGTACCGATCCATGTCCTTATCGATCCCACGATCTATATACGTTACGAAAAAGCCTGGCGTGCCATTTCATGCCGGTGGCGCCGGAATCCTGAGGAGGTTCGCGGAAGGAACCATCGGGGCCGTGGAAATCGAGGGCCATCTCAGGAGTATATCTATCTGATTGGTTTGGACGAGGGACGGCCGGGGAAAGTTGTGGCGCGCAGAATTAACAAATCCTTAATCTGACGCGGTGCGTCCGGATCTTGATCCTGCGGCGATCAACTACAGTTCGCCGTTCCACTCCTCGGGTTCACCGGCGGTCGCGCGAAAGACCTCGAGGTGCCACTTGCCGCCGCCCCACGGCTCGATGATGTCGGCGGCGACGACGTCCACGAGGATCTCGTTGAACGTGCGGTGTTCGGGATCGTTTTCCAGGTGGTACGCCTGATCGTCCCAGTTGAACGTGGGGTAGAGCAGCAGCGTGAGGAACAAATCGTAGCCGTCGTCGATGACCTGAATCTGCCCGACCGGGCCCCGCTGGGTCGAGTGGAAGAGCAGGTACTTCTCGGCGCTCTGCGCGCGGATGTACCGCTTGAGCGTGAACTCGCGCGCGACGATCTCCTCGACCGCGATCTTCTTGTCCCAGCACGTCCGGCAATACCGCGCATCTCCGCGCGGCTCGGAGACATCCTTGCCGCCGCACAGAGGGCATCGCGTGACTTCGGCGGACTTGCGGGCCATGGGGGGGAATTATAGCGGGTACGGCAGGTACGGCAGGTACGGCAGGTACGGCAGGTACGACGGGTACGACGGGTACGACGGGTACAACCGGTATGACAGGTACGACAGGTACGCCCGGTACGACAGGTACGACAGGTACGACGAGTGCGACGTATCCAGTCTATGAGCCGCGTTTGCGCGACTGCTTACGGCGTTCCTGCAAATAGCGTAGCTGTGTGTGTTTGAGACGAATGCTCGCGGTCAGACAGCGCTTGGCTAGCACGAACGCTTCGGCGCAGTCGTCCTTTCGAAAATACGCGAGGTCGATACCGTCGGCGAGCCGTTCCTCGGCCTCTGCGAGCGATGCGAGAGAGAAGTCCAAGAACCGGGCGAAGTCGCCGGGCGAGTATCGACGAAATCCCTCAGCGATGTTCGCTGGCACACTTCGCGCGGCCTCGAGTATTTGCGATCTGAACTTCAAGTCCGACCGCGCTCCCGGGCTGGCCAGTACGAGCCGGAACAATGTGCGTTTGAAGGTCGTGCCGGTTTGGAATGCGATCAAGTCCTGATAACGACGTGCAACCATGCGCGGGGAACGTGCAGTTCTCGTTCCACTGACGGCGCAGAAACTAGGCGCATTTTGCGAACCCGGCTTCAGGAATTGCGTACTTCCAACCGCAAGGATCGCAAATTCTTCAATCCCACCCGCACCTGCCGTACCCGTCGTACCCGCCGTACCTGTCGTACCTGTCGTAGCCGGTCCCTACTTATCGCTCCGCTTCCTGAATGCAGGCAAGTAAGCCTTCTCCGCATAATCCTTCAACATTCTTCGACTCGAAAATCTCGGCGTCACCGTCAGGATCGCCTGCTTCACCATGCTGACCCAGCGGCGGGGGATGCCTTTGGCGTCGCGTTCGTAGAAGGCGGGGACGACGTCATTTTCGAGCAGCGTGTAGAGGGATGCGGCATCGGCGGCGTCCACCGCGTCGATGTCGGATGAGTCGGGCGCGCCTTCGATGACCCAGCCGTTCTGCGACGTGTGGCCTTCGGCCCACCAGCCGTCGCCGATGCTCAGGTGCAGCGTGCCGTTCATGGACGCCTTCATGCCGCTCGTGCCGCTGGCTTCGAGCGGCTTGCGCGGCGTGTTGAGCCAGACGTCGCAGCCCTGCACGAGCAGGTGCGCCACGTGCAGGTCGTAGTCGTCGACGAACGCGATCCGGCCTGCCATGCGCGCGTCCAGGGCCTGCCGGAAAATGTGCTGCAGGTGGTGCTTGCCGGCCTCGTCGGCGGGATGCGCCTTGCCGGCGAACACGAACTGCACGGGTCGATCCGCGCTGGTGACGAGGCGCGCGAGGCGTTCGGCGTCGCGGAACACGAGGTCGGGCCGCTTGTAGCCGGTGAACCGCCGGGCGAACCCAATCGTCAGCGCGGTCGGATCGAGCATCGCGCCTGACGCGACCACGCGCGCGGCGCCGGCCTGGTCGGTCATCCAGCGCTGGCGCGCCCGTTCGCGGATGAACTGAAACAGGCTCGCGCGAAGCTTCTGGCGCGCGGCCCAGAGATCCTCGTCGGCGATATCGAGAATGCGCGCCCAGAACTTCGGATCCTCATATTGATCCCGCCAGGCGGAACTCAGGTGCCGCTCGAAGAGCTCGGCCAATCCCGCGGCGATCCAGGTCGGCGCGTGCACGCCGTTGGTGATCGTGCCGACCGGTCGATTCTCGGACTCCAGATCCGGCCAGAGCGGCGCGAACATGTCGCGCGTCACCGTGCCGTGCAACGCGCTCACGGCGTTGATCGCGCCGGCCGACCGCATGGCGAGCGCCGTCATGTTGAATTGCGGGCCCACGCCGTTGTCATAGCTGCCGAGCGCCAGGAATTTTTCCGTGTAGCCGTTCATCGATCCCCAGCTGCTGGATAAATGCTGTTCGACCAGATGAAACGGAAAGGCGTCGTGCCCGGCCGGGACGGGGGTGTGCGTGGTGAACACGGTACTGCGGCGCACCTCGGCGAGCGCCTCGTCCCACCCCTGGCCAGCCGCCAGCAAATCGCGCAGGCGCTGCAGCACGACGAACGCCGCGTGCCCTTCGTTCAGATGCCAGACCGCTGGCTGATGGCCGAGCGCGCGCAGCGCCAGCACGCCGCCGAGCCCCAGCACGATCTCCTGCTGCAGCCGCGTGTCGGGGCCGCCGCCGTACAGGCGCGCGGACAGTTCGCGGTCCCATGGCTGGTTCTGCGGCAGATCGGTATCGAGGAGCAGCAGCCGCACGCGGCCGAGCTGGACCTCCCACACCTGCACGAGGACCGATCGAGTCCCGAGCGGCACAATGACGGTGCACGGCTGGCCGTCGACCGTCTGCGCCCGCGCGATGGGCGCCGTGTCCCAGTCGATCTGCTCGTAGTGTTCCTGCTGCCAGCCTTCGGGTGAAATGCGCTGGCGGAAATATCCCTGCGGGTACATGAAGCCGACGCCGACGAGCGGCACACCCAGGTCGCTGGCTTCCTTGCAGTGGTCGCCCGCCAGTACGCCGAGGCCGCCGGCGTAGATGGGCAGCGACTGGTGCAGCGCGAACTCGGCGCAGAAGTACGCGACCACGCCCGGTGACGCGACGCCCAGCCGTTCGTGCCACCAGGTGGTCGCCGCGCCGGCGCGCATCGCCTCGCGGGCGGCCACGGCGGCGTCGTACGTCGCGAGAAAGCCCGGGTCCGCCGCCGCGCGTTCCAGCGTGTCGGCGCTCACGCGCTGCAGCACCATCACGGGGTTGTGCACCGTCTGGCGCCACAAGGCGTAGTCGAGCCGTCGAAACACGTCGCGTCCGGCGTTCCACGTCCACCAGAGGTCGCGAGCGAGTTCGGGAAGGCGAGCGAGGCGGACAGGAATCGCGGGCGGCGTCGACGTCGTCATCAGTACCAACTTCCAGCGTGAGAGCCGTCCGAGAACGGCTCGCCGCAGCAACAGGAAAACCGCGCTAGCCGCAGGCGCCGGTCAGCGCGGCAAACCTGGAGAGATCGATGTTGCCGCCTGACACCACGGCCACCACCTTGCGATGCCCGGCCGCGGCGATGCGCGGCGACCGGGCCGCGGCAATCGCGCACGCCGCGGCGCCCTCGGCGACCACGTGGCAGCGCTCGGCGGCGAACTTCATGGCGTCGGCGGCGTCTTTCAGCGTCACCACGATGGAATCGCTGACGACCGACGAGAGAATCGGCCACATCGACGGCAGCACGGAGCGGCCGCCGGCGCCGTCGACGAACGACGCCGTCCAGTTGTCGATGCGGACAGGGGCATTGGCCTTGAGCGAGGCCGAGAGCGGCGCGGCCGTTTCCGGTTCCGCGCCGTACAGCCGCGCGTCGGGCCGCAAGGCCTGCAGCGCGACGCCGATGCCGGACAGCAGGCCGCCGCCGCCGATCGGCGCGATGACGGCGTCGACGTCCGGCAGGTCCTCGACAATCTCGAGGGCCGCCGTCCCGTTGCCGCTGATGAAGTCATCGTCATCAAACGGATGCACCAGCCGGCCGGTCATCCGATCCGATCGATGCGACTCGACGGTCTGCCAGCACTCTTCGTACGTGGCCTTGACGATCGTCGCGCCGAGCCGCTCGATCGCCGAGAGCTTGGCGAGCGGCGCCGTTTCCATCACGAGCACCGATGCGTGCACGCCGGCTTCGCGCGCGGCCAGCGCCACGCCCTGTGCGGCGTTGCCGGCCGACACGGTCCACACGCCGTCGCGGAGGTCCGCGCGGTCGAGTTTCGCGACCGCGTTCATCGCGCCGCGGATCTTGAAGGACCCGATCGGCTGGAAGATTTCGAGTTTGAGAAAGATCTCGGGCGCATGGCGGCTGACCGGGTCGAGCCGAATCAGCGGCGTGCGCACCGCGACCGGGTAGATGCGGCCGGCGGCCTCGCGGATCGTGTTCAGGGAAATGTTGCGCGTCATGCGAACGAATCCGCATCGTATCGGCCGGCAGCGTCCGCGGTCAATGCGGGTAGACTAGCCACGCTGGTAAAGAGGGTCGTTTTCATGAGGCAGAAGCCATGATGGACAAGATCAATCGGCGGGAATTCATGACCACCACAGCAGGAGCAGGCATTCTGGCGGCGTCGCGACCTCTCTCGGCCTCCGGCGCGCCCGCCGTCATCGTCCAGCCGGCCGCCAAACCGATCATCGTGTCATCCGCCAACGGCCATCAGTTCAAGAACGGCGGCACGAAGACCTGCGTCGAAACCGCGTGGGAGCGGATGATGCGCGGCGACGACGTGCTTGACGCGCTGATCGCCGGCGTGAACATTGTCGAACTCGACCCGGCGGAAGACAGCGTCGGGTACGGCGGCTTGCCGAATGCCGAAGGCGTCGTGCAACTCGATGCGTGCTGCATGCACGGGCCGCGAAAGGCGGCCGGTGGGGTCGGCGCCAGCGAGAACGTGAAGATGCCGTCGCTCCTGGCCAAGGCCGTGATGGAGCACACGCAGCACGTGCTGGTCGTGGGCAAGGACGCGACGAAGTTCGCGAAGAGCCAGGGGTTCGAGATCGTCGATGACCTGAACACGCCCAACTCCCGCGCCAAATGGGAGCAGTGGAAGAAGCAGGTCGCGAAGTTGCAGGACATCGCCGATGCCGACGCGCGCGAGGAGGCGATCCGGCAGGTGACGCTCGACATGGTGAAGGCCGGCCTCATCAACGAGAACCACATCCACGGCACGATCAATTGCAACGGCATGAACGCGAAGGGCGAGATCTGCGGCGTCACGACCACGAGCGGCATGGCGTGGAAAGTGCCGGGCCGCCTGGGCGATTCGCCGATCCTCGGCGCGGGGCTGTACGTCGACAACGAAATCGGCGCGGCCGGATCGACCGGGCGCGGCGAGGCGAATCTGTACGGCCTGTGTTCGTACCTGATCGTGGAAGAGATGCGTCGCGGCAAGAGCCCGAAGGACGCCGGCATGGAGGCGTGCCGTCGCGTCAAGGCCAACACGATCGACAAGAAACTCCTCAACAGCCGCGGGCTGCCCAACTTCGGCCTGAACTTCTACATCCTGAATAAGCGCGGCGAGTACGCCGGCGTCGCGCTCTATGGCACGGCGCCGTTTGCCGTGTGCGATGCGAAAGGGCCGCGATTGGAGCGATGTGAGCCGTTGTTGGCGGGGGGGCCGACGGAATAGACAGGTACGACGGGTACGCTTACCTTCCGTATTGTTTCAACACTTCCCGCAGCGCTTCAATTGGCAGCGCCTGGATCGTCCGCCCGTTGGCCGTCGTGGTCGTGGCCTTGAGCAGGGAGTTGTAGACCGCTTCCTCAGTCGCGTCGAGCACGGCTTCGAACAATCCGGACACGCCGTCAGTCGGCAGGACGGTTCGCGGTTGCGGCGTCGTGGCGGCCGTGACGCGCAGTGATGGATGTGTCGAGAACGCGATCGCGAAGTCGCCACTGCCGTTCGAGTAGGTCGATCCGGTCCGCGCCAGCGCAAAGATCGCCCGCGCCGCCAGCCGCTCCAGATTCCGCGCATCGAGCGGCGCATCCGTCGCCACGACGATCATGCAACTCCCATCCGCCTGCGCCGGGCTATCGTTCGGCTTCGGCGCGACAAGTCCGCTCAAGCCCGCAGGACCGGCAGCACCTGCAGGACCAGGCCTCATCTCTTTCCATACCGGCACGCCCGCGATCGTGAGTCTTCCGCCGAAGTTCGTTTGCACGAGCACGCCGACCGTCCACGTCGAGCCCTGCTCGCGTACGACACGTGACGACGTGCCGATGCCGCCCTTCCAGCCGAACGCGATCGTGCCCGTGCCGGCGCCGACTGCGCCTTCGTCCACCGCGCCGTTCCTGGCCGTCGCGATGGCCTGCCGCACATCGTCAGCGGTGACATGGAATCCGCGGATGTCGTTCAGCGTGCCGTCGTTCGTTTCGCCGACCAGGCCATTGACCGACCGCACGTTCTCATTGCCGGGCTGCGCGACCGTCCAGCGTGCGAGCCCATCGAGTGCGGCCCCGACCGACAACGTGTTCGTGAGCACGATGGGCGTTTCGATCGTGCCCAGCTCGCGCACCTGTGTGGAGCCGGCCAGTTTTCCGAAGGCGTTCCCCACGAACACGGCGCCCGGCACCTTGTCGCGGAAGACATTTCCCGTGTGCGGCACGATCGCCGTGATGCCGGTCCGAACCGTATCGCCGCGCACGATCGTGACGTGCCCGACGCCCACGCCGGCCACGTCGGTGATCGCATTCTGCAGCCCTGGCGTGCCAATTCCGGGCGCAATTCCGAGATCCCGGGCGCGCGGACGCGCCGGCGTCTGGCTGTGGGTGGTGACGGCGGCGCCCGCGACGAGCACCGCCAGAACCGCGCAAACGTTGCGCATCAAGGCCGATCTGATCGCTTGCGCGCGATGCATGTTGGGCCAATAATAAGCCCGCCTTCGCTCTTCGAGCTCCGGCGCGGCCATCGCTGCCGCTCGCGTTCGCCCGCGTCGTTAATTTGAGGTGTGCCTATGACTATCCGCCATTCCACCCGCGTCGCCGCGCTCGTTGTTGTCGCCGTTGCCGCGATGGCTTCGTCAACCTGGACCGTCGGCGCGCAGTCGGGCGCCAAGCGGCCGCTGACGTACGACGTCTATGAATCGTGGAAGACGATTGCCGGCACACGGTTGTCCGACGATGGCCAGTGGTTCGCGTATGCGGTGACGTCGACCGCCGACGACGGCGAACTCACCGTGCGCAATCTGAAGTCGGGACAGGAATTCAAGCACGCGCGCGGGACGGCTCCGCAGATCACGCCCGACAGCAAGTTCGTGATTTTCACGATCGTGCCGCCGAAGGCTGACGCGGATGCCAATGCTGCGGGTGGCGGCGCGGCGGAACCGGCGGCGGGTGCGGCTCCAGCCGCGGCCGGCGCGGGGCCGGGCGGCGCCGCGCCGGCGACGAATCGCAACTCGGTCGGCATCATGGCGCTGCCGAGCGGACAGGTCACGACCGTTGAACAGATCGCGAGTTTCCGTCTGCCGACCGAATCGTCCGAGTGGGTCGCGTTCCAGAAAGGCCGCGCCGGTGGCGGCGGCGGACGCAATGGCGCGGCGGGTGGCGGCGGTCGAGCTGGCGGCGGCGGTGGCGGGCGCGCGGGTGCCGGTGGTGGCGGGGGCGCGGGCGGTGGTGGCGCAGCGACGCCGCCGGCCGGCGCGGCGGCAGCAGCGGGGCAGGCGCCTGCGGCCGGTCGCGGCGCGGGCCCGGCCACGCCTCAGGAGAAGACCAAGCAAGCCGGCAACGATCTGATCGTGCGCAATCTCACGACAGGCCAGGACGTCACGATTCCGGAAGTCAGCGAGTTCGCGTGGCACAAGAGCGGCGCGTGGCTGATCTACGCGGTGTCCTCGACGGATGCGGCGAAGGACGGCGCGTTCGCGCGCAACATGGCCGACGGCAGCGTCAAGGCGCTGCACACCGGCAAGGGCCACTACAAGAGTTTTTCGTTCGACGAGGACGGCAAGCAACTGCTGTTCATGAGCGACGAGGCGGAGTACGCGAAGCCGGTTTCGCCGTATCGCGTCTATTACTGGAAGCCGTCAGACGCGGCGGCCACGGAGATCCTGTCCGCGGCCACGCGCGGCGTGCCGCAGGGCCAGGTCATCGCGGATTCGGCGCCGCGGTTCACGGAAGACGGGGCGCGCGTGCTTGTGATGACCGGCGCGCCGCCCGCGCCGACGCCGGCGCCCACGCCGGAACCGAACGCGCCGCGCAAGCCCGCGCCCCTGCCGGTCGACGTGTGGAGTTACAAGGATCCGCAGATCCAGCCGATGCAGAAAGTGCGGGTGCAACAGGATCAGAACCGCACGTATCGCGCCATCTACCACCTGTCGAACAAGCAGTTCGTCCAGCTGGCGACGGCCGATCTGCCGAACGTCAATCCCGGCTTCGACGCCACGCGCGCGCTGGGCACGTCCGATCTGCCGTACCGGCAGGAAGTGTCGTGGGATCAGACCTACAACGACGTGTACCTCGTCGACTTGAAGACCGGCGCGCGCCGCAAGGTGCTCGATCACACCGGATCGGGCGTGAGCATGTCGCCGGGCGGCAAATACCTGATGTTCTACGACGAGGAGAAGATGAACTGGTTCACGCAGGACATCGCCTCCGGCGTCCGCGTGAATCTGACCGAGCGCATCCCGGTGAAGTTCTATGACGAGGGGCACGACACGCCCGATGCGCCGACGCCGCTGGGCACCGCGGGCTGGACCGATGGCGACAAGTCCGTGATTCTCTACGACAAGTACGACATCTGGGAGATTCGGCCGGACGGATCGAACGCGCGCAACATCACCGGCGGGGAAGGGCGCAAGCAGCAACTGGTCTTCCGCTACCGCAACATGGAGGTGCCGGCGCCGCGCACGATCCCGACCGACAAGCCGATGCTGCTGACGACGACGAACGACGAGACCAAGGCCACCGGGTATTACCGCGTGCCCTTCTCCGGCGGCACGCCCGAGAAGATCGTGATGATGGACAAGTCGATGGGCGCGATCGTCAAGGCGAAAAACGCCGACGTCGTCGTGTTCACCGAGCAGAAGTTCAACGAGTTCCCCGACTACTGGGTCAGCGACATGACGTTCGCGTCGCCGAAGAAGATCACGAACGCCAATGCGCAGCAGGCCGAGTACGTGTGGGGCAACGCCGAGAACGTCAAGTACATCAACTCGGACGGCAAGGTGCTCAACGCGATGCTGATCAAGCCGGATAACTTCGATCCGACGAAGAAGTATCCGATGATGGTCTACATCTATGAGGAGTTGACGCAGGGCCTGCACCGCTACGTGGCGCCCAACGTCGGCACGAGCATCAACGTCACGCGCTACGTGAGCAACGGCTATGTGGTGCTGCAGCCGGACATCGCGTACGAAACCGGATATCCGGGCCCGAGCGCGATGAAGTGCGTCATTCCGGCGATCAATACGATCGTGGCGCAGGGCTACATCGATCCGAAGCGCATCGGCATCCAGGGCCATTCGTGGGGCGGCTATCAGATCACCTACATGATCACGCAGACGAACCTGTTCGCCGCCGTCGAGGCCGGCGCATCGGTGTCGAACATGATCAGCGCCTACGGCGGCATCCGCTGGGGCACGGGCATGGTGCGGCAGTTCCAGTACGAGAAGACGCAGAGCCGCATCGGCGAGAAGCTGTGGGACGCGCCGCTCCAGTACATCGAGAACTCGCCGATCTTCTGGGTGGAGCGCATCCACACGCCGTACCTGACGATCCATAACGACGGCGACGACGCCGTGCCGTGGTACCAGGGCATCGAGTTCAACATGGCGATGCGGCGGTTGGGCAAGGAAGCCTACATGTTCAACTACAACGGTCAGCCGCACGGCCTCAGCAATCGCGATTACCAGAAGCACTGGACCGTGCACATGGACGAGTTCTTCGACCATTACCTGCTCGGCAAGCCGCGGCCGGCGTGGATGGATAACGGCGTCTCGTACCTGGATCGCGGCACGCGTGACGTGAGCGGGATGTTCAAGAAACCGATCAACGCCCCGGCGGCGAGTGGGGAGAAGAAGGGCGGGGGACAGTAGGCCGCACGGGGTGCTAGGGTGCAAGGGTGCCAAGGTGCCAAGGTGCGGCACCTTGGCACCAGCACCCTCGCACCCTTCGCACCCAGCACCCTGGCACCTTTGCACTTTTGCACCCTTGCACTTTTGCACCCTTGCACCCTTGCACCGTGATCATCCACATCCACCGTCTCGACTCTTCCGTCGCGCTTCCCAAATATGAGTCCTCCGGCGCTGCCGGCTTCGACCTCGCGGCGTCCGTGGACATGACGATTGAGCCCGGGCAGGTCACGCTCGTGCCGACGGGGCTGGTGATCGCCGTGCCCACCGGACATGTGCTCGGGATCTTTGCGCGCAGCAGCACGCCGCTCAAGCGCGGACTGATGGTCGCCAATGGCGTCGGGCTCGTGGACAGCGACTATTGCGGGCCGCGCGACGAAATCAAGATCGAGGTCTACAACTTCACGCAGCGACCCGTCGCCGTGGCGAAGGGCGATCGGCTTGCACAGGGCGTGATCATGCCCTTCGTGCGGGCCGACTGGCAGGAGACGGACGCGACGGCGCCGTCGCGTGGAGGATTCGGGTCGACGGGATAATCTAAGGGCGTGATCACTCAATCTCCCGCCCACCACCGTTCGCTTCTCGACAAACTCCACATCGCGGATCGCAACGCCGGCGCCTGTTATGGCGCCGACGGCTGGATCGACGAGCCGGCCGCGCAGCCCATCGTCTCGACGAATCCCGCCACTGGACAAGCTCTGGCGTCCGTGTCGACGGCCTCGCCGGCTGCGTGCGACCGCGTGATCGCCGAAGCGGCGCGGGCGTTTGTCTCGTGGCGCGAGCGGCCCGCCCCCAAGCGCGGCGACCTCGTCCGCGATCTCGGCAACGCGCTGCGGGAACTGAAAGAGCCGCTGGGCGATCTCGTGTCGCTCGAGATGGGCAAGATCCGGACGGAAGGCCACGGCGAAGTGCAGGAGATGATCGACATCTGCGACTTTGCCGTGGGTCTGTCGCGCCAGCTCTACGGCCTGACGCTCGCGTCCGAACGGCCCGGGCACCGGATGATGGAACAGTGGCACCCGCTCGGGCCGGTGGGTGTCATCACCGCGTTCAATTTTCCGGTCGCGGTCTGGTCGTGGAACGCCGCGATTGCCGCGGTCTGCGGCGATCCGACGATCTGGAAGCCCGCCGAGCCGACGCCGCTCACGGCCATCGCGGTGCAGCACATCGCGAATCGGGTGATGGCGGATCACGGGGTGTCCGGCCTCTTCACGCTCGTCGTCGGTCCCGGCCGCGTCGTCGGCGAGCAGATGCTGAACGACCCACGCCTGCCGCTGATTTCGTTTACGGGATCGACGGCCGTCGGCCGGCGCGTCGCCGAAAAAGTGGCAGGCCGGTTCGGCCGCACCATCCTTGAACTCGGCGGCAACAACGCCATCGTCGTCACCGAGGACGCGCGGATGGATCTGGCCGTGCGCGCGATTCTGTTTGGCGCCGTCGGTACGGCCGGCCAGCGCTGCACCAGCACGCGCCGGATCATCGCGCACCGATCGGTCGCCGACTCGCTGACGTCCACGCTCGCGGCGGCCTACCGCGGGGTGCGCATCGGCGATCCGCTCGACGCGGGCGTGCTGATGGGCCCGCTCGTGACGCCCCAGGCAGCGGACGAGATGTTCACGGCGATCGATCAGGCAAAGGCCGACGGCGGCGTCGTCGTCGCCGGCGGCAAGCGCCGGCCCGACCTGGGCGCGCAGTTCGTCGAGCCCACCATCATCCGCATGCCGGCGCAAACAGACGTCGTCAAGCGCGAGACGTTCGCGCCGATTCTCTACGTGCTCGAGTACGACACGTTCGACGACGCGATGCGGCTGCACAACGACGTGCCGCAGGGGCTGTCGAGCGCGGTGTTCACCGAGTCGATGCGACGCGCCGAAGAGTTTCTGTCCGCGCGCGGATCCGACTGCGGGATCGCGAACGTGAACATCGGCACGTCCGGTGCCGAGATCGGCGGCGCGTTCGGCGGCGAAAAGGAAACCGGCGGCGGCCGCGAATCGGGGTCCGACGCGTGGAAGGCGTACATGCGCCGCCAGACCAACACGGTGAATTGGTCGGAGACGCTGCCGCTGGCGCAGGGGATTGAATTCGGGGTGTGAGGGCCGTGTCTTACGTTCGTTTGATGGCGGTTCTGCTCACGTCCGCCGCTTTGGCACAGAGCCCGGCGCGACCGGTCGGCCACCAGACCGGTCACATTCGGGACATCCTCTTCGTCGGTTGGACGGCTGATTCAAGCGTCGTCGTGTCCTACTCGTCGGCCGACGAGACCGTTCGGTTTTGGGATCCGCTGACGGGTCGGCTCGTCGGCTGGCGATCTGTCGCCACGCCACCAACCCCGCTCGAACTTCGCCCTGGGTTGACGCTCCAGATCACCCGTCCGGAAACGTACACGCTTGACGTTTCAGACCTTCAGACTGCGCAAACGCTCTGGCACTACCGGACCTCGGATAAGGTTGAGCAAGCTGTCAGTCCTGACGGTCGATTCATCGCAGATATCGGGAAGTACGGCGGCACGGTCGTGCAAATTCTGGATGCGAAGACCGGTGGCCTCGTCCAGAGGCTCGAGGCACACCCGGGAGTCATTCGCGGCTTGAGTTTTTCAACCGACGGGAGGCTTCTGGCTTCAGCAGACGGCGATGGGGTGATTCGAATTCGTGAAGCCAGCACAGGCCATGTGCAATCGACATTGGTCGGACACGAGGGGCCGGTACTTGTCGTGGCGTTCAGCCCCGACGGGACTGTGCTCGCCTCGAGCGGCGAGGACGACACGCTGCGAGTCTGGGATGTGGCGAGCGCGACCGAGAGGGCAAGGTTGGTCGGGCACCGCATGGAAGTGCACGCGCTCGCTTTCTCGTCTGACAGTTCGAGACTGGCCTCCGGCGGGTTCGATAGCACGGTCAAGCTTTGGGACTTTCGGACTGGCAGCCTGCTGTTCTCTGCGGACGTGCCCGGCTGGCGGGGCAATCGTCGGGTCAGTGCCTCCTGCTGCGGCAGCCCGGTATCCCTGTTGAGGTTCAGTCCCTCGGGCCGGACGGTGGCGGTCGGTTGCGAAGACGGTTACGCGTACTTGCTCAACACCACCTCACGACAGATGAAGCAGATTGCCGACGGCACTGGCCTTCTGATGCCCCTTCACGCGATGCACTTCGAGGACGACACCCATTGGGGGTGGTTCGTCGGCGGCAAAGTTGTCACACAACGTCAACAGAAAGGGGACGTGCAGGATACGCGTGAACTGATGTCGACGGACAGCGTATCCGCCATGACGATTGGAGCCCGTGGCGAACTCCTGGCCACCGGTACGAACAATGGTGACGTGCGCGTGTTCAGGAGCCGTGACGGGCATCGTCTTCAGGCGTGGGTTGGGCAATTTGAGGTGCTCGCCCTTGCGCTCGGCCCTGATAACCGTTTTCTAGCCGCGGGCGGCCTCGATCAGAATTTACGCCTGTGGGACGTCCAATCTGGCGAGTTGTTATGGTCGGTCGAAAACCTCAAGTGACTTTGCCAGGGATGGAGTTCGGGGCCTGAGGGCGCCGATACGAAGTTCGAACTGCGAACTTCGGAGTTCGAGATCTGCGTGGTGTTGATATGAAGTTCCTGCTGATGGCGTGCGGCCCGCGGAGGTTCTTCGAGTACTCAGGCTTCGCGCGGCGGCCGAAGTACGTGCCGGCCGAAAGCCTAGCGCGCCGATCCGGGTGTAGTATCGCCACGCGCCCGTGAATTCCGTCCCCGGATCCCAAGCAAGGGTGCGACCCGTCCGGGGGACAGCATTCAATTTGCTCTGCGCTCTCGGGCTGTTGGCCATGCCGACACTCACCGCGCAGACGCCTCAACCGGCCTCCCCGGTGTCGTCGCAGCCCGTCATCGGCACCGGGCTGATTCTCGGCCAGATTGTGGATCCGTCCGGCGCCGGCGTACCGTCCGTGATCGTGACGCTCAGTGGCGGCCTGTTTCAGGCGACCCTGGGCGGGGCCAACACGGTCCTGCATGTGTCGCCGATGGCCGGCGGACCGCGTCGCACGTTGACGAATGCGTCCGGCCGATTCGTCTTCGGCGATCTCCCGGCCGGTTCTTACTCGCTGGATGCGACAAAGCCGGGCTATATCCCTGGTGCCCTGGGCCGGTTTCGTCCTGGCGGGCTCCCGCATTCACTGACCCTCGCCGACGGCGAACGGAACAACACCATCAAGATTTCGATCTGGAAGTACGCGACGATCAGCGGCACGCTCAACGACGATGCGGGTGAGCCGATGGTCGGCGTCGTCGTTCAGGCGCTCCGCCGCTCGTATGAACTCGGGCGCGCGCAGTTCGGGTCCACGGGCTCATCCGCTTCGACGGACGACCGCGGTGCATTCCGCCTCGCGTCGCTCACGCCCGGCGACTACACGCTGTGTGTGACGGCGTCCCAGTCCACGACCCCCGTCGCACTGGCCGAGGCCTATGCGCAAGCCAGAGTGTCCGGCGCGACCGAACTCGCGCGCGACCTGAGCGCCGGCAATGCCAACATGGGGCTGTTGCTCGCCAGCGGCGGGATCCGCGTCGGGGACCATCTACTGATGCCCATGGGTCCGTTTTTGCGCTCGGGCGCTGTCCAGCCCGAGCCGTCGGAAGACGGACGCCTCTTGACGTTCCAGACGACGTTCTTTCCCGGTGTCTTCAGTCTCGCGCAGGCCGACATCATCACCCTGGCCTCCGGTGACGAGCGGTCGAACCTTCACATGCAGTTGAAGCTCGTGCCGACCGCGCCAATCGCCGGAATCGTCACAGGCCCGGACGGTCCGGTGCCCAACCTGGGTCTCAGACTTGTGCCCGGCTATGGCGCCGACATGTTGTTTGAGGAGGGCTTCGACGCAGCCACGACGGTGACGGATGCGAACGGCTCGTTCAGGTTTCTGGGCGTGCCCGTCGGGCCGTACTCCATTCGTGCGATCAGGATTCCCGTCGCGCCTCCCATCGTGCGCCCGCCCGGCGTGCCGATCGCGCCAGGTCCGCCTCCGCCGATTCCCCAGGGCCCGACACTGTGGGCGAGCCTGCCCGTCACCGTCGGCGTCGAGGGTCTGTCGAACGTGACCGTGCAACTGAGCGGCGGGTTCCGGATCAGCGGACGGTTCGTTTTCGACGGCGCCTCGCCCAAGCCGCCACCGGCGATCGTCCAGACGTTGTCTGTGCTGATGCAGCCCATTGACGGCCATCAGACCGGTTTTGTGGGAGCCCTGCGGGGCCGCGTGGATCCGGAGGGTACGATCTCAACCTACGAAGTACCGCCCGGCAAGTACTCGATCCGGATGACGGCGCCGACCGACTCGTGGCAGGCGATGCCGGGATGGACGGTCGAGTCCGCCATGGTGGACGGCAAGGATGTCGCCGTGACGCCGCTCAGCCTGCAGGGCGATGTCACAGGGCTCGTGTTCACCATGACGGATCGCCCCACCGAGATCAGCGGTACCGTTCGCGACTCGAACGGCAAGATTGATTCGGGGGCCGCGGTGCTCGTGTTCTCCGCTGATGCGGTGAACTGGTCGAATTTCGGCGAGACGCCACGTCGCCTGCGCTATATACGCGCGTCTCCGGCCGGTGGGTACAGCGTCGTGGCGCTGCCGCCCGGGAATTATTTCGTCGCGGCCGTGCCCGACGCCCAGGCGGGGGATTGGCAGGACCCGCGGGTGCTGCAGGTGCTGTCTCGCAACGCCGCGCACATCACGCTGGCCAAGGGCGACAAGAAGACTCAGGACATGGTCACGAGGCCGATTCGTTGAGGCCCCGCGACTCCGTGCTCGTGACGGCCATGGTGGCCATGGCCCTGGTGTGCGCCCTTGGCGCGCAGTCGCGGGACGCAGCGCCGAACCGCGTAAACATGACCGGCACGGCCACCATCAGCGGTCGCGTCATCGTCGATGATGCCTCGGCCAAACCGCTGCGGCGCGTGACGGTGACGATAACGGACGTGACGGGCGCGCTTCCGGCGCGCGTGGCGGTGACCAACGATGCCGGCCAGTTTGCGGTTCGCAGTCTGCCCGCCGGCCGCTACAACGTCACGGCAAGTCGGGCGCCTTACTTGACCACGCCGTACGGCGCGACGCGCGTCACGCGTCCGGGCATGGTTCCGGCCGGCACTCCGATCGCCGTCGCCGAGGGGCAGAACGTCGCGTCCGTGACGATCAAGATGGCGCGCGGCGCCGTGGTCACGGGCGTCGTCCGCGATGTGACCGGCCAGCCTGGTCCGGGATTTTCCGTGGCCGTCTCGTACTTCCAGCGATCAGTGGTGACAGGTGAGCGAACGCTGGTGCAGTACGTCGGCGGCGGCGCGTCGACTGACGATCGCGGTGTGTACAGACTCTTTGGCCTGCCGCCGGGCGAGTACGTCGTCAGCGCCACCGCGTATGCCCGCATGACGGACGTCGTGCCGACGACGGATGCCGACGTGCAGCACGCGCTTGATCTGATCCAGCGGCCGGCCTCGTCCTCGAATCCCGTGCCGGCGGTTCCCGGCCCTCGTAAACCGACCGTCGGGTACGTGCCGGTATATTTTCCTGGCACGACGGCGCTGAGTAACGCGACGCCGATCACGATCGAGGCCGGACAGGAGCGTTCGGGCGTGGACTTCCAGATCCAACTGATCGCGACCGCTCGCATCGAAGGAACTGTCTACGGACCGGATCGATCGCCTGCCGCCGGTGTGAGCGTGCGCGTCGCGGGGAGGGGACAGGTGGCCGGGCCGATGGACTTCATGCTCATCGTCTCGTCGATGTCCGACGCGAAGGGCCACTACGCGCTGAACGGCGTGGCCCCCGGCGCGTACTCTGTTCTTGCGCAGGTCGCTTCTGGCGGTCCGGTGCCACCCGGCGCGACGGCGGTTCAATTGCTGTGGGCCTCGAGCGACGTCAGCGTTCTAGGCGAGGACCTTGCGGTGGACCTGAATCTCGAGCCGGCGTTGACCGTGACGGGCCGCCTCGCCCTGGAAGGCACGGCGCCGCCTCCGGATTTCTCGCGCATCCGCGTGCTTCCCAGTCGGTTCTCCGGTGCGCCCGGATTGGGGACGCCGACCGTCTTTGCAGCCGCCGACGGCACCTTCACCATCCCTGCCGTCTTCCCCGGCGGCTACCGCCTGAGCGCGAGTGTGCCGGCGGTTCCAGGTGCGACGGCTTCGTGGATGGTGAAGTCTTCGACTATCGGCGGCCAGGACGCGCTGGATTCGATCGCGGAGATCCGATCGGGTCAGGGCGCCATCGAAGCCGTTGTGACATTGACCGACCGCACGACGGAGATCTCGGGAACGATGAGCGATGCATCCGGACGCCCGGCGCCCGAGTACTTCATTATCGTGTTTCCGTCAGATCGGACGCTGTGGGTCACGATGTCGCGCCGTATTCTGCAGACGCGGCCCGCCCAGGACGGCAAGTACACGTTCCGTAATCTTCCGCCGGGTGACTACCTGATCGCGGCGGTGACGGATGTCGAACAAGGTCAATGGTTCGACCCCGCGTTCCTGGCGCAACTCGTCGACGCCGGCGCGAAGGTGACGCTCGCCGACAACGAGAAAAAGGTTCAGGACATCCGCATTCGCTAGACCGCGAGGCCGCGCGCGTAGCGCGCGCGCCGAGCGACTCGACCAGCGCATGGGGCTGGGGCCCCATGCGAACTCAAAAAACAGATGATCTCCCGCGGCATTGATAGATATGCATCAATAAGCCATACTGATGCATATGCGAACGACGCTCATTCTGAATGACGATCTCATCGCGAAGGCCCGTGCCCTCACGGGTGTCTCGGAGAAGACGGCCCTGGTCCATGAGGGGTTGCGCGCCTTGATCGCCCGCGCCGCTGCGCGCCGGCTCGCCGCGCTGGGAGGGCAGGTGCCCGGTATCCGGGCCGTCCCTCGGCGCCGCCCGGCGACGGGCCGGTCCCGGTGACGTTGGTCGACACCTCGGTGTGGGTCGACCACTTCAAGCGACGTAACGCGACGCTCGCCGCGCTCCTTGATGAGGGGGCCGTGGCGACGCATCCGTTCGTGATTGGCGAGATCGCGCTGGGCCAACGAAGCCGGCGCGACCTGATCGCCCTGCTCGCGGAGTTGCCGGCGGTCGGTGTCATCGCTCACGACGACGTGCTGACGCTGGTTGAACGGCGCGGGTTGGCGGGCGCCGGCATTGGCTGGGTCGATGCGCATCTACTGGCGAGTGCGATGGTCGAGCACGTGCCGTTGTGGACGCTCGACCGCAAGCTCGCCGCCACGGCCGGCCGGCTCGCCGTGTCTTGGTCAGCCTCGTCATAAACTGACGCGATGCTGTTCCGATCCCTCACGTCCGCCGCCATCGCGGCTCTCGTGCTGGTGGCGCTCGCCGATCCGCCAGTTGGCGCGCGCGCGGCGCAGACGACGTCGTTCGATCCCAACACCTTCAAGGAACTGCGCTGGCGCAACATCGGTCCGTTCCGCGGCGGCCGGACGAAGGCGGTTGACGGCATCCCCTCGCAACCCAATGTCTTCTACATCGGCGCGGTCAATGGCGGCGTGTGGAAGACGAATGACTACGGCCGCACGTGGAATCCCATCTTCGATGACCAGCCGACGGGTTCGGTCGGCGCCATCGCCATCGCGCCCTCGGATCCCAACATCATCTATGTCGGCAGCGGCGAGGGCATGCAACGGCCGGACCTGTCGGTGGGTGACGGCATCTACAAGTCGACCGACGCCGGCCGCACGTGGACCCGCATGCCCGGTCTGCGCGACGGCCAGCAGATTCCGCAGATTGTCGTCGATCCGAAAACCGCCGATCGCCTGTTCGTGGCGGTCCTCGGGCATCCGTACGGACCGAATCCGGAGCGCGGCCTGTTTCGATCGCTCGATGGCGGCCGCACGTTCGTCAAGGTCCTCTCTCGCGACGACAACACCGGCGCGGTGGATGTCACGTTCGATCCCGTGGACGCGAACGTCGTGTACGCCGTGCTGTGGGAATCGCGTCAGGGCCCGTGGGAAAACGGCGTCTGGAACGGACCAGGCAGCGGGCTGTTCAAATCGATCGACGGCGGCACGACGTGGCAACCGCTCACGCAGGGCCTGCCGGCCTTCAAGGATGGGCTCGGCCGCATCGGCGTGACGGTGGCCCCCTCGAACCGCAATCGCCTGTTTGCGGTGGTTGACGCCGGCGCCGCGCTCTCGGGCATCTATCGATCCGATGACGCGGGCGCGTCCTGGGCGCGCGTCAACAGCGATCCGCGTGTGGTCGCGCGTCCGAGCGACGCCGCGGACATCCGCGTCGACCCGCGGAATCCCGACATCGTTTACGTGCCGACCATCGTGACGTGGAAATCAACCGACGGTGGCCGCACGTTCACCGGGATCCGTGGCGCGCCTGGCGGCGACGATTACCAGAAGATCTGGATCAACCCGCTGCAGCCGGACACGATGATTCTGACGTCCGACCAGGGTGCGATCGTGAGCACCAATGCGGGCCAGACCTGGAGCAGTTGGTACAACCAGCCGACGGCGCAGATGTATCACGTGAGCGCCGACAACGCGTTTCCGTACCGCGTCTGTTCAGGCCAGCAGGACAGCGGATCGGCCTGCGTCGCCAGCCGCGGCGAGTGGGGCCAAATCAACGTCCGTGACTGGTCAACGGTCGGCGCCGAGGAGTACGGCTACGTCGCACCCGATCCCCTCGACCCCGATCTCGTGTACGGCGGCAAGTTGAGCCGTTTCGATCGACGCACGGGACAGGTGCTCCACGTCGGGCCGCCGAAAGGGCCGGACTATCGCGCGCTGCGGACGGCGCCGGTGATGTTCTCGCCGTATGACCCGCACGTGCTGTTCTTTGCGTCGAACACCCTGTGGAAAACGATCAACGGCGGGGTCAACTGGACGCCGATCAGTCCGGACCTGTCGCGCGCGTCGTGGGACGCGCCGCCCACCGTCGGGGCCTATCGTCAGGCGCCCACCGCGCAGTTCACCCGCCGCGGCGTGATCTATGCGATCGCGCCGTCATCGGTCGATCCGAACTTGATCTGGGCGGGCACGGACGACGGGCTGATTCATGTCACGCGGAATGGCGGCGCCTCATGGACGGACGTGACGCCTTCTGCCCTCGTGCCGTGGGCCAAAGTCTCGATCCTCGAGGCGTCGCATTTCGATCCCAACACGGTCTACGCCGCGATCAACACGCTCCGGCTCGATGATCTGCGGCCGCATGTGCTCAGGACGCGCGACGGCGGACGAACCTGGACCGAAATCATCAGCGGGTTGCCGCCCACGGGTGTGATCAACGTCGTCCGCGAGGATCCGCAACGGCGCGGGCTGTTGTTCGCCGGCAGCGAGCAACTCGTGTCCGTGTCGTTCGATGACGGCGAATCGTGGCAGCCGCTGCGGCTCAACATGCCGGCGACGTCCATCCGCGATCTGGCCATCAAGGACGCCGATCTGCTGGCCGGCACGCACGGCCGCGGGTTCTGGATTCTCGACGACATCAGCCCGCTCCGCCAGATCACGCCGGACATCGTGAGGTCGCCGACGTTTCTCTACGCGCCGCCCAACGCGTGGCGCTTCCGCTGGAACAGGAACACGGACACGCCGCTGCCGCCCGACGAGCCGCACGCGATGAACCCGCCCGACGGCGTCGTGATCAGCTATCAACTCGCCACGGACGCCGCCTCGGTCGTGCTCGAGATCATCGACCCGGTGACGGGTGACACGGTGCGCAAGTATTCGAGCGACGATCCGCCGGACGTGCCGGCCGAAGGGCGGAACTTCCCGGACTACTGGCTGGCGCCGCCGACGCCGCGTCTGTCACGCACGGCCGGGCTGCATCGCTTTGTCTGGGACGTCCGGTACACGCCACCGGCGGTCGAGCGGTTCACGTATGAGATCGCCGCGGTCGCGGGCGCGACGCCAAAATCGCCGCAGGGAATCCACGTGCTGCCGGGGATTCACCAGGTGCGCTTGACGGTGGATGGCCGTTCGTATCGGCGGCCGATCGTCGTCAAGATCGATCCCAGGGTGAAAACCTCGCCGGCCGATCTGGACGCGCAGTTCAAGTTATCCCGGACCGTCGACAGCCTCATGCGCCGCCTCGTCGCCGCGCGCGCGGACGTGATTGGCCGTCTGGGTCGCGCACCCGCCGGCGGTTCGCCCGCGCTCGAGCAACTGGCCGACGAATTGCGCCTGGCCTATGCGCCCCTGCCCGCCATTCTGGCGACGCTTCAGGAGGCCGACGCCAAGCCGTTGCCGGCCGTGGAGGCCGCCGCGAATGACGCGGTCAGGCGCGGGGAAGCGGCCATCGGGCGGGCCGGGTCGAGCGGTGCCGGACCGGAAGGTCCGGCCTCCTAGGCGGCCGGGTCTTCAGACCCGGCGGCGGATCAAGAACTACCAGCAGTCGGAGTATTATTCGGCTGCTGCTGCCGGTGCACGACCGATGGACACCCGGCCATCGATCGCGCAGGGTCCGGCCGGCATAACGAAAAGTCAGGTGGAGTCCCTCATGAAACGCGTGCATTTCGTCTTCGTGGCTGCCGTTGTCGCGCTGACCGCCGCCGTCGTGGCCGGCCAGGCGCCGTCGGGCGCCGATCGGCTCAACGCCGACGTGTTTTCCAGCTTGAAGGTTCGCAACGTCGGTCCGACGCTCGTGACCGGCCGCGTGGTGGATGTCGACATCGATCCGAAGAACCCGGGCACGTGGTACGTCGCCTCGGCCTTTGGCGGTCTGTGGAAAACCACCAATCGCGGCATCACCTTCGAACAGATTTTCCCGAAGGTCGGGTCCGGCAGCGCGGATTCGTTCAACCTCTGTTGCGTCGTGGTCGACCCGAAGGATTCCAACGTCATCTGGCTGGGCACCGGGGAAAACAACAGCCAGCGCAGCGCGCACTTCGGGACGGGCCTCTATAAGTCCACCGACGCGGGCGCCACGTGGAAGATGGTGGGGCTCGACAAGTCCGAGCACATCGGGAAAATCGCCATCGACCCGCGCAATTCGAACGTCGTGTGGGTCGCCGCGCAGGGCCCGTTGTTCACGGAAGAGGGCGGCGGCGACCGGGGTCTGTACAAGACGACCGACGGCGGCGCCACGTGGACGCGCTCGTACCATGTGAACGACACCACCGGCTTCACCGACATCGTGTTCGACCCGAAAAACCCCGACATCATGTTTGCCGGCACCTATCAGCGCATGCGCCACGTCGGGCAGATGATCGGCGGCGGACCGGATGGCGGTGTGTTCAAGACAATGGACGGCGGCAAGAAGTGGGTGAAGCTCACCAACGGCCTGCCCCCCGGCGAAGTCGGGCGCATCGGCCTCGCGGTCGATCCGAAAAAGCCCGGCCGCGTGTATGCCCTGATTGACGCCAAGAGCGGCGGCGGTGGCGGGCGTGGCGGTGGCGGCGCGGGCGCAGGTGGTGGTGGCGGCGCTGGTGCGGTGGGCGCGGCAGGCGCTGGCGCGGCTGGCGCGGGTGCCGCAGGTGCAGGCGCGGCGGGCGCAGCGGCGGCCGGCCGTGGCGGACGCGCGGGTGGTGGCGGACGAGGTGCGCAGGCGACCGAACCCGGCGCGGAACCGCCGGCGTTGCCGCCGGCTCCGACCGCGGACGATGCGATCGGCTTTTACAAGAGCGACGACAACGGCGTGACGTGGACGCGCCAGTCCACCTATCGCGGCGGCGGCCCGGCGTACTACGGCGAAATTTTCGTCGACCCGACGCAGCCGGACACGATTTGGGGCGTCAACCTGGCGTTCGAAGTGAGCCGCGACGCGGGACGCACCTGGGCGCCCGGCGGGTTCAACCGCGGCAACGGCGCGTTCGCCGTGCACGTGGATAACCACGAGATCGTCTGGGATCCGTCGAATCCCAATCACGTCCTGGTCGGCAACGACGGCGGCCTGTACGAAACGTACGAATTCGACAAGATTCACGCGAACAAGGGCCAGCAGGGGACCGAGAATCTGGCGCAGTGGCGCTTCTTCTCGAACCTGCCGATCACGCAGTTCTACCGCGTGTCGGCCGGCAACGAGTTGCCGTTCTATACGATCTGCGGCGGCACGCAGGACAACTTCTCGATGTGCGGTCCGGCGCGGACGAGTCACACGCTCGGCATCCGAACCAGCGACTGGTACATGGTGCTCGGTGGCGACGGGTTCTTCGCGCGGCACGATCAGGGCGATCCGAACATCGTGTACGCGTCGTCGCAGGACGGGAATCCTTCACGGTACGATCGGCGCACGGGACGCGGCACGGGCATCCGCCCGAACTTCGGCACGGCGCAGGCGATCTATGAGGCGGCGCCGCCTCCGCCGGCGGCCGGTGCTGCACCGGCTGCGGGAGCGGGTGGCGCAGGCGCGGCGGGCGGTCCTGGCGGCCGCGGCGGTGGCGGTGGGCGCGGCGGTGGCGCCGGCGGCGATCGTCCGAACTGGGATGCGCCCTACATCACGAGCGATCACTCGCCGACGCGTCTCTACTGGGGCAGCCAGTATCTGTACCGCAGTGAGGATCGCGGCACGACGTGGGTGCGCGTGAGCCCGGATCTGAGCCGGAATCTCAACTGGCAGGAAATTCCGATCATGGGCAAGGTGTGGCCGACGGGCTCGATCGCGCTGCACGAGTCCACGACCGCGCTCAGCAACATCGTCGCGATTTCGGAATCGCCGCGCTGGGAAGATCTCCTCGTCATCGGCACCGACGACGGCCTCGTGCAGATTACGGAAGACGGCGGCCGGAACTGGCGGAAGGTCGATTCGTTCCCGGATGTGCCCAAGTGGGCGTACGTCACGGACGTCGAAGCGTCGCCGATCGATACGAACACGATCTTCGTGTCGCTCAATAACTGGCAGCGCGGCGACTACAAGCCGTACATCGTGAAGAGCACCGACCGCGGCCGCACGTGGACGAACATCACGGGCGACCTGCCGGACAAGCGCGACGTGTGGGCGGTGTCGCAGGATTTCGTCGCGCCCAACCTGCTGTTCGCGGGCACGGAGTTCGGCCTGTACTTCACGGTCGACGGCGGCAAGCACTGGGTGCAGCTGAAGGGTGGCATGCCGCCCGCGCAGATTCGCGATCTCCAGCTCCAGAAGCGCGAAGCGGACGTCGTCATGGCGACATTCGGCAACGGCTTCTGGGTGCTCGACGACTACTCGGCGCTGCGCGAAGTGAGCGCGCAGTCGATGGGCGAGGAAGCGCGCCTGTATCCGACGCGCGATCATGCCTACGCGTACCAGCCGTGGGGCGTCGCGCAGGACGGCTCGGCGGGCCTGGCGACGCTGGGCGGCAACTTCACGATGCCGAACCCGGCCCGCGGGGCGGCGATCACCTACAGCGTCGGCGCGACACTCGGGGATGACACGCGCCTCGTGGCGAACATCCTCGACGGCGCCGGCAATCAGGTGGCGCGTGTCGAGCTGGACAAGAGCGTCGGCTTCCACCGGACGATGTGGGCGCTCAACGGCACCGGCGGCGGTGCGGGTGGACGTGGTGGCGGCGCAGGGGCCGGTGGCGCTGGCGCGGCCGGTGGTCGAGGCGCGGGCGCTGCAGGTGCCGCGGGCGCGGGTGCGGCGGGCGCAGGCGCGCCCGGTGCGGCTCCGCCGGTCCTGGTGCCACAGGGCGGCGGTGGCGGTCGTGGTGGCGGCGGCGGTGGCGCTGTCGAGGCCGGACGCTATCGCATCGTGATTGGCAAGCTCGTGGGCGAAACGTTCACGCAGATTGGCCAGCCGCAGTTCGTGCAGGTGATGCCGCTGCCGGATCAGAACTACGTGACCTATAGATAAATAGTGGTTTAGGTAAGAGGTCAAAGGTCAGAGGTCAGAGGTAGGTTCGAAGGTTGAAACTACTTCTGGCCTTTGGCGTTTTTGGTCGGGTGTTTCCTTGAGGTGTTCCATGTCGCGCGTCCGAATTGTCTTTGCAGCCGCCGTTCTTGTTCTTGCCGGCACGATGGTCTCCGGTCAGGCGCCGTCGCGCCTCACCGCGGATGTGTTTGGCGGCCTGAGGCTCCGGGCCCTGGGGCCGACGCTCACGACGGGGCGTGTCGCGGACTTCGAGGTCGATCCGAATCGCCCGAGCACGTACTACGTGGTCACGGCGGCGGGCGGCGTGTGGAAAAGCGAGAACCGCGGCGAAGACTGGGCGCCGATTTTCGACGACGGCGGCGCCTTCAACATGTGCTGCATCTTGATCGATCCGAAGGACTCCAACGTGCTGTGGGTCGCGACCGGTGAGAACTCGAACCCGCGCAGCGCGATGATCGGCTCAGGCCTCTACAAGTCCACGGACGCGGGCAAGACCTGGGCGCGCGTCGGGCTCGAAAACTCCGAGCACATCGGCAACATGGCGATGGACCCGCGCAATTCGCAGGTCGTGTACGTCGCGGCGCAGGGGCCGCTCTGGTCAGCGGGCGGCGATCGCGGCATTTTCAAGACGACCGATGGCGGCAAGACGTGGAAGAACCTACTGCACCCGAGCGACGACACGGGCGGCAACGAAATTCATATCGATCCGAACAACCCGGACGTGCTCTACGCGTCAACCTGGCAGCGCCGCCGCGGTGTGGGCCAGATGATCGGCGGGGGTCCGGAGAGCAAGGTCTACAAGTCCATCAACGGCGGCGCGACCTGGACGATTCTGACGAAGGGCCTGCCGCAGGGCGACATGGGCCGCATCGCCATGGGCGTGGATCCGAAGGCGAAGCCGACGCGCGTGTACGCGTTGATCAGCGCGCTGGCCGACACCGGGTTCTATCGATCGGACGACGCGGGCGCGACGTGGGTCAAGCAGATTGCGCCGTCTGATTCACCGTTGCCTGCGCCGACGCCGGCGGCGGGCGCGGCCGGCGCGACGCCGCCAGGTCGCGGTGCGGCCGGCGCGACGCCGCCAGGCCGCGGTGTTGCCGGAGCCGGAGCGGCAGGAGCTGGTGCAGGCGGTGTTGGCGCGGGCGGTGCCGGCGCAGGCGGTGTGGGTGCGGCTGGCGGGGGCGCGGGCCGGCAGGGTGGTGGTGGTCGCGGTGGCGACGGCGTCTATCGCGGCGGCGATCCCGGCTACTACTTTGAGCTCTACGTCGACCCGGTTCGTCCCGACACGATCTGGTCGGCGAACACGCAACTCGAGTGGAGCCGCGATGGCGGCCGGACGTTTTCGTCCGTGCCCAATCGGCAGAACGTCCACGTGGATTACCACGAAGTGTGGAGCGACACGAAGGACAAGAACCACATCGTGATCGGCAACGACGGCGGGTTGTACGAATCGTGGGACGAGGGCCGCACGTGGCGGCATTTCACGAATCTGCCGGTGACGCAGTTCTATCGTGTGAGCGTCGACAACGCGCTGCCGTTCTATCACGTGTGCGGTGGCGCACAGGACAACGGATCGATGTGCGGGCCGAGCCGCACGCAGGCGTCGGTGGGCATCCGCACGAGCGAGTGGTATGTCGTCGGCGGGGGTGACGGTTTCCAGTCGCGCAACGATCCGGCGGACGCCAATTACGTGTACTCGACGTCGCAGGAGGGCAACATCGAGCGGCTTGATCTGCGCACGGGCGCGTCGACCGGTATTCGGCCGCGCGCGGGCGGGCCCGGTGGCGGCGGCCGCGGCGCTGGTGGTGCTGGCGGTGGCGCGGCCGGCGGCGCTGGTGCGGCCGGCGGTGCGGGTGCGGCCGGTGGTGCGGGTGCGGCCGGTGGTGCGGGTGCGGCCGGTGGTGCTGGCGCGGCCGGCGGCGGCGCTGTCGTCATCGGTGGCACGGTCGCAGCCGGCGGTGGTGCCGGTGCGGTCGGCGGTGGTGCCGGTGCGGGCGCCGTGGGTGGCGCCCAGGGCGGCGGACGCGGGGGACGCGGCGGCGGCGGCGTGGCGGCCGAGCGCACCAACTGGGACGTGACCTACATCGTCAGTCCGCATTCGCCGACGCGACTCTATTGGGGCAGCAATCGGATGTACCGCAGCGACGATCGCGGCGACAGCTGGACGCCGATCAGCGGCGAACTCACGCGCGCGCTCGATCCGCGGCTGATTCCCATCATGGGCAAGGTCTGGGATCCGGCCACGACGGTGGCCTACAACAACGCGACGACCACGCTCAGCACGATCGTGTCGCTCGACGAGTCACCGGTGCTCGAGGGCCTGCTGTATGTGGGAACGGACGACGGCAACCTGCAGGTGACCGAGGACGGCGGCAAGACCTGGCGCAAGACGACGGCGTTCGGCGGCACGCCGGACGGCTACTACGTGTCGGACGTCTTCGCATCGCCTCGCAATGCGGACGTGGTGTTCGTCTCGCTGAACAACTGGCAGCGCGGCGATTACAAGCCGTATCTGTTCCGCAGTGACGACCGTGGCCGGACGTTCAAGTCCATTGCCGGCGACCTGCCCGATCGGCACCCGGTCTGGTCGGTGATTCAAGACCACGTCAACTCGAACCTGATCTTCGCGGGGACCGAGTTCGGATTGTTTTTCACGGTCGATGCCGGGTCGCACTGGACGCAGCTCAAGGGCGGCCTGCCCGTCGCGCAGATCCGCGACATGGTCGTGCAGAAACGCGAGAACGATCTTGTCCTCGGCACATTCGGCCGCGGCTTCTACGTGCTCGACGACTACAGCGCCCTGCGCGAGGTCAGCAACGAATCGATGGCGGCCGAGGCGGAGCTGTTTCCCTTGCGGCACGCATACCAGTTCGATTCACACAGTTACGTCAGGGCGGTCGACGGCAATTGGACGACGCCTAATCCGCCGGTCGGCGCGGTGCTGACGTACAACGTGGGCACCGGCATCAGCGGGAATCTGGTCATGACGATCACCGACGACCAGGGCCGGCCGGTTCGGCGCATCGACGTGCCGGAAACGCCGGGGATCAATCGTGTCACGTGGAACCTGCGCAGTGATGCCGGCGCGCCGGCAGGCGGCGCGGCTGGGGCAGGCGCCGGCGGCGCCGGCCGCGGCGGTGGTGGTGGTGGCGGTGGCCGTGGTGGCGGCGGTGGAGGGCCAATCGTCGAGCCCGGCCGCTTCACGGCGCAACTCGGCAAGCTCAACGGCGACACCGTGACGGCCATCGGGAAGGCGCAAGTGTTCCAAGTCGTGCCGCTACCCGCGCGGAACTGGTGACGAAGAGGCCGGGGCTCGTTTCCTGATGACGTGCGAGGAAACGAGCCCCGGCCTCGTTGTCATTTTCTTTTCTCGACCGTTTACGCGCAGAATGCGCACCCCCGCATGAACGCCTGGAAGCCTGTCACCTCGACCTGCGGGGACAGGTAGCCGGCCCTCACCGGTTCGCAACGCAACAGATCGGTGCTCAGGTACTTTTTGTTGCTGTCCGGGAACACGGTGACGACGATGGATTCGGCGCCGAGCCTGTCCTGCACCTTGAGCGCGCCGAGCAGATTGGCCCCTGACGAAATGCCGACGGCCAGGCCATGGTGCGCGAGCTGTTGCGCCATCAGGATGGCGTCGCCGTCGTGCACGCCGATGACGGCGTCCAGTTCGTCCAGCTTGACGATGGCGGGAATGAATTCGTCGGACACGCCCTGAATGCGGTGGTGGCCCACCTTGTGACCCGTGGACAGCGTCGGGGACTCCGCCGGCTCGACGGGATGAATGCGGGTGCCGGGTTTGCGCGATCGGAGATACTGGCCGACGCCCATCACGGTGCCGCCGGTGCCGACGCCGGCGACGAAGGCATCCGCCGTCAGGCCGGCGGACATGAGCTGCATCCAGATCTCCGGGCCGGTCGTTTCCACGTGCGCGCGCACGTTGGCGGCGTTGGCGAACTGCTGCGGCAGGAACACATGGGTCTGGCGCGCGGCGAGGTCCTCGGCGCGGGCGATGCTACCGAGAAAACCGCCTTCGGCCCGGCTGATCGGCACGATGTCGGCGCCGAAGCTCGCGATGAGCGCCCTGCGTTCCGCGCTCATCCAGTCCGGCATGAAGATCGTGACGGGATGGCCCAGCGCGCGGCCGATCGCCGCGAACGAAATGCCGGTGTTGCCGCTCGTCGCTTCCGCGATGCGATCGCCCGGCTCGATTCGGCCCTCGAGGTATGCCCGCTCGAGGATGAACAACGCCATCCGATCCTTGATGCTGCCGGTGAGGTTCAGCGACTCGTGCTTCGCGTAGATCACCCGCGGTTGTCCCGCGTAAATGAGCTCGATGGCAAGGAGGGGGGTGTTGCCCACGAGCCGGTGGAGGGAGTGGAATCGTTCCCGCGAGGTGGACGAGACCGCGATCGCAGCACGCATGCGCTGAACCTCGGCATGGACGGTGCAAGACGAATACCCGGCGGCCGGGCCGCCAGGGGCCCAATTCGGGCAGGCGAGTGCGGGCTGGTTGCGGGATTTTCAGGAGCAGCGCAGAATTCTTCCCACCATGACCACACGGCGGGTCTCACGTGTCATCGGCGCCGTCAGCCTGGGCCTGCTGGCCCTGGCGCTGCCCGCGCGTCCCTCCGCGCAGGCGCCCCGCTGGGACGTGCACGCGGTGCGCTTTGCGTCCATTCCGTTTCAGGTCTCGGGATTGATCCAGGGCGCCGATCCGTCGCGGCGAATCGACATCGCCATGATGGTGTGGGTGCTGCGCGGCCCGAACAACCGCGTGGCGATTGTCGACGCGGGGTTCTATCGCGAGAAGTTCATGACGCGCTGGAAGCCCGCGGAGTATCACAAGCCGTCCGAGGCCGTGCAGGCCGCGCTGGGCATCGCGCCGGAGCAGGTCACCGACATCATCGTGTCGCACATTCACTGGGACCATGCCGACGGCGCGGATCTGTTCCCCAACGCGCGTGTGTGGCTGCAGCGCGAGGAATACGCGCACCACATCAGCGACGCGGGCGCGGTGCTCGACCGCGCGATTGACCCGGACGTGGCCACGATGCTCCACGCCATCAAGGCCGCCGGCCGCGTGTCCCTCGTGGATGGCGACGATCAGCAAATCATGCCCGGCGTGCGCGTCTACACTGGCGGCAAGCACACGTTCGCGTCCCAATTCGTCGGTGTCACGACCCGCAGCGGCACGGTCATCCTGGCGTCCGACAACGCGTATCTTTACGAAAACCTGGAGAAGAAGATCGCGATCGCCCAGACGCTCGACGCTGCGTCGAACCTCGCCGCGCAGGCCCGGATGCTGATGTTGGCCGGCAGCCTCGCCAAGATTGTGCCCGGCCATGATCCGGCGGTGTTTGAACGGTTTCCGATCATGAAACCTGGCGTCGCGCGGATCGACTAGACCGACGAAAAAGATTGCACCTTGGGGGGCCATGGGGCGCCATGGAGTCGGAGGCACGCCGTAGCCGTCGCGATCGACGCTCCATGGCCCCCCCAAGGTGCAATCTTTCTTTTCCGAACCGTCTGACAATCCGCGGCGTCTTGCCCCTTAGAAGCGAATGAATGAGTTCGCCGGCCTGTTGTCGGGAAGTCTGGTGAGCGCCGAGACCGCGGACGAGCTTGCCCGCGAATTCGAGGCGCGGCTGGCGGATTCGTCCACGCTGGCGTTCCGGGTCGCGTATTCGGTGCTCCGGCATCGTCAGGACGCGGAAGACGTCGCCCAGGAGGCGTTCGTGCGCGCGCATCGGGAGTTCCATCAGTTGCGCGACCGCGATCGGTTCCGCGGCTGGCTCGCCCGGATGACCTGGCGCATGGCGCTCGATCACCGTCGCGGCCAGAAGCGGCGCGAGGCGAGGGAAGACCGGGCGGCGGTCCCGGACGTCGCCGCCAGTCACGAGCAGACCGTGCTGGCCACCGAGCGATCGCGGCGGCTCTGGGAGGCCATCGACGCGCTACCAGAACGGCTGCGGCTGGTCGTCGTGCTGGCGTCGATCGAAGAGCACAGCATTCGCGACGTGGCCGCGATGGTGGACGCGCCCGAGGGCACCGTGAAGTCCCGGCTTTTCGAAGCGCGCCAGAAACTACAGGAGTTGCTGCGATGACTCACGAACCCATGGACGACGTGCTGAAGGCGCTGCGGGACGAGCTCGCCGGCGTGGCGCCGTCGCCGGAGTTCGCCTCGCAGGTGCGTGAACGCGTGGCGGGGGAGTGGCCGCTGCTGCGCGACGAACTGGCGGCGGTCACGCCGTCGCCGGAATTCAAGGTGCGCGTGCGCCAGCAGATCGAGGCGGCGGGCGCGCCGCGGCGCGCGGGCTGGCTGTCCGGCTGGCGGTGGCTGGCGCCGGTTGGAATGGCTGCGGCGGTAATCCTGGTCATTGTGCTGTCACGACGAGGAGGCGAGACGCCCGCGCCGGTGACGTCGGTTGCGGATCGTGGGTCCGCCCCGGTCACGGCGCCGCCCGCGGATGGCGTGGCCACCGCGCCTCAGCGTCCCGCGTCGGTGGCTGCTCGCGCCGGAAGCCGCGCAACCGCGCGAACTTCGAACGTCGAAGTTCGAACTTCGCCGGTGAAGCCGGCGGAAGGGCCATCGCTGGAAGTGATCACGAATCAGCCGGCGATTCTGCGGGCGTTGTCGGCGCAGATTGCAGCTGGAGCGCAGATGGTCGAAACGACGACGACGCCGTTGCCCGAAACGGCCCCCGAAATGGTCGTCCCGACGCTCGAAGTCAGTCCGCTTGTTGTGAAACCACTCGGCGAACCACCCGTCATCGGCGGCGGGTCGTCCGTCATCCGGTAATTGCCGCCACTACGGTGAAGAGGAGTCAGACGTGAAGCATCTACGTTTCGTTGCGACCGTTGTGTTGAGCACGTTCATCGCGTGCAGTCTGGTATCCACCGGATACGCTCGGCAAGCCGCCGGTCCGAAGCCCCCCGACCAGCTTGCCGCGGCGCCGGCGACGTTCAAGCTGACCGTCGTCCTCTCGCGGGTGAATGGCGAGAAACGCGTCGCGAACCTGCCGTTCGTCATGATCCTCGCGGCCTCGGACCGATCGAGCGTCCAGATGTCCTCGCAGGTGCCGATTCCGACGATCACCGAGGGCAAGAGCGGATACACGTATCAAAATGTCGGCACGAACATGAACGCGAGCGTGTCTCCGCGCGAGGGCGGGGCGTACCTGGTCAACCTGACCGTGAATGACTCGCAGGTGCTCAGCGACACCAATGGCACCGGCCTGTCCGGACGGATCCAGAGCTTCACGGTTCAATCGCCGCTGGTGCTGAAGGATGGCGGATCGATCCAGTTCAACGCCGCGACGGACAAGACCACGGGCGACGTCGTGAAGGTGGACGTGACGCTGAACGTGATTAAGTAAACGAACGGGAACGAACGGGAGCGACGGGAGCGAACGGGAACGTCTGGGGAGTGACGCGAACGGCGTAAGGTGAGAATCGGCGCGCGCTCGACGTTCTCAGTTCCCAGTCGCTCCCGTTTCGTTCTCGGTCGCTCTCGTTCGTTCCCGTCGCTATTTGACCGTCAGCGCCACCAGCTCCGCGCCCTTCCCGCTCGCCCGATCCGCCACCCACATCACCAGAAACTGTTTCCCGTTCACCATGTAGGTCATCGGCGGGCTCCCGACGACGCCGGGCATTGGCATCTCCCAGATCCGCTTGCCGGTCGCCTTGTCGAGCGCGCGCAGTTTCGGCTGGCCGGCGCTGCCGTCGGCGTTGAAGAGCACGGTCTTCGTCGCGAGCAGAATGGGCCGCGACTGCGCGCCCGTCGCGGGAATCGTCAGGCCGGCCAGCGCGGGGTTGTTGGCAATCGCCGTGGGCGTGTCGCCATTGGCCACCATCCAGGTGTGATCGCCGGTGCGGAGGTTGATCGCCGTGATGCGTGAGTACGGCGGCTTGACGAGCGGCAGGCCGCGCACCTGCGGCACGCGCGGCAGCTGGCCGACGTAGGTCATGTCCGAGCGTTGCGGGCTGGGGCCGAGTGCAAGGATCGCGGGATTCGTCCACGACCCGACGTAGAGCATGCCGGTTTCCGGATCGAACGCGGACGGCTCCCAGTTGCTGCCGCCGAGATTGCCCGGGAGCAGCAGCGTGCCGCGCGTGCCATCGGGCGCCTGCGCGAGCGAGGGCGGCGAAAACAGGCTGCCGAGTCGATAGCCTTTCACGGCAGCCTCGGCTTCGGCACGCAGCTCGGGCGTGAAGTCGATGAGGTCGTCGATGGTCACGCCCTGACGGTCGTACCCCGCCGGCTTCGACGGAATCGGCTGCGTCGGCGATGTCTTCTCGGTCGGCACATCAGACGCCGGCACGGGACGCTCGACGATGGGCCAGATGGGTTGGCCGGTGACGCGATCGAACACATACGCGAACGCCTGCTTCGTGAGCTGCACGACCACCTGGCGCGGGCGCCCGTCGATCGTGACGTCCGCCAGGATGGGCGCCGTCGGATTGTCGCGGTCCCAGATGTCGTGGTGCACGACCTGGAAGTGCCACACGAGCTTGCCGGTTTTGATGTCCACGCACGCGAGCGTGTCCGCCCACAGGTTGTTGCCCGGCCGGTGGCCGCCGAAGTAGTCGCCGGTCGGCGCCTCGATGGGCAGATACAGATAGCCGCGCTGCTCGTCGAGCGTGAGCGGCGCCCAGGCGCCAGCATTGCCGGTGTAATCGGCGGAGCCATTTTCCCAGGTGTCGTAGCCCGGTTCGCCCTTGACGGGAATCGTATTGAAGCGCCACTTGAGGGCACCGGTCCGCGCGTCCATGGCGAGAATGCGGCCCGGCACGTTCTTCATGGACGGCGGGGCGGTGCCGACTTCGAGCGCGGGGCCGATCACGACGGTGTCGGCGAACACCAGCGGGGGAGAGCTCGATCCGATCGCCGCGTTGACGAGATCGACCGGCACGCCGAGCTGGGCCTTGAGATCGACGATGCCGTGGGTTCCGAACGTCTCGACCGGCGTGCCGGTCTTCGCGTCGAGCGCGACGAGTTGAAACCCCGGCGTGACGGTGAAGATGCGCGACTCCGCGCCGCTGCTCCAGTAGGCGACACCACGCCCGGAATCGCGCCGGGGCGCGTGCGCCGCGCGCTCGCCCTCCGTCATCTGCCACCGCCACAGCGTCTTGCCCGTCGCGGCATCGGCGGCAATGACGCTGCGCAGATTCGTGCTGGTGAAGTACAGCGTGCCGCCGACCATGATCGGCGTGCCCTCGTTGCGGTTTTCGATCGGCGGACCGGGTTCATTGCTCCAGCGCCACGCGACCTGCAGATTCGCGAGCGTCTGCGGACCAATCTGATCGAGCGGCGAGTACCGCGTGTTCGCCAGATCGTGTCCGTAGGCGCGCCATTCGCCCGCCGCGTTGCCCGGAGTCGGGCGTGTTGCGTTTTGCAGCGCCAGTGCGCCAATCGCCAGCAGAAATCCCGCACGCATCCACGTCATTGGCAGGCTCCAAGTCTTACAAACCTTACAATCCGCCCCGCGCCCTGCATGATACGATCTCTCACTTCCCTGGAGGCCGATTGCTGTTCGAGGGTGTCTTTTCCGTGTTGCCGACGCCGTTTACGCCGGGCGGCGACGTGGATGTCCACAGTCTGACGCGCGTCGTGGACCTGATCGTCGGCGCCGGTGTCGATGGCGTGACGGCGCTTGGCGTCACGGGCGAAGTGGCTCGCTTGAATGAACGCGATCGGCGCGTGGTGGTCGAGACCGTGGTGCGCCAGGTCAACGGGCGCGCGAAGGTCATCGTGGGCGCCTCGGCAGACGGCGTTCGCACCTGCATCGAATACACCCGCGAGGCGAAGTCGCTCGGCGCCGCGGCCGTCATGGTGAGCCCGCCGCGCAGTCTCAAGCTCAACACCGAATCCGTCGTCAGCCATTACAAGGCCCTCGCCGAGGCCGTGGATCTGCCGATCGTCGTGCAGGACTATCCGCCGATTTCGGGGTTCGCCATGGAGGCCGGCCTGCTGGCCCGCATCGCCCGCGAAGTGCCGACGGCGCGCACGATCAAGCTCGAAGACCCGCCCACGCCCTTCAAGACGGCGCGCATTCTTGCGGCGGCGGGGGAGACGAAGGTGGCCATTCTTGGCGGCCTTGGCGGCGTGTTTCTCATCGAGGAACTCATGGCCGGCGCCGCCGGCGTGATGACGGGGTTCGCATATCCCGAGGTGCTCGTGAAAGTGGTCACGCTGTATCGCGCCGGGAAGATCGACGAGGCGGCTGACGAGTTCTACCGGTTCGTGCCGCTGATGCGCTTCGAGTTTCAGGAGGGCATCGGCATGGCGATCCGCAAGGAAGTGTTCCGGCGCCGTGGTGTCATCGCCGATGCCGCGACCCGTGCGCCCGGCCCGGCGCTCGATGCCGGCACGCGCGCCGCGCTCGATCGCGTGCTGGCGTGGACGGCGGCCCAGAAAGGTGCGGCGTGGATCTCAAGCTGACGGGCAAGGTCGCGATGGTGGCCGGCGCGAGCCGCGGCCTGGGCTTCAGCGTCGCGCGGGGACTCGCGGCGGAGGGGGCCTTGGTATCGATTAGCTCGCGCGATGCGAGCGCGATCGCCGGCGCGGGTGAGCGGATCGCCGGCGAGACGGGCCGTCCAATACTCTCGACGCCCGTCGACGTGCGAAAGGCCGCCGATCTCGAAGCCTGGCATCAGCGCACCGTCGAGAAGTTCGGGGGCGTTGATCTGCTGTTCGTTAACGCCGGCGGTCCGTCCGCCGGCACGGCGCTGTCGTTCGACGATGCGGCCTGGACGCAGGCGTTCGAGCTGCTGCTGCTCAGCGCGGTGCGGATGGTGCGTCTGGCCGTGCCGTCCATGCGCGCCCGCGGCGGCGGCGCCATCGTCGTGTCGACGTCGTCGGCCGTCAAGGAGCCGATCGCCAATCTCGCGCTCTCCAACGTCGTCCGCGCGTCGGTCGCCGCGCTGTCGAAGACGCTGGCGAACGAACTGGCGGCGGATGGCATTCGGGTGAACCAGCTGATTCCCGGCCGCATCAATACGGACCGCGTGCGCGAGCTGGACACCATTCGCGGGAAGTCGGCGGGCACGTCGGCCGAGGAAATCAAGGCCGGGTACTCGAAAACCATCCCGCTCGGCCGCTACGGCGAAGCGGACGAATTCGCGTCCGCGGCGGTATTTCTCTTTTCCGACAGTTCGCGGTACATTACAGGGGCGTCCCTGCAGGTCGACGGCGGCCTGGTCCGGTGCGTTTAGCTGTTCAGTTCGTCGCGCGCGTCCGGAGACAGCCGTTGATCCGATGAGGGGTAATGCAGGTATTTTTAGTCAATCCTAGTAACGTTTCGTTCGGGATCGCGGTCATTACGCCCCGCTGGATGTTCGTGCTGGCCGGGGCGACTCCAGCGCAATTCGGGACCCCTGTGCTCGTGGACGAGACCCTCGAGCGGATGGACTTTTCCCAGATCAAGCCGGGCGACATCGTGGGCGTCAGCGTCCATACGGGCAACGCCCTGCGCGGGTACGAAGTCGGCCGCGCGGCACGGGCCGCCGGGGCGACGGTGGTCTACGGCGGCATCCACGCCACGCTGTTCCCCGAAGAAGCGATGAAAGCCGGAGAAGGCCACGCGATTGTCAGCGGCGACGGCGATTTGATCTGGGGACAGGTCATTGCCGATGCGGTCGCCGGCAATCTCAAGGAGTTCTACAACGGTGGCCGCGTGCCGGGCGATGCGTTCGTGCCGGCGCGCTGGGATCTGCTGCCCCAGGGCAAATACATGTGGGCGTCGGTGCAGACCGTGCGCGGCTGCCCGAAGCACTGCTCGTTCTGCTCGGTCTGGCGCACGGACGGCCAGGAACCGCGCATGCGCAACGTCGACATCGTGCTGCAGGAAATCGTCGAGCTGCGCCGCCGTGGCTTCCGGTTTCTCGCGCTCGCCGACGACAATTTCTATCCCGTCGCCGTGAAAGACCTCGAGATGGCGGCGCGCCGCGCCGACAAGACGCACCTGCACGAACTCGAAGAGATGCGCGCCGAGCGATTCGAGCTCATGGAGCGGCTCGCCAAGCTGCCGCAGGACACGGTGTTCTTCACGCAGATCACGATGGAGGCCGCCGAGGATCCCGAATTCCTCGACGCGATGCGCAAGGCCAACATCAAGGGCGCGCTCGTCGGCGTCGAAGCGGTGACGCCGGCCGGTCTCAAGGACATCTACAAGGACTTCAACCTGCACGGCGAGGAACTGGCCAAGCGACTGCGGACGTTCAAGGAGCACGGCGTCCACGTGCTCGGGTCGTTCATCTTCGGATTGCCGTCGGATACGGCCGCCACATTCGACGCGACCGCCGCGCTCGCGGAGTCGGCCGACATCACGTTCGCGCAGTTCGTCATGCTCACGCCGTTTCCGGGCACGATCGATTTCGACAAGTGGGAAAAGAGCTTCAAGGACGGCCCGCCGATGTTCGAGGGCACGCCGCTCACGCGCCACTGGCTCATTCCCGCGTCACGCCGGCCGAAGTACTACATGCCGCATCCGAACATGACGCACGAGGAAGTGCAGTCGCGGACGCAGGGCGTGTGGGATCGGTTCTACAGCCTGCCCGTGGTGTGGAAGCGCAGCCGCTGCGTCAAGAACCTCAAGGGCCGCCTGGCGTTCGTCCTGATCTCGAAGCTCTATCGCCAGATGTACGCCAACACAGGCATCGCCAGCGACAGCGCCCGCGCCTCGAGCGCCGAGCGCTGGGCGCGGCTGATCTCGAAGCCGACCGCCAAGCTGTTCGCCGGCCGTCCGATGCCGGATCTGCAGGTGCCGGGCAGATAGCGACGGGTACGACGGGTACGGCAGGTACGACGGGGACCTGGAACGACCTGACGTTGGCCAGCTTGTTTTGATTGAGAGCCGGACCTGAGGGTCCGGCTTTTTTTATTCAGTGACCCGGACGAGCGCCTCTTTTGCCGCCTTCGGCAATTGCTTCAGTTCGCGCTCTCGCGCCATCGCTTCCTGTTGCGAGTCGAAGGACTCCGAATAGACCATCCGCACGGGCCGGCGGCCGGCGGTATACCGGCTGCCGCGTCCGGCGTTGTGGCGGAGCTCGCGCGCGGCCAGGTCGAGTGTGGAGCCGGCGTACAAGGATCCGTCGGCGCAGCGCAGCAGATAGGCGAAATACATCTCTGCTAAGCTTCTCGGCACCGCGCCGAATCATGACAGTCCCTCTCCGCCGGTGGCTCAGCGTCGCGTTGGCCCTGCACGTGGTGACGATGGCCGCCGCCCAGTCACAGGCCACCCGTGGTCCGCTCGCCGCCCGCCGGATCACCGGCGGGCCCGTCATCGTGCTCGACTTGCCCACCAATGACGCGACGGCGTTCAGTACCGCCACGTCGATTCTGAATGCGGCCGGCGTGCGGTCCGGTGCCGAGGGGCCCGCACTGGACCTGACCGTGCCGCTGGTGGATTTCGCCAAGCCGGCGGAGTCGGCCGTCACCCTGACCGGGCTGACGCTTGGCGACGCCCTGGACACCATCGCACGCCACTGTCCACGCCTGCACTGGAGCGAGCAGGACGGGTTGATCGTCGTCCGCATGTCGAACCGCGACAGCTTCCTCAATCGGCCGATGCGGCGGTTCGACCTGACAGCCGCGCCGCCACGCGCGGCGCTCGAGGCCTTGATTCGCGTGCTGGCGCCCGGCCGGGTTTCTGCGGAGGGCGTCGCGGGTGTCGCGAGCACGTCCGCAACGGTCGATGCCCAGTTACCGCCGCGCGAAGGGCGTGATGTGTCGCTGGCGCTGGCCGATGTGACGGTTCTGGATGCGCTCAATGCCATCGCACGCGCCAACGGTGCCTTGACGTGGAGCGTCCGCTACGCGCACGCGCCGGCGTCGATCGCGACGGCCACCATCCTGCTCACCGAGTCGCCGCGGCGGCTGGTGATCGCCGGGCCTCCGGAGCCGGCGGCCGTCCCCGGCGCGCGGCCGCCCGCCGCTGACATTCGCCGTATCACCATCGGCCGCGACATCGTGACCATGCTTCAGTCGTACGCGCGAGCCGCGAACGTGGCCATCGGCGTCGAACATCTGCCCGGTCAATCACTGGCGGGCCCCATCAACGGCTTGCCCGCGCTCAATCTGGAAGGCGTCGCGCCGGACAAGGCCGTGGCGATCCTCGTCGGGTACGATTCCCGCTACGAATGGCGCAAGCGATCCGGCCGGTTCCTGATCCAGCCGCGTCCCGATTCCCGCAGCGAATCGATCCTTGAAACGCGCCTGCCGGGGTTTACGCGATCGAAGGAACCGCTCGATTCCGTCTTGTCCGGATTTCTCGAACGTCTCGGCGCCACTAACGTGCGCCCGTCGTCGATTCGGCTGACCGGCCAGCCGATTCCAGCCGGCACCCTCGACGCGGCGAAGCAGAAACTGATCGATGTGTCCGTCAAGAAGAGTACGAGCGCACGGGATGTGCTCGACGAGATTTGCGCTGCGGGCGGCTCGCTGTCCTGGGTGTTGCGCACGCAGGGGCTGGCCGACACCGCCGTCGCCTCGGCCTCCTCATTCCAGTTGCAGATCACCAGCGCGGAAGGCTGGCAGTACGATCGCCTGTTCTCCCTCCCCGTTACCGCCGCTGCGCCCGCGCCGCGCGGTGTCATGGTACCGCCCGATCTGGACCGCGATATCGATCGCATGTCCGTGGCGCCCGGTTCGCCGCCGGCCGTCGGGTTTTTCGCGTTGGCCGCGCTCGCGAAAGTGCCGATCGGCGTGGAGTCGACACCCGATTTGCCCGACGGCGATCCGCGCCTGTCGATCGTGGCGCCGCCGCCGCCCCAGATCGGTCCGGGCCGGTTCAGCGATGCGCTGTATTCGCTGCTGGCCCGCGAACCAGGCTACGAACTGTCGGTGAGTCGCGGCGTGCTCAACATCGCGCCGGCCGGTGCCCTGTCGAATGGGGCGCACGTTCTCAATCAACCCCTTGGTGCGTTCCGGGTCACGGACATGCGGACGGCCGACGTGGTCGCGCTGTTACGCGGACGGATGGCGCGCCGCCCGGAACCGGCCATGGCGCCTGCCGGGCCGGCCGCCGCCGCCTTTGAGCAGCGGATGACCATCGATCTTGCGAATCCGGCGCCGCGCGAGGTGTTGAACGAGATTCTCAGGCAGAACGCGAACGTCGGGTGGATCGTGCGATACGTCGCGAAGGACAGCGGCGTCTCCGGACGCGTCGTCGAAGACGACTGCGTCATTGAACTGTCCGCCCTTTTTCGCGGCAACGCGCCGGCCTTTACGTTCACGCACGACGGCCTGCCGCCGCGTCCGCGGCCCGTTCCCCGCAGGCCGCCGGCCGTCACGAGCGCCGCAGGCCGCGTCACGTTGTCACTGCCCGTGGCGGATCGATCGGTCGAGTACTCGATCGTCCGCGTCTGCCGGGGGCTCGAGATCACGTGTACCGTCGAACTGGCCACGCCGCCGCTGGTCCGATCGGACCCGCCGATGCGCACGACGGCGACGTACGACTTTACCGGCATGTCCGGGCCAGAAGCCGTCGCACGCCTGACCAGCCTGCTGCCCGAGTTGAGTTGGAAGCAGGAGGGGGCGGTGTTTCGTATCCGCTCGCGCGCGATCGCTGATGCGGGTGACCTGCCGCTGGATCGAAAGATCGCCGCGATCGATCGACAAATCGCGACGCAGGCCAACATCTTTCAGACGGTCCAGCAGTTGATGGATCGCAGTCAATCGGCCAGCCTGACGCTGCCGCTGATCGGGCAGGGTCCCAACATCACAACGATTGGCCCAGGCCCAGCCCGCGGCCAACCCGTGGCGCTTCATCTGCGCGACGCGACCGTGCGCCAGATCCTGGACGAGATCGTCCGGCAGCACGGCGCCGTGCAGTGGGGCGTGCGCTACATCGAAGCGAACGGACTCTACCCGGAAATGATTCTGACGCTCGCCGGCGATACCGGCGGCCAGGGCCAGGGCATCGTCATCCGATAGCCCACCGGAAAACTGACGATCGAGCCGCCCCGGGGGTGAGGCGTCATCGGATCTGGTAGTCCTGCACCTTCCGTTCGCCCTCGCCCAGTACCACTTTGACGGCCTTGGGGATCAGTGACTCGAGGAATGACGGATCGTCGAGCTCGCCGGGACTGGCATCGGTAATCACGGCCAGGTAGTACTCACCCGGCGGCAGACCACTGATGCGATACCGGCCGTCCGACGACAGGCGCGCGGCCCCGCTCAGGCGGCGCGGCGACGTCGTCCAGTGCGTGCGATCGGTCGAGAAGGCGAGCATCGAGTACTCCGAGGTTGGCCGGCCTGCCGCGTCCAGTACGGTGCCTGTGATCTCGGTAGGCTGGTTGGTCATCGTCACGGTCAGACTTGCGATCGGCTGGCCGAGGCGCACCTCGAACGGCAGATCGAGCGTGTCGCGGCCGCCGAGCACGGCCGAGCGGAGCGTCCAACCAGCGGGCAGCGACGCTCCTGTCACGCGCCATTTGCCCGGTCCGACGCCGTCGAAGACGAACGTGCCGTCCCGCCGCGTCGTCGCGATCACGCGCGCCGGCACGAGCGACGCGTACGAATCGACCGGCATCGCGGCCAGCCGAACATTTGCGACGTCGGTGGCGACGGCACCGATCGGCGGGACGATCCGGCCGGTGACCGTGACGCCCCGCTCGAACTGCATCACGACGCCCGAGATGTTCTGGTCCGTGAGCACGAATTCCGTCTCGGCAAAGTAGGGCATGTCGCTGGTTTCGCCCGCGTCGTTCTCGGCGGCTCGGCCCATCAGCGTGTAGCGGCCCGGAGGCAGCGCCGACAGGACGAACCGGCCATCCGGCGCAGGCATGATGACGCCTCCACTGCCGATCCGGGAGCCGGTCGCGGTGTTCACAATCGCGATCATGATGTTCCGCATCGGCGCGCCGCCCGGCCCGAGTGAGGTGCCTGACACGCTGAGGGCCCGCAACGGACCGATCAGAATGTCGGCGCCGGCGCGCTCTTCTCCAATGGCCACCGCGATGATTTGCGCGCGGTCGGGGTCGGGAACGCCGGGCAGGTATCCGCCTGACATCGAGACCTCACGGGGTGCCGCCGCGCTCGTGGGCGCCGCGCTTCGACCGGCACGAAGCTCGCGAAGCACGGCATCGACGTCGGCGCTGTTGGTCTCGAGTACGTCGCTGTAGTTGATGCCGGGGACCGAGCAGAGAACGACGTAGTCGCCCGGTGGAAGTCCGTAGATTCGGTACCGGCCCTGATCATCTGTCGCCGCTGTCGGCACGCGGAGGCCCGGCACATCCGCCAGGCGGCGGCGGCCGCTCACGGTCACCACCTGTTTCACGCTGACCTGTGCGGTGCTGACAGGGATTCCTAACTGATCGCGGACGGTGCCAGCGATAACAGCGCCGCGCGGCACGCGAATCGTGATGGTCGGCGCCGGCTGACCCGCGAGCACGGCCACCGGCGTCCCCTGAGTACCACCCGGGCTCTTGCTGCCATGGAACGTCTTCACATAGCCAGGTTTCTCGACGACGAACGAGTAGCGACCCGGGGGCAGGTTCTCAAACGTGAACCGGCCGTCGTCGTCCGTCACGGCCTGACGCGCGCCGGGTAGTTCGGCTGCAGTCGCGGTGACGATCGCATGCCGCAACGGCCGTGCCGGTGTTTCATCGGTGGTCACGACGCCGGCGAGACCGACCGTCACCACTCGCGCTTGCGCGGGGACTTGGAGCCCCGGGTCTTCAGACCCGGGGTGATCGTCACCGACGAATGGACCGTGCACCGCCGCGACGTCAAGCGACGCCGCAGTCTCGACGAGACGCGCGGTTTTGATCGGCGGCGCATCGACGGTGGTCAACGCCACACTCGGCTTCTCGCTGACGCCCACGCGAACCGTCGTGGCCACGGTCGCCAGCGCTTCCAGGAACTTGGGTTCGGGGAATTCGGCCGTGGCGTCGTCAGCGATCGCCGCGATGAAGTAGTCACCCGGCAGCACCGGGCGCAGGGTGAACGCGCCGGTCTTCGACGCGCGCGCGCTTCGGAACATCCGCCCGCCGGGCCGGACTTCGCGCCATCGGGTGCGATCCGTCGGGAACAGGACCACGCCGGCGTTTGCATCAGGCACGCCACCGCGGGTGCGAACCGTCCCCGCCACTTCGGCTGGACGATCGGTCAATTCGATCGTGACGTCGGACAGGTTCGTCGTCCCAATCAAGATCGAGCGTTCGATCACCGATTTGCCGCCCACCGAAACATTCAACAGCCAGGCGCCGGACGCGTCGTTGGTCGTCACCACGTACCGTCCGGACGTGACGTCGGGAATAGCGAAGGCATCTTTCGCGCTGACCCCGACGGAGAGAGGGCGCGCGGGGAGGCTTCGCGAGGTCGTCTCGAACGGGGACACGAACACCAGAAGCTGGCGCATGACGTCCGCAGTTGGCCGCCGGCCGGTTCCACGAAACTCGACGCGTCCGGAAACTTCGACCCCGAGACGGAGGTGCAGGGCAATCTCGCTCATATCCTGATCGCCGACGGCGATCTCCTGCTGTGCCGAGGCGCCGAAGTGCTCGGAGGCGCGTGGCGGTCCCGGCGGCGGCAGGACGACGTCCGGGCCGAAGCGAGTCGTGGCATAGCGCTGGGCCGTCACACGATAGTTGCCCGGCGCGACCAACGGAAACGTGAACCGGCCGCGCGAGTCGGTGGACGTCCACCCAATGTCAAACGCGATGGCGCCGGTGTCGTCTTCGCGCGTGAACAGCCTCACACCAAAATTCGGGACCGGCCCGAGATCGTCCGCGACCGTCCCGGACACGGCGACCGCCCGTACCGGATGCACCGACACATTCACGCCCGTTTGCGCTTCGCCTGGACCGACCCGCACGGTGATCGCCGCCGACAGCGACGTGGTCGATGGCGCGAATGTCGTCTGATAGATGTGCAGCGCGTCTCCGTGCGGGACCGGCGGCAGGGCATTGCCGTTCGTCGATACGGTCGCGCCGATCAACGAACTGCCGACGGAAATTCCGCCGGTAAAAATCGGCGCTCCGGAATTTGCCAGCTTGGCGCTCAGGGGCCTGTTCGTCGTGGCCGCGAGCGTGTCGCTCGTGCCCGATGGCATCGCCGCCTGCGCCTGCGGGACGACGATGACGTAGTCGCCGGGCAGGAGCGTGCCGAGGTGATACGAGCCCCGATCGTCGGTCCGCACGGAGGGTCCGTTCAGCAACCGGCCGTCCGAGCTGCGTCGGGCGGCCGCGACAAACACGTCAACGAGCGGCTCGCCGGCTTCATCTCGCACGGTCCCGTCGATCGAGCCGCCCTGCCACAGCTTAATGACGACATCGGCGATCTGCTCACCGTCGGCCAGATCAATCGACTGGAGCAATCCGCCCGGCCGCCGCTGCCCATAGCCGCCTGCCAGATAGGGGCCGACCTGCGGTCCGATGCCCGTCCACGTGAACCCTGAGTTCTGGATGTTGCCACCGATCGTTGCGCGTACCGTGTACGAGCCTGCGGGCACATTGCGGAAGAGGAACTGACCCTTGGCGTCGGTCAGCACTCTGATGGTGTTCGTGAGGGGCGTGCTGGCCAGCGAGACGATCACGCTGGCAAGCGGTGCGTTTGACACCGCGTCGAGGACACGGCCGACGATCAAACCCTTCGATGGCGTGGCGCCTCGGCCGGACGTCGCCGGGACCTGCGCGCCGAGCACTGAACCGAGCACCGCTCCGGCCAGGACGACGAGAGCCGTCACGCGTCGCATAGGTGTGCCTCCGATGCTGGATTACGCCGCCTGCTGTAAGCCTGCTTCTCGCGGCAGCCGCTGCCTTTCTCGCCTTCGGCAGGCCAGTGGCTCCCACGGAGTTGCCGCGCAGCGATTGTGTCACTCCAGGGCGGCTGGCTCCGCATCGCGCGTCCCGGGGGGCCGACGGCAACCCCTGGATCAAAACAACCAGCCGCCAGAGCGAAGCGAAGGGCGCCTCGAGAACGGTGCTGATATAATCCAAAATTCCTGCGTGCGCGGGGCGGCCGGCCCTGCGACATCGTGTGCGGAAGTGGCGGAATTGGCAGACGCGCAAGCCTCAGGAGCTTGTTCCCGCAAGGGAGTGGAGGTTCGAGTCCTCTCTTCCGCACCAACTGAAAAAGAGGCCCGAGAAATCGGGCCTTTTCATTTGCTGGCGATGGAATAGCTAACGGACGGCTAACGGCGCTGGTCAACCGAGTAGTCCGGCCGGAGCCGGCGTCTTCCCTATCCTCGGCCTGGCTGACGGTTTGACCAGGTGCGCGGCGCCGTCATCCGAATGTGCCCGCGCTGATCCTCAGGTTTGGTATGAGCCTTGGTGTCGCCCGTGAAATCCTTTTGCCCGCCCTGTGGATCGAAGAACGCCTGCGGCTTCGGCTCTGTGGGAGTCGCCGGTGCGCGTTCGACTTCGACGGAGGCCACCGGCTTCGACGGCTTTCGAGCGGCTGCCTTCTTTTTCACCTTGGTTGGAGCGGCCTTGCGAGCCAATTTCGTTGGCGCCATCCTGGACTTTGCTCGTACGGCCGCCTTCGACTTCTTCGTCCCGCGCTGACGTTTCTCTTCGACTCGTTTCTTGGCCACACCATCCTCCTCGCCGGATCACCCCCATAGTAGCTGATGGCGCACGGAGTGACCCACGCGTCGTGATGGCGACGCGTGGCCACCCGCAGATCAGCCTGACCTTGAATACGTACGCCCGCGTCCTGCCCCGCCTCCAGCGTGCCGCGCCCGATCGAATGAACCAGATTCTCGTCGGATAACGACGACTTCGCGACTCGGCAATAGGGAACCCGCGCGCTGAACCTTCAACCTCGCGAACGCCTTCCACTGGGCCGCGGTGAAGAGCACGCTGTTTTCGTCAGTAGTCGCGTCCCACAGGCCTTTCTGTGAGGCTCTGGGTTTTCGCTCTAGCGCCAAAAAATGGACTGTCGGCCCCGTTCTTATACCAAGAATTCGGACCCAGGGGGCTTGGCGGGCCTGCAGGCGTAGCGGCGTCCGACATGGGCGGGGTTACCAGCATTCTTGCCTTGACAACGATCACAGCGGTGGCATGATCGCGAGCAAATTTGGTTTGTCATGGCACCAGCGCTGATCCGAACGGAATTGTTTCGTTTCATGTCGATGAAGAGCCCGCAGCTTACGCAGCGGGCCAATCGACAGTTCTGGTACGTCGAGCATCCCAACCCGGGCAAGAGCCACTTCCTGAAGGGCACGGCCGGCCAGTCGGTCGAGCATTCGCGCCGCACGGTTCAGTCGCGCCACGAGACCTTCAAGTCGTCCGGTGGCAAGGACGCGATCATCGACCTCAGCGGAAGCCTCTATGAAGTCTCGCAGTGGCTGTTCGCGCAGCGCGGATCGACGTTCGGCCGGCGGGACGTCCAGCGCATCGACAAGGCCAAGCCGCTCGGCCGCGACCTGGAACTGCGGGTCTGGGATGAGCTGTTCGACCAACTGATCGCGCGCGACGATGTGCCGCTGCGGCAGGCCTGCCTGCAAATGCTGATCGCCGGCCATGTGGTCCGAGTGCTGCAAATGCCCGGCCTGCAGGCCTTGGCGAACCGGCTGATCCAGACACCGCGGCTGCCGGAACCGCCTCCGCCGGAAGCACGCCTCGAACGTTTCACGCGACGCCTCGCACAGGCCAAGGTCCTCGTCCCCGCGTGCTTTTCCCGTGCTCGTACCGCGGGAACGAAAAGCGGAAAGTCAGGGGCGTCGGCCGCCGCGCTCTATGGCGTCAATCGCCTCGGTATCGGCGTGTTCCGGAAGGTCGAGCAGGAGGTGTGCTGCTACGTGCCTGGTGAGGTGTCTCACATCGAAAACGTCATGGCGCGCGAGTATAAAGAGCGGCATACGCGGAGCCTGAGCAGTTCCGAAACCACGACGGAGGACACCAGCACCGTCGAATCCGAACGGCAGAGCGACACGAGTACTGCGCAGCGCAACGAAATGGCGACTGAGGTCGCCAGTGTGCTGACCTCGCAGAACACCACCGGATTCAACGCCAACACCGAAGTCAGCGGCGCACTCGGGAGCCTGGAAGTTCGGGCGGGCGCCGCCTTCGACTACGGCCTGTCCAACGGGTCCACCAACTCGAACGCCGATGCGCGCGTGTACGCCGAAGAGGTCACCCGGAGCGCGCTCGACCGCGTCGTGCAGAACCAGACCGCCAAGCGCACCTCGCGGATGGTGCAGGAGTACGAAGAAAACAACAAACACGGGTTCGACAACCGCAAGGGCGACACGCACGTGACCGGGGTGTACCGCTGGGTCGATATCCTGTACAGAAACAGGCTGATCAACTACGGCAAGCACCTCATGGTCGAGTTTCTGGTCCCCGAGCCGGCCGCCTTTTATCTGAAAGCCATGCGGCCGAAGAAGGGCGGCAAAGATCAGAAGCCTGCCGCCGGCGGCGCCCGCCCCGTGCCCCCGGCCACCCTGAGCGAAGCGGGGATCGCGAACGCAGCCGCGATCACCCGTGGCAACTACCTGGGCTTTGCCGGCACGTTCGACACGCAACTCGAACCGCCTGAGACCGAGGACGGGGCTCCCGTGAGCCTCGATCTGAGACCCTCGGATGCGATGGGCGGCAAGGCGCCCAAGGGCAAGAAGAACGAATCCTTCAAGTTCACGCTCATGATTCCGCCCACCTATCAGCTCGCCAAGGCGGACGTGACGGTGCGGTTCCAATACACGAGAGCGGGGGCGAATCTCGGCACCTACATGCGGGCGACGCTCGCGGGCCAGCGCGAGACCATCGGGGACTCACTCAAGAAGACCGGCGGCCTGGGCAAGAAGCTGTGGGCCAACCTCGCGTTCGACAAAACCTACGATGACGGGAGTTTCACGCAGGCCACGCTGCAGCTGGACATGACCAACGTCTTCGACTTCAACGTCTACGGCCAGCTCGAGACGAAGTGGTCGGATCATGAATACTCGGCCTGGCAGGAGCGCTGTTACACCACCCTGCAGACCGCGTACGAACGGCAATACGATCAGTACGAACTCGACCTGGCCGCCTGGGAGTCGCAGCAGGAAACCGACGCCGGCCCGGCCGGGAAGAAGGCCACCGCCGATTACGGCCAGAGCGCCAGCGCCAACCGCGAACTCGAAAAGCAGGAGCTGAAGCGCAACTCGGTCGAGATGCTGATGCGTCCCTATGGCCGCACGCTCGGCCAGGACTTTCTCGAGCCCGGGGGCTGCGGCGTGCCGAGCGCGCGCCAGGACGCGGCGTGGGAAGCCTACGCCTCCCAGGTCAAGTTCTTCGAGCAGTCCTTCGAATGGAACTCGATGGCCTACATCTTCTATCCCTACTACTGGGCCGACCGGTGCGACTGGGCGCGCCTGCTGCAGACCGAATCGAGCAGCGACCCGCTGTTCACCAGCTTTCTGCGCAGTGGCATGGCCCGCGTCGTGGTGCCCGTGCGGCGTGGCTTCGAAGACGCGATCACGTATTACCTCGACACCGGCGACATCTGGCTGGGCGGTGATCTGGTGCTCCACACCGACGACGAGCTGTACCTCTCTGTCGCCGAGGAGCTGCGCGAGATCGAAGGCGTTGTCGAGGAGGAATGGGAAACCCGGATGCCGACCACGCTCACGATCGTGCAAGGCGAATCCGTCTACCTCGAGGACCAGGGCTTGCCCTGCTGCGAATTGGTCCAGACTGACGAAACCAGCACCGGCCTGAAGCGCTCGACCGCCCTGCTCGAAGGCCTGCCGCGCATCCCGTAGCGTCATGTTAGAGCCGCGCCCGGAGCTGGAGCCGCCGGCTTCGTTCGCCGTGAGCGTGCGCGGCCACTTCGAGGCCAGTGGGCTGGACCTCTTCGAGGCCTACACGCCACTAGGGGGCGACACCACGCCGGTGTATCTCGGCGGCTTCCGCTGCGCCGCCCTCGATCCGCTCGCGGCGACCGTGTTGCAAGAGATGCTCAGCGGTCGCGGGGAACCGGCGATCTCGCCGGCGTTGAAGAAGCCCGGCTATGTCGGCGTCCTTCTGGTCTCGGCGACCGCGGGTCGGGCGGGCACCTTTGCGCAAAAATGCGTCCCGGAGTCCGGCGAATGCTGCATCTTCGTCGACTGCTCGGACGGGCAGGGCCGCGAGCGGTGCGAGGTGATCCTGGGCGAGCGAGTGCGCGCCGCGCTCGACAGCCTGCTCGCCGATCCAGGCCGATCCGCCAACGCGCCGCGCATCGGTCCATTGCTATCCGAACTGCTCACGAGCACCGGCAATGGCCTGGCCGAGAAGCTGAGGGTCGACGGCCGCCTGACGGCCATCACGCTGAGCGAGACGCTGCCACTCTTCGGCTATGGCCTCGCCTTCTACGAGGTACTGCTGCTGGTGCGGGACCTGCTGCCACGGCTGCCTCAACCCGGACAGGCCTTGCCCTATCGAGCCAATGCCGAGGCACTGCTGCAGGGGCCGCTGGATCTGTGGATCCCGCGTCTTCTCAATCAACAGGACCAGGACCGGTATGCGAATGACGATGGCCGCGGCGATCGGTCGGCCGTCGTGGATCTTGAACGGGGCATGTTTTCGCTGGCCAACCAGGCCCGGGCTGGAGTGGATGCGCTATTCCAACCGATTCAGCAGGCCTATGCGACGCTGCCAGACGCCGCCTGGGCATTCGGCCTGCTGTGTGACGAGATCGTGTCGCGCCTTGCGCAGAGCCGGATTCTCGAGCAGGCCGAGGCCAACAACGTCTTCCAGGCAAGCCTGTTGTCGACCGTGCTCTCGATGCAGGGGCTGGGGCAGGTCGTGACCGACAATGCCCGCTTCGCCCAGGCACACCAGCAGCAGATCCGTGACCTGGCCATCGGCGGGAGCGTGGTCGGTGGCACCGCCTTCGCCCTCGGCACGGTTTACGGCGTGATTTACGACATCGTGGACATGTTCGTGCAGCTCATCCGCTACAGCTTCGCGGGCATCCGGTGGATGTTCTACCAGGGCAAGGCGGCACTCGACGCCGCGCTGGCCGACGACCCGTGCCCGCCCGCGTCCGATGAGACCGTCGCCAACTGGTTCCCGATCTTCGATCTCGATCGGTTCTTCGCCGAGGAGCTGCCCGAACTCTACGAGAGTGCCAAGGCGCTGAGTGACGCGATCCGCGACGACTTCATTGCGAATGCCGCGCACTACGGCGAGATGGTCGGCCAGTACCTGGTCAGCGCGCTCGGCCATTCGCTCGAAGGCACGCTCGCCCTGGTGTTCGATCCGTATGACGCCAGTGCCGGCTATCTCAAGCGGATCTGGTATGTGGTCGAGCAGTGGTTCTACCTGGGCTCCGTCCTCGGTCCCATCATCGTCGACATCGTGCTCACGTTCTGCACGGCGGGCGGGGAAGGTGTCGTCGCGGTCGCGATGAAACTGGGCAAGCTCGACAAACTCAAGGACGTGTTCCGCGTCAACAAGGTCGGGACAGAAGTCGTCGAGGCGTTCACGCTGTTCAAGCGAATCGTGGCGCTGTTTCCGGACGAGTTGGCCCGTCTCGCCAAGGTCGTGTCGCGGGTGATCGAAAAAGTCTGGGACGCGATCGGGCCGATCCGCGACCAGTTGATAAAGGTGCTTCAGAACCTCCAGAAGCAGTTCAAGGATGTCGACCTCGACTGGTGGGCTGCGCAAATCGATCAGATGTACGACAGGGCCTCCAGCATCAACTTCCTGGTGGGCCTGTTCCTGCTGGTGACCGGCAACGCCGCCGTCGATGCCGAAGGCGCGACGCAGGAGGCGCCCGCGTGAGTGGGCACGTCGAACGTGCCTTTTCCGATGTGCTGAGGCGCATCGCCGTGGTCATGCAGGCCGCCGGGAACCCGAATCAGGTGTACCGCTATCTGCTGCACATGGGCCGAGTGGAGGCGTTCATCACCGCGGGCTTCCGGCTGTCCAGCCTTCCTGTGTCGAGGCTGACGCACTTCACCAGCATCGCGAGCCAGGCCGGCAAGACCCCTGCGCTGGCCGAGATGCTCAAGGCCTTTGTGGATGACGTGCTGCTCATCAGCGACCAGGGGCTGCCGGCGTTCAGCGAGTCGAGGGGCCTGCCGAGCGGGGGATTCCTGATCCAGGCTGATCCCAGGCGTTTTCTGAAGGCTTTCATGGACAACATCTCGATCGGCGTGGCCCAGAAGAGCGCGGTGATTTTTCGCCGGTATGCCCACAACAACCACCTGCCATCGCAACTGATCCGGACACCCACCGCGTTCCTGCCAGCGGCGCTGTCGCGCTATCTCGACGTGACGCCAGTCAAGAGTCTGTATCTCATGATGGAGGCGGGTTCGCTGGGCGTCACCAGCCTCACCGATCTGACGGTGCAGGTGGCGGTGGTCGTCACCGCCACGGTCAACGGCAAGCTGGTCAGCCTTCGCAACGGCGATTGGATCGAACTGTCGGTGACCTTCGACAGCAAGGTCTGCTACGACACCGTCGAGGCCCTCAAAAGGGAGGGGACCATGGTGCAGCAGTTCCAGTTATTCATGTCGAGCCGGTTCCAGGTCCTCGACGAACTGGTGGGGGAGCTCAACGACCTCCACGACGCCAGTCCGGCGGACAAGGCCCGGTTCCTGGACGAGATCGTCCCCGCGATGTTCGCCCACTACGTGTTTACTCCGAACGACTTCGTCGATACCGGCGGCACGCTCGCCAAGTTCTATCAAGACAACATCCGCCGGATGCTCGGCGACTTCGCCCAGGTACAAAAGGATGCCCACTTGACGATGAGCCAGGACGATTTGGAACTCTGCATCGAAGCGATCCAGCGGTTTTCTGACCAGCATTTCGGCGGCGGGCAATTCATCAACAAGACGTCTCGCATGCGTTTCAACTGAGCGGCCGGTCCTGTCCCACCGAGCCCCGCCCGGGCGCCGCCGGTCGGAGTGCTCTTGCGGGACTCGGGCACTTTGATGCACTCTCTAGCGCACTCCACGGACAGTTTCCGCTGGGCAGGCAAGTTTCGTCACGATTCGTATGCCAATTGAGCGAAGACTCGACGCCGAGACCCAGGTGCTGCACACGGTGATCTCCGGCATGGTGACGCTGCAGGAGATGCGCGAGCATTTCACCGCGGTCCGCGCGATGGACGGCCAGAAATATCCAGAACTCATCGACACGCGGGGCGCGACGGGGCTCGATTTCAGCGCGCGGGATCTGCCGGCGCTGGCGGACCTTGGCCGCCGGCTGTTTGCCGACGGCGGGTACACGGCGCCGCGTGCCGTGATCGTCACGGGTGTGATGTACTTCGGCATGGCGCGCCTGTTTTCGTCCTTTGCCGCGCCCTGGGTGCGCATCGCGGTGTTCGACAAGGCGGCTGCGGCGGAGGGCTGGCTGGATCACGTGATGCGGATCACGCAGGACTCGCGATGACGAGGCGCGATTTTCTGATCGCCGGCGCCGGTGCGCTGACCGTCGGGCCGCTCGTGGCCGCTCGGCCGCGGCCGCAGAGGCCGCCGCAGTCGCAGGCTCGCCCCCGCCCGACCCCGTCTCAACTGGCGTGGCAGCGCGATGAACTCGCGATGTTCCTGCACTTCGGCGTCAACACGTTCACCGATCGCGAGTGGGGTGACGGGCAGGAGTCGCCGGCGATCTTCGCGCCGTCGAATCTCGATGCCCGCGCCTGGGCGCGGACGGCGAAGGCCGCGGGATTCCGCGCGCTCATCCTCACCGCGAAGCACCACGACGGGTTCTGTCTCTGGCCGACGCGGACGACGAAGCATTCGGTGGCGTCCAGTCCGTTTCGCGATGGAAAAGGCGATCTTGTACGGGAATTCGTGGAGGCGAGCCGGGCCGAAGGGCTGCGCGTCGGGCTCTACCTGTCGCCCTGGGACCGCAACAATCCGCTCTACGGCGATTCGCCACGTTACAACGACCTGTACGTCGACCAACTGCGCGAACTGCTGGGCAACTACGGCGAGATTGCGGAAGTCTGGTTCGACGGTGCGAACGGCGAGGGCCCGAACGGCAAGAAGCAGATTTATGACTGGCCGCGCGTGTGGGGCGAAGTGCGGCGATTACAGCCCCGCGCCGTCGTGTTCTCGGACGCGGGCCCGGACGTCCGATGGTGCGGTAACGAGAGCGGTTCGGCCGGCGATCCCAATTGGTCGACGGTGAATCCGGACGTCGTGACTGCTCCCGGCGTCAGCGGGCCCGGCATCATCGACTCGCTGCAGCATGGCGACCCGGATGGCACTGTGTGGCGGCCGGCCGAAGCCGATACCTCGATCCGGCCCGGCTGGTTTCATCATCCCGCCGAAGACGCACGCGTCCGGTCGACCGACGCGCTCGTCAATCTGTATTTCCGTTCGGTCGGCCGGAATTCGAAGCTGCTGCTGAACGTGCCACCGACCAGGGACGGCGTCCTCCATCCGACCGACGTCTCGCGGTTGCTGGAGTTCGCTGAACGCCGGCGCGCCATGTTCGGAGAGGATCTGGTCGCGACCGCTGGCGGCGGGGCAATCGGGCGCATCACCGGCGGCCCGGGGTCCGGTGCCGAGGATCACGTCACGTTCAACCGCGATGTGTCGATTTCGATGATTCGACTCGAAGAGCCCATCGAGCGCGGGCAATCGGTTCGGAGCTTCGTCGTGCACGGCACCAGCGCCGAGGGCCAGACGACCGAGATCGTGCGCGGCACGACGGTCGGCTACGCACGGCTCGAGCGCTTCGCGCCTCGCCGTGTCACGCAAGTCAGCGTGGCCGTCACGACCATCGGGGACGCGCCGCCGATTGGGATCAAGCTGTTTGCGTGACCGCGGATCGGCGTCGGTGGCATAGGATCACCCCATGAAAACCCGCGCCCTGACGGTCGCGTTGCCGGTCATGGCCCTGACCATTGGCTGCGTGGCCCAGGCGCCGACGAGGCACGGAGACGACGTGCGCGAACTGCTGTCGCAGGACTGGACGTACTGGATGTCGCAGTCGCCGGAGGCCGCCACGGCGTTCGGTGTGGCTGGCCATGACGACGCCTGGACGGACTATTCGCCCGAAGCCGTGGCGGCACGGGGCGCCCATCTTCGACAAACGCTTGACCGGTTGCGCCAAGTGGATGTCGCCACACTCGGTGAAGCCGATCGGCTCAACTACGATCTCTACAAAGGCCTGATGGAAACGGCCATCGACGGCCTGGCCTTTGACAACGATCCGTTTCCGATTCCCGGCGTCGTGCCGCACAACCTGGCGATGCCGGTGACGCAGATGGACGGCGTCCAGGCGGACATTCCCCGCATCATCAGCCTGATGCCTGCGGCGACAGTGGCCGACTACGAGCACATCGTCGCCCGGCTTCGGGCCGCGCCCGCGCTGATCGATCAGACGATCGCGCAGATGCGTCAGGGCATGGCGAAAGGCAAGACGCCGCCGAAGATCACGATGCGCGACGTGCCGGCGCAGGTGGACGGCCAGATCGTGACCGATCCTGTCGCGAGCCCGCTGCTCGCCGCCTTCAAGGCATTTCCCGCGGCGATGTCGGCTGCTGACCGCGATCGGCTGACGCGCGCCGCCGCCGGCGCCTACGCCGATGTCCTCAAGCCTGCACTGGTGAGACTGCGCGAGTTCCTCGCCAGTACCTACATTCCGGCGTGTCGTGACACGACCGCCGCCACGGCGCTGCCTGACGGCGCGGCCATGTACGCCTACAACGTGCGCTGGCACACCACGACCGACGCCACGCCGCAGCAAATCCACGAGCTGGGTCTGTCGGAGGTCAAACGGATCCGCGGCGAGATGGACGCCATTATCGCGGGCGTGGGTTTCAAGGGCGGATTTGAAGCCTTCAAGACGCATCTCCGCACCAACCCGGCGTTCTTCTACAAGGATGCCGACGCGCTCGAGAACGGCTACCGCCTGATCGCGAAACGCGCCGATCCGGAACTGGCGCATCTGTTCGGCACGTTGCCGCGCACACCATACGGCATCAAACGGGTGGCCGAGGCCATGGCGCCGTCGCAGACGACCGCCTATTACGAGCCCGGCGCATTGGCAGCCGGCAGGTCCGGCGACATGTACGTCAATACGTACAAGCTGGACGCGCGGCCGAAGTGGGAGATGGAGGCGTTGACGCTGCACGAAGCCGTGCCGGGGCACCACCTGCAGATCGCGCTGGGCCAGGAACTCGATGGCTTGCCGGACTTCCGCCGCAATCTCAGCTACACCGCGTTTGTGGAAGGCTGGGCGCTCTACGCCGAAAGCCTGGGCACCGACATGGGTTTCTACGCGGATCCGTATTCGAAGTTCGGTCAACTCACGTATGAGATGTGGCGCGCGGTGCGGCTGGTCGTCGACACCGGACTGCACGCCATGAACTGGACGCGTCAACAGGCCATCGACTACTTCCAGGCGAACGCGGCGAAGACGCTGCAGGACATCACCGTCGAAGTCGATCGCTACATCGTCTGGCCCGGGCAGGCCCTGGGCTACAAGATGGGGCAGCTGAAGATTCGCGAGTTGCGGACCAATGCGGAGACAACCATGGGCGCGCGGTTCGACGTGCGGAAGTTCCACGATGTGGTGCTGGGGCAAGGGGCGGTGCCGATGAGCGTGCTCGCGCGGCGCGTTGCGGATTGGAGCTCGAAGTGAGCCGCGGGCGTTCCGCGGCCATCGGGATCGGGGCGCTGCTCGTGGCGATGGTCTGCGGCGACCTCACGTTCGTCACGCGCGCTGAGGCGCCCCAGGCCGCCGACAGCACGCGCTGGCTGATGCCGGTGCCGGCATCCGTGAATCCTTCCACAGGGCGCGTGCCGATTTCGACGTCAACGACGATCGGGATCCGGGGCGTGAGCGACGATCGGTTGCGCGCGGCTGTCGATCGGATGATGCGGCGGCTGGAAGGCCGCACCGGCTACACCATGGCTCGCGGCCTCGCCGATCCGGCCGGCGCCACGATCGTGGTCGAGTGTCAGGCGGCGGGCGCTGCGCTGCCGTCGGTCAATGACGACGAATCGTACGCGGTGACGGTGGCTGGATCGCAGGTGCTCTTGAAGGCGCCGACCGTCGTCGGCGGCCTGCGCGGACTCGAGACCGTGCTGCAGCTCGTGTCCGGCGACGCGGACGGGTTTTTCTTTCCGGGCGTACAGATTCAGGACCGTCCTCGGTTTACGTGGCGTGGCCTGTTGATCGACGCCGGCCGGCACTTCGAGCCGGTCGCCGTGATCAAGCGGCAGCTCGACGGCATGGCGGCCGTCAAGCTCAACGTGCTGCATTTCCATTTGAGCGAGGACCAGGGCTTCCGCGTCGAGAGCCTGAAGTTCCCGAAGCTGCATGAACTGGGGTCCGACGGCGAGTACTACCGGCAAAGCGAACTGCGCGAGATTGTCGAGTATGCGCGGCAACGCGGGATTCGCGTCGTGCCGGAGTTCGACATGCCGGGCCACGTGTCGAGCTGGGTCGTCGGTTATCCGGAACTGGCGAGCGCGCCGGGGCCGTATACGATCGCGCGCGGATTCGGCGTGTTCGATCCGGCGTTCGATCCAACCCGCGACTCCACCTACAAGTTCATCGACACGTTCATCGGGGAGATGGTGAAGATCTTCCCCGATCCGTACTGGCATATCGGCGGCGACGAGAACAACGGCAAGCAGTGGGCGGCGAACCCGAAGATTCAGGCGTTCATGGAAGAGAGGAAGATCGCCGACGCCCACGCGCTGCAGACGCACTTCAATCAGCGCCTGCTCGTGATCCTGAAGAAGCACGGCAAGCAGATGATGGGATGGGACGAGATCTTCCAGCCCGGCCTGCCGAAGGAAACCGTCGTCCATTCCTGGCGCGGACAGAAGTCGCTCGTCGACGCCGCGAAGCAGGGCTACGACGGCGTGCTCTCGGCCGGCTACTACATCGATTTGCTCAATTCGGCCGGCCAGCACTACGCCGTCGATCCACTGCCGGCCAACAGTGGGCTGACGGAGGCCGAGGCCGCGCACATTCTCGGCGGCGAAGCCACGATGTGGGGCGAGTGGGTGTCACCGGACACGATCGACTCGCGCATCTGGCCGCGCACCGCGGCCATTGCCGAGCGCTTCTGGTCGCCCCGCGAGGTGAGTGATGTCGATGACATGTACCGGCGCCTGGAGCGAGTCAGCGTCCAGCTCGAAGAGCTGGGGCTGACGCATGAACGCAACGGCGAAATGCTGCTGCGCCGGTTGGTGGGTGGACGGGATATCGCGGCGCTGCAGGTGCTTGCCAATGTCGTGGAGCCGGTGAAGGGCTACACGCGCGGCGGGCAGCAGCGCTGGACGACGCTGGGGCCGCTGACGCATCTGGTGGATGCGGTGAGTACCGACAACCCGGGTGCGCGCGAGGTGCGGCAGTTGATGGATGGTCTGCTCGCGGACGTGCCGCGTTTCGCGGCCGGGCGCGAGCGTCTGCGCGCGATCTTTACGGCGTGGCGCGACAGCCGGCCGTCGCTCGACGCGCTGGTCGCGCGAGCGCCGGCCTTGAAAGAGGTGGCGCCGCTCGTGGCCGACCTGGCCGATCTCGGCCAGGCCGGCCTGGACGCGCTGGCCGTTCTCGCCCTCAACGCGACGCCGCTCGACGCGTGGCGCGACGAGCGGGTCGCCGTGCTGGACCGGGCCGCGCGGCCGAAGGCCGCGCTGGAGTTCCCGTTCGTGCCCATGCTGCGCGAGCTGGTGTTCGGGGCCATGGCCCAGGCGGAGATGAAGACGATGTCCGTGGCCGAGTGGCGAGCGCGCGTGCGCGCGCTCGCCAGGCCGCCGGCCCGCGGAAGGGGGACGTACCTGTTTTCCACAGGCCGGATGCGCTAACGGCTCCGGCCTGTGGAAAACAGGTACGTCCCCTAAACGACCGTCACGATCCGCGCGCCGGTGAACCGGACCGACTTACGGGTGGCCGGCTCGCCGGCCACCCGTAGGTCGATCGTCCGCGCGGTTGGCGCCAGCATCCGCGATCCCGGCGCCAGCGACAGCGTCAATCGGCGCGTCCGGTCGTCCCAGTCGGCGCGGATACCCATCCACGCGCCCTGCCGGTACGCGAACGACGTCCCATCGTCCTCGTACACGATGAACGTCCCGTCCGCGCCCGGGTAGGCGGTGAGCGTCAGCGGCTCGTCTGACGACTCGCCCGTGAATTGCCGGACGGGCCCGGTCGGGATGATCGCGCCGGCCCTGACGAACAGCGGCATCGTTTCAAGATTCACCGCGCGATCGATCTCGCGGCCGCCCGCGTGGCGGGCATTCGTCCAGAAATCGAACCAGGTGCCGGCCGGCAGATACACACGTCGCGACGTCGCACCTTTCTCCACGACCGGCGCGACGAGGATGTCGCGGCCCCACAAATACTGATCGCCGCGCGCGACTGCGACCGCGTCGGCGGGATAGTGCAGCCACATCGCACGGATGATGGGCAACCCGGTCAGCGTGCACTCGCGGACGGCGGAGTACAGGTACGGCATCAGCCGGTACCGCAGCTCGAGGTATTTCTTGCAGATGGGCTCGACGCGCGCGTCGTGCAGCGCGCTCTCGGGCGGGTCCATGGCTCCACCGGTGTAGTTCGCGATCTCACTGACACCGACTGAGCCCGTGTTCCAGCCCCAGGGCAGGCGCAACTGCCAGTCGCGTCCGTGCGCGCGGAACAGCGGATTGAACGCGCCGAACTGGAACCAGCGCACGTGCAGCTCGCCGGTATAGTCGGCCGTGGGCACGAACCCACCGATATCGGTGCCCCAGTAGGGAACGCCCGACAGCCCGGTGTTGACGGCGACGGGGACGTGGGTTTTCAGCGTCTCCCACGTGGAATACACGTCGCCCGACCACAGGAACGCGCCGTAGCGCTGCATGCCGGCGTAGCCGTTGCGATGGAGCGCGAATGGCCGCTCGTTCGGTCGCCACTGCTGGCTGCCTTCCCAATACATCCGGATGCGGGCGAGCCGCGACGGCGCGTCGTACCCGTCGCCTTGGTCCGGCCAGAAGCCGTCGACGCCCAGATCGAACAGCGGCTTGTGCGACGGCCAGTAGCACGGCACTTGTCGATCGGGTGGCCACTGGTTGTCGGCCATTCGGCCGGGCGGGATGGGTGGCGCCGTGCAGGTATCAGTCACCGCGCCGGTAATGCGCTGTCCCTCGATGACGGTATGCAGGACGACCTTGAAGTTCAAGGCATGCAGCGCGTCGATCATGCCTTTCGGATCCGGAAAGTTCGCCGGGTTGAACGTGTATTCGCCGTTGTGCGTGTTCCAGCCGGAGGGCGTGAAATCGGTGCCGAGATAGATGAGCCCGTCGCAGGGGAGCTTCTTCTCGCGAAATGTCTTCGCGACAGAGAGAATCTGATCCGGCCCGCCCAGCGTGCGATGCGATTGCAGGTAGCCGAGCGACCAGAGCGGGATCATTTCGGCGAAGCCGGTGATCTCGGCGTAGGCGCGAACGAGTTCCGCGGGATCTGCCGATCCAACCAGGAACATATCGAGCGGGAGGGGACTGGCCGGCGGCGGAATGAACCTGCCGACCTGAAGTCCGTTGTCGAGGCCCGAGAAGTCGAACGTGCCCAAGGGCTGATGGATGTACATGGCCCACCCGCCGCCCGCGCCGATCATCCACTGAAGGGGCACGCGGCCGCCATGCGTCCGCAGTTGGTAGCCGCCTTGGCCGCTGCGCATCCGATCGACCGATCCGCGCCGATCGAACTGCGGACCGCCTTCGCCAAGTCCGAGAACCGGCCCTGACGTGATTTGGAACGACACCAGGGCCGACTGGCGGTTGATTCGAAGGTCCTGGAACACGCGTTCCCGCAAGGACCCGCGCGCAAGCGTCGTCGCGGGTAGCAGCGTTACGGCCAGGTCGGTGTCGGAGGTCTGCAGCCGAACACGGAGCCGGCCGCCCGGAAGGGGGATATCAGCGATCGAGTCCGAGCCCATTGCCGGCACGGCCGTGCGACGCGCGAGGTCCGGCGGCCACTCGTTCTTGACCAGAGCACCGTCAACCGGGATCGGCGTCGCCGTGCCGCCGGTCGCCGGCCGGAACGTGATGCGCGCGATCGTCGGCGACACCGACGAGATCGCGATCTCCACCGGCCGCCCCGCAACCGTGATGTCCGTGCCCTGGCCGCGCACGATGCCGTCAGTGACCACGAGTGCGGTCGTCGCCAGTCCAATCTGCTTGAGCGCCTCGCGTCTGGTGGGGTTTTCCACAGCGGCAGTGTAAAGGGGTCGGGTCCGTTTTCCACAAACGATTCCGGGAATCGATTCCCGGAATCCATTCCCGGAATCGTTCGTGAAAACCGGACGCGACCGCCTTCGGCCTAAAATACGGTCGTGTCAAAAACACTTGTCATCATGGCCGCCGGCGCGGGCTCCAGGTTCGGCGGGCCGAAGCAGACCACGCCGGTCGGGCCGCACGGGGAGTGGTTGCTCGACTACGCCCTGTTCGACGCCGCGCGCGCCGGCTTCGATCGCGCCGTCTGCATCATCCGTGCGGAGCTGGCTGGCGACTTTTCCCAACTGGCCGCGCGCGTCGCCGGCACGATCGCCGTCACGTCGGTCGTGCAGCACACGTCCGACCTGCCGGACGGATTCACGGCCGGCAGTCGCGAGAAGCCGTGGGGCACCGGCCATGCGGTCCTGACCGTCCGAGATCACGTACGCGGGCCATTCGCCATCATGAACGCCGACGACTTCTACGGCGCGGACGCCTATCGTCAGGGCAGCGAGGCTGCCGACTTGGCCGCTTCGCGCGGCGTCGCGACCGTCGTCGCGATGCGGCTGGACCGTACGCTGTCGCCGTTCGGTCCCGTCAAACGCGGGTGGTGCCAGACCAAAGACGGCCACGTCACGCGACTCGAAGAAGTCATGGGGATCAAGGAAGACGGTGGGCGACTTGTCGCACAAGGCCGGCATGCGGCCGTCACGTTCAAAGGTGACGAGCTCGTCTCGATGAACTTCTGGGTGTTCCCGCCGTCGATCCTCGAGGCGCTCGAGACCAAGTTCCGCGTCTTCCTGAAGGACCATCACAGCAGCGCCGACGCCGAGTTCCTGCTGCCGGAAATCGTGAACGACCTGATCGCCGAAGGCCGCCTGGAAGTCCTCGGGCGCGAGGCGCCGGGGCCCTGGTTCGGCTTGACCTATCAGGACGACAAGGCTGAGGTCATGTCGGGGCTTGTCGACCTCCACGCCCGCGCCGTGTATCCGGATTCGCTGTGGTAGCGCCGCGGCCACTCGGCCGCACGGGCTGGCGCGTCGCCCCCATCGGCTTCGGCGCCTGGGCCATCGGCGGCTCCTGGGGACGCGTCGATGACGATGAGTCGATGGGCGCGCTGCATGCGGCGCTCGATGCGGGCGTCAATTTCATCGATACCGCCGACGTCTACGGCGACGGCCGCAGTGAACGTCTCATTGCGCGCCTGCGCCGCGAGCGACCGGGGGATGACATCATCGTGGCGACCAAGGCAGGACGCCGATTGCCGGTGCAGACGGCGGACGGGTACTCACGGACGAATCTGACGCTGTGGATCGACGACAGCTTGCGGAACCTCGGAACCGAGCGGATCGATCTCCTGCAGCTGCATTGCCCTCATCCCGACGTCTACGACCGGCCCGAGGTGTTCGGCGTGCTCGACGATCTCGTGGCCGCCGGCAAGCTCCGCTACTACGGCGTCAGCGTCGAATCGGTGGACGAGGGCCGGCGGGCGATCCGGTACCCGAACGTGCAATCGGTTCAGATCATTTTCAATCTGTTCCGGCTGAAGCCCGCCGAGTCATTTCTGACTGAGGCCGCGCGCGCGCAGGTCGGCATCATCGCGCGCGTGCCGCTGGCAAGCGGCCTGCTCACCGGCAAGCTGCAAGCAGACTCGATCTACGCGGCCGACGATCACCGCACGTTCAACAGACACGGCGAGCTGTTCGATCAAGGCGAGACGTTCTCAGGCGTGCCGCTCGACGCGGCCCTGGCCGCGGTCGACGAGCTTCGGCCACTCGTCCCGGCCGGCGCGACGATGGGGCAGTGGGCGCTGCGGTGGATCCTGATGTGGGAGGCGGTGACGTGCGCCATTCCCGGCGCCAAGCGCGCGGAACAGGTCCGCGACAACGTGCGGGCGCGAACGATGCCCGCCCTACCAGCCGCGACGATGGACGCTGCGCGCGACATCTACGATCGGCTCATCCGCCCGCACGTGCACGGGCGCTGGTAGAGCACTCCTTCACTTCCTTGACTCTCTTCACGTCCTGGGTTTACTTCACTCCAAAACTAAACACCGTCTGCGTCTTATAGGTCTCGCCCGGACGGAGCACCGTCGACGGGAAGTTGGCGTGGTTCGGCGAGTCGGGGTAGTGCTGCGTCTCCAGACAGAACCCGGATCGCTGCGGGTACACCCGGCCCGCTTTACCGGTCAGCGTGCCGTCGAGAAAATTGCCTGAGTAGAACTGAATCCCTGGCTCCGTCGTGCCGATCGTCAGGGTGCGGCCGCTCGTTGGCTCGTAGACCCGCGCCGCGTCAGAAAGCCCGGCGCCTGTCCGTGACAGCACCCAGTTGTGGTCGTAGCCCTTGCCGCGCATCAGTTGTTCGTTCTTGTCGTTGATGCGCGCGCCAATCGCGGTCGCTGTGCGGAAATCGAACGGCGTGCCCTCGACCGGCGCGATCTCGCCCGTCGGGATCAGCGTCTCGTCGACCGGCGTGTACTGCGCCGCGTTCAACATCAACTCGTGGCCGAGGATGTCCGCGGCCTTGCCACCCGCCAGATTGAAGTAGCTGTGCTGCGTCAGGTTGATGACCGTCGCCTTGTCGGTCGTCGCCTCGTAATCGACGATCAGCTGGTCCCGATCGGTCAGCGTGTACGTCACCTTCGCCTTGACCGTGCCCGGATAACCCTCGTCGCCGTCGGGGCTCGTGTGCGTCAGCACCACGCCCGTGCCGCTCGCATTGTTGAACGTCTCGAAGGCCCACACGGCCTTGTCCCAGCCCTTGTTTCCGCCATGCAGATGGTTCGCGTCGTTGTTCGTGGCGAGGGTGTACGGTGCGCCGTCGAGCGTGAACCGGCCCTTGGCGATGCGGTTGCCGTACCGGCCGATGAGACAGCCGAAGTACGGCGACTTCGCCGCGTACGACGCGAGGTCGTCGAAGCCCAGCACGATGTCGTCGAGCACGCCCGCGCGATCGGGCGTGCGCAGCGTCTTGATCACGCCGCCATAGGTGAGCACCGTCAGCTCAATGCCGTGCGTGTTCCGCAACGTGATCAGGTCCACGACCTTATTGTCGGGCGTCCGATCGAAGGGCGATTGCGTCAGTTTCGGGTTGGGCGTCTCCACCGGCGTCGATGATTGACCACCACCGCACGCGCCTGCAAGCGTCGCGGCGGCCACGAACAGAGCCAGGACGATCGACCGATGCGGTAGCACTCTCGACCTGCGCGACCTGATCAACATGGGCGTGAACCTCGTGCGCTCGGGGGCGCGTACCGGCCGCGTTGGGCGACGCGGACCGGGCCATATCGTATTACGATGACGCCGGATGAGGGTGGTACGGCCACGGTGTCGGTAGACTGCGAGCTGGTGCTCGATATTCGCGCCGAGCTCGGCGAAGGGCCGCTCTGGGACGACCGGCGCGAACGGCTGCTGTTCGTCGACATCATGCGCGGCCACATCCACGAATTCGATCCCTCGACGGGCAAGGATCGCATCATCGAACTGGGGCGCCCGGTGGGCTGCGTGGCGCTCGCCGAACGCGGCGACTGGATCGCCGGAGCCGCCGACGGCTTCTATCGCGTCGATCCGAAAACCGGCCGCACGTCGCTCATCGCCGCGATCGAAGCCGACCTGCCCGACAACCGGATGAACGACGGCTACGTCGACTCGCGCGGGCGATTCTGGGCCGGCACTATGGGAATGGGTGGAGTGCGCGAACGCGGGTCGCTCTATCGCCTGGATCAGGATGGCGCCGTCCGCCGCGTCCTCCAACGCGTGACGATCTCGAACGGCCTGGATTGGAGCCCCGACAACCGCACGTTCTATTTCACTGACCTCGCCCTGAGCCGTGTCGACCAGTTCGACTTCGAACCCAACACCGGCACCATCTCGAACCGCCGTCCGTTTGTCGAGATCCCGCTCGACTTCGGCTACCCGGATGGCCTGATCGTCGACGCCGATGGTTTCGTCTGGGTGGCGCTGTGGGAAGGCGGGTCGCTGCATCGGTACGCGCCTGACGGCCGGCTCGATGCCATTATCGCGGTCCCGGCCTCGCAGACGACCAAGTGCGCGTTCGGGGGCGCAGATCTGATGGACCTGTACGTGACGACGGCGTCGATCGGGCTGGACAAGTCCGCGCGGGGCGATCAGCCACTCGCCGGCGGGTTGTTCCGCCTGCGCCCCGGTGTCAGAGGACGCAAGCCGCATCGCTATGCCGGATGAACTGGCGGCCCTCGAGTTCCGCGACGTGCACAAGTCCTTTGGGGCCGTGCGCGCCCTGCAGGGCGTGTCATTCAGCGTCGCCGCCGGCGAGGCGCACGCCGTGGTCGGCGAAAATGGCGCGGGCAAATCGACGCTGCTCAAGATTCTCGCCGGCATCGCCCGGCCGGATCGCGGCGATGTGCTCCTGAACGGCGCACCCTTCGATCACGCGGGCCCGCGCGAGGCCCTGGCTGGCGGCATCGGCATGGTCTTTCAGGAACGCCTCGCGTTCCCGAATTTGACGGTGGCCGGCAACATCTTCGCGGGCCGGGAGATGACGTTTCCGGGCGGCCGGCTCAAGGTGCGGGCGATGCGCGACCGCACCCGCGCCCTGCTCGATGACCTGCGGCTCCCGATCGATCCAGATTTGCCGATGGAACACGCGTCGGCCGCAGTGGCCCAGCTCGTCCAGGTGGCGCGCGCGCTCGCGTTCGACTGTCGCGTGCTCGTCCTCGACGAACCGACGACGTCGCTGACGGACGCGGAGGTCGATCACCTGTTCCGGATTCTGCTCGACTTGAAAGCGCGCGGCGTGACGCTGCTGTTCGTCTCGCACCGGCTGCCGGAAGTGTTCCGCCTGTGCGATCGCATTACCGTGCTGCGCGATGGTCGCTTCGTCAGTACGTTCGATCGCGCGTCGACGACGCCCGAGACGATCGTGCGCGCGATGGTCGGCCGCGAGCCTCCCGTACGCGTCGCGCGCGCGCTGCCGCCCGCCTCGGCCGCGCCCGTGCTGTCGGCGCGATCGCTGTCTCGCGCGCCCTGGTTCAGGAACGTGTCGTGCGACGTCCGGCCCGGTGAAATTGTCGGCATCTTCGGACTCGTCGGGTCCGGCCGGACCGAGCTGCTGGAGACACTGTTCGGACTCGCGGCGCCCACCGGCGGGCGCATACAGGTCGACGGCCGCGACGTGACGTTCGAGTCAGCCCGGGCCGCCTCGGCCGCCGGGCTGGCCCTGGTGCCTGAAGATCGTCAGCGGCTCGGTCTTCACTTCAATCTGTCGATTCGCGACAACATCGCGCTGCCGGTCGCGGCGCGCGCGGGGCTCGGACGTATCGACCCGGGAGCCGAAATCCGCGTCTCGCAGGCACTCGCGACCGACCTGGCGATCCGCACGCCGAGCGTGGCGTCGTCGCCCGACGCGCTGAGCGGCGGCAATCAACAGAAGGTCGTGCTCGCCAAATGGCTGGCGACCTCGCCGCGCATCCTGTTGCTCGACGAGCCGACGAAGGGCGTGGACGTCGGGGCGAAGTTCGACATTCACAACCTGATTCGCCAGCGCGCGGCGGACGGCATGGCGTGCCTGGTGGTCTCGAGTGATCTGCCCGAAATCCTCGCCCTGGTCGATCGCGTGATCGTCATGCGCGAGGGCGAGGTGCAAGGCGAACTCGAGGCGGCGCAGGCGACCGAGGAAGCCGTGATGCAACTCGCCACACACGAGGTCGCGGTCTCCGCATGAAATCGATCTGGCGCGCCCGCGAGTTCAGCACCGTCATCATTCTTCTGATCGAGGTGGCGTTCTTCGGCTGGTACCTCTGGCCCGAGGCCGGTCGATCGCATCCGTTCCTCAACCTGGGCAACTGTCTTTTGATCTTCAAGTATTCGTCGATCTACGGCATCGCCGCGATCGGGGCGGCGGTGGTGATCATTTCAGGCGGGATCGACCTTGCCCCGGGCGCCATCATCGCGCTGACCACCGTCATCATCGGGTATCTGTTCGTGGTTGCCGGCTGGCCGCTCTGGGCCGGCGCGTCGGTCGCGCTGGCGGCGGGGTCGTTCGCCGGGTTCATCTCGGCGCAGTTAATCGTCCGCGCACGATTGCCTCCGTTCATCGCCACGCTCGGCCTCATGGGCATTCTGCGCGGCGTGGCGTTCATCGTCACCGAGGCGCGCTTCTACGATCTGTCGGCGAAACTCCCGCGCAACTGGCACGTGCTGGGCGTGTCGATTGACTGGCTCGGCCCCGGCGTCATGGTCGCCCTGGCGGTGGTCTTTCAGCGGCTGATGACGGGCTATCAATGGGGCCGCAGCGTCTGCGCGGTCGGCGGCAACGAGACAGCCGCCCTGTTTTCCGGCATCCCGGTCAACCGCATCAAGACCTCCGCCTATGTGCTGTCCGGCGCGCTGGCGGCCACATCCGGCATCGTGCTGGCGGTCGTGCAGGGACAGGGCAAGGCGGACCTGGCATCGGGCTATGAGTTGGATATCATCGCCTCGGCGGTGGTCGGCGGCGCGAGTCTGATTGGCGGACGTGGGTCGGTCGCCGGGGCCGTGCTGGGAGCCTTGATTTTCGGCGTGTTGCGCAATGCGCTGCCGCAGATTCCCGGTGCGACGTTTTACGATCGGCTCATCGTCGGGATGGTCGTCATAGGGATCGTGGTGATGGATCAAGTACTGACGCGGCGCACGGCCGCCGCGTGATTTTATGGAGCGCCGGGTCTTCAGACCCGGCGGCCCGGAGAAAGAAATAATGATGAAACGACTCGTGATTCTGGCCGCGGCAATCGTCGTGGCGACGTGGGCGTGTGGCGGTACGGGCGGGTCGACGCCGGAAGCCGGACGCCGCTGGAAATTCGCGCTCATTCCGAAGTCGCTCGACATTCCGGTGTTCGATTACGCGAACATCGGGGCGCAGCGCGAGGCCAAGGCCCTGGGCGACGTCGACGTCATCTACCGCGGGCCGGATCGTCCTGATGATCTGAAACAGAAGGAAGTGCTCGAATCGTTCATCACGCAGAAGGTGGACGGCATCGCCATTTCGGTGCTCAACCCGGAAAGTCTCACGAGCACCATCGACAAGGCCGTCGAGGCGGGCATTCCCGTGGTGACCTGGGACTCGGACGCCCCGGCCTCCAAGCGGTTTGCGTTTTACGGTGTCGATGATTTCAAGTCCGGGCAGGAGATGGGGAAGGCCGCGGCGGAGTTGCTGAACGGCAAGGGAACCGTGGCGTTCATTACGAGCCTCGGCGCGAACAACCTGGCGCGCAGGCTCGAGGGCGTCAAGGACGTGCTCAAGGATTATCCGAACATCAAGGCGATCGAGACGTACGACGTGCAGGAGGACAGCGTCCGCGCGTCGGCGATGATCGCCGCCGGCAGCAATCGCTATCCCGATCTCGGAGCGTGGATCTCGGTCGGCGGCTGGCCAGTGTTCACGCAGAACGCGCTGGCGCCGGTGCCGCCGAACACGAAGGTCATTTCCTTCGACACCAATCCGCCCGCGCCCGATCTGATCAAGGCCGGCAAGGCCCAGGTGCTCGTCGGCCAGAAGTACTTCGGCTGGGGCGGCGAGACCGTCAAGCTGCTGTATGGCGCCGTCAAGGGCAAGTACCCCGCGACGAAGGTCATCGACTCCGGGGTCGACATCGTCAATGCCAAGAACGTTGACGACTACATCGCGGCCTGGAACAAACTGGCCGCGGGCCGGTAATACCAATGGAGGCGGCGGGCTTCGGCCCGCCGCATGCATATGACGCATCTGCGCACCGTTGTCGTCGCCGGCGTGCTGACCCTCGGGATTGCCGGACTCACGGCGCAGCAGGCGCCGACGCCGCCGAAGCCCATTCAAGGCGCCGCGCGCCTCGATCGCGACTATCCCATCCAGCCCGTGTCGTTCGAGGCGGTGCACCTGACGGATCAGTTCTGGGCGCCGAAGATCGAAACGAATCGCGTCGCGACGATTCCCGCCGCGTTCGACAAGTGCGAGGAGACCGGGCGTGTCGACAACTTCATCCGCGCGGCCCAGGTCCTGCGCGGCGAAACGCCCCGGAGCCTGACCGCGCCCGGCTATCCGTTTGATGACACCGATCTCTACAAAGTGATCGAAGGCGCCAGCTATGCGCTCGCGGTCCGGAAGGATCCGGGGCTGGAGGCGCGCGTCGACGGCTACATCGCGCAGATCACGTCGGCGCAGGAAAAGGACGGCTATGTCTACACCACGCGGACGATCAATCCCGCCAGGCCGCATCCCTGGGCCGGCAAGGAACGCTGGGAACTCGAGAAGGTCGACAGCCACGAGTTGTACAACTTCGGCCACCTGACGGAAGCCGCCGTCGCGCACTTCCAGGCGACGGGGAAGCGGACGCTCCTGAACGTGGCGGTCAGGTTCGCCGATCTCCTGACGGAAACATTTGGCCCGGGCAAGCGGGCGATTTGGCCGGGGCATCAGATCGCTGAGATGGCCCTCGTGCGGCTGTATCGGGTGACCGGCAGCGCCAAGTATCTCGACCTCGCCAAATTCATCCTCGATGTCCGGAAGCCGGACGCGCCCTCCACGAGCAACCATCCGGCAACCTACAACCAGTCGATGGTCCCGGTGACGGAACAGACCGAGGCGGTCGGTCACGCGGTGCGCGCGACGTATATGTATTCGGGCATGGCCGACGTCGCGGCGCTGACCGGCGACGCCGCGTACCTCAAAGCCCTCGAAGCCATCTGGGCCAGCATCGTCAATCAGAAGCTCTACATCACCGGCGGCATCGGCGCGTCGTCATCGGGCGAAGCGTTCGGGCGTCCGTTCGAGCTGCCAAACATGACGGCGTACAACGAAACGTGCGCGTCGGTCGGCAACGACTTCTGGAATCAGCGGATGTTCCTGCTGACGGGCGACAGCAAATATGTCGACGTCATGGAGCGGACCCTTTTCAATGGCCTGATCTCCGGCGTCTCGCTCGACGGGAAGACGTTTTTCTATCCCAACCCGCTCGAGTCGCGCGGCCAGCATGCGCGGCAGGCCTGGTTCGGCGTGGCCTGCTGTCCCGGAAACATCACGCGTTTCATGGCGTCGGTGCCCGGCTACATCTACGCGAAAAAGGGTCAGGACCTCTACGTGAATCTGTACGCGGCCGGCACGGCTGACGTGACGCTGGGCAACGGGACCAAGGTCCAGCTCACGCAGACGACGACGTACCCGTGGGACGGCGCCGTGAAACTCGCCGTCGCGCCGGATCGTACGGGCGCGTTCACGATCAAAGTGCGGATTCCCGGCTGGGCGCGCAACGAGGTGGTGCCCGGCCAACTCTATCGATTCCTGGACGCGGCGAAAGCCGCACCCGTCCTCAAAGTGAATGGCCAGACGGTGGCCGCCTCAGCGCTGCAGCAGGGCTACCTCGCGATCACGCGGACCTGGAAACGCGGAGACGTCGTTGATCTGCTCCTGCCAATGGAACCGCGTCGGGTCGTGGCGAACGACCAGGTGGTGGCCGACGCCGACAAGGTCGCGATTCAGCGCGGTCCGATCATGTACGCCGCCGAGTGGCCGGACAACCCGGATGGACACGTGCGGAACGCTGTCCTCGCGGACGGCGCGGCGTTGAAAGCCGAGGCTCGTCCCGGTTTCCTGAACGGGGTGACGGTGGTCTCCACGACCGCGTCGTGGGTTGAGAACGACGGGAAGGGCGGCGTCGCCAAAACAACGGGGCCTCTGGTGCTGATTCCGTACTACGCGTGGGCCAATCGCGGCCGCGGCGAAATGATGGTGTGGTTGCCGCGCCACGAAGAGTCCGCGTGGGTCCGTCCGGCGCCGACGGTGGCCACGCAGAGCAAGGTGACGGTTTCGGGCCGCGCAAGCCGCAGCCCGTCGATGATCAACGACGGCGAGGACCCGCGTAATTCGGCCGACTCGTCCGCTTATTTCGACTGGTGGCCGCTCAAGGGTTCGTCCGAGACCGTGGACATGACCTTTCCGAAGGCGTCCGCCGTCTCAGAGATCCAGGTCTACTGGTTCGACGACACGGGTCGCGGTGAGGTGCGTGTGCCAGAGACGTGGCGGCTGCTCTACAAGGACGGCGAGACCTGGAAGCCGGTGGAACCTTCCGGCGTGTACGGTGTCGAACGCAACAAATACAACGTGGTGTCATTCAAAGGTGTCACGACGACGGCGCTCCGTATCGAACTGAAGATGCAAGCGACCTGGTCGGCCGGCCTTCAGGAATGGAAAGTCAAATAAGACTGGTTGCAGCGGCGTTGGCGGTCGCGGGTGTCGTGATACACGCTCGCGCGCCGCAGTCGCCCGCACCTCCTCAACCCGCGCCGCTGGTGTTCCAGCACACCGCCGGGCTCGTCGGCACGGTCGTGCGCCGCGATCAGAACACGCCGATCGCCGGCGCCCGAATCGTGGCGGCGCGTGTGGGCGGGCCCATCGCGGAGTACCGCACGGCGACCACCGATGACGCCGGTGGATTCGGGTGGCGTGACTTGGCGGCGGGGTCCTACCGCGTTTATGCCGAGCATGAGAACTACCTGCGAGCGGAGTACGGCGGCCGGCTTGTGGCCGCGGCGGGCGTCCCGGTCAGCGTGCTCGACGGCCAGACCGGGCCTCCCATTGTGATCGCCGTGGCCTCGCCGGGCGTCATTGCAGGCCGCGTACTCGATCGCGGACGTCCGGCGCGGCGGGTCGTGGTGCGCGCGCTTAAGACATATTTCAACGACGGCCTGCGGGGTCTCAGTGTCGCGGCATGGGCGCAAACGGACGATCGCGGGGAGTTCCGCGTCTTCGGCCTCTTTCCGGGCTCGTACGTCGTCAGCGCGGCACCGTTTGGACGCGCCCGCATCGCCGGCGACACACTCGAGACGCCGGTGATTCCGTCGAGCGCGAATGGCAATCGCCGCCAGACCGTCGTCCTGCTTTCGCCCGAGACACTCGATCCGGCGGCACTCGACGATGCGTTGTACGTGACCGTGTTTCATCCGGGTACGACCGAGATCGCGCGGGCCGTGCCGATTGAGGTCCGCGCCGGCGATGTCGTCAGCGGAATCACGCTGTCACTCGCGCGAGCGCGACCGTTCAAAGTCACCGGACGAGTTGAAGGCGGGCCTCGGCGTATTCGCGTCGCGGTCGCCGAATTTCAGAACGGATCGCCCGTGAACCTTGCCACCGTCGAGACTACCGACGGCGCGTTCGCGTTGACGGGTGTTCCGCCCGGACGCTACATACTCACCGCACAGACGGTGGCGACCCAAGCCAACCCGGCGCGCATGGCGGCCTCCACGCCTGTGGAGGTGATTGATCGCGACCTCGAAAACATCGCGCTGACACTCGTCGCGGGCGTCACCGTGAAAGGCAGAATGACCGTCGATGGCCGCGCGCCCGCGGCGACCGACGGGACCGTCGGCGTTCAACTGATCGCGGTGCAGGGCAATGGCGGCGGAGTAGCGCTGCGCCTTGAACCTGACGGCACATTCGCATTGGCCGACTTGATCCCCGGCGACTACCGCCTTCGGGTCCTGACCGCGGGCCGTGCGATGTGGGTCAAGGCCGTGCGTTTCGGCGCCGAGGACGTAACCGAAAGCACGCTGAAGGTCGACAGCGAGTTGCACGGCCGTGAGCTGGAGGTCGCGCTCGGCACCAACGTCGCCGCGGTCGATGTGACCGTCCAGGAAGCCGACGGCCGCCCGGCTGGTGGCGTGCTTGTCGTGGCGGTTCCCGACGCGGCTCGTCGGAACCGGTCGTCGCTCTTCAAGTCGGGCACGACCGACGCGCAGGGCCGGCTACGCCTCGCGGACCTTGCGCCAGGCGAGTACCGTTTGTTCGCAACCGGAGACATCGAGGCAGGCGCCTGGCAGGACCCGGATGTGCTTCGCCGCTACGAAGCGCGTGGCCAGGTATTGCGCATCGCCGAAGGCACGACGCAGGCAGTCGTCTTGAGGACGCTGCGATGATCAGGCTCCTCATGGTTCTCGCTTTGTGGCTGCCGGCCCAGACAGGCGCCGGTCCGTCCGGGCAGGTCGTTGACGAGGTCACCAAGGCGCCCGTGGCCGGCGCGCGTGTGCTGTTCGCCCTGACGGACGGACGAACGGCCAAATCTGTGGTGGTCGAAACCGACGACACCGGCCGCTTTGTGCTGCGGACACTTCCGGCCGGGCCCTACCGTGTCTTCGTCGAAGCACCCGGGTACCTGCGACGCGAAGTGCCGTCCGATTTGAAGACGATTGTGCTGACGCCGACGGCAGTCATCGCCGGCCACGTGCGATCGGAGCGCGGCGATCCCGCGCCAAAAATCTACGTCTGCGCTTGGTCGGTGACGGGCAAACTCGTCGCCGAGGCGCAGACCAACGACCTCGGCGAGTACCGGCTGTTCGATTTGGTGCCGGGCGAGTACGTGATCAGCGCCGAGCGGTACCAAGGGCCGCGGATCGAAGGCACGTTCCTGGTCATGCCGACGCCGCCCTGTCCTGACTGCCCAGGAGAGGGCCAAGGGCGGTACGGTGTGGCGCAACTGCTCACGCAGGGCGCCTTCATCGATCCGCGCGTGATCGCCGGGCGCACGTATCCTCAGGTGTTCTTTCCCGCGGCCACCGAGCGTCCGGGTGCCACGCCACTCCAGGTCGCCGCAGGACAGCAACTGGGCGGCGTCGATCTGGCGCTGATCGTCCGGTAGCCGTCGCGGTTCGAACAAGATAGGACTGATGCGAAGAGCCTGGGTGATGTTCGTCGTCGTGGTCGTCGCACTTGCGGCAGCCGTGCTGTCTGCGCAGCAGGTGAGCCAACCGGCTACTGCCGTTGCCGGAACCGGCACGATCGCCGGCCGCGTCATCGACGCGGCGACCAATCAGCCCGTTGAGGGCGCGCGCGTGACCGCGCGGACCGGACGCAACCAGCCGCCGCTCTCCGTGCAGAGCGGCCCCGGGGGCGCGTTCCTGATCACGGGCGTTGTCGGGAGCGACAACATCGGTCTCTCGGCATTCCTGAACGGGTACGGAACGGGCTCGTACGGCATGCGCGTCGCGAATGGACCGTCGCAGGCCTTCGATCTGGCGACCGCCGAGCACGCGACGGGCGTCGTGTTGAAGTTGTGGAAGTCCGCGAGCCTCTCAGGTTTCGTGACCGATGGATCGGGCCGGCCAGCCGACCGCGTGGAAGTCACGGCGCTGCCCGTCGGCGTGATCGCCGGCCGCATCGGAGTCGAAGCCGGGCGCAGCGTGTTTACCGACCAGCAGGGTTTCTACTCGATCGGCAGCGTCGTGCCCGCGCGCTATATCGTGACCGCGTGGGCGGGCTCGGCCGAACCGGTCGAGGGGCGGGTCGGCGGCGGGGGGGCACGGCAGCAATTGTCGGACTATCCGCGCCTCTTCTTTCCCGCCGCGCTCTCGGCCGCTGAGGCCACGGTCGTCGAGCTCGCGCCGGGCGAGGCGCGCAATGACATCGACTTCTCATTCCGCACGCGGCCGATGGTGCAGGTCTCGGGCGTCGTGTCCGGTCTGCCAGCGGGCGTGACGGTGACGCGAACGGAACTCGTGCGCGACTCGGCGGCCACCGGGGTCTGGAGTGATTTCAGCACGGCGCTGGCCACCGTCAGCGCGGGCGGGTTCGTGTTTCCGCGCGTGCCGCCCGGCCGCTACACGGTGCGTGCGGTCGCGTTTCCGACGCCGGTTCCGGTGCCGGACGCGTCGGTGGTGACCCAACTGTCGCTCGCCGGCAGTCTCGGGCTCACGCGCACGGGCAATCCACTCCTGCCATTGGCACCCATCGCGCCGGATCCGACATGGTGGGGCGAGGCCTCCGTCACCGTGGCGGAATCGCCGGTCGCGACGGTGTCGATCGCCATGCGAAAGGGCGCCCGACTGCGCGGCACGCTCACGTTCGATGGCGCAGGCGCGAGGCCGAGCCCCGAGGGCCTCCTGCAATCGGCGATCGGCGTGGTCGCGCCGGATGGACGCCGGCTACCGAGCTTTCAGATGGCGCGCCTCGAACGGGACAGTTCCTTCATCACTGTCGGCCTGCCGCCGGGCACGTACGCCTTGATCCCGCTGGCAGGCGTGATGTCGCTGAGCGGCGGTGCGCCAACGTGGCCGGAAACCTGGACGAGCGTGCGCACATCCATCGCCGGACAGGATCAACCGGGCGAGTTGATCAGTCTGGGATCAGACGATGTGACCGTGGCGCTGACGCTCAGCGAAACGCCGACTGTTCTTTCGGGGGTCGTGACGGATGCGTCGGGCCGCGTCCGGTCGGACGCTTCGGTCTATATCTTCAGGTCCGATCGGCGTCTGTGGACGGCCGGCGCGCCCTCGCGGGAAGTGCGCCCGAATCGCCGCGGCGCGTATCGCGCCGATCTCCCGCCTGGCGAGTACCTCGTCGTGGCGAGCAGCACGGCACCGCTGCTCTGGATGGAAGCCGCCTCGCTCGAGAAACTCGCGGCCACGGCGACCGTTGTCCGCCTCGTGCGCGGCGACAAGCGGGTTCAGGACCTGATCGTCCGCGGCGCGCCGCCCGGCGCGCCGTGATCGGCAGACGCGGCCGGTCGTCTATGATTACGGTCCATGCCGGCGCTGGCGCTGTCATTCGTCATTCCGCTCTATCGCTCCGCCGAGACCATCGGGGCGGTGGTCCGCGACATCGAGAGCCTCGTCATCGAGGGCGGCCACGAAATCATCCTGGTGAACGACGGCAGTGAGGACCGCACGAGCGACGTGTGCCGCGCGCTCGTCGCGAACGCGCGGGTGCCGATCACGCTGATCGAACACGCCCGCAATTACGGCGAGCACAACGCCGTGCTGACCGGCTGGCGCCACGCGCGCGGCGCGCACGTGGTGAACCTGGACGATGACGGGCAGAATCCACCGGCCGAGGCCGCGAGGCTCTGGCGCGAGGCCGTGCGCACCGGCCTCGACGTGATTTTCGGGCACTACAAGGAAAAACAGCACTCGCTGTTCCGGAATCTCGGCAGCCGATTTACGACGCGCATGACGGACTGGGCGCTCGACAAGCCGCAAGGATTCTATTTGTCGAGCTTCCGCTGCGTCACCCGGTTCGTCGCGCACGAAGTCGTGCGATACGCCGGTCCGTATCCGTATATCGACGGGCTGATTCTGCAGGTGACGCAGCGGATCGGTTCGATGGAGGTCCAACACGAACCGCGGCGCGCCGGGCAGAGCACCTACACGCTGCGCCGGCTCATTCGCCTCTGGCTGAGCGCGTGGATCAACTTCTCCGTGCTGCCGCTGCGCGTCGCGACGGTGCTGGGCCTCCTGCTGGCCATCGCCGGCCTCGCGGCACTCGTCATCGTCTTCGTCCTCTGGCTGCAGGACATCGGTCCGCCGAACGGCTTCGGCTGGCTCATGGCCGCGCTGCTGGTGTTCTCGGGCACGCAGTTGCTGTTGCTCGGGCTGATCGGCGAGTACATCGGCCGCATGTTCCTGACGATCAGCCAACGTCCGCAGGCGGTCGTGCGCGACGTGGTCTCGTCCGCGAATTCCGATGGGGCCCCGGGCTCGCCATGACGTGTAGGTCTCCGGCACGCGGGGATTGGAGGCTGCGCTCCGGTCTCCGCGAACGTGGCCCGGGAAATCGTCGCCTCCGTGCGCTCGGATTTCGACCTGACGCCCTCGCGCGAGTGCTATTCGGCCTGGCTCGACGCCTACGCACGTCGCGCTCGAAATCCTCGCTCCCTCCGGCGACGAATTCGCCCTGACGCACCCGGGCCAGTTCGAGTCGACCGGATCGCAGCCTTCCAATCCCCGCGTGCCGGCCCTGGGACGTCCGTGTCCAAGACATGTGGTCATGACCGGAAGATCTGGTGGCACGCGAATGCAGTCACCAAAGCTGTCGGCCGCTGATTGAGGACCGCGAGCCGGCCGACTCGAAATTGGCCGGGAGCGCAGGACGAAATCGCGCCGAAGGCAGTGAGGAGTGCGAGCGCGACTTGCGCTAGCAATCGCGCGTTTGCGTCAGGTCGCAATCCGAACGGACGCAGGCGCGATTTCCCGGCCAATCTTCGCGGAGGCCGGATCGCGGTCCTCAATCAGCGGGCGACAGGTCCGGTGACAGACGGCCACGTTCGCGGAGACAGGAGCGCAGCCTCCAATCCCCGCTCGCCGGTCGTCGCTAATTGCGCAGACACGGCACCCTGTGTCGGGCAATACTTCCCGCCATGAATCGGGCAACGCGCATCGGCATCATCTCGGTCGTGGCGGCCGCATGTTCGGTCGTCGCGTTCGGAACGGCGTCACTCACGGCGACGACGCGCCCACGGGCTGCGTCTGTCAACGCCGCAGTGAACGCGGATCGATCCATGCCCCTCACCTCGATGGCGCCGTCTGCCTCCGACATTGACATGGTGCAGACGCCGTCGCAGCGCAGTCAGGGCGCGCCGGCGGAGGCGCCGAAGAGTGCGGCCGGCGCCAAGGTCGAGCAGACGACGATGGGGACGCGGCCGGCGGCTGAGTTGGTGGCGAGTTTCGATGGGCTGGGCGTGGGATTCGAGGGACCGCAGGCGATGCCCGTCCTCCGCAACCCTTCCGACAACAGCCTCGCCGTCGGGCCCGACCACATCATGCAGACCGTCAACACGCGGCTCGCCATCTTCACGAAGAAGGGTAAGAAATACGACACGACGGGCACGATTCTGCTGGGCGCCGTCCCGAACAGCACGGTGTTCACCGGATTCACCGGGGCGTGCGAGCGCACGAACAACGGCGACACCGTCGTGCGGTACGACCAGTTGGCGGACCGCTGGCTGATCGTGATGCCGATTTTCCGCGCCGGCCCAGCGAGAACTGATCAGCCACCGGCGTGGAAGGCTAGCCCCACCGCCTGGGTCGCGCCGCCAGGCGTCGCGGGGCAGCCCGGCCGTGCCGCGATGATGCCCGTGCCCACGCCGCCTCCACCTCCACCGCCCGGCGTGGTGCCCGGCTCTGGACGAGCCACGACTGCTCCGGCGCGTGGCACGCCGCCACCGCCTCCTGGGCCGTACTCGATGTGCTACGCGGTCAGCGTCTCGTCCGATCCGATGGGCGAGTATTACCGGTACGAATTCCTGCGTCCGCTCTTTCCCGACTATCCACGGCCCGCCGTCTGGCCCGATGGCTATTACGTGCCGACGAGCACGAGCGACGACTTCATCCAGAAACAGGCGTGCGTGGCCGACCGTCAGCGCATGCTCAAGGGCGAAGCGGCGACGGAGCAGTGCGTCATCGTTGACGATGTGAATTTCCTGAACAGCGCGGACTTGGAAGGGAAGCGGCTGCCGCCGGCGGGCGCGCCGAACATCCTGCTCGCGACTGGCGGCGCCCAGCTGCACGGGACATTCGGTGACGACAGCGTGTACGCCTGGCAGTTCCACGTGGACTGGTCGAATCCGTCCAACACCAAGCTCACTGGACCGCAGAAAATCGTCGTCGCTCCGTATCAGTACCTTTGTCGAGGCCAGCTCACGAATTGCGTGCCGCAGCCGGGCGCCGAGCGGCGGCTCGACGCGCAGGGCGACAAGATCATGGCGCGCGTCGTGTACCGAAACCTCGGATCGCGCGAGTCGATCGTGGCCGTGCACTCCGTCAACACGGAAGCCGCCGGTGGCGGCGTGCGGTGGTACGAGTTCCAGGCCCGCGGCGGCCGTGACGCGCGCACGGTCGCGCTGCGTCAGCAGGGCACCTACGCCCCGGACGGCAACTACCGGTGGATGGCGAGCCCCGCGACCGATCGGCTCGGCAACATCGGGATCGGCTATTCGTTCGGTGGCCCTGCCGATTTTGCGGGACAGCGATTTGCGGGTCGCCTCGTGGGCGATCCGCTGGGCGTGCTCGCGCTGCGCGAGACCGTGCTGATCGAGGGGGCGGCCGCGCAGACCTACGTGTCCCGTTGGGAGGACTACACGCAGGCTGCGGTCGATCCGTCGGACGATTGCACGATCTGGTACGTGGGCGATTACTACAAGAAAGACGCGACCAATTACTCGACCCGCATCGGCGGGTTCCGGATGCCGGGCTGCCGCTGAACGACAGGCCTCAGCGAGGCGGCTTCGCTTTCGTTCGCGACGGCCGCTCCGGCACAATCGTCTCGCCGCGCGCCAGCATCGCCACCAGCGCCTCGATCTTTCGCGCGCGGCCGGCCGGCGTTTTCATGGCGTTCGTGCGAAATGCGAGGGCGAAGAGATTCATGCGCCCGAGCGTGGCGTACGTGCGCCGCGCCCGCGGGTTGGCCTGGATGGCGCGCCTGAGATCCGCGGGCATCGTGTCCTTGCTCGCCGCCCGGATCGGCGCATAGGCCGCGGCCCAGCGGCCGTCCTTCTTCGCCGCGTCGACCTGCCGCTGCCCGTGCGGCGTCATGCGGCCGGCCTTCTTGAGCCTGGCGACGTGGCCCTTGTTGATCTGGCTCCAGATGCTGGTGCGCGTGCGCGGCGTGAACCGCTGGAGGAATGACTGTTCGTCGAGCCCCTTGCGGAGGCCGTCGATCCATCCCCAGCAGAGCGCCACGTCAAGCGCCTGCGCGTGCGTCACCGTCGGCAGACCCGAATCCTTCTTGAAAATCCGAAGCCACAACTCCGTCTCGCCGGCGTGATGCGACGCCAGCCAGGATTCGAACGCGGCCTCAGACGTAAAACTCCGAATCCGTTGTGGGTCGGGCACCACGCCGCCGCTGATGGCCGGCAGGATCGTGATGTCGTCGCCATCACGGACGACGGTCGCCAGTTCCTGTTTGTGCCGGATGTGATCCGCGTTGACGAAAATGCCCACGTGCGGCCGGACCTGGCCGCGCTCGGTGACGACGCGATCGCGCAAGCCGACGTGGCGGCTCCACAAGCGTTGCAGCGCCTCATCGACGGTCTGAACGGATCCGTCGAGGGTGATCATCCGCTCGCCGCCGGTGAAATCCGTCAGGAATCCGCTGACGTGGACCGTGACCATCGTCGCTAGGCCGTCGCCGTTTTCACGCAGACAATCGACGGCAGACCCTCGGACATGGCCGTCCAGGACGCTCCCGCGTCGTGCGATCCGAAGAGCTTGCCGCTCCGGGTGCCGAAGTACAGGCCGGTGGGGGTGTTGCGGTCGGCGGCCAATCCGTCGCGCAGGATCGTTTCGAAGGCATCCTCCTGCGGCAGGCCATTGGTCAGCGCTTCCCATGATGCGCCCGCGTTCGTCGTCCGATACACGCGCAGCTTCGCTTCGGGCGTGCACCGGAATTCGTCGCTCTCGATCGGAATGATGTAGACCGTGTCCGCGTGATTCGGATCGCTGACCATCGCGAACCCGAAGTCGGATGGAACGCCGTTGGCGATGTCCTGCCAGCTGTCGCCACGATCGTCGCTGCGGTAGAGGCCCCAGTGATTCTGCAGAAAGAGGCGCTCGGGCCGCGACGGATGGCTGGCCAGCTTGTGGACGCATTGTCCGAATTCCGGATAGCGGCTCTCGGGCGGCAGAAACTGCGCGCGTACTCCGGTGTTGCGGGCCTGCCACGTCTCGCCGGCGTCATCGGTGCGATAGTGGCCGCCCGATGAAATCGCGACGTGCACGCGTCGCGCGTCAGACGGATCGGGCAGGATCGTGTGGAGGCACAGACCGCCGCCGCCCGGCATCCACTTCGTGCGATGGGGATGGTCGAACAGGCCGCGCACGAGCGTCCACGTATCGCCGGCATCGTCCGATCGGAACAGGGCAGCGGGCTCGACGCCGCAGTACAGCGTGTCCGGTTGATCGGGCGTGCCGGGCACGAGTTGCCAAATCTGCTTGAGCGCCGTGTCAGTGTCCTCGGGAAACTTGATTGCGTAGGCCGAGGGCTCGGTCCAGGTCCGTCCGAAGTCGTCGCTCGAACTGAGATACGAGCCCCAGTGGGGGCTGTTGACCGCGGCCCAGAGCCGGTGGCGGCCGCGACGGTTGTCGAATGCGAGCGCGTAGATCGCCCGGCCAGGAAAGTACGGGCCTGCGACGTCCCAGCTCGAACGGCGCGCGTCGCCGCGGAGAATGAACGCGCCTTTCATGGTGCCGACGAGCACCAGGGGATCGCCCGGATGAATATCGATGTGCGTGGGTGCAGGCATGCCGGCTCCTGTCGCGGTCGGGTTTTAGTAATGTATCGCATAGCAGCGATTCACCGATGACCAAGCGCCTGCGCATCGTCACCTGGACTGCGGCCGGACTGTTCGTGGCGTTTCTCGCTGCTCAGTTCGCATCCGGATCGCGCACGAATCCTCCGGTCGAAACCGAAGTGCCGGCGCCGCCTGAAATCCGCGCCGTGCTGCGGCGGGCCTGCTACGACTGCCATTCGAACGAGACCGTCTGGCCGTGGTACAGCCACCTGGCGCCGGTCTCGTGGCTGATGGCCGCTGACGTGAACGAGGGGCGGCGCCATCTCAATTTCTCGACGTGGAACCGGCGCTCGCCGGACCGGCAGGCTCAGGCGTTGCAGGAGGCCTGGGAACAGATCGAAGGCGGCAACATGCCGCTCTGGTACTACCTGCCGTTACACTCGGCCGCCCGCCTCTCCGACGCGGACAAGAAGCTGCTGCGCGGCTGGATGCAGCCGCAGGCCGGTCGCTGACGAGTTGCTGTGGCCAGATCACCCACGCCGGCGGCGATTGCCATCCGCTCCGCAACTGTGGCGGACGCCGCGCGTCTGGCTGCCCAGCGCGGACGCCTGTTCGCCGAGGTTGCGCAGTACGACTCGCCAGAACATCGGTCCGCATTCGAACGCGAGGCCGAGGCGGCGTTTCGAGCGAGCCTCGGCGAAGGAAGCTGTTTTGCCTGGCTCGCCGACACCGGCGGCGCGACCGTGGCATCGGTCGCGCTCCTGATCTATCCCCGGTTGCCGTCGCCGGCCTCACCGGCCCGCCGGGAAGGTTATCTCCTCAACGTCTACACCGATCCCGACTGGCGCGGCGTCGGCGTCGCGACGGCTCTTGTCGTGACGGCGATCGCGAAGGCGCGTGCGCTGGGATTGGCCCGCATTCGCCTGCACGCCACCGAGCAGGGACAGCCGATCTACGCGGCGCAGGGCTTTGTGTCCCGTGATGATGAGATGGAACTGACACTTGGGTAGGCGAAGGCTCTGGCGCCGCGGCCTGTTCGTGTTGCTGGCGCTCGTGGTCGCACCCCGTGTCGCCGGCATCTGTTTGTCGCCACGGGCATCGGGACGAGCATCCTTCCGGTAAGATTCCGCGTGCCGCCGTGCATCGCGGTGCTCACGCTCATCGGGCCGGCATCGTCTCGATAACGTTCGAAAGAAGGCTATGGCTGTACGCGCTCTTGTGGTGCTCTGCATCTGGCTCCTGGCGGCAGGCGTGGCCGCACCGCCCCAGACGTCCCAGATGGCTCCGGCCGACCTGGTGCTGACCAACGGCGCGATCATCACCGTAGACCCTGCTGATCGCGTGGCCCAGGCCGTGGCGGTGCGGGGCGGGAAGATCGTGTTCGTCGGTTCGACGGCCGGCGTTCGCGCGTATGTCGGCCCGGCCACACAAGTCATCGACCTGGCGGGCCGCGCGGCCACGCCCGGGTTGATCGACACCCACGTTCACTTTTCCGAGGCCGCGGACAATCTGGATCTCGGCGATGCGCGCTCCATGGCGGACGTCATCGCCAAGGTCAAGGCGTGGGCCGACAAGACGCCCGCGGGCCAGTGGGTGCGTGGCGGCGGCTGGGACGAAGGCAAGCTCGCCGAACGCCGCATGATTACGGCCGCCGATCTCGACAAGGCAGCGCCGGATCATCCCGTCTATCTCACGCACACCACCGGCCACTACGCCGTCGCAAACTCGCTGGCCCTGAAGCTTTCGGGCGTCACCAGCGACACGAAGGATCCGTCGGGCGGGACGATCGATCGCGACAAGGGCGGTCATCCGACCGGCGTGATGAAGGAGCGCGCGACCAGCCTGATTCGCGCGGGCGGCGGCGGAGGCGGCGGCCGGGGATCGATGCGTGACGACGTGCTGCGCATCATGGCGGGCTTCGCGGCCGAGGGCATGACGGGCGCGAAGGACCTGAACATCTCGCAAGCCAAGTGGGATCTCTACAAGCAGCTGCTCGACGAGGGCAAGCTCACCGTGCGCGTGTGCGCGCTCTGGCGGGGAGGCGCGACGATACCGGCCATTCAGCAGGCGATGGTCTCGATCAACGCGGCACCGCGGCTGCCGGCGTCGCTCGGCGACGGCCGGCTGCTGTCGTGCGGCGTCAAGCTCTACATCGATGGCAGCGGCGGCGCGCGAACCGCGTGGATGTACGACGACTGGAACAAGGACCTTGCCGGCACCGATACCGGCAACAAGGGCTATCCCGCCAACAACGAACAGTACCCGGCCGTGTACCGCCAGCAGGTCGAGATGCTGACGGCCGCAGGCATTCATGTCGGCACGCACGCGGTCGGCGATCGCGGCATCGACTGGGTGGTGGACACCTACGCAGAAGCGCTCAGGAAGAATCCGGCCCGCGGCCTTCGGCACTCGATCATTCATGCGAATGTGCCGACCGACCATGCGATCACGGTGATGGCCGAGTTGCAGAAGACGTTCGACGCCGGGTATCCGGAAGCGCAGGCGCCGTTCCTCTGGTGGATCGGCGATACGTACGCCGGCAATTTCGGCCCGGCGCGCAACCCGAGGCTCGAGCCGTTCAACACCTACGAGAAGCGCGGCGTGAAGTGGGGCGGCGGATCGGATTACACCGTCACGCCGTATGCGGCGCGCTATGGTCTGTGGGCGTCGGTGGCCCGCGAAACGCAGGCCGGTGCCTACGGCAAGACGCCGTTCGGCATGAAAGAGTCCGTGAACATCCGCACCGCGCTCAAGTCGTACACGATATGGGCCGCCCACCAGATGTTCCTTGACGACCGCGTCGGTTCGATCGAAGTCGGGAAGGACGCCGATATCGCGGTGTGGGACAAGAATCCGTATGCGATCCCGACCGCACAGTTGAAGGACCTCCGCTGCGACCTGACGCTCCTGGCCGGTCAGGTCGTGTTCCGTCGCGCACCCGCGCCGAGCCGGTAGCGGCGGATCGCGCGGCGCTGATATCGATCATGCTCACCGCGCTTGGCGTCACCGCCCTCACGGACTTCGCGCTCGCGGCGGAAACGTTCTTCCTGAGCGGCCTGCTGTTCGCGCGGCCGAAGGTCCGGTACTCGGCGGCCTGGTTCTGGCAGTGGGCGCTGCTGCTGCTCGCTGTCAGCGCCTTCATCGGCGGGGTCGATCACGGCTTCATTCAAGTGGCCGGGGAGTCGCCGGTCCGAAAGGCGGTGCAGCACACGACGTGGGTCGTCGTGGGCCTCGTCACGGCGGCTGTTTTCCTGACGATGGTGCGGCAATTCACCGCCGAACGGTGGCACCGCGTGCTGGCCGCGGTCGCCGTCCTGCAGTTTGTCGTGTACCTCGTGGCCATCGTGCGGATCGATCGGTACGCCGTGGTGGTGGCCAACTACGCGCTCGTGATGATCTGGGCGATCTGGGTCCTTGCGGCGAATGGCCGGCGCCTTCGGCGCGGAGGGGGGCACTGGCCGATCATCGCGGGCATCGGCGCGGCCATCGCCGCCTCGGTCGCGCAGGCTGCCGGGTGGCGCCTGTCGGAGACGTTCGATCGCCACGCCGTGTATCACGTGGGCATGATGGTGGCTGTGGCTTTGTTGTATGTCGGAGGTCTCCGGCTGAAGGGATTCGACCGATAGGACTGAGTGGCGTGCGTCCCGGGATAAAAGGCTGCTCGAGAGCGGACTTCAGCAGGGTGAATCGGCCGTTGTGCGCGATTCACATGGCCTGAATCCTGCTCTCACAGGAACTGGAGAGTCAGACATGACGCGCCTGTTCACCCGACTGTCGATGGCGTTTGTCGCGCTCGCACTCACGGCGACGACCTCGTACGCGTCGCCGATTACGTACACCGTCAGCCGCGTCATCGGACCCGGCAGCGTGACGGGCACGATCACGACCGATGGTGTGTTGGGCGTCCTCGGGTCGTCCAACGTGTTGGGCTGGACGCTCACGCTGAACGATGGCACCAGTGCGTTCACGTTGTTTGGCCCGACCAGTGGGAATAACTCGCAAGTGCTGGTCCAGGGCAGCAGCTTCACGGCGACGTCGTCCGGCCTGTTCTTCAACTATTCGGGCAGCGGAATCGTCCTGTTCCAGAATCCGTTCATTGGTTCCAGTCTCAATTTCTGGTGTCTCGACAACATCACGGCCGCCTGCACGGGTGCGCATGCCAGCGCGGACATCGTGACGACGTCCGGTTCGTTCGCGTCGGTGTTCGTGACGCGCTCCGGAACCCAGCAGGTGGCCACAGCCGTCGCGCCGACGCCAGATGCCGCGCCCGTGCCCGAACCCACCACCTGGGTGCTGATGGGGATCGGGCTCGCGGGTCTGGCCGGTCGCCGACTGGCGCGCCGGCGGTAGTCCGCTCGCACTCCGCCGCGCCAACGCGAGCGGCCTCCGCGTTCCTGTACACTCTCTCTAACCATTGATGAATCCCGCGGCCCGATCGGGCCGCGGGGACTTTTGCCGCGGCCGGACGTCACGTGCGATGCCGTGGCGTACGGAGAGTGCTCATGCGGCGTCAGTCTTCCTTCCGGTTCGCCCGATTTGCGAGAGCGACCTCGCGCGCCACGGGCCGGCCTTCCGCCTTCCTCATCGCCCTCGGCGTCGTCGCGGTCTGGGCGATCACAGGTCCGCTGTTTCAGTACAGCGACACCTGGCAGCTCGTCATCAACACCGGCACGACCATCATTACGTTCCTGATGGTCTTCCTGATCCAGAACACGCAGAACCTCGACGCGGAAGCTGTGCAGGTCAAACTCGACGAACTGATTCGCGCCACCGAGGGCGCGCACAATGCGTTGCTGGATCTCGAAGAGCTCGAAGAGCGCGAGCTCGAGCGCGTCCGCAGCACGTACGCGGACCTCGCGAAGCAAGCGCGCCAGGGTCTGCGGCAGGGCATGGCCGATACCGGCCGGCCGACAGTGGCGGGGGCGCATGACGACGGGCCGTCATGACGCGCGAGGAAATGCGGACTGTGGCGCCGCGGCGGTCTTGCAACCGTTACAGCCGAAGGCGAGAATGTTCCCGACATGGCTTTCAGTCGTTCGCGGGCACTGGCGCCCCTTCGGCGTGAGCGACGTGAACGGCACGCGCCGGCGGACGAGTCGTTCAGTTGGTTCGTCGCGCTGCCGCGTGGCATCCGTCACGCGGCCGTCGCCGGGCTCGGCGCATTCAGCCCCGGCGTCGTCTTGGATGTCGGCTGCGGTACGGGCCGGCTGTTCCGACATCTCGAAGAGGCCGGTGGTCCACGATGCCGCATCGTCGGGATCGATCAATCCGCCGCGGCACTCGAGCAGGCCTCGAGCCGCTGCGTGCGTCACGGCTGGTCCAACATCGCACTGGTCCATGGTGATGCGCTGAACTCGCCGTTGCCGGAGACGATCGCCGGCGCCATCTTCAATGTGTCGTACTGGTCGATGGAGCGGCGGCGCGAGATCCTCGCGCGCGTCTGCGCGCGGCTGCAGCCGGGCGGCCGCGTGGTGATCATGGACGCCAAGACGCCGTCGGGCGCGATCAGCCGGGTCGTGTCCGCAGGGTTGCGCCGGTTCGGCGCCTTGGCGGACGCGCCGGAGCCGTCCGCGACCGCGCCGTGGTCCGACATGGCGTCGCTGGGTCTCACGGTCGAGTTGCAGAACTGGGGGTTCGGCAGCTATTTCGTCGCGGTCGGCGTGAACGACAAACCGTGAAGCAGTAAGGGAGTGAAGACTTGGATCGGTCCTGACGCTAGGGCCGAATGGTGGCGCGCTTGATGTAGTCGAGCCGCGGGAACTCGCGGTCCAGCCAGGTGTTCCCGCCGCTGAAATACGAATCCTGTTTTCCCGCGCGAATCCCGCCCGGACCTTCCGCGTGCTCGGCGTTCAGCGCCTCGAGCCGATCCAGCCCGGCAATGACGATCCCGAACGGTGTGAACGGCTCGACATCGTGCGTCGCCGAATTGTCGCGCATGTTCACGAACACCTGTGTCGTGCGCCCGTTCGGGACCGCGAACGCAAACGCCACGGTCCCCTGCGTGTTGGACGTCGTGAACGGATCATCGCGGAGCGTGCGCGCGCGCCAGGCCTGCGCCACCGCCGGCTCGCCGCTGATGCCGAACTGGACCCACTTGCCCGCGGTGACCCGGAAAAACCGGTTGTCGTCGTAGTACCCGTGCCGTACCAGATTCACGAATCGATCGGCGCCCCTCGGCGCCCATTTGCGCGTGACCCTGATGTCGACCATGCCCTTGGTCGTGTCGAACCTGACCACACACTCGTCGGGGGCCGGCTGCGTGAACGCGGGCGCGTCGGGCTGCAAGAGCAGACGGTCCCGTTGAACCGGCCCGGCCAGTACGGCGCCCAGTAATCCGAGAAAGACGATGTCGCGCATGGCGTTGCGCATATTATCGTTCCCGTACCCGAATGCGCGCGTTACTTCTCACAGCCGTGTGTGTGGCGACGCTGGCCGCCTGGCCGGCCGCGCGGCCGGTGACGCAAGCCGGCAACCCGACCACGGGCCGCCACACCTTCGCGTTGGGGCCCACGGACTTTCTCCTGGACGGCGCGCCATTTCAGATCATCGCGTGCGAACTGCACCCGGCGAGAATTCCGGCGGAGTACTGGGCACACCGGATCCGGATGGCGAAAGCCCTGGGTTGCAACACGATCGCCTCCTACATCTTCTGGAACTACCACGAGCCCGAAGAAGGGCGCTTCGAGTTCTCTGCCGGCAATCATGACGTGGCCCGGTTCATCCGGACGGTGCAGCAGGAGGGCCTCTGGGTACTGCTGCGGCCGGGGCCGTACGTGTGCGCCGAGTGGGACTTTGGCGGCATCCCGCCCTACCTGCTGAAAGATCCGGAACTGCGCGTCCGCGGCCTGTATCCGCGCTACATGCAGGCGGCCGAGCGCTACATGACGCAACTCGTCCGTGTGATCAAGCCGCTGCTCGTCACGCGCGGCGGACCGATTCTCATGCTGCAGATCGAGAACGAGTACGGCAGCTACGGCAACGATCGCGCGTACATGATTCGGCTCCGCGACGCGTGGAAGACGCTGGGCGTGGACGTACCGTTTTTCACGGGCGACGGTCCGACGGCGTTCATGCTCGAAGCGGGGAGTCTGCCGGGCGCCGCCGTGGGTCTCGATTCGGGCTCGAACGACCGCCACTGGGATCTGGCCCGCCAGCTCGTCCCTGGCGTGCCGGTGTTTTCATCGGAGACGTATCCCGGCTGGCTGACGCACTGGGGAGAACCGTGGGCCACGCCGCCGCTCCCGAATCTGCTCAAGGAAGTGACGTACCTGCTCGGGGCGCGGCGATCGTTCAACTTCTACGTCGCGCACGGCGGCACCAACTTTGGCTTCACCGCCGGCGCCAACGCCGGAGGCAAGGGGTACGAACCGGACGTCACCAGCTATGACTACGATGCGCCCATCAACGAGCAAGGCCGTGCGACCGCGAAGTACCAGGCCCTCCGCGATCTGATCGCCGGGTCGTTGCCGGCGGGGCAGTCGTTGCCGCCGATCCCGGACCCGATTCCCGCCGTCGCCATTCCTGAATTCGCGATGGCGCCGCTGACGTCCGTCTGGGAACACCTGCCGCTGCCCATCGCCGCGCTCCAGCCACGCCCGTTCGAGATGTACGGCCAGAACCAGGGACTGATGCTCTATCGCACGACGCTGGTCGGACGGAAGAACGGACGGCTGGCGGTGACCGACCTTCACGATTTCGCGACGGTGTTCGTCGACGGCAAGCTGATCGGCACGATCGATCGCCGGCTCGGCGAGAAGGGCCTGGACCTGCCGGCGACGACCAATCCGGCGCCGGTGCTCGACATCCTGGTCGAGGGCATGGGCCACATCAACTTTGCGCAGGAGATCATCGACCGCAAGGGCATCACCGATCGCGTGACCTTGGCCGGCATGACGCTGATGAACTGGCAGATCTATCCGCTGCCGCTTGGCGACGCGTGGGTGGCCGCGCTGGCCCGCGACGCAACGCGCACCGGCACCGCGGGCGACATCGCCCGGCCGGGTCAGTTCTTTCGCGGCACGTTTCGACTCGAGACGGCGGCCGACACGTTCATCGACATGAGCGGGTACCGCAAGGGCGTTGTGTGGGTCAACGGACACAACCTGGGCCGGTACTGGGACATCGGCCCGCAGAAACGCCTGTTCTGCCCGGCGCCGTGGCTGAAGGCCGGCACGAACGAAGTGATCGTGCTTGACCTGCTCAAGACAGACGCCTCGCCCCTGCGCGGCGCGCCGACGTTGCAAGAGCGCTAGGTCCGGTCCATCATGGCGCCACCATGCGCTACATCTTCATCGTCATCTTCCTGACGGCCGGCCTCACGGCGTGCGCCTCGCTCGGTCCGCCGTATCCGGACTTCATCAACGTCACCGAACCCTGGCCGTATCCGTTTTCCTCAGCCGTGCGCTCCGGGCCGTACCTGTTCCTCTCGGGCCAGATCGGCACGAAGGTCGAAGACGGCAAGCCCGTGCTGGTGCAGGGCGGGATCGAGGCGGAGACGAAGCAGACGTTCGCGAACATCAAGGCGATTCTGGACAAGGGCAACTCGTCGCTCGATCGCGTCATCAAGTGCACGGTGATGATGGCCGACATGGCGGAGTGGCCGAAGATGAATGACGTCTACACGACGTTCTTCCCCGGCAAGAAACCGGCGCGTTCGGCCTTTGGCGCGACCGCCCTCGCGCTCGGCGCGCGCGTCGAGATCGAGTGCATTGCCCTCGTGAAGTGATACGACGACGTGATCGACGAGATCGAGACAGCACTGGCGGGCGGCTTCCGCCGCGACCTGATCGCGTCGCTGGCTCGCGTGCAGCCTTTCGCACGCGCGCTGGGCGAGCTCCGGCGCGCGATGCAGGCGCATGTCTGGCGCGGGCCCGGCGCCAGTCTGGATCTGCGGGACTGGGTTGACGCGCTCGATCAGCGCACCCGGGCTGAGGGCTTTCACGTCCTTCACGATTGGGACGGCAAGGCCGACCGCGTCACGCCCAATGCGATTGTCGTCGACGTCCTCGAGTTCGTCGTCGGGCGCCGAGGGGCGGAACCGACGGATCCCGCTGCGCTGGCGATCCTCGTCGACTACTACTTCGTCTATCTGCTGGCACTCGCCGCGATGCGCGCGTGGGATGAGTCCGATCCGGCGACGACGCTCGATCGCATCACGGGACTCCTCGAGACGGTTCAGGGTCCCGGTGGCGGCGGACACAAGTTTGCGGACAACGCCGAGACGTTGATCCTGATCGCCACGTCCCACTACGAACCGAACGAACAGGGCTACGCGATGCTGCTCGACCGCGCGCGGGCACTGCCGCGCGCCAACCGCACGGCGATGGCGCTGGGCCACGCACAGGCGATGGGCGGCCATCTGCGCTTTGGTCTGGCCGTCACCTACGGGCGCGACCTCGAGGCGATGCGCGCCGACAACGTCGCGGATTATCCCTGGGTCTGTTTCGCGCTGGCGTCGCTGATGGATGAGTACGCCGCGCTCGAGGCCGAGGGCGCCGCCGGCCCGGCGCGCGATCGCGTCGTCGAGGGCGTCCTGAACGGACTATTGCCCGACCCGGCGGCGTTTCTCGATCGGGCGCCGGCCTCGCTCGCGCCGCACGAGCACGAGTGGACGCGCTTTGCCGACCTGTTCCGGCAGCACCGCGCGGCGCTGGTCGACGCGTTTGCGGCGCACCGTCCGCTCGACCGGCGCTACTCGCCGCTGTCTCTCTCATTCAACTTTTCGCAGAACCTTGTGAAAGGGACGGTCGCCGACGCGTTGCTGTTGGGCGAAGCCTGGAATGTGTCGCTGAACGGCCTGTTCACGGGCCTGCCGCACGGCGACGACCGCAACATTGGACGGGAGAAGCTGGCGCGGACGCTGATGGCGTACGCGAGCGCGCATCCCGACACGATCCGCGGCCGACTGTCGCCCGTCGTCTTCTACGATCCGGCCGCCGGCCGTCGCTTTTTTTCGGCCACGATGCGCGCCGTGTCCGGCGCCTAGTCGGACCTCCCGACGCTGGCGTTTTGGATTACGATGGCGCCGTCCAGCAAGCGTGAACTCGCGATCTTCGCAGGAGCGTTGACCATGAAGCGTGCATCCATGATTTTAGCGGCGGCCTTTCTGGCGGCCCTGGCTACCCAGATTCCGGCGCTCACAACCGCGCAGGTCTCAGCTGACGTCAAGGCCGACTACGACCGCGCCAACAGCCTGAACCAGCGCATCGCGAACAAGATGTCCGGCGAAATGCAGGGGACGCCGACCTGGATCGCGGGCTCGCAGAAATTCTGGTACGCCAGGTCAGTGAAGGGCGGCAATAACGCGCGCGAATTCGTGCTCGTCGATCCGGCGGCGCCTTCCAAGGGGCCGGCGTTTGATCACGCGAAGGTCGCGACGTCGCTCTCAACGGCGGCTAGCGGCACCTATACCGCGACCACGCTGCCGTTCACCACGTTTACCTATGTCGACAACATGCAGGCGATTGAGTTTGCGATCGGTGGCGGGGGGGGCGGTGGTGGACGCGCGGGTGGCGGTGGTGCCGGAGGGCGAGCTGGTGGCGCGCCAGCGGCGCCCGGGGCGCCGGCGGCGCAGCGCTATCGCTGCACGTTGACCGATTACGCGTGCACGAAGCTGCCGGCTCCGGCTCCGGCAGCGGCGGCGGCCGCGGCCGCGGGACAGGGGCAAGGCGGTCGCGCGGGCGGCGCCGCGGCCGACCCCAACGCGGGTCCGCCGGAGCAGGTGACACGACCGTCACCTGACGAAAAGTGGGAAGCCTACATTGAGAACTTCAACGTGTTCATTCGCCCGGTCGCCGCGGCGGCGGTCGGCGGGGCTGGCGGACGCCAGGGCGCGGGCGCCCCAGGCGGTGGTGGTGGTGGTGGACGGCAGGGTGGCAACCAGAGCGTCCAGTTGTCCTTTGACGGTTCTGAAGGCAACCCGTACCAACTCGGCGGGCGAGCCGGCGGGGCGGGCGGCGCCAACGTTACCGGTGGTCCCTGGTCGCCGGACTCCCAGAAAATCGCGGTGTATCGCGTGCGCCCCGGGTACAACCGGCTGGTGACCTACGTCCAGTCGTCGCCCAGCGATCAACAGCAGCCGAAGACCTCGACGATCTCGTACCGCAAGCCGGGGGACGTCGTGGACTTCCAGCAGCCGGTGCTGTTCGACGTGGCCACGAAGAAGCAGATCGTCGTGGACAGTTCGCTGTTTCCGAACCCGTATAACAACGGGCGGATCGAATGGAAGCGCGACAGCTCCGCGTTTACCTTCCAGTACAACCAGCGCGGCCATCAGGTGCTGCGTGTGATCGAGGTGGACGCGACGACCGGCAAGGCGCGGGCCGTCATCGACGAGACGAGCAAGACGTTCATCTATTACAACGCGCCGGCCGAGCCGATTTCCGGCTCAGGGCGCACGTACCGCTACGACACGCGCGACGGCAAGGAAATCGTCTGGATGTCCCAGCGCGACAACTGGGCGCATCTCTATCTCTACGATCGCGCCACGGGCCAGGTGAAGAACCAGATCACCAGGGGCAACTGGCAAGTGCACTACGTCGACCGCGTCGATGAGACCAGGCGACAAATCTATTTCCGCGCGAACGGGATGGACGCCGGAAAGGATCCGTACTTCGTCCACTATTTCCGCATCAACTTCGACGGCACGGGCCTGGTGCGATTCACTCAGGGTGACGGCACCCACACGGTCTATCCGGCCCTCAACCAATGGGCGGCCGACCAGCAGTTCTATGTCGACAGCTATTCCCGCGTGGACATGCCGGCGGTCATCGAGCTGCATCGCGTGAGTGATGGATCGCTCGTGCTGCCACTCGAGAAAGCCGACGCCACGGATCTGCTGGCGACCGGCTGGCGTTACCCCGAGGTGTTCGTGGCGAAAGGCCGCGATAACACGACGGATATCTGGGGCATCATCATCCGTCCGACGAATTTCGATCCGAGCAAGAAGTATCCGGTGATCGAGAACATCTATGCCGGGCCGCAGGGTTCGTTCGTGCCGAAGGGCTTCAGCACGCAGGGCGGCATGCTCGCCCTCGCCGAACTCGGCTTCATCGTCGTGCAGGTGGACGGCATGGGCACCGCGAATCGCTCGAAGGCCTTCCACGACGTCGCGTTTCAGAACATCGGCGACGCCGGCTTCCCGGATCGCATCCTGTGGCACAAGGCGATCGCGGCCAAGTATCCGTCCTACGACATCACGCGGGTCGGCATCTACGGGACGTCAGCAGGCGGCCAGAATTCCACCGGCGGGGTCCTGTTCCACCCGGAGTTCTATAAGGTGGCGGTGTCGAACTCCGGCTGTCACGACAACCGGATGGACAAGATCTGGTGGAACGAGCAATGGATGGGCTGGCCGCTCGGGCCTCAGTATTCGGCGTCGTCGAACACCGACCATGCGAGGAACCTGCAGGGCCGGCTGATGCTCGTGGTGCCCGAAATGGACACCAACGTCGATCCGGCGTCGACGATGCAGGTCGTGAACGCGCTGGTGCAGGCCGGCAAGGAATTCGAGCTGGTGTTCATTCCCGGCGCGAATCACGGTGCCGGCAGCCCCATCACCGTGCGCAAGCGGAACGACTTCTTCGTGAAATACCTGCGCGGAGTGGAACCACCGAACTGGAACGCCACAGCCGTGAGCGCCGGATCGGCTGGTGACGACCTGCTGGACGAAACCGACCTGTGGGTGGACGGGGAGATGTGGGGCAGGGACAGGTAACGACGGGTGACGATGGGTGACGACAGGTGACGGCGGGGACCAGGAACTATGCTTCGCCTGGCCAACGATTCGATTAGTTGCGGCACCGACCAAACAAGATCGATGGCCAGCGTCAGGTCATTCCTCGTCCCAGGCGTCACCCATCGTTACCTATCGTCACCCGTCGTCACCTGGAGATGTATCCGCACTTCCTCGTCGTGACATCTCCCACGCACGCGGGCGCCAGGCCTTCGTCGAAGCGGCGCGTCGCGTCGAACTGGGGTTTGATCACCATGCGCCCGGTTTCGTCGATGAAACCCCACTTCATGGTCTCGCCTTGCATGATGCCGACCGGCGCGAGGCCGTTGCCGAACGTGCCGGCCAGCGCAAACTGCGGACGAATCACGATGCGGCCCTGCAAGTCGATGTAGCCGAACGGCCCTCCAGGGTCGTCGCCGATCTGCACGGCGGCGAGCCCGTCCACGAATGCCGGCGGCTGTCGAAACTGCGGCGCGATGACGATCTTGCCGTGGAGATCGATGACGCCCCAGAGGCCCGTTGCCGGGTCGCCCATGCGTACCGTGGCAAGCCCGCGGGCGAACGCGGTCGCTCCGTCGAACTGCGGACTGATGACGGTCCGGCCTTGCGTATTGATGAAACCCCATTTGCCGGTCGTGCGGTCGCCGAACCGGACGGGCGCGAGCCCGTCGCGGAAAGTGCCGGCGGCGACGAACTTCGGTTCGATGACCGTCTTGCCACGCTTGTCGATGTAGCCGAACAGGCCGGTGGCCGCATCGCCCGTGCGGATGACGCACAGCCCCTCGCTGAACCCTGCGACGCTGTCGAAGATGGCGCGGATCACTACCTGTCCGCTGCGGTCGATGAATCCGTGCTTGCCCGTCGCTTCATCGCCGATCCGGATGTGCGCCAGGCCGTCGGCAAACGCCGTGGCGAGATCGAACTGGGGCGGAATGACCATGGCGCCGGTTGAGTCGATGTACCCACGGCGGCCATTGGTTTCTGGACCGGGCAGCACGGCGGCGACGCCGCCGGAGAAGTTGTCGACCTCCTCGAACCGCGGGGCGATGACGATTTGCCCCAGGCGATCGATGAAGCCCCACTTGCCGGGGCCGTGGTCGACGACGAAGACGGGCGCCAGGCCGTCACGAAACTGGCCCGCGGCCTCGAAGCGCGGCGGGACCGCCCACGTGAAGTGCGGAAACTCCGCCGGCACCACTTGCGCCGACCCGACACCACCGCCTTGCTGCGACCCCGAGACGGCCGCGGCGGTGACCGTCATCCCGAGCACGAAGAGTGCGAACGGTTTCATGGCGGATCCTCCCGGCGACTCTAGCATGGCGGCCATGATTAACTAGTCGGGATGGACATCATCCTCACGCGCTGGCCCAACCTCGATCGGGCCATCTGGACCGCGATCACGCTTGGCGGCGCCGTCCTCATCGGGCTGCTGATCAACCGCATCGTGATCCGGCGGCTGGGGCGCGTCGCCGACCGCACCAGCCGGCACTGGGACGATGCGGTGGTGCAGGGGCTGAAGGAACGCATACCGCTCTGGTGTGCGCTCGTGGGCCTGTGGCTGTCGATCGGGTACTGGCCGATCAATCCGCGCTGGGCGACGCTCCTGACCAACGGCATCACGATTCTGGCCGTGCTGTCGGTCGCGAATGCGATCTCGGCCGTCGCCGTGCGAATCATGACCGACATGTCGCGCGTCACCCCCGGCATGCAGGTGTCCGGACTGATGCGCAATGTCGTGCGCATCGTCATCGTCACGATCGGCCTGCTGGTGGCGCTCCGCGGAATAGGCGTCGAGATCACGCCCGTGCTCGCGGCCCTGGGCGTCGGAGGCCTGGCGGCGGCGCTCGCGCTCCAGGAGCCGCTTTCCAACCTGTTCGCCGGCCTGTTCATCACGATCGCCGGCCAGATACGGATCGGCGACTACATCAGGATCGAAGGCGGTCCCGAAGGCGCGATTGTCGACTTTCGCTGGAATGCCACGCAACTCCACACGCTGGCCGGCAACGTCGTGATTGTGCCCAACGCCAAGCTCAGCCAGGCCATGGTCACGAACCTGCACCGGCCGACGAGCGACTCGGGGTTCAGCGTCGAGTTCGTCGTCGACGCGGAGGCTGATCTCACTACCGTCGAGCGGATCGCGGTCGAGGTCGCGACCAGCGTCATGCGCGAAGTCGCTGGCGGCATGCCGGACGTCGAGCCGACCGTCCGGTTTCTGGGTTTTCTGGATCTCGGCCTGCGGTGCGCCATCAACGTGCGCACGCAGCAGTTCAGCGACCAGGCCCTGGTCCGGCACGAACTGATCAAACGGCTGCAGGCGGCCTTCCGCCAGGCGGGCATCCCGATTCCCACGCTCTCCGGCATGGAAGGCCGCCGGTCGAAGCCCGCCGCACGCTAACCTGATAAGGTCACAGGTCGAAGGAGTTCCCACTTGGCTGTTCGCCGCGGTGTTCTGATCGTCTTCATCCTCATTTTCTTCGCCATGGCCGCGTCGTGCAGCGGATTGCTCGTACTGTCGTTGTTCGTGACAGAGGAGCCGTCGGTCCCGTCGAATGCGACGCTGTATCTGCCGATCCAGGCGCCATTCGCTGAAGTGGAATCGTCTGACCTCTTCAGTCAGCTGGTGACGAAGGCGCCCACGTTGCGCCAGACGGTCGAGGCCATTCAAAAGGCCAAGGTTGACGCGCGCATCAAAGCGCTCGTCATCACGCCCAGCATGGGCGGCGGGCTGTGGGCGCAGGTGCAGGAGATTCGGCAGGCCCTCGAGGACTTCCAGAAGTCCGGCAAGAGCGTCACGGCGTATCTCGAATACGCCGGATCGCAGGAGTACTACGTCGCGTCCGTCGCCAACCGCGTCGTGCTGATGCCGGGCGGCCAGCTCGACCTCACTGGCCTGGCGACGTACGAGCTGTTCTTCCGCGGCTCGCTCGACAAGCTTGGCGTGCGGCCGGACCTGTTGCACATCGGCGACTACAAGACGTTTTCGAACACGTTCACCGAACAGTCGTTCACCAAGGCGCATCTCGAAATGACGCGGTCGCTCAATCGCGACCAGTACGACGAGCTGGTCCGGGCCGTCGCGGCCGGCCGGAAGCGCACGGTCGATGAAGTGCGCACGCTGATCGACGACGGGCCGTTTCTGGCCGATCAGGCGAAACAGGCGGGGCTGGTCGACGCCGTCGCGTACGCCGATCAGCTCGACGATGACAAGCCGATTGCGGGCACGCAGCGGCTCGATGCGTCGACGTACGCGCGAGTGTCCGTGTCGTTGGGGACGCCGGCGGCCGGGGCGCGCATCGCCTTGCTCTATGCCACTGGCTCGATTGCCTCCGGGGCGAGCTCCTTCGACGGTTCCGGCGTGATCGGCTCCGACACGTTCGCTGGCTGGCTGCGCAAGGTCCGGATCGATCCCACCGTGCGCGCCGTGGTGGTGCGCGTCGACAGTCCGGGCGGATCGGCCATTGCCTCCGAGGCGATCTGGCGCGAGCTGATGCTCACGCGCGAGAAGCTGCCACTCATCATTTCGATGGGGGATGTCGCCGCGTCGGGCGGGTACTACATCGCCGCGCCGGCGCATGTGATCGTGGCCGAGCCCGGCACGCTCACCGGGTCGATCGGCGTCGTCACCGGCAAGTTCGTGCTCGACGGCACGATGGAAAAGCTGGGGATTGGCACGGGTTCGGCCGCCGACGGGAAGAACGCGGAGATCTATTCGCCGTTCCGGCCGTTCACGCCGAGCGAGCGCGCGCGCATCGAAGAGCAGCTGCACGCGACGTACGAATTGTTCCTGTCACGCGTGGTCGAGGGCCGCAAGTCCACGCGGGACAAGATTGACGCCGTCGCGCAGGGACGCGTGTGGACCGGCCATCAGGCGCTGGAGCGCGGGCTGGTCGACGAGATCGGCGGGCTCGAGCGCGCGCTGCAGATCGCGAAGGAGAAGGCCAAAATGCCAATCACGCAGGTGGTGGACCTGATCGTGTATCCCCAGGCGCGAGGGTTCTTCGAAGTGCTGGCCGACCCGCTCGGCACCGGATCGAGCAGCCGTCTGGAGGCGATTCTCCCGCGCGCCGACGCCCGCGCCATCGAAGCCGCCGCGTCCACCCTGCGCCTGTACCGTCGCGGCGAGCCGTTGATGATCATGCCGAATGTGTTCGTGAGATAGGGATGCTAGGCTTTCCTCATCGACTCAAAGCAGCTACTGGTTGAGGCGCTCCAACTCCCCGACGATGAGCGCGCGGCGCTCGCCGGTGAACTGGATCGATGGCTTCGACCGAGAGGTGGACCCCGACGCGGCGGCCGCGCGGGTCGAACGCGGCGCCCAAGCGGTCCACCACACGGAAAGCACGGAAGACACGGATCAGGATCGGAGGAACTCCTGAACTCCCCAAGAACCCCCGTGGCTTCCGTGCACTCCCGTGTTTCCCGTGCCGTTGAGGCCTTTCATCGGCAGCGCACTACTGGAAGCACCGAGCGGGGAAGCCTGGCTAACGAGCTCCCGCCGGCTTCGGCGGTATGCTCTCGGTAACATCTTGCGATGATGGGGCCCTTGGTCAGGACTCTCACGGCGGCACTGATCCTGAGCGGGGCCCAGGCATTTCAGTCAGACGCCTGGGTGCGTGCCGATGCGGAGACCGTTCGCCTGGCTCCTGATCGCTTTACAGAATTGCCGACGGGCGTTCGCGCAGAGTTAAAGCGCCGAGGCTGTCTCATTCCGCAGCCCTACACGGCGAAGCCGGACCGGCCGGAGAACGCGACCCGAGGACACTTTTCAGACGCCAAGGAGCTGGACTGGGCGGTGCTGTGTTCGCGGGAACGGCGTTCCTCCATCCTCGTCTTTCGGGGAGGCGGCTTGGCGAAAGTCGATGAGTTGGCCCCGGAATCCGACAGAAGCAAACTGCAAGGGATAGGGTCCAACCAGATCGGCTACTCCCGCGCGATCGCCATCACAACACCGGATGCGATCCGTAGACACAATCAGCGGACCAACCCGCCGCTGCCATTGCTCGATCACGACGGTATCGACGACGCGTTTCTGGGTAAGGCGTCGGTTGTCTGGTATTGGTCGGGCATCCGGTGGTTGCAACTGGCCGGGTCAGATGCGCCGACCGCAGGGCCGGAGGCGCGTCTAAGGATGTTGCCGGGCAGGCTGAGATGAGGCAGTGGTTCCCGGTGGTTCGACCCGCTGGGCCGTGGTCATGGGCGTGGTCACGGGGCACGTCCAGCAGTATGCCGCGCCGGCCATCCTGGGCACCGCGGTCATCATTCCGTTGGGCTATACGTACGTGGGTCTGGCGGCGTTGCTCCGAATGATCCTGGGTCCGAAGGCGGCGTGAGACCTGATGAAGCGATCGAAGAAACCGTCGACCATCGACGACTACCTATCGGGCCTCACACCCGACAAGCGCGCCGCGCTCCAGCGCTTGCGCAAGACGATTCACACGATCGTGCCGCGCGCCGAAGAGACCATCAGCTACGGTATCCCCGCGTTCCGGCTCGACGGGCGCGTGCTGGTCTGGTTCGCCGCCGCGGCGGGGCATTGCTCGTTTTTCCCGGGCGGCGTGGTGCAGGATTTCACGGACGAGTTGAAGCGCTACTCGATCAGCAAAGGCACCTTGCGGTTCGATCCGGAGGAAGGGCTGCCGGCCGCGCTGGTGCGAAAACTGATCAAGGCGAAGATCGCGAAAATGCCCTCGAAAGAGACGGGCCGGAAGTCCACACGACGACCGCGGACTTGAGCCGTGGTTCGGCGGCTTGTGGTGTGACGCAGGGCCGAATCCGCGGCAGCGCGACCGAGGGGCAGTTCAGGCCGAGGGCGCGCAAGCGTGCCGCTGAGGCCCAGCGTTACACCACAAGCCGCCGAACCACGGGCCAACAGAAGGACCGCCGGACGTGAAGGTCCGGCTCTCCGAGGTTCACTGTCGGCCGTTCCCCATCACCACGGTTTCAATCGCCGACTGGTTGTAGGTCAGCGTCATGCGGTCGCGCGCTTTCATCATGTACGCGCCGAAGAAATCGCCCTGCTGCCGCTGGCGCAACTGGTCGCGCACTTGCGGAAGGCCGGCCGCCATTTCCTCCGGCTTTACGTCCTGCTTTTCCTTGACGCGAACGACCACCACCGCGTTGTCGGTCGGGATCGCGGCACTCGTCTCGCCGGCCTTGAGCTTGAACACGGCGTCTTCCACGGCCTGATTGATGCCGATGTCCGGCAGCGCCGTGCCCCGCGTGATCAGGTCCGTGGTCTTGACCTCGACCCCGGCCGCCTTGGCCGCGGCAGCGAAATTGGATCCGGCAGCCTTCGCCATGGCCTCGGCGCGCGCCTTGGCCACCTCAACGGCCTTCGTCCGCATCACCTCATCCTTGATCTTGTCCTTGACGTCCTCCATCGCCGGGAGCGACGAGGGCTTCACGTCCACGAGCGTGATCCACGCGAAGCCGTTCTGCGTCTGCAGCTTCTCGCTGACTTTGCCCACTTCCATTTCGAAGGCCTTCGTGGAGACGGCCGGGGCAAAGCCCAGGCCTGCCAGCGGTTCGTCGCGGGCGAACAGCCCCGAGTCGGCGATGGCCAGGCTCTCCTTGCGCGCGACCGTGTCGAGATCCGCCGCCGTTTTGATCTGTCCGGCGAGGGTATCGGCGAGCGTGCCCGCCTCGGCCTGCGCCTTCTCGGCCTTGATCTGATCCTCGAGCTGGCCGCGGACCTGTTCGAGTGTGCGCGTGAGCGCGGGCTTCTTGTCCGTGAGCTTGATGATGTGAAAGCCGAACTGCGATTCGACGAGGCCTGACGTCTGGCCCACCTGCAGCGCAAAGGCCGCGTCCTCGAATTCCTTCACCATCTTGGGGCCGGGACCGGCGTCCCGGGCGCGGCCGAAGTACGACAGATCGCCGCCGCTGTCCTTCGAGGAGTCCTCGGAGTACTGCTTGGCCAGCGCGGCGAAGTCGCCGCCCGCCTTCACCTTGGCCAGCACGGTTTCAGCCTGCTTCCGCACGGCGTCCTTGTCTTTGCCGTCCTTGCCCTCGGTCTTGAACAGGATGTGGCTCGCGCGGATCTGTTCCGGTGTCGAGAACATCGCCTTGTTCTTCTCGTACGCGGCCTGCACGTCCTGCGGCGTGGCGGTCATGCGGCCCTTCAGCGAATTGCTGTCCACGGCGAGGATCTTGACGCGCCGTTTCTCGGGCAGCCGGTATTTTTCCGGATCAGCCTGGAACTGCGCCTTGATCTCGGCCTCGGTCGGCTGAACGGTGTTCTTGAACTTGTCGGCGGTGAACACCGCCACTTCCAGCTTCACCTTTTCATTCTGCTTGCGATACTCGCGTTCCACGTCGGCCTGATCCACCTGCACCCATCCGGTGATGAGCGCCTGTACCTTTTCGGTGGTGATCTGACGCCGCACGTCCCGCTCGAATTCCGGAACGCTCACCGGCGGCCGCTGGCTGCGCAGGAAGGCTTCGTAGCGCGCCTGGCCGACGAACACGCCGTTAATCTGGAAGGCCGGAATCGACAGGATGCGCTGCTTCAGCTCTTCGTCCGACACGCGGATGCCGAGCCGGTCGGCTTCCGCCAGCACCGCTTCCTCGTCGATCAACTGCTGGAGCAACCGCCGCGCGAGTCCGATTTGCTGCAGCATCCGGTCGTCGAGCTGGTCGCCGTAGGCCTGCCGCAGTTGCTGCAGCTGCTGGTTGTACACGCGCTGGTACGTCCCGACGGTGATGCTGCGGCCGTCGACACTGGCCAGGGTGTCCGTGGACATCGCCCCGACGCCGGCGGGCCGCAGAAACTGGGGCACATAGATGAAGACAAAGGCCACCACGACGATGCCGAGAATCCATTTGAGCCAGCTTTGATGGCGCCGCATCCGATCGAGCATCGTCACGTGGAGGTTCCTCTCAGTTGTGATCGGCGGGGACCCCGGCGTCCCGCCGCGTGCGGCCAACCCGTAGAGGCCCATCGTCAGCGAACGACAGGCGTCGGCGGGGCCAAAGGCCGCGCAACAAAGAGACAATTATGCCATGACGCCCGTGGTAGTCATGCGTGACGCTGACATCCGGGCGATTTTCACGCGGCGGGAATTTCAGTTTCGTCGCTCGCCGCGTTTGCGCCGCGCGAAGGCCGTTTCCCGCCCGATCTTCGCGCGATTTGCGTTGTATAGTGTTCGCGTCTCGCCCGTTTATTAAACATTCCAAGCAGATGCCGGACGCGCCCGAGTCTAGATCGATGACGTCCACCGCGGCCCAGCATCCTGTCCTGCGGCTCGCGGTCTTTCATCGCAGCGAGGATGTGCAGGAGCACATCGCGCCCTTGCGTCAGGTCAAGGGGCTCGAGGTCGTGCTCGTCTGGCAGGGCATCACCTGGACGCCGCCGCGCAACGCCGCGGGCATTCTGTGGGAACTGGCGCCGGAAGACGCCGCCGACTCACGCATCCGCGAGCTGATCGCGGGCCTGCCGGCCGCGTCCTACAGCCTCGCCAGCAATCCTTCGCTCGTCGAACTCTCGCGGACGATCGGCTTTCAGCGGCATTTGTCTACGCCCGTGCGGCTCGTGGACGTCGAACGGGCGCTCAGCCTGCCGTCCGTCGTGGAACTGGCCGAGCGGCTCGAGGCCGCCACGCCCCGGCTCCAGCGCCTGTCGAAGCGGACCGAGGCCGTCAGCGAATTGATGCGCGCCGTCAACGCCTCCACCGATCCGGCCGGGGTCGCACGGGCGCTCGTGGCCCGCGCCAGCGAGTGGCTGCCGCTCACCGAGTGGGCGGTCATGGCGCTCGAACCGGACGGCACCGTGCGGCGCCTCGACGTGGCGGATCCCGATCCGCCCGTCCGGACGCCGGCCCACGAGATTGCCGAGATCGTCGGCCGCGGCGGGAAGGCCGCGCTTCGCACCACGTCGTACGTGACCGAACGGCTGGCCGTCGGGGGCGACCGTGACGGGCGCGCCGAGGTCACCGTGCTCGGGTGGCCGCTGGTCGCCGGCGGGGAAGTGGCCGCTGTCCTGGTCGGGTCCGACCAGGGGCGTCTGCGCCGGCTGCCGACGTTGCCGGTCGAACTGGGGGACGCGCTTTCGCTGCTGGTGGAACCGGCGGCCTTCGCGCTCGCCAACGCGCTGCGCGTGGCGCGGGCCGAGGCGCTCTCGGTGACCGACGACCTCACCCAGCTCTACAATTCCCGCTACCTGAACGACGCCCTCCGCAAGGAAACCAAGCGCGCCATGCGCGGGGGCTCGCCCCTGTCCCTCCTGTTCATCGACCTCGACGGGTTCAAGCAGATCAACGACCGCCACGGCCACCTGCTGGGCAGCCGCGCCCTCATCGAGGCCGCGCAGATTGTGCGCAGCTGCGGCCGCGAGACGGATGTCGTCGCCCGCTTTGGCGGCGACGAGTTCGCGATTCTGCTGCCGGAAACCGGGTTGGAGGGCGGCCATGCCGTCGCCCGCCGGCTTCTGGACCGCCTCCAGCGGCACGTCTTTCTGGCCGACCATGGCCCCGGCAATCGCATCAGTGCCTCGATTGGACTGGCGACGCTTCCCGATGCTGCCGATACTGCGGAGGGCCTGCTCCACGCGGCGGACGCGGCCATGTATCGTGTTAAGGTCTCTGGGAAGAACGGTATCCAGGTGGCCGGTCATGAGGACACCGCCAGGGCCCCGCACGAAGAATAGGGCACACTCTTGACGCTTCGTTCGCTGTTTTCGCTGTTTTCCAGCGATCTCGCCATCGATCTCGGCACGGCCAATACCTGCGTCTACGCGCGTGGCAAGGGCATCGTCGTCAACGAGCCGTCCATCGTTGCCATTAATAAGGTCACCGGCCGCATCGAGGCCGTCGGCAAAGAAGCGAAGGAGATGCTCGGCCGCACGCCGGGCAACATCGTCGCCATCAAGCCGATGAAGGACGGCGTCATTGCCGACTTCGAGGTCACCGAGAAGATGCTGGCGCACTTCATCAAGAAGGCGCACAACCGCACGATGTGGGTGCGGCCGCGCATCGTCATCGGCGTCCCGTCGGAAATCACGCAGGTGGAGAAGCGCGCGGTCAAGGACAGCGCGTATCGCGCCAAGGCCAGCGAGGTCTACCTGGTCGAGGAAGCGATGGCGGCCGCGATCGGCGCCGGCATGCCCATCGAGGAAGCCTCGGGCAACATGGTCGTCGACATCGGCGGCGGCACGACGGACATCGCCGTCATTTCGCTGGCCGGCATCGTCTACAGCAAGGCCATCCGCGTGGCCGGCAACGAGATGGACGAGGCGATCATCCAGTTCATCAAGAAACAGTACAACCTGCTCATCGGCGAGCGCACGGCCGAGGGCATCAAGATGGAGATCGGATCGGCGTATCCGCTCGAGGAGCCGATCACGATGGAGATCAAGGGCCGCCATCTGATCGAAGGCGTGCCGAAGACCATCACCATCTCCGACGCCGAAATCCGTGAGTCACTGGCCGAAACGGTCAACGTGATCGTCGACGCCGTGCGCGTGGCGCTCGAACGCACGCCGCCGGAACTTTCCGCCGACATCGTCGATCGCGGCATCGTGCTCACCGGCGGCGGCGCGCTCCTCAAGAACCTGGACAAGCGCCTGCGCGAAGAGACCGGCCTGCCGGTGTCCATGGCCGAGGATCCGCTCTCAACCGTCGTGCTCGGTGCCGGAAAGATGCTGTCGAACTTCGAGTTGCTGCGGAAGATCTCACTCGACTGATCGCCCATGCTCTCAGGCCGACGCACCGTCACCCTGCTCGTGGTGCTGTGCCTCGGACACGTCCTGCTCATTTCCGCGCAGGTGCCGGTCAAGTCGGGCTCGTCGGCGCTCCACGGCGCCGCGTTCGGCACGCTGGCCCGGTTCCAGCGGACGTTGGCGGCCGTGACCGATGGCATCGGCGGGCTGTGGTCGCATTACTTCGGATTACGTAACGCAGCGCGCGAGAACGATCAGTTGCGCCAGCAGGTGCTCGATCTGGAAGGGCAGCTCGCGGCCGAGCGGGCGCGCGGCGCCCAGGTCACGAGCCTCGAGGAAGCCCTGGCGCTTCAGAAAAGCGTCGTCCCGCCCACCGTCGCCGCCCGTGTGATTGCCGGCAATCCGGTCACGGGGGTCATGACTGTCAGCCTCGATCGCGGCACGGCCGACGGCGTGCTGCCGAACATGGGCGTCATTAATGGCCGCGGCGTGATCGGCCGCGTCATTGCGAACCCGAGTGGAACGGCCTGCGCGGTGCAGTTGTTGATCGACCGCACGGCCGCGGCCGGCGCCACGCTCGAGGGCAGCGGCACGCACGGCCTCGTGGCGGGCGGGTTTACGGATGGCAATCTGCGCATGACGCTCGTGTCGAGCGCGGTGACGATTGCTCCGGGCGAACGCGTCATGACGTCGGGACAGGACGGCATCTATCCGTCCGGCTTTCTGATCGGCCGGGTGGTGCAGGTCAACGGCGCCGGGAAGAACCGCGAGATCGTCGTGGAGCCCGCGGTGGACTTCGGCCGGCTCGACGTCGTGCTGGTCGTGCTCGCCTCGCCGAAGGTGGCCGAGATAAAGGCGGGGAAGCGTCCATGAGGACGACGCGGGTCATCGGCATCGTTCTGGGATCGGTCCTGCTGCAGGTCGCGTTGTCGCGGTATGCGGTGGGCGGCCGCTTCTCGTTCGACCTGGTGCTGGTCGGCGTCGTGTTCGCCTCGCTACAGACCGGCGCCGTGGCGGGCATGATCGCCGGGACCGTCGGTGGCCTGACGCTCGACATCTTGTCCGGGACGGTGGTCGGGTTCGGCGGCCTGCTCAAGACGGTGGTCGGGTGCGCGTCCGGCGCACTCGGCACGCAGTTCGTCGTCGCCAAGGCCCACGCGCGCGCGCTGATCGTCGCCGGCGCGACGCTCGCCCATGGCCTGATGGGCGCCGGTCTGCAGGCCGTGATCGATCAAACCTGGCCGCGCATGGCCTGGACCGCGATGCTCGAACAGATCGTGATCAATACCGTGGTCGGCTGGGCGGCGTTCCTCGCCACCGAGTCGCTGCCCGGCGCGCTCGCGCGGAGCCGCTCCCGGTCCCGATCGACCTGGAGCCGCCGCCAATGGTGAGAAGGTGATCCATGCTGACGTCCAGCGCCGCTGAACATCGCCGCGGGTTCGAGACGCGCATCGGCGTGCTCCGCATCGGGGCGATTCTCTGCTTCGCCGCCCTGGCCCTCGGGTTCTGGATTCTTCAGGTGGTCCAGCACACCAAATACGAGGCGTGGGCCGACAAGAATTATCTGCGCACGATTCCGCTGCGCGCGCCCCGCGGCGTGCTGTTCGATCGCAACGGTCGTGTCCTCGTCGAGAATCGCGACGCGTATACGATCGTGCTGCTTCGCGAGCGCACGGCCAATCTCAATCAGGCCATCGCGCGGCTGGCCGAAGCCGTCGGTTGGCCTGAGGACCGGGTCCGCGAGCCGATTCAGATCGCCATCAAGAACAAGGAACAGGCCTTCCGGCCGGTGCTGATCGTCGATCACGCGACGATGCCGCAGGTGGCGGCGGTCAGGGCACGCAAGCTCGAGCTGCCGGAGGTCGAAGTGCTGCAGGTACCGACCCGCCAGTACCCTGACGAAAACCTCGCCGCTCACGTGTTCGGGTATGTCGGGCAGATTCGCGACGATCAGATGGGCAAGACCGAGTATGCGGGCCTGGAGCCCGGGGCCATCGTCGGCCAGGCCGGCGTCGAGCGCGAATACAACGGCGAACTGAAAGGCGAGGACGGCCGCAGCAACGTCGTCGTCAACAGCGTCGGCCGCCAGATTCAGCCGCTCGGCCAGGAAGATCCGCGCGAAGGCGAGCGCATGCAGCTCACCATCGACTACGACATGCAGAAGGCGCTGGAGGACGGGTTCCGCGCCGCCGGGTTCAACGGCGCCGCGGCGTTCCTCGACCCAACCACCGGCGAGATTCTGGCGTTGACGAGCCTGCCGGCCTACGACCCGAACGCGTTTGCCACCGGCATCGATCGCACCGCGTGGGCGGGGCTCATCGGCGACCCGCTGAACCCGATGTCGAATCGGCTGATCCAGGGCAGGTACGCGCCCGGGTCGGTGTTCAAGATCGTGACGGCGATCGCGGGGCTCGGCACGCACGCGATCACGCCGGATTTCAAAGTGAGCTGCAACGGCGGCGGAACGTTCTACGGCCGCTTTTTCCAGTGCCTGCGGTCGCACGGCGTCGTCGATCTGCGGCATGCGATCGAGCAGTCGTGCAACACGTTCTTCTATACCGTGGGATCGAAGCTGAGCATCGACACGATTCACGAGTATGCGAAGAAGCTCGGCCTGGTGGGGAAGACCGGGATCGATCTGCCGGGCGAGGTCGACAGCTTTGTCGGATCCTCCGAATGGAAGCAGCGCGAGTTCCGGCAGCCCTGGTATCCAGGCGAAACGATTTCCGTCTCGATCGGTCAGGGCGCCGTGTCCGTCACGCCGATCGCGCTGGCGACGATGATTTCGACGGTCGCCAATGGCGGCACGCTCGTGACGCCGCACCTGGTGCGCGCGCGAGACGCCGATGGCACCGGCTGGAAACCCGTGCCCATGCCTGCGCCGCGGGCCAAGGTCGAGCTCAGCCAGGAGGACCTTCAGGCCGTTCGTGACGGCCTCTGGATGGTGGTGAACGGCAGCGGCACCGGGGGCAAGGCCCGGATCGAAGGCAAGGACGTGTCGGGCAAGACTGGCACGGCCCAGGTCGTGTCGCTCACGGGCGCCAAGGCGGCCGCGGCACGGATGGACGTGCGCGACCACGGCTTCTTCGTGTTCTTCGCGCCACGCGACAATCCGCAGGTGGCCGGCATCGTGTTCGCCGAGCACGGCATGCACGGTTCGTCGGCGGCGCCGATTGCGAAATACGTGCTCGAAACATTCTTCGCGAAAAAGGAGGGCCGGCCGCTGCCGCCGCTGCCGGCCGCGCTCAAGACGGCGCCGGCTGCGGAGCCTCGCGAGCCGGTGATCTCGACCGAGGTCCGCCGCGGCGGACGCGGTGGCGGTCCGGTGCCTGAACGATGATTGGTGAGCGACGGCTGACCGCGCATCTTGACTGGCCGCTCATGGCCGGCGTGGTGGCGCTCACGCTGATCGGTCTCGCGACGATCTATTCCGTGACCTGGGACTACCGCCTCGGCCGGCCCGGCCCGCAATTCTGGACACAGCTCTATGCGTTGCCGATCGGCCTGGTGGCGATGGCCGTCGCCCTGACCATCGATTACCGCACGCTCGCGCAACGCTCGCTCATCTTCTACGCCCTGCTCGTGGCGGCCCTGATCTATGTGTCCATCAACGGCGACTCGCGCATGGGGGCGCAGCGCTGGATGACGATCTCGAAGTTCTCCTTCCAGCCGTCCGAGTTCGGCCGCATCACGATGGCGCTGGTGCTGGCCATGACCTACGGCGAGGGCCGGCGCGGCGCGCGCACCATCGGCGACGTCGCGATTGGCGCCATCCTGCTCGGCGTGCCGCTGATGCTGATCTTCCTGCAACCGGACTTCGGCACGTCCGTCACGCTGGTCCCCGTGATGCTCGGCATCATGTTCGTGGCCGGCATGCGCATGAAGTGGATCGTGGTGGCCGGCCTCGTCGCCGTGCTGCTGTCGCCGATCGTCTGGATGTACGTGATGCAGGACTACCAGAAGGATCGCGTGACGACGTTTCTCGATCCGTCGCGCGATCCCAAGGGCAAGGGGCTGCAGCAGATTCAGGCCAAGGTGGCCGTCGGCTCCGGCGGCCTGCTGGGGAAGGGTTTCCGGCAGGGGTCCCAGGGCGCCCTCGGGTTCCTGCCGGTCGCGCACAACGACTTCGTGTTCTCCGTACTGGCCGAGGAACAGGGCTTCGTCGGCGTGCTCGTGACCCTCGCCCTGTACCTGTTCGTGTTGTGGCGGAGCTTCGACGCGGCCAGCCTCGCCAAGGACCGCGTCGGCGCGTTCCTCGTCGTCGGAATCATTTCGGGTTTTGGCTTCCAGGTGTTGTACAACATCACTATGTCGGCGGGGCTGGCTCCGGTGAAGGGCCTGACGCTGCCGCTCATGAGTTATGGAGGGTCGTCGCTCGTGTCGACCCTCGCGGGATTTGGCCTCATCCTCGGCGTGCGGATGCGGCGTTTTACGAACTAGGTCTTGTGCGAGCCGGGTTGTCATGAACGCACTGGTTGGATTCGGATTCGGAGGATGGCTGGTGGTGCTGTGCGCGGCATGCGCGCTCGCCGGCCTCATGGTCCGTCTTCCGGCCGGTGTGCCAGGCCCGGCGCGCTGGAGTTGCAGGCATGAACAAGGAGATGGTGATCTCCTCGACGCCGCACGAAACGCGTGTGGCGATCCTCGAGGACGATCAGGTCGTCGAAATCTTTATCGAACGGGAACATTCGCGGGGCGTCGTCGGCAATATCTACAAGGGCCGCGTCTCGAAAGTGCTCCCGGGCATGCAGTCGGCGTTCGTTGACCTCGGTCTCGAACGCGACGCCTTCCTCTACGTCAGCGACGTCATCAGTCCCACCGAGGAATTCCTCGAGGACGATGACGAGATGGTGCCGGCGCCGGTGCCCGAGCCCGCGGTCTCCGCGCAGGAGAACGGCGGCCCGGGAATCCGCGAGAACGGCGACTTAGGAGCACCCGCGGCGCCGATCGATGCCGGCGATGCCTCCAACGGCCAGGACGAACGGTTCGATGCTGCCGGCGACGCCGGGAGCGACGGTACTCCGGGCGAGCTAGCGGACGTGCTCGAACCTGGCGACGGCATCGTGTCGACGTCACCGGCGCCATTGGTTGTTCCGCCTGATGCGGCCCGCGCTGTCGCCAGCGCGCCCGTGTCGGGGCAGGCGTCAGGATCCGGCGGCGCGCCACGCGGCGGCAACCGGCCCGACCGCCGCGGCCGTCCAGAACGTCAGCCGCCGACCGCAAAGATTGAAGACCTGCTGAAGGAAAAGCAGGAGATCGTCGTGCAGGTCGTGAAGGAGCCGCTGGGCACCAAGGGCGCGCGCATCACGTCGCACCTGAGCCTGCCGGGCCGCTTCCTCGTCTACATGCCGACGGTCGATCACATCGGCGTCTCGCGGAAGATCGAATCCCGCGACGAGCGTCGGCGCCTGCGCACCATCGTCCAGCGGTTCCGCGAACAGTCCGGCCTGCCCGGCGGCGTCATCATCCGTACGGCCGCGATCAACCGCTCAGACGAAGACATCACGACCGACCTCACGTACTTCCAGCAGGTGTGGACCGAGATTCAGCGCAAACGGGAGAACGAGCGGACGCCCGCGGCGCTGTTTCGCGAAGAGAGCCTCGTCACCAAGCTCCTGCGCGATCTGCTGACCGAGCAGTTCACCGCGATCCGCCTGGACGACGACGTGGAATACCGGCGCGTGATGACGCTGATCAACCGGATCATGCCGAACATGGCGCCCCGGGTGAAGCGCTACACGAAGGACTATCCGATCTTCGACGAGTACGGCGTGCAGGGCGAGATCGACAAGGCGTTGCGCAGCAAGGTCTGGCTCAAGAGCGGCGGTTACATCGTCATCAACCAGACCGAGGCGCTCGTCGCGATCGACGTCAACACGGGCCGCTACGTCGGCAAGAAGACGGCGGGCCGGCTTGAGGACACGATCGTCAAGACGAACCTCGAAGCGGCGAAGGAAATCGTGCGGCAGGTCCGGCTGCGCGATCTCGGCGGCATCATCGTCCTCGACTTCATCGACATGGAGGACAAGAAGAACCGCCAGAAGGTGGCGCAGGCCGTCGAGCAGGAACTGCGCAAGGACCGCGCGCCGTCCAAGGCGGTGCAGGTCGCCGACTTCGGCCTCATCATCATCACGCGCAAGCGCGTGAAGAGCAGCCTCGAGCGCACGCTGACCGAGCCCTGCCCGTACTGCTCGGGCACCGGCACGATCAAGACGAGCGCGACGATCTGCTACGACATCCTGACGGAAGTGAAAAAGGTGAGCAGCGACCTCGACGGCTACAGCCTGGTCCTGCGCGTCAACCCCGAGATCGCCCGGGCCCTGAAGGACGAAGGCCGGACGATCCTGAAAGAACTGGAAACCACCGTGGGCCGGCCGGTGACGATTCGATCAGACGAGCAACTGCATCATGAGCAGTTTGACCTGATGGCGATTTGAGGACCCTGCGCTCCTTAGGTCAGAGGTCAAAGGTCAGAGGTCAGAAGTAAGTTAGACGGAGCGCTGCGACAATCGCGACGATGCTCAGACGTCTCCCAAGCCTCCCCGGCACCGGCCCGATAGCGATCACAATTCCACTCGGGTGGGGACATGGGGTCCGCGAGGGCGTGGTCGTCGAGTTTCAGCGGGCCGACGGCTCGGTCTGGTTGGCCAACTTCGCTCCTGGTCCGTGGGGAGTTGATAACGTACTGGCTCATCCGAATGGCCGTGACGTGCTCGTCGCCACGGGTGGCCCGCTGTGGTCCGTGAATCCAACGACGGAAGAGGCCACGGAACTTGCGCCGGCCGTGGTTGGAATGTGGACGCTTGCCAATCCTCCGCGATTACTGTTCAACAACCAAGATCTCAACTTTTTGTGCATCGGCTCAACAGGCGTGGAATGGACAAGCCCGCGCATCTCCTGGGACGGCTTCCGGAAGCTTCGGTTGAGTGACGCCGCGATGGACGGCGAGGCGTGGTCGCCGATCGATGACGTGTGGAAACCGTTTCGGGTGAACCTGACTGACGGGACGGTCACGGGCGGGAGCTACCGACCGCCCGTGGAGGAATCGGGCGCGATGCCTTCGATCCCGCGGATGCCGCCGTTCAACAAGACGGTGTTCTTGATTGGCATCGGCTACGCCGTCGTGAACGCGATCTTCACCGTAACCGTTCAGCCGCCGCCTGCGCTGGAATTCTCGATTCTCGGGGTCCTATACGCCGCTGTCCTGCTCTGGATCGTGTTCTGGCGCGTGGCGTCGGCATGGCGCGTTCGCTCTTTTGTGAGGCAACTGAGGCGTTTTGACGCTGCCGAACGAACTCGAATCCTCCGCGAAATCCCCAGTGTCCCGGCGCAGGCGCTCTTGCAGCGCCTTGTCGACGAACATGGCGGGCCAACCACGACGGGTGCCATAGAACGCTTTCAATTCTCCGCCGTCGATCAACGACAACTTGCCTTCGCGATGTGGGCGTCGGTTGGCGCCGCCATCGCCATCTTGGTCGCAGCACTCACATTGGGTTTGTCGACGGGGCAGCGTATCGTGATGGCCGGTTCGGCGGCAGCTCTGAGCCTTGGAGCGGTCGGTTTTCGGTGGCTCGCTATAAACAGGCGTCGAGTTTTTGAGCTGTCGCCCTTCGCGATTTCGGAGATCCATGCGAACGGCCGAATCAGACGTCTGAATTGGGGCGGCATGGCGTCGCTCAAGAACCGGCCCTGGCTGGGACGAATAGAGTTCTACGACCGCCGCGGCGAGCACATCGCGATCCCGCACTCGGTCGTAGGGATCGAACGGTTGGTGGAACTTACCTTAAGCCATGTGTCAGAGGGCGCAGATCACAGGCCATAGGACGAAGGACGCTACCTTCCAACCTACCTCTGACTTCTGACCTCTCACCTCTGACCTAAAGCCAGGTTACTGCAGCTTTCTTCCCACCCACACATTCCCACTAAACGTCGTCGCCACCACCGCAGCGCCGCCGTTACCAGTCGTCCCCCGCAGCGAGTGCTGACGGTCGCTCGATCCAGCCGGCACGGTCGTCGTCAGGTTCAGCGCGGCGTCGGCTTCGACTTTGCCGGAGAACGTCTTGCCTTCGAGGTCGAAGCCGCCGGTCAGCGCCAGGCGGACATTGCCGTTGAACGTGGTGAACTCGTAGCGGCCTTTCGCGGCGACCGCGCCGGAGTACTCGATGTTCCCGGAGAGGCTATCCAGGTCCGCGCCCTCGGCCTGCACGTCGTGCGCCACGATTGAACCGCTCACGACCGTGGCTGACACTTGCGGCGCCTTGACGTTCGTCAGGCGGACGTCGGCACTGATGCCGCCGATGTCCATCTTGGTGTCGCTCCGGGAGTCGGTGACGGCGATCGCGCCTGCGGTCGTGTGGAGCGAGCTGACCTTCGTGCACGACACGACATCCAGTTTTCCGCTGACGGTCTTGGCCTTGAGCTCCCCCTGCAGGCCAGTGAGCGTGACGTTGCCCGCGATGGACTCCGCCCACACCCGGGTGCCTGCCGGCGCCGTGACGTTGTAGGCCACGGACACGGCGTAGCTCGGATGCAGGTCGTTCGGATAGCGGGCCGTGACCGATCCGTGCTCGGCCTGTGCCGTGACGTCGGCCGTGACCTTCTCGAGCCCCAGTTTCGCATCCGCGTCCGACTTGCCCTTGGAGACGCGGATGATTTCGACCGTGACGTCTTTGCCGCTGCCAACCCTGACGGTGATGTCGCCGACGACGTTCTTCAGCGTCAGCGCGCCGGTGGCGCCGATGGCCAGCGTCTTCGTCTGCGTGTCCTTCTGTTCGAACTTGTAGTCGCGGCTCTGGTCGAAGCTGCCGGGGATCGCATGCAGGCTGTCGACGCCGCGGGCCACATCGCGCGCCGTGCGGCCGAGTTCGCGGCTGAGGTCCCGGGCGACCTGGGCGCCCACGGTGGTCTGGATGATTTGATGGATACGTTCCGTCAGCGCCTGCGAGGTCGTGATGCGCTCCTGGATGCGGGTCTGAATCCGCGTCTGGAGTTCCTGCGCCTGCTTCTGGACCTGCGGCGGCGGCGCGGTCTGGGCCCCGGCGCCGGCGGCGCCCGCCAGCATCACACCAAGCCCCATCGTCAACGTCAGTACCTGTCTCACCACGATCACCTCGCATGAAGGACGCCGGGCGTCCTAGGATTTCTTCCCAAACACTGCGACCGCTTCCGCGGCGCCGGCCTGGTTGCCCTTGCGCATTTCGTTCATCAACGTCACGGTCGCCTGCAGCACGCCGACCTTGCGGCGTAACGCTTCGAAGAGACTTTCGCGTGCCGGCTCGCTTCCCGGATTCTTCGACAGCGCCGTGCGGCTTTCCGTGATGGCCGCGTCGATCGTCTGGATGTTCTGCCGCAACGTGGCCGCAATCGCCGGGTCGAGCGTGCCGGCGTCCGATTTCGCCAGGGCTTCCAGTTCGGCCACGGCCTTTTCGTAGTGCTGCGTGGCCAGGCTCAATTCCTCGGCTACTGCTTCGACGGTACCGGGTGTCGTAACGTTGCCGACGCTCGTCGAGCCGCCGGATGCCTGCTGAATGCCGTAGTACCCGAGCGTGACCAGGACGAGCGCCGCGGCGAGCCCGATCCACTGCACGGCCGCCGATCGCACCCGCGGCGTGAGGACCGGCTCGGGCGCGGGCGGCGCCGGTGACGGGCTCAGCCGCATCTGGCCGGCGACTTCGAGCCACACGTGATCCGGCGGCGGCATCGGCCCGAGCGCGGCGGCCGCCCGGCGCAGCCGCTCGAGATCCTGTAACGCGCCGCGGCAGGCGGCGCAGCTCTCCAGGTGCGATCGCACCGTCGCCTGCGCGCCGCGCTCCGGCAACTGGCCGTCGACCAGCAGACTCAATTGCGATTGGACGTCGTCACAAATCGTCATGGGCGTTCCGTCGTTCTGGCCGCCGCGAGCAGCGACCGCAGGCGCATCCGCGCCTTGTGCAACTGCGACTTCGACGTGCCGTCGCTGATCCCCAGGTGCTCGGCCACTTCGCGGTGCTCGCATCCTTCCACGTCGTGCAGCACGAACACCGCGCGCGCCCCCGGGGGCAGCAGCGCCAGCGCGCGTTCCAGATCCATGCGTTCGACGACTCCGACGATCGCGCCCGCGCTCGACCCGCGCGCGTTGGGATCGTGCTCGAATCCGTCGGTCAGCAGCGCGAGCCGCGCGCGCTTGCTGCGCAGATAATCCAGGCACTGATTCGTCGCCAGCCGGAACAGCCACGTGCCGAGTGACGACTCGCCCCGGTACAGCGACAGCTTGCGGTGCGCGGCCAGGAAGATCTCCTGCAGCAGATCTTCCGCCTCCTGCGGACCCACCAGGCGGTAGGCCAGGCCGAAAAGCCGGGGCGCATACAGCCGGTACAGCTCTTCGAAGGCGCCCGGGGCGTCCCGGCGGCACCGATCCGCCAGGGCCAGGTCCGGGTGTCCGCCGGTCTGATTCTGGACGTTAGACGGGGGCATAGGGTCGCGGCGTTGCCTTAGCGCAACCGGAGGCGGTGTTTCGCGAAATGTTGGATGCGCCCTCGGACAACCGTCAGTCCCTCCGCTCGCAGTAACGAGACTTTCAGGCGCGGGTTTCCGCCGTACCCGCCGACCCGGCCACCAGCCGCCACCACCCGATGGTAGGGCAGCCCGGGCGCACGGGCGATCCGCATGATCGTGCCCACCGCCCGCGCCGCGCCAGGCCGTCCGGCGAGCACCGCGACGTCGCCATACGTGGCCACTCGTCCTGCCGGGATTCGCCGGAGCACGTGCAGGACCCGTTGAGCGAATACGGAAGGACGGGCAGGGGAGTTCGACATGAGTAATCAGGTAAGAGGTCAAAGGTCAGAGGTCAGAGGTGAGGAATGACCTGACGGTGGCCAACTGTTTGATTGAATGGGGCCCTGCAACCTCGGCCTCCGTCCTGTTCACCTGCGCCTTACTTCTGACCTCTGACTTCTTACCTCTTAACTAAAGTCATCTCTTGATCAGGGCGTTCGTTAGGGATCTGCCCTGTGCGCGGGCCATCGTGATTCCGGCGAGCGACGCGAACGTCGGAGCCAAGTCGGCCGGCGACGTCTTCTCCGCATAGCGTCCCGCCCGAATGGCGGCGCCAAACAGGATCAGCGGCACGCGCTGATCGTACGCATTCAGCGTGCCGTGGGTGGAGCCCGAGGTGCCCATGACGATCCAGTTGGGTTTGGGCGTGAAGAAAAAATCGCCGCTGCGACCCGGCACGTAGCTGAGCTGCCAGGCATTCACACCGGCATCCTTCGACTCGCCGAGCAGGTCATCTGCCGAGTAGGCGGCGGCGATGCCCGCGACGCCGGCCAGCGCGGTTTTGACGGCCTGCAACCCGCCGGGCTTCACGCGCAGCCGATCGAGGACGCCGGGATTGAGCGCGACCTGCTGTTCGTAAATCGCGCCCACGTACGGATCGGTACCGCCGAGGATTCGCTGCACCGCGGCATTGACTGCGGTGCGGATCGTCGTCGAACTCAGGCGTCCCGCATCCCCGCCATCGGCCGTGACCTGTTCCGGCAGGAGCGCGACCCCGTGGTCGGATGACAGACCCACGACGTACCTGCCGCCGACCTGCGCTTCGATCGCGTCGAGCAAACGGCCGAGATTCACGTCGAGCCTCGCGAGCACGTCCTGCACCTCGAAGCTGCGCGGACCGAAGTCATGGCCGTTGTGGTCGAGACTCGGCAGGCTCAGGGCGAGCAGGTCAATCCCGTCGCCCGTGCCCAGACGCTTCGCGTTGAGCAACTCGATCGCGAGGCCCGTCAGAAACTCGTCGTTGAGCGGCGATCGCTCCCAGGCTGTCACGAACTCGTTATCCGGCACGCCTTTCGTGCTGGTCAACGGATGGGGAAACGTGCGAGGCCGCGCTTCGCCCGCGCCGTCGTCGGTGAATTGATACGACGCCGGCGGCCGCAGCAGCGTCCATGCCTGACCGTAGGTCGCCTTCATCGGATGTGCGCGGACAAACTGATCGACCTCTGGCCACGGGATCTTGCTGTACGCATCCGAGGTGGCCCAGGTGCCATCGTCTTCTTCCCAGACCGCGATCGTGCCGGGGCCGCCCTTTCCGGCCAGCGTGACCGCAGTGCGCGGCTTCTCGCCGATGGCGACGACTTGTGGAGGCGTGGCCGCCTGCCGGCGGAGTTCATCGCCGAACGAAGGCGCCAGCAGGGATCGCGGACTGTGATGTTCCCGCCCCGTGCCGCCGGCAAATGCGATCGGCAGCGCTTCGGCGTCGTACACGCACGGCAGCGTGCGGCGGAGCGCGCGGTCGTAGAAGGTATTGCCGGACATGCCGTGCACAGCGGGGAAGGCCCCGGTACTGATCGTGGCGTGGCCCGCACAGGTCAACGTCGCGGCGTACGGATATGCGTTGTTGGTAAAGACCGCGCCTCCATCCAGGAGCCGCCGGAGGCCTTTGGTCCATTGCGAACCGTACCAGTCCACGTAGTCCGCGCGGAACTGGTCGATGACGATCATCACGAAGAGGCGGGGCGCATCGGGCCTCGGGGCGGACCGTGCCGGCGTCTGGGCGCGCAGGCCGGTCATGCACACGGTACCGGCCAGGGCGAAGGCGACCAGGAGCGCGGCCGGGTGGACACGACGAGTCATGAGGCCCCCACGGGTGCAGGTGCGGCCGGCCAACCGGTCGCTATCGCCGCTGCACCAGATAACACAACGCGGATAGATAGAGATTGTAGGCCGCGCACCCGAGCGTAAACCAGCGCGGCGCCAGGTCGGCGGCCATCCAGTCCGGACGATGGGCGGCGTCGATGATGGCGTGGGTCAGGAAGGCGATGCTCAGGATCGTCAGCGCGCCACGCACGTCCCGCTGCAGCGTGAACGCGGCGGTGAGGACCATGGCGATGGCCAGCGTCAGATCGATGCCGCTGAGCACCTGCGTCTGGCGTCCTGCCGCGAGCCCGATCCACGCGCCGCCGACAGCCGCGAGCGTGAGCGCCATCCAGTGCGCGAAACGCAACTCACCGATCAACCGCTCCGGCTCGGTCGACGGAATCTGCAGCAGGCGCCACACGTACACGCCAAAACCTGAGCTCGCGAGCACAGTCGCCACCAGCAGGACGCGCGCGGTCTCCGTCACGGTTTCCCACTATACTTGCCCGCGATGCGCGCGGTCGACGTCATCCGCACGAAGCGCGACGGCGCAGAACTCCCGGCTGACGCGATCCGCGCGTTCATCGCCGGCGCCACCGCCGGCACGTGGCCCGACTATCAAATCTCCGCGCTGCTCATGGCCATCGTCCTCCGCGGGCTGTCGCGCGACGAGACGGTGGTGCTCACCGACGCGATGGTTCGCTCCGGCGACCGTCTGGATCTGTCCGAGTTCGACGCGACGCCCGTGGACAAGCACTCGACCGGCGGCGTCGGCGACAAACTCTCGCTGGTCATCGCACCGCTCGTCGCGGCATGCGGCGGATTGGTGCCCATGATGTCGGGCCGGGGCCTTGGCCATACCGGTGGCACGCTCGACAAGCTGGAAGCCATTCCCGGATTCCGCACGAACCTGACGCTTGACGAGATGCGCACGGCGCTGCGCCGCACCGGCTGCGTGCTGATCGGCCAGACGCGCGAAATCGCCCCGGCCGACCGCATTCTGTACGCGCTGCGCGACGTGACCGGGACCGTCGAGAGCATTCCCCTCATCTGCGCGTCGATTCTCAGCAAGAAGATCGCCGAAGGCATCGGCGGCCTCGTCCTCGACGTGAAAGTCGGGCGTGGTGCATTCATGAAGACCGAGGCGGACGCGCGGCAGCTGGCGAGCTGGCTCGTCGCGATCGCCGAGAAGAACGGCGTGCGGACAGAAGCGTTGCTCACGCCGATGAGCGTGCCCCTCGGGCGCGCGGTCGGCAACGCGAATGAAGTGGTCGAGTCGATCGAGACGTTGAAGGGACACGGGCCGAAGGATATCGAAACGCTCTCGGTGACATTCGCGGTGCGGATGCTGCTGCTGGCCGGTGTCGAGACGGACGAGGACGTCGCCCTGCGCCGCGTTCGGGCCGCCATCGCGAGCGGCGAGGGTGTCGAAAAGTTCAGGGCCATCATCGAAGCGCAGGGCGGGGATCCGCGGGTGATCGACGACGCTTCGCGCATGCCGCAACCGGCCGCGCAGGATGTGTTTGTGGCGTCCGCGGACGGCATTGTTGTCGACATGGACGCCGAACTGGTCGGCCGCGCGGCCGTGGCGCTGGGCGCGGGCCGCGACCGCGTCGATGCGAGCGTCGACCCCGCGGCCGGCATCCGCATCCTGGCGCCGGTCGGCACGCGGGTCAGGCGAGGCGACGCGATTCTGGAGATGGCCTGTCACGAGGCCAGCCGTATGACGGCCGCGCGCGCATTGCTCACGGAGGCGGTCCGGCTTGGAGATGAGGCGCCGGAAGCCCCGCCGCTGGTGATCGACCGGATCTAAAAGACGCCTGGCGCCGTTTCGGGAGGATGGATGGAGAGACTGCAACCGATTGTCGGCCTCGTGCTGATTGGCCTGATTGCCTATGCGCTGTCCACGAACCGGAAGGCGATTCGAGTCCGGACGATCGTCTGGGGGTTCGGTCTCCAGATGCTCTTCGCGATCATCGTCCTCAAGACGTCGTACGGCCAGCGCGCGTTCGAGATCCTGGGTGACGGCATCCGGAAGCTGCTGTCATTCGCATCGGTCGGATCGGGTTTCGTCTTCGGCCCGATCGGCAACCAGCCGGTCTGGGCGCAGATGATGGACAAGATCTTCGGGCCGGCGGGCGCGGAATATGCCGTGATCTTCGCCTTTCAAATCGCGCCGACGATCATTTTCATCGCGGCGCTATTTGCCGTCCTCTACTACCTCGGCGTCATGCAGGTCATCGTCCGCGCCTTCGCGCTGGTGATGAACAAGGTGCTTGGCGCGAGCGGTGCAGAGTCGTTGAATGTCGCCGCCAGCATCTTCATGGGCCAGACCGAGGCGCCGCTCACGGTGCGGCCGTACCTGCCCCGCATGACGCAGTCGGAGCTCATGACGGTGATGACGTCCGGTATGGCGCACATCTCCGGTGGCATCATGGCCGCGTACATCGCGTTCGGGATCGAACCCAAACACCTGTTGACGGCGGTCATCATGACCGCGCCCGGCACGCTGATGATGGCCAAGATGTTCGTGCCCGAAACGGAAGTCCCGGAGACGATGGGCACGGTCAGGCTCGCGATTCCCAGGACGGACGTCAACATCATCGATGCCGCGGGGCGGGGGACGAGTGAAGGCCTGCACCTCGCGATGAACGTGATCGCGATGCTGATTTCGTTCATCGCCCTCATCGCGCTGCTCAACGCGATGATGTCCGGGGTCGGCGGCTGGGCTGCTCATTCGAGCGTCGGGTTCGTGGCAGCCATTGGTCAGAAAGTCGGCGGCGATCAGTTCAGCTTGCAAATGGTGCTCGGGTGGCTCTTCGCGCCCGTCGCCTGGAGCCTCGGCGTGCCGTGGCGCGACGCGGGGACGATCGGCGGCCTGTTGGGGACCCGCATGGTGCTCAACGAGTTCCTCGCGTTCAAGCAGCTCGGTCCGATGAAGGAGACGCTCGATCCCCGTTCCTTCACGGTCGCAACGTTCGCGTTGTGCGGCTTCGCGAACTTCGCGTCGATTGGCATCCAGATCGGCGGCATCGGCGCGCTCGTGCCGGAACGGCGGCACGACCTCGCGCGGCTCGGCATGCGCGCGATGCTGGCGGGCACGCTGGCCAATTTCGTGTCGGCGTGCATCGCCGCGATGTTGCTCTGATGGCGACCTACGTCGATCACGTTCAGGAAGCGGCGCGGGCGCTGACCGGCCGGCTCGGCGACGTCCCGACCATCGCCGTCGTTCTCGGATCAGGTCTGGGCGCGTTCGGCGAGAGTCTCGAGCCGGCGACGACGATTCCGTACGGCGAGATCCCGAACTGGCCCGCGTCGAAGGTCGTCGGGCACGCCGGGAAGCTGGTGGCCGGGACATGTCGGGGCCGCCGCGTGCTGGCCCTGTCCGGCCGCGCGCACTTCTATGAAGGGCACTCGATGGCGACCGTCACGTTTGCCATGCGCGTACTGGGGCAGCTTGGCGTGAAGACGGTAATTGTCACGAACGCGGCCGGCGGCATCAACACCACGTTCGCGCAGGGCGCGTTGATGCTGATGGACGACCACATCAACCTGCTGGGGACCAATCCGCTCATCGGCCCGAACGACGATCGCTTCGGCCGCCGGTTCCCCGACATGAGCGAGGTGTACTCGAAGCGCTTGCGAGCCATCGCGGTGGAGGCGGCGCAGGCGAAGAACATATCGATCGAGCACGGTGTCTATATCGCCGTGACGGGGCCGAGCTACGAGACGCCCGCCGAGATTCGCGCGTTTCGGACGCTGGGCGCCGATGCGGTGGGGATGTCCACGGTGCCTGAAACGATCGTCGCGCGGCATATGGGCATCGAGGTGCTCGGAATCTCCTGCATTTCGAACATGGCCGCCGGCGTGCTCCCGCAGTTGCTGACGGAGGAGGAAGTGATCGAGACGACCGGTCGCGTGCGGGGCACGTTCATCGCGTTGCTGGAGGGCGTCATTGAGCGGCTCTGACCAGTCCACGCGCCTCGTCGCCGAAGCCCGGCGGGCCCGCGAGCGGGCGATCGCACCCTACTCGCACTTTCAGGTCGGCGCGGCGCTGCTGCTGCCCGACGGAACGATCATCACCGGCTGCAACGTCGAGAACGCGTCGTACGGCCTGACGATGTGCGCCGAACGCGTGGCGCTGTACAAGGCGCTGTCGGAAGGGCATCGCGAGTTCGTGATGGTGGCGGTCGTGGCGGACACCGCGGATCCCACACCGCCCTGCGGCCCGTGCCGGCAATTGCTGTGGGAGTACTGCGGCGATGTGCCGGTGGTGCTGGCGAATCTCGAGGGGATTAAGGCGCGGCACCAGATGCGGGAGTTGTTGCCGTATCCGTTTGATGGACGGTTGTTGGGAGAGTGAGGGGAGTCGACGGAAACGACGGGAACGAACGTGAGCGAACGCGAGCGACGGCGAACGACGAGAACGACAGGAACGACGGCGTTGAAGCAGGAGTGCTCGCTAACAAGCCGCCGCCGAGCTCGTGGTTAATCCCGCAGGGCGTAACCTTTCATGACTCTTGAGAATCTGATCGAGATTGCCGGTGATCGCATTCCGCGGCTAGCGGAGGTTGAAGCCGCCGCAGATAACCTCAACCTGTCGGTTCCAGATCTGTGTGATGAGTTGTCTCGAACTGTGGCCATCCGTTTCGTTCAAGGGCATTGCTCGTTCGCACTCGCTGACGCGGTCATGAACAACTTGTCTGGGTTCGCACACGTCGTGCTGGGCACTGGGCTGCCGGATCTTTCGTGGAGCGTCTATTTGGCATTTGACGACGGAGAGTACTTGCACGAGGAGGATCCGCCAGAACTGCAAGGCGAGGGCCGGACTCGCGTTCGGCTGGCGGACATTCGAGCCTTGGGGCTGCCGCCCGCGCCGCCCGAGGATCCAGCGTGGCGTCTAGCGCACCGCGCGAACGCTCGGGCGCAGGCAGTGGAAGTCGCTGGACGGGTGCTCGATGGTCGGCTCAGTCCTGTGCTGGGTGCTCAGGAACTGCTGCGTTTGCGGGCGTCCCTTGGCGTTCCACGGTCCGATCCTGATTTCGAAACGTTTGACCTGATTGACTCTGAATCACACGGTCAACCCATCGGTCCGGTTCGTCAGTACTGGGCGGCTGAGGCCCTCGCGGCGAAAGCGGAAGGGGTCCGTCGGATAGAACAGTGGGCGATTGAAACCGGCACGGAAGCGTTCCAACATGTGATCGCGCGTTTCGAGGGCGCCGCCTGACCGACGATGACCCGAACCCTGATTCTCGCCGCGTCGTTCATCTGCCTGGTCGCGTGGGCTCCAGCTCCGCCTCCACAGGACACGCCAGATTTTGTGGGACAGTAGATTCTGGAGACCGCGGGTTCATCAGCGGTCGACGTGCCGAAGGCACTCTCGATCACGATGCACCTCGTACGCACGAATAACCGTGGCGAGCCGATGAAGCCCTTCTTCAAGGACATGACCGTCACTCGCGAATTCGCAAATCGCAGCACGGTCGAGACATATCTGCTCGGTGCCGCCGGCGGCTCCTCACGCAGCCATCCGGCCGGCACGTTCCTGAAGACGCATCACCGGACCGTGTGGGAGAAAGAGACGCTCGTGATCGAATCGGGAATGCACACCGGTTCCGCTCCGGAAACCGGCGACTGGACGGAACACCGTGAGGTATGGTCGCTCGATTCAGGTCGTCTTCACGTGGAGATCTCGGACAAGAGTTCGAGTGGCCCTCCGTTTGCGGCCACTCTCGTGTACAAACGAAAACCGCAAACAATCCAGAAGCAGTAGAGAAGCGACGTCCTTGTGGGGCCTTGCTTTTTCCCCACCCAATACTTCACTTCCTCACTCCTTCACGGTTGATCTTCTCAGCCTTTCGGGACCGGGAATCCGAACACGATATACGCCACGGACGTCGCCGTGGCGCCGCCGGGCCTGGCCGGGCGGAACTTCCACTGGCGCGCGGTGCTCAGCGCGGCGCTGTCGAAGCCGGCCGACGGGACCCGAATCTTCGCGTCCGTGACGCTGCCGCTCAAATCGACTTTCACCTCCACCAACACGACGCCCGGGCTCATCGTCCCCGGCGGATACGGTGGTGTGACGACGGACGTCGGGAACGGAATGTCGTTTGACGCCGCGGCGACGTCCTTGATGGGTTCACCGAAGGTCACGCCGATCACCGCGGGGCGGCGAAAGACGCCCGCGACCAGTATTTTGCAATCCACAGCCTCGGTCGTCGGCCCGCCCGGCTTACGTCTGGAAACCGGAATATCCGCTTCCGCCGGCGTAAAGCGCCAGGTCTTCACCGCCGACGTCATCCGCTCGGTGAACGTCGCCGTCTCGCGCAGCGGCCTCATCGCGGTGACCGCGCCGGTGCGATCGACAGACACCTCGAGCAGCACCTCGCCGCCGCCTACCTCCACGGACATCACCGAGAGCGTGGGAATCGTGCCGCCCTGGAACACGGCCGGTGTCTCCGCGCTGACTCCGGCCACGACGGCAAGCGCCATGACGAGTGCAAGTCTCATGGCTCTAGAATACGGCCGTCGCCACCGGTTTCTCGATTTCAGTTTCGAACCGACAGCATTGTCATGGACAGCCAACGGTGGCGTAGGTCATGGGTCTAGAATGAGTCTGTCGTGACATCAGCCACATCCGCGGATGCCAAGCGGTCGCGCGTCCTTCGATGGTCGGGAGCGGGCTGCCTTGCCGTGGCCTGGGTCGCCGAAATTATCGCGGCGACCATGGGCTCCGTTCCCTGGCCGAGTTGGGTCATGCTCGTGTCTGTCACCGGGATGATGGCGGGCTCTCTGCTCTTTCCGGCCCGCCCCCGAGCGAGTGTCGTTCTGCTTGTCACAATGGCCCTTCTCTCGGTCATTTCGGCGATCGGCGCAATCGCCGCGCGGTCATAACGGGCGCGTCAGTCGCCATCATGAGAGCGCTGTCATGCCCGTAACGGCAGCCCGTCCCACGGTCGCGATGCACTTCGCCAAATCCTCCGCACCCGTTCGCGCCATCTGCGAACCGCTGGCACATCGAGTTCCGCCTCACGTCACCGGCGGACGTCGATCGCGAACTCCGCGCCTGGCTCAGCCAGGGGTACGAACTGGCTGATTAACGTCGCCTCATTTCCGTTCCCCCGCTCCCAGTCGTTCCCGTTCGCTCCCGTTCGTTCACGGTCGTTCACGGTCGTTCCCGTTCGCTCCCGTTCGTTCTCGTCGTTGCAGGTATCATCCCCCTGATGCTTCCCACTATCGAATGGCGCCCTGACGCCGTCGTGATGATCGATCAGCGCAAACTGCCGGGTCAGGAGATCTACGTCAGCTGCAAGACTGCCGTCGAAGTCGCGCGCGCGATCAAGACGATGGTGATTCGCGGTGCGCCGGCCATCGGCGTGGCGGCGGCGATGGGCATTGCTCTCGGGATGAACCGCAGTAAGGCCCAGGGCACCAAGCAGTTTGCGGTCGAGTTCAACAAGCTCTGCGACCTCATGGCGGGGACGCGGCCGACCGCCGTCAACTTGTTCTGGGCGATCAAGCGGATGCGGTCGGCATTCGGCGCGGCGGTCCAGGCTGGTCAGTCGGTCGAGCAGGTCAAGGCCCGACTTGTTGAGGAAGCGAATGCGATCCACGACGAAGACGTCGCCAGTTGCCGAGCCATGGGCAAGTTCGGCGCGGCCGTGGTGCCCGACAATGCGCGGATTCTCACGCACTGTAACGCCGGCGCGCTCGCGACGGCGGGCTATGGCACGGCGCTCGGCGTGATTCGCGCGGCCGCCGAACTTGGAAAAGTGACGCAGGTCTTCGCCGATGAGACACGGCCGTTCCTGCAGGGCGCGCGGCTCACCGCGTGGGAACTCGTGCGCGACCATATTCCGACAACCGTCATTACCGAAAGCATGGCCGGTCCGCTGATGCGTGACGGCAAGCTCGATATGGTCGTCGTCGGCGCCGATCGCATCGCCGCGAACGGCGATTTCGCGAACAAGATTGGGACCTACACGGTTGCGATGATGGCCAAGGCCCACAACGTGCCGTTCTACGTCGCGGCGCCGCTCTCGACGATCGACCTGGCGACGGCCGATGGCACCTCGATTCCCATTGAGCAGCGCAACGCGAAAGAGATGACGCACCTGGGCCCGACGCGTCTGGCGCCCGAAGGCGCCAGCGTCTGGAATCCCGCCTTCGACGTGACGCCGCACCATCTGGTGGCCGGCATCATCACCGAGAAGGGCGTGGCCCGTGCCCCGTACGCGGAGAGTTTGCGGAAGCTGTTTTCCACCGATGGAGCCCCGGGTCTTTAGACCCGGGGTCTGAAGACCCCGCGCTCCATGAGGGAACGATGATCGTCCTCGGCATTGAAACCTCCTGCGACGAAACCGCCGCCGCGGTGGTGTCCACGACCGGTGACGCCGCCAGGCCGTGGCGCGTCGATTCGAACGTCGTCGCCTCGCAAGTCGAGATCCATCGCGAGTGGGGCGGCATCGTGCCCGAGATCGCGTCGCGTCAGCACGTCCGCGACATCTGCGGCGTTGTCGATCGCGCGCTCGCCGAGGCCGGCGGGTCGTGGGCCGGCATCGACGCCATCGCGGTGACCCAGGGACCAGGCCTCGTCGGCTCGCTGCTCGTCGGCGTTTCCTTCGCCAAGGCCGCGGCTGTCGCGATCGGCAAGCCCGTCATCGCAGTCCATCACCTCGCGGGCCACATCGAATCGATCGTCCTCGAGCACGGGGCGATTCCGCTGCCGGCCGCCATTCTCGTCGTCTCGGGCGGTCACACCAGCCTGTACTTCATCGAGGAACCCGGCGAGTACCAACTGGTGGGCCGAACGCGCGATGATGCGGCCGGGGAGGCGTACGACAAGGTAGCCCGGTTGCTGGGGCTTGGGTATCCGGGCGGCCCGTTGATCGATCGACGCGCGAAACTCGGGCGCGATGATGCGATCGCGCTGCCGCGGCCGAAATTCACGCACCGCGATCGCAACGCGCTGCCGGCCGAAATGGCCCGGCGCATGGGGAACGGGCAGCCGATGGCGGAGTTCAGTTTCTCCGGCCTCAAGACGGCGGTGATCCGGTTGCTGGAGGAACGCGGCATCCACGTGACACAAGGCTTGGGCGTCACAGCAGCCGCGCCCTTGGCTGACGACACCATCAATGACATCTGCGCGAGCTTCCAGCGCGTCGTCGTCGAGGCGCTGGTGGACCAGACGTTCCAGGCCGCGGGTCGGCTCAGTGCGCGCAGTGTCGGCATCGCGGGCGGCGTGTCGGCCAACAGCCGGTTGCGACAGGATGCCGTCGAACGCGGTCACCGCGAGGGCCTCCCGGTGTTTGTGCCGCGGCTGTCGCTGTCCACCGATAATGCCGCCATGATTGCGGCAGCCGGACTTCGCAAACTCGAGCGCGGCCAGTCATCACCGCTCGATTTCAACGCCGCGGCGACGCTCGATATCCGCTGATATGAAAGTCCATACCGACTACCTCTGGTTCAAGACCGCGCAGCGCCAGGAGTTCGTCCGCATTACCGACGACGTCGCCAGGATCGTCGAGAAGAGCGGCGTGAAAGAAGGCATGGTGCTCGTCTCCGCGATGCACATCACCGCGGCCGTGTACGTGAATGACTGGGAGGACGGCCTGATCGGCGACTTTCAGGCCTGGCTCGAGAAACTGGCGCCGGCCGGGCTCCCGTATGCGCACCATCACACCGGCGAAGACAACGCCGACGCACACCTCAAGCGTACGATCATGGGTCATCAGGTGATGGTGCCGATTACGGCGGGGAAGCTCGATCTCGGACCGTGGGAACAGGTGTTCTACGCCGAGTTCGACGGCCAGCGCCGCAAGCGCGTCGTCGTCAAAGTCATGGGCGCGTAGTGGCCGACGCGATGGATCTGGTGCGCGGGTACTACCGAGCCCTCAATCACGCCGACTTGGATGCGATCGGCGAACTCTACGATCCTGACTGCATCGTCGAGCACGTCTGGGTGGACGGACGCGATGTCATCGAGGGCTGCGCCGGCGTCCGCGCCAGGTACGTCCAGGACTTCACGCAGTTCACGGGCGCGTTGGCCGCCGGTCATCGGGTCGACGTCACGCGCGTGGCCGGTATCGAGACCGGCTGGGGCTGGGTGCGATCCGAGTGGGTGCGCGCGGTTGAGTCGCTGGCAGACGGTTCGCATCGATATGCCGTGGGCTATTCGCACTTCTGGATCGAGCGTGGCCGGATTCGGCGGCATCGCAGCATCGCGACCGAGATTGCGTCGCTCACGTTCGCGGCCGCGCGCCCGGAATCGGAGCGCCGGTACCCTTCGCGCCCGCTCGTCGGCGTCGGTGGCGTGGCCTTTTCAGACGACGGCCGCGTCCTGCTCGTCAAGCGCCGGCACGAGCCGCTGGCCCATCAGTGGAGTCTGCCCGGCGGCATGCTGGAGTTGGGGGAGACGCTCGAAGCCGCCGTGGCGCGCGAGATGCTCGAAGAGACCGGCCTGGTCGTCACGCCGGGCGCCGTCGTCGAGGTCTTCGATCGGATCCTGCTCGACGACACCGGCCGTGTCCGGTACCACTTCGTGCTGATCGACTACCTGTGCACCGTTCGCGGCGGCACGCTCGCCGCGAGTTCCGACGTCGAGGCGGCGGAGTTCGTCGATCCGGGGTTGCTGGCTGATTACCGTGTGGCGGAAAAAGCCAAGGACGTGATCGCGAGGGCGATCGAGATGCGACTCGCTGGCGCGCGGTAAAAAAGATTGAACCTTGGGGTGCCATGGGGAGCCATGAGGCGCCGCTCGTTACAGGTCATCAAAAAATGCCGCACGCGCGCCCGCCCGTACGTCCGTCTCCATGGCTCCCCATGGCCGCCCAAGGTCAATCTCTTTTCGGGGCCCGGAGTACAATCGCCGCCATCCAATGTCTGACGCACTCCTGACGCGCGATCGTGCCTGGGCGCTCGTGACGGAACATGTCGCGAGCGAGAGTCTGCGCAAGCACCTGCTCGGCGTGGAAGCCGCCGTGCGCGGGTACGCGCGGATCTTCGGTGAGGACGAAGACGCGTGGGGATTCGTCGCGCTCGTGCACGACATGGACTATGAAAAGTATCCCGACCGCGAGAACCATCCCTATCGCGGTGTCGAGATGCTGAACGCCCTCGGCTACCCGGAATGGGTCACGCGCGCGATTCTGTCGCACGCGGACTACACGGGCGTCGCGCGTGAGACGAAGCTGGAGCGGACGCTGTTTGCCTGCGACGAACTGAGTGGCTTTATCGTCGCCGCCGCGCTCGTCAGGCCGTCGAAGAGCGTGCTCGATCTCGAGACGTCGTCGGTCCTCAAGCGCATGAAGGACAAGGCGTTCGCGCGGGCCGTGCCGCGCGAGGATCTGCTCAAGGGCGCCGCCGAGCTGGGCCTCCCGATCGACCAGCACATCACGAATGTGATCGGGTTCCTGCGGGAACACGCCGACGCCCTGGGCGTCCGCGGGACGTTGTAGACTCACGAACCACCGGGTGACCGAGTCCGTATAACGTTCCAACCGACCACATGGCCGATTCCGCCGTCACTCTCGATCACGTCAGCGTCGCGTACGGCACGAATGCCGCCCTGCGCGACGTGTCCGTGGCCTTTCCGAAGGGCGCTGTGGGCCTGCTGGGCCCCAACGGGGCCGGCAAGAGCACCATGCTCAAGGCCCTGCTCGGGTTCATTCCGCCCAAATCGGGCAAGTTGCAGGTGCTCGGGCTCAACGTCGCCGAGCGGCCGCTCGACGTCCGGGCGCGCCTGGGCTACATGCCCGAGAACGACGGGCACATCCCCGGGATGAACGCGGTCACGTTCGTCGCGTATTGCGGCCAGCTGGCCGGGTTGCCGAAGACAGATGCGATGCAGCGCGCGCACGAGGTGCTGTACTACGTCGGGCTCGGCGAAGCGCGCTACCGCAAGGTCGAGGAGTACTCGACCGGCATGAAACAGCGCATCAAACTCGCGCAGGCGCTCGTGCACGATCCGGCGCTCCTGTTTCTCGACGAGCCGACGAACGGCATGGACCCGAAGGGCCGCGACGAGATGCTCGACCTCATTCGCGATCTCGCCCACAACAAGGGCGTCGATCTCATCCTGTCGTCGCATCTGTTGCCGGACGTCGAGTACACCTGCGACCACGTGGTCGTCCTCGACAAGGGCAGCATTGCCGCATCCGGCTCGATCGATCAGCTCAAGGGCCCGACGGGCCGCGTGTTCGAAGTGCGGGTCAAGGGCCTGCAGCCGCCGTTCGTCGCGGCGCTCATCGCGGCCGGCATGGAGTGCCAGGAGACGGACGAAGACGTGATGCGCGTGTTCGTGCCCGGCCCGCCCAGCGCGCCGGGTGACGACCAGCGCCGCATCTGCGCGGAAGCGTTGAAATGCGGCGTGCAGGTGCGGCACCTGCGCACGAGCCTGCCGAGCCTCGAGGACGTGTTCGCGCGGGCGTTGGGCGAGTCATGAGCCCGATTCACGATCAAAGCTATCGCCACTACGAAGGCGAACGCCGGCCGCTTGGCCGCGCCTGGGGCGTCATTACCTGGACGGGAGTTCGATCGAACCTGTCGCGCCGCTGGTTCCTCGCGCTCCTGGCCGTCGCGTGGATTCCCTTCATCGCCAGCACGATTCACATCTACGTCGTCACGATGTATCCGCAGGCCGGGCAGGTGCTGCCCGTCGATGCCCACCGCTTCATGCAGTTCATCGACCAGCAGGGCATCTGGGTGTTTTTCGTCACGATCTTCGCCGGATCCGGTCTGATCGCCAACGATCGCCGCGCGAACGCCCTGCAGATCTATCTGTCGAAGCCGATCCTGCGCATGGAATACATCGGCGGCAAGTTCGCGGTTCTGGCCACGTTCCTCCTGTTCATCACGCTCGTGCCGGCCCTGTTGCTGCTGCTGATGCAGGTGATGTTCGCCGGCAATCTCGATTTCGTCCGCGCGAACCTGTACGTCGTGCCGGCCATCATCCTGTCGTCGCTGATGCACGTGCTGATTTCAGCGGCGACGATGCTGGCCCTGTCGTCGCTGTCGAAGAGCACCCGCTTCGTCGCGATCCTCTACGCGGGGACGATCTTCTTCACCGAAGCCATCTATGGCGTGCTGTGGGTCGTGACCGGGTCGACGCGCGTGGCCTGGGTCTCGATCGGCGGCAACATGGAGAACGTCACCGACGTGATGTTCCGCCAGCCGCCGCGCTACGAAACGCCGGTGATTGTCTCGATCGTGATCCTGCTGGGCCTGCTCGCGGTCTCGTTCTCGGTGCTCGAACGCCGCGTGCGCGGCGTGGAGATCGTGGCATGAGCACGCCCATCATGACGGCGGAGCACCTGTCCAAGTGGTACGGGCAGGTCATCGGCCTCAACGACGTCACCGTGAACGTACCGCCGGGCATCACCGGCCTGCTCGGCCCGAACGGCGCCGGCAAGAGCACGTTCATGAAGCTCATCACGGGCCAGCTCCGGCCGAGCAAAGGCACGGTCACCGTGCTCGGCGAGCCCATCTGGGCCAATCCCAATCTGTTCTTCCGCATCGGCTTCTGCCCCGAGCAGGACGCGTTCTACGAGCGGATGACCGGGATCGAATGGGTGTCGGCGCTGGTCCGGCTCAACGGCTTCGGCGAGCGCGAGGCGCGCGACGCCGCCGAGCGCGCGCTCACCACGGTCGACCTGATGGACGCGGCGAACAAGAAGATCGGCGCCTACAGCAAGGGCATGCGCCAGCGCGTCAAGCTCGCGCAGGCGCTGGTGCACGACCCGGAAATCCTCATCCTCGACGAGCCGCTCTCGGGCATGGATCCGATCGGCCGGCGCAAGACGATGCGGATGATTCGGGACTGGGCGAAGCAGGGGAAGAGCGTCCTCGTGTCGAGCCACATCCTGCACGAGATCGAGACGATGACGTCGAACATCCTCTTGATCAACAACGGCCGGATCCTGGCCGAGGGCAACGTCCACCAGATTCGCGAGCTCATCGATACGCATCCGCACACCGTCTACATTCGCGCCGCCGATCCGCGCGGGCTCGCGCGCGAGTTCCTGGCCCGCGCCGATGTCATCAGCCTGCGGTTCGAACCGGGCGCCCTGGTCGTCGAAACCGGCCGGCCGGACGAGTTCTACGCGAGCCTCACCGACCTGGTCGCGACCGGCGCGCACGGCGCGGTCCAGGAAGTGACGTCGCCGGACGACAACCTGCAGGCGGTTTTCAAGTATCTGGTGAAGGGCTGACATGGCCGACACTCCACGCCCCGCCCCGCGCGCCACGGGCTTCGTCTACGCGGCGATGCGGGTGTTCGACCTGTCGATTGGCGAGATGCTCTGGTCGCGCCGGACGGTGTTCATGGCGCTGGTCGTAGGCCTGCCGGTGTTGATCGCGATCGTCCTGCGCGCACTGCAGGCGATGGGCGCGGCGCCGATCAGCGTCAACAACAACGCCGTGACCGGCCCGTTCATCTTCGGTCTGATGATCTGGGTGTTCTTCCTGCGGTTCAGCGTGCCCGTTCTCGGCGTGTTCTATGGCACGTCGCTGATCGCCGACGAGGTCGAAGACAAGACGATCACGTATCTCTTCACCCGCCCGATTCCCCGCGGCGCGATCCTGGTCGGCAAGTACCTCGCCTATCTGGCTTGCACGATCTTCGTCGTCCTGCCGTCGGTCGTGGTCGTCTGGCTGCTGATCGTGCCGATGGGCGGGTCGCTTGGCGCCAATTTCATGGACCTGCTCAAGGACCTCGGCCTGCTCGCGCTGGGGCTGGCCGTCTATGGCGCCGTCTTCGCCTTGATTGGCGCGGCCATGAAGCGCCCGCTGCTGTCGGGGCTGGTGTTCGTCCTCGGGTGGGAACCCATCGCCGTCGCGATGCCGGGGTATCTCAAGCGCCTGTCGGTGGCGTACTACATCCAGGGCCTGGTGCCGCATGCGATGCCCCAGAACTCGCCCATGAGCCTGATCCAGGACATCTTTCGCGAGGTCCCAGGATTCGCGGAAAGCCTGATCTGGCTGGTCGTTATCATGGTCCTGTGCCTCTGGTTGGCCGCCAGAACTGTAACCAGACGCGAGTACGTGCTGGAGCAGTAGCTAGATTGATTTCGGGCAAAACCGGGAACCCCGCGACCGCTCCCGTCCGTATAATCCCCTAGAGGTCTTTCACTTATGACCCGAGGCACCCGTTTCTTCCTGGCCGGTTCTGCGTTCGTCGCTGTGCTCGGCGTGGGCACGGGCCTGGTGGCCTATTACAACGGGGGCCTTCCGTTGGGCCTGTCTCGCGGGCCGCAGACGGACCTCGCGTACATCCCCGCTGACGCCGCCGCCGTCGGGCATGCCGACGTGCAGGCCATCATGAATTCGGACTTCCGCCAGAAGCTCCGCCAGGTGCTCCCGACGGGCGAGGAGCTGGGCAAGTTCAAGGAAGAGCTCGGCGTCGATATCGAGCACGACATCCATACCGTCACGGCGGCCTACCTGGGTGGCGATCACCCGGGGATCGGCAACGGCGTGGTGATTGTGCGCGGCAACTTCAACGACGTTCAGATCGAAGGGCTCGCGACGCGCCATGGCGCGGTGGCCGAAGAGTACAAGGGCAAGCGCGTGCTCGCGATGGCCGAGCCTGTCGGCGGCGCGGTGACGCCTGACCAGCTGGCCGCCGGGCAGATTGTCGCCGGGGGCCACCCGGTGGCCGCGATCGCGTTCCTCGAGCCGGGCGTGCTCGCGCTCGGTGAGGTGGCGATGGTCCGCAAAGCCATTGACGCCGGCCCGACCGGCGAGGAGCTGCTCAAGAACGTGGAAATGTCGGCGCTCATCGACGAGGTCCGCGGCACGGGTAACGCGTGGTTCGTCGCGCGGACCGAGGCCCTGGCGCAGCACAGCGGCATGCCGCAGGAAATCATGGACCATCTGCCGGCGGTGACGATGTTTGCCGCCAGCGTGCACGTCAATGGCGGCCTGCGCGGGCAGTTGCGCGCCGAGGCGCGTGACGACAAGGCGGCCGAACAGCTGCGCGACGTGATCAGGGGCGGTCTGGCCGCCGGCAAACTCGTCAGCGGCGAAAATCCCAAGATGAACGCGATGCTCAGCTCGCTCCAGATCACCGGATCGGGGAAGACCGTCGGCGTCGCCTTCAGCGTCCCCGCGGAAATGCTCGACCTGCTCAACGGCGTCGCCGCGGCGCATCAGCTGAGCACGGGCTCGCCGATCAAGAAGTAAGGGGCGAGAAACTAGAAGGTATCTCATAAACGGTTGAGGAGGATGCGCATGCAGGCCAGCTGCAGCATCCCGAGGAAGTTGTCGACGTGGCGCTCCCACCGCGAGACGAGCCGACGCGAGTTGTGCAGCCAGGCAAAGAAGCGCTCGACCACCCAGCGGCGTTTGGCCCGACGCAGGGCACGCCCGTCCTGGGTCACGGGCCGGACGCGATTGATCTTGTGATGGGCGATGAGCGCGATGCCGTACTGCTGGTGCAGGCGCGCGTCGAGGAGGTCGCTGTCGTAGGCGCGATCGCCGATTAGGTGCGTCGGGTAGGGGGCGAGGAACCGCGCGGCGAGCGTCGCGTCGATGAGCCGAACTTCATTTGGTGAAGCACGGGCCACGTAGACGGCGAGAGGAAGACCATGGCGGTCGACGATTGCCATGATTTTGTTGCCTTTGCCACGCTTTGTAGGACCGATGGCAGAGCCCCTTTTTTCGCCGCGCTGAAGCTGGCGTCGATGAAGCCTTCGGTCAGGTCGAGCTTCCCGCGGTCCCGCAGGTCCGCCGCGAGACCCTCGAGCACCGACCGGAACACGCCGCGTCGCTCCCACTGCTGAAATCGCCGATGGCAGGTCTGATACGACGGATAGCGGGCGGGGAGATCTTTCCACGGGGCGCCGGTGCGGAGCACCCACAGCACGCCGTTCAAGACGGCCCGCGCGTCCTTCCATGGGCGGCCCCGTCCATCAGCGCGCCGTTTCTCTTCAAAGAGTGGCGCGAGCAGCGCCCATTGCTGATCGGTGAGATCCATGCCGTCCGGTACGACGGCACTACCTTAACCGTTTATGAGATAACTTCTAACAACTAGCAACTAACAACGAACAAGTGGTGAAGCAGTGACGGGCCTTCACTCCTTCGCCGTTGCGTCCCGCAGTTGTTAGTTGTCAGTTGTTAGTTGTAACTTGTCCCCGTGTCCTTCCCGTCTGTCTTCGTCCTGGGCGCCGCGCGTACTCCCATTGGCCGCTATGGCGGCTCCCTTCGTCAGACACATCCCGCTGAACTTGGCGCGCGCGCGACGATTGCGGCGCTAGAGCGCGCGGGTCTCGCAGCCGGTGATGTGGACGAACTCGTGTTCGGTCACGCGCGACAGGCTGGGTCAGGTCCGAACCCGGCCCGGCAGGTCGTCCGCCGCGCGGGCCTGCCGAATGAAGTGCCGGCGCAGACGATCAACCAGGCCTGCGCGTCCGGACTCCAGGCCATTGCGATTGGCGCCCAGGCGATTGCCCTCGGGCAGTCACGCGTCGTGGTGGCCGGCGGCATGGAATCCATGAGCCGGATGCCCTACCTCATCGACAGCGAGGACGCGCGGTGGGGCCACAAGATGGGCAATTTCGCGCTCGTCGATGCGATGTACCGCGACGGGTTCTTCGATCCGCTGTCGCAGCTCGTGATGGGGCAGACCGCAGAGGTCCTCGCGCGGCAGTACGGCATCACACGCGAGGAGTCCGACCAGTTCGCGCTCGCGAGCCAGCACAAGGCCGAAGCGGCCATCGCAGCCGGCAGGTTCACGGACGAGATCACGCCGGCACCCGGGCAGGATGCGAAGGGGAAGCCGATGGAGCTGGCGCTGGACGAGCATCCGCGCGCGGGCGCCACGATCGAGAGCCTTCGGAAGCTGCCGCTGGTGTTCGAGCCGGTTGAGGGCGCCTCCGGCATCATCACCGCCGGCACCTCGTCCGGGATTACCGACGGCGGCGCGGCCGTCGTCCTGGCGGACGAAGCCGGGGTGCGTGCACGCGGCCTGACGCCGCTGGCGCGGATCGTCGGCTGGGCGACGGCCGGGGTCGATCCCCGCGTGATGGGCATCGGGCCGGTGCCAGCCGTCCGCAAGCTGCTGGATCGCACCGGGCTCTCGCTCGACGACTTCGATCTGGTCGAGTTGAACGAAGCGTTCGCGCCCCAGGTGCTCGCGGTCTTGCGCGACCTGCCGATGGACCCGGCGCGCGTGAACGTCAACGGCGGCGCGATCGCGCTCGGCCATCCCATCGGCTGTACCGGTGCGCGGATCGTCGTGACGCTCATCCACGAAATGCGCCGCCGCGGCGCCCGTCTCGGTCTGGCCACGCTGTGCGTCAGCGGAGGCCTGGGCATGGCGTTGGCGGTCGAGAGAGTCGACAGGTGACGATGGGTGACGACGGTTCCACCTGTCGTACCTGTCCTCACTTGTGACATGATTTTGGATTGTGCGTATTGCTGTAATCCCCGGTGACGGGATCGGTCAGGATGTCACCGCCGAAGCTGTCAAGGTTCTTCGTGCCGTGTCGGATGTCGCGGGGCGGGCGCTCGATCTCGAGATGCTGCCGTGGGGCGCGGATCATTATCTGAAAACCGGGATCACGCTGCCGCCCAACGGCTACGCGATGTTGCGCGATGATTTCGACGCAATTCTCGTCGGGGCGCTGGGTGACCCGCGCATTCCGGACATGCGCCACGCGCGCGACATTCTGCTCGGCACGCGGTTCGAGCTCGACCTCTACATCAACTACCGCCCGGTGAAGCTGCTGGCCGATCGGCTCTGTCCGCTGAAGAACCGCGGGACCAAGGACGTCGACTTCGTGGTCTTCCGCGAAAACACCGAGGGCGTGTACGTGAGCGTCGGCGGCCGCTTCAAGGCCGGCACCGAGGATGAGATCGCCGTCCAGGAAGAGATCAACACCTATAAGGGCGTCCACCGCATCATCCGCCGCGCGTTCGAGCACGCGGTGGCCAAGGGGCGGACGTCGGTGCTCATGGCGGACAAGAGCAACGCCATGGCGCAGGGCCATGCGCTCTGGCAGCGGGTGTTCCAGGAAGTGTCCGCGGATTTTCCGGCGATCCGCGCCTCGCACATGTATATCGATGCGCTCGCGATGTCGCTGATCAAGGATCCGTCGCCCTACGAGGTGATCGTCACGAACAACCTGTTTGGCGACATCATCACGGATTTGGGCGGCGCGCTGCAGGGCGGCCTCGGCATGGCGGCCTCCGGCAACATCCACCCGGGCCGGACGTCGTTGTTCGAGCCCGTGCACGGCTCGGCCCCGAAATACGCCGGTCAGAACGTGGCGAACCCGATCGGCGCGATTCTGTCGGCCGCGCTGATGCTCGAGAACGTCGGCTGGACGGCCGAAGCGGCCTGGATCGACGCGGCGGTGCTCGACGCCGTCACGGCCGTGCAGGTCACGAAGGACGTCGGCGGCACACTCGGCACCCGGGAAACGGGCGACTGGATCGCCGCGCGGATTAGGGCTGGAAAGCACTGAAACTAGCAACTGACAACTAACAACTAACAAGTGAGGAACGGCACCTGTTAGTTGCTAGTTGTCAGTTGTTAGTTGTTGCGAGGAGCCAAGAACACTGATGGCACAAGACGTTTTCATTCTGGGCGGCGCGCGGACGCCGATGACGGAGTACACCGGCGCGTTGAAAGACGTGTCGGCGCTCGAACTGGGCGCCATCGCGTCGCGCGGCGCGTTCGAAAAGACCGGCGTCCAGCCGGCCTGGATCGATCACGCGGTGTTCGGCAACGTGCTGCAGACGAGCAGCGACGCCATCTATGGTGCGCGGCACGTGGCGCTGAAGGCCGGCGTGCCGAACGAAGTGCCGGCGCTCACGGTCAACCGTCTGTGCGGGTCCGGCATACAGGCCGCCGTCAGCGGCGCGCAGTTGATTCAGCTCGACGAGGCGGGCCTCGTGCTCGTCGGCGGCATGGAGAACATGAGCCAGGCGCCGCACGTCATTCGCGGCCTCCGGTCGGGCCTGCGACTGAACCAGGGCAAGCTCGAGGACTACCTGTACGAGGCGCTGCTCGATCCCTACTGCGGCCTGTTCATGGCGCAGACGGCGGAGAAGTGCGCGGCCAAATACAACGTGTCCCGCGACCAGCAGGATGAGTACGCGGTGCGCAGCCAGCTGGCGGCGTCCAAGGCCTGGGCCGACGGCAAGTTCAAGGACGAGGTCGTGCCGGTCGAGCTCAAGACGCGCAAGGGCGTGACCGTTGTCGATCGCGATGATCATCTGCGTCCCGACACGACATTCGAAGGCCTCGCCAAACTGCCGGCCGCGTTTTCCAAGGACGGCATGGTGACGGCCGGCAACGCGAGCGGCATCGTCGATGGCGGCGCCGCGCTCATTCTCGCGTCGGAACGCGCGATGAAGGACAAGCAGCTGACGCCTGTCGCCCGGCTGGTCGCCTGGGCGTCGGTCGGCGTGGACCCGTCCTTCATGGGCATGGGGCCCGCACCGGCCACGCGCCTCGCGTTGCAGCGCGCGGGACTGACACTCGATCAGATGGACCTGATCGAGGTGAACGAGGCGTTCGCGGGCCAGTATCTCGCGGTGGAAAAGGAGCTGGGGCTCGACCGCGCACGAACGAACGTCAATGGCGGCGCCATCGCGCTCGGCCATCCGCTCGGCATGACGGGCGCGCGGTTGCTGTTGACCCTGACGCACGAACTCGGCCGCCGCGGCCAGAAGTACGGCCTGGCGACGGCCTGCATCGGTGGCGGGCAGGGGATTGCGGCGATTGTTGAGAGAGTCTAGCTAACAACTAACAACTGACAACTAGCAAATAACAAGTGTGGAGGTCGCCTGCGGCGACGTCGTTGTTGGGTTCGAACCTTACTTGTTAGTTGTTAGTTGTTAGTTGCTAGTTACTCAAGCCACCTAGGAGTTTCTTATGTCAATCAAGACAGTCGGCGTCCTCGGCTGCGGCCTCATGGGCGCCGGCATCGCGCAGGTTTCGGCGGCGGCCGGGTACAAGACGATCGTCCGGGAGGTCAATCAGGGCGTGCTCGACAAGGGCCTGGGCCGGATTCGGAAGTTCCTGGATGGCGGCGTCGAGAAGGGCAAAGTCACGCCCGAGGCGCGGGACACGACGCTCGGCAACCTGTCGGGCGTCACGGACTTTGCGGCGATGGGGTCGTGCGATCTGATCATCGAAGCCATCATCGAGAACGTCGAGACCAAGGCGGCCGCCTACGCGGCACTCGACGCGGTCGTCGGGGCGCACACGATCTTCGCCTCGAACACGTCTTCGCTCTGCATCACGGAACTGGCGGCGACGACGAAGCGTCCGGACCGGTTCGGTGGCTTGCATTTCTTCAATCCCGTCCCGCTCATGAAGCTGGTGGAAGTCGTGCGCGGCCTGACGACCTCCGACGAGACGCATCAGGCGTTGATGGAATACTCGCGCGCCATCGGCAAGGAACCGATTACGGCGCCGGACAAACCGGGCTTCATCGTCAACCGGCTGCTCGTGCCGTACCTGCTCGACGCCATCCGCTGTTACGAGCACGGCCTCGGGACCATCGAGGACATCGACAACGGCATGAAGCTCGGGTGCGGCTACCCGATGGGCCCGCTGACGCTGCTCGACTTCGTCGGCCTGGACACGACGTACTACATCGCGAACATCATGTTCGACGAATACAAGGACCACATGTTCGCCGCCCCGCCGCTGCTCAAGCGGATGGTGTTGGCCGGCAAGCTCGGCCGGAAGTCGGGCGAAGGCTTTTACAAGTACTAATGGAGCCCCGGGTCTTTAGACCCGGGGTCTGAAGACCCCGGGCTCCATCCAACGGGTATCATGGACCCATGCAGGACCTGATTCGGCAGTTGCTCGGCGGGCTGGGCGAAGACCCGACGCGCGAGGGGCTGCTGGGCACGCCGCAGCGGGTGGAGCAGTCGCTGCGCTTCCTGACCAGCGGCTACGACGTCGACATCGACGAGATCATCAACGGGGCGCTCTTTACCGTGCCGTACAACGAGATGGTCATCGTCCGTGACATCGATCTGTACAGCCTCTGCGAGCATCATCTGCTGCCGTTCTTCGGCAAGTGCCACGTCGCGTACATTCCGGACGGCAAGGTCATCGGCCTGAGCAAGGTCCCGCGCATCGTCGATGCATTTTCCCGACGCCTGCAGGTACAGGAGCGGCTGACGTCGCAAGTGGCCGACACGATTGAAGAAAAAATTCGTCCGCTCGGTGTCGCCGTGGTCATCGAAGCCACGCACCTGTGCATGGCGATGCGCGGCGTGGAAAAGCAGAATTCGGTGACGGTGACGAGCGCCATGCGCGGCGTGTTCCACCGCGATTCGCGGACGCGCGCCGAGTTCCTGGAGCTCATTCATTATCGCGGCGGTCCGGCGGGGGCGGCGCGGCCGATGTCGCCCGTGTTCTCCGGATCGGCCGAGGAATAGGCCACGCCATGCGCCTGCGCTTCCGGGCCGTGCTCCTGCTCGCGATGGTCGGTGCCGCGACGATGGCGGCCGCGCAGACGCGCGGGACGACAGCCCCGGTGAAGAGTCCGGTCAAGAAAACGAGCACGCAGGTGACCTGCGCCGAAGACCTGGGATTCGGCGTGGCGAGCCGCCGGCATTTCTGTGACGTGGTCGTCGCGTCGGTCGCCGCCCAGAGCGTGTCGGTGCCGATCCCGCCGCACACCGGCGGCGCGACGCTGATGTTCGACCTGCACAACCGCTTCACGGTGCCGGCCGGACAGGTCGAACCGTCGCAGGGGTTCATGCGGCACACGGCGGTGGTCGCCATCATTCGCCAGACCGGCGAGGTCATCGACCGCGCGGCGGTGAGCCGGGATTACCGGACGCCGTCGGATTTGTTCGATCGGATTGCGGGCTCCGGGCGGTCCGGGGCGCCGAAAGCCGACGCGCCGGGCGCGCCTCAGCCCGTCAAGGTCACGGTGCCGGCGGGCCTGTCGACCATCGGCATCGTCGGGACGCGGCTCGAAGAGTGGCGCGCCCTGTCAGGCCGCGGCGCCTACGACGAGCCGGGCCGCGCGATCGCAATCGTCAGCAATGTCCGCGTCGAATACACCCCACGCTGAGGGCGACGTCCTCGACATCGTGATTGTCGGCGCGGGCCCCGCAGGCCTGGCGGCGGCGATCGCGGCGCATGCGCGCGGGCTTCGTTACGTCGTGATCGAGAAGGGCGCGCTGGTCAACTCGCTCCAGCACTATCCGACCGACATGGTGTTCTTCACGACACCCGAGCTGATGGAAGTCGGCGACCTGCCGTTCGTCAGCCCGCACGACAAGCCGACCCGGCAGGAATCCCTTCGCTATTACCGCCGCGTCGCCGATCGGTTCGGTCTCGACGTGTCGCTCGGCGAAGTCGTGACCGGGTTGCGCCGCGAAGCCGACGGATCGTTTGTGACGACCTCGCGGCCGGCGCACGCGGATCCGATCGAGCGGCGATCACGGTTTGTCGTTCTGGCGACCGGTGCGTACGACGTGGCGAACCGTCTGGGCGTGCCGGGCGAGGATCTGCCGCACGTGTCGCACTATCACCGCGAAGCGCACACCCACTATCGCCGGCGCGTCGTCATTGTCGGCGGCAAGAACTCCGCCGCCGAAGCGGCGCTCGAGCTCTATCGCGCGGGCGTCTCCGTCGTCATCGTCCATCGCGGCGCCGCGATGGGCGAGTCGATCAAATACTGGGTCAAGCCCGACATCGAGAACCGGATCAAGGAAGGCACGATTCGCGCGCGCTTCAACACCCGCGTGGTCGCGATCACGCCGGCGCACGTGGAACTGACCGGCCCGGACGGTCCGGCCCGCGAGCCGGCGGACGCGGTGCTCCTCATGACGGGTTACCGGTCGGACCCGGTCCTGCTGCGGCAGGCCGGCGCGCGGCTCGACGACGCCACCGGCGCACCTGTCCATGACGAGACGACGTTCGAGACGACGGTGCCCGGGTTGTTTGTCATCGGCGCGGTCGTCGCGGGATCGCAGAGCGGCCGCATCTTCATCGAAAACGGGAGGTTCCACGGTCGCGTGGTGGTCGAGGAAATCGCGCGCCGGTAACGCGGCCCGCCGGTTTCGTAGTACTCTCGCGCCCCTTAGTCATGACACTGGCCATTGATACTTCCGAGCTCACGCGTGATTTCGGCACGTTTCGCGCCGTCGACCATCTGTCGCTGCAGGTCGAGGCCGGGCGCTTCTACGGGTTTCTCGGGCCGAACGGCGCGGGCAAGTCCACGACGATCAAGATGCTCACCGGGCTGCTGGCGCCGACCAGCGGGACCATCCGGATTCTGGGCGAGGACGTCGGTGATCCCGTCCGCGCCCTGCAGGTCAAGCGGCGCATCGGCGTCGTGCCGGAGAACCTCGCGCTCTTCGACAATCTGACGGCGCGCGAGTCGCTCACGTTCGTGGGGCGCATGTACATGCTGCCGCCCGACACGATCCGATCCCGGTCAGAGGAACTCCTCGCCATCATGGATCTGGCGCACGAGACCAAGAAGCTGACGCTCGAGTTCTCGCACGGCATGAAGAAGAAACTCGCGCTGGCCGCGGCGCTGATCCCGAACCCCGATCTGCTGTTCCTCGACGAGCCCTTCGAGGGCGTCGACGCCGTGGCGTCCCGCGTCCTGCGCGACACGCTGAAGCAGTGCGTCGCGCGCGGCGCAACGGTGTTCCTGACCTCGCACGTGCTCGAGATCGTCGAGCGGCTCTGCACCGACGTCGGCGTCATCGCCAAGGGCAAGCTGGTGCACCAGGGCACGATGGAAGAGTTGCGCCGCACCGGATCGCTCGAGGACAAGTTCCTCGAGGTCGTCGGCGAGCACGTCCACGAATCGCAGAAGCTGAGCTGGATCGAGGCCTGACGTGAACTGGCCACAGCTCCGGACGATCGGCTGGCTCCGCTGGCGCCTGACGCGCAATCAGTGGGCCAAAAGCGGCGGGCTCGGCGCGGCCATCGCCGCCATCGTGGCGTTTGGCGCCATCGTCCTGGCCTTCGTGGGGTTCGGCGGCGCGCTGGCGCTCGGCCTGTGCGGGCTCGGCAAGGCCGATCCGATGATCGTCATGGCCGTGTGGCTGGGCCTCACGGCGGCCTTCCTCTTCTTCTGGCTCATCGGGTTGCTCAACGAGTTGCAGCGATCGGAGACGATCGATCTGCAGCGGCTGATGCACCTGCCGGTCGCGCTCGGCCAGATCTTCGTCATCAACTACGTCGCGTCGCATCTGGCGTTGAGCATCACGCTGATGGTGCCGGCGATGATCGGCTTGTCGATCGGGCTGGCCGTGTCGCGGGGCCCTGTGATGCTCCTGCTCGTGCCGCTGTCGCTCTCGATGGTCCTGATGGTCACGGCGTGGACCTACTACCTGCGCGGGTGGCTCGCGACGCTCATGAGCAATCCGCGGCGGCGTCGCGCGGTGATCATGGGTATCAGCATGTCCGTGATCGTCCTGGCACAGGCGCCCAATTTCTATTTCAGCATCAATCGGCGCGTCAACCAGTCGTCCAAAGCGGAGCGCACGGCGCAAACACCGGAGCAGCGTGCGGCGAGGGAGTCGGAAGACGACGCGAAGCTGCAGATGTTCATCAGGGCCCAGCAGTTCGTGCCGCCACTCTGGGTGTCCGTCGGTGCGCGCGGCCTGGCCGAAGGCCGCGTGCTGCCGGCGCTGTTCGGCACGCTGGGCTGCCTTGCGATCGGCGCCGTCGGCCTGCGCCGCGCCTACCGCAGCACCCTGCGCTTTTATCGGGGCGATTCGGGCGGCCGCGCGGGAGCGCGCGCGCCCGCGCGCGTCCCCGCAAAGGCCGCCGCGCCGCTGCCGCCGGTCGGATCCGCGTTCCTCGAGCGCCGGCTGCCCGGCGTGCCGGAACAGGCGGCCGCCCTCGCCCTCGCCACGTTCCGATCGCTGATGCGCGCACCCGAAGTCAAGATGCAGTGGGCGACGTCGTTCATCGTGATGCTGCTGGTCGGCGCGCCGCTGCTGTTCCGCACCGGCGGCACCATGCCCGAAGCCGCCAAGCCGTTCATGGTGACCGGCATCATCATCTTTTCGCTGTTTCTGCTCGTGCAGTTCCTGGCGAACCAGTTCGGCTTCGATCGCGAAGGCTTCCGCGCGCTCGTGTTGTCGCCGATCGATCGACGGCTGATTCTCATCGGCAAGAACCTGGCGTGCCTCCCCGGCGCCGTCGTTCCGGCCTTGGTCATGGTGACCGTGGTGGCGGTGTGGGTGGGAGTTTCGCCGGTCGTCTATCTCGCGACCCTGGTGCAACTGGTGGCCGCGCTCATGGTGGCCGGCATCGGCAGCAACCTGTTGTCGATCTTCGTGCCGTACCGCATCCAGCCCGGGTCGATGAAGCCCACGAAGATGCCGGGGCTGGCGATGCTGGCGCTGGTCGTCAGTCAGCTGTTGTTCCCGCTGGCGCTCGCGCCCCTGATGCTTGCGCCACTCGCCGGCTATTTGTCGCAGCGCGCCGGCGGCCCGCCCGCGCCGCTCGTCAACCTCGTGGTGTCCGCGGTATTCGCGGCGATCGCCGCCGCTATCTACTGGTGGACGCTCGCACCGCTCGGCCGTGTGCTTGGGCGCAGAGAAATCACGATCCTCAACACCGTCACGGCCGAAGTGGAGTAGGGCGGGTTCCAGGAACGGTCAGGGCGTGCACGGCACGCCGCGGGTCGCCGTCACCGCGAAGGACGTCAGCTGCGGGCCGACGATCACCGTCGGCCCTGGGTTGCGGCAGTCGCCGTCGATCACCCGGAACGTGAAATCGAGTTCTTCCGCGAACGGCGGCGGTGACAACGCCCAGCTGCGAATCGCGAGGATCATCGGGTCGCCCAGTTCTTCCGCCCCTTCGACGATCGTCAGAACGCCCTTCGCGGACACGCCGATCCGGACGACGCCTTCGATGCCGCGGTCGCGGGCACGCGACGGATAGAAGGGGACCGTCGCTCGGGTGATGTACACGCCGAACGTGGGCGGCGGCGGAAACACACCATCGCAGATCGGGTCGATCTCGGCCGTGACCTCGACGGTGGTCGGGAAGCGGAGTGTGGCAATGGGCCGCGTGTCGCGACCAAGCGAATCACACGATCGCGCCACGATGGCGTAGCGGAAGACGACGTCGAAGGTCGTGGCGACGTGCGGCGCGAATCGCCAGGTCTTCAGATTCGCTGTCGTCAGGCCCGCCAGCGCCGGTGGCGCATCGGCCGCCTCCACGGTGGTAACCCGCTGGCCATCCGTGGCGATGCGGGCGCGCACCGCGATGGTGCCTGAAACGCCGTTCCGCACCAGGTCGCGCGGGTACAGCGGCACGTCGGCGGCGATCACGGTGGGCAAGCCCGCTGACTGACCCCCGGGCGGTGCGGCCGGCGCCAGAACCAGCGCGGCGAGGACAAGTGGAGCGGCGAGGATCGCGCGCGGCATTCGGCCTCAGTGCACGGTTCTCGTCTTGTTGGTCAGGTAGTCCTGCAGCACATACTGACCGAGCGTGTACGGCGTCGTGAAGTACGCCTTGCCCCGGCAGATGCGGGCGACGCGCCGCACGAAGGCGACCAGGTCATAGTCGCGCGCCAGCATGAAGGTGTTGATCATGATGCCCGATCGCCGGCAGGCGGCGACCTCGGCGAACGTCTCGCGCAGGACGAAGGGGTCCAGGCCGAAGGCGTTCCGGTAGATGCGTCCGTCCGGTCGCGTCACCGCCGACGGTTTGCCGTCGGTGATCATGACGATCTGCCGGAGATCCTTGCGCTGGCGATCGAGCAGGCGCCGCGCCAGCCGCAGGCCTTCGCGCGTGTTGGTGTAATACGGCCCGACCTTGACGCGGCCGAGCGAGGCGACCGGGACTTCCTCGGCGGAATCGTGAAACAGCACGGCCTTCAGCGAATCGCCGGGATACTGATGCCGAATCAGGTTCGCCAGCGCCATCGCCACGCGCTTGGCAGGCGTGAACCGGTCTTCGCCGTACAGCACCATGCTGTGGCTGCAATCGAGCAACAACACCGTCGCGCACGAACTCTGGTAGTCGCCCTGCGCGACCATGAGGTCTTCGTAGCCGATGTCGATCCGATGGAGCCCCGGGTCTTTAGACCCGGGGTCTGAAGACCCCGGGCTCCACGATCCCGACCGCCTCACCGCGTTCAGCACCGTCGCCGAGGCGTCGATGTTCATCGTGTCGCCGAATTCGTACGGCCGCGGCGGCGCGCCGGCTTCGATGCCGGTATCGAGCTCGCGCGTGTCGTGACGGCCCGCGCTCGATCGCCCGATCGATCCCAGCAGGTCGCGCAGCGCGCGGTAGCCGAGAAAATCGAGCGCCTTGTCGGTGACCTCGAAACGCGACGATGGCGCGTCTCCGGTCCCGCCGGCGCCGTCGAGCGTCTGGGCATCAGGTTTGCCCGTCAGGCTGATGTATCCCGACTCCGAGAGCCGTTCCATGATGCGCTGGATGAGTTCGTCGATCTGATCGCTCTGGGCCTGGCGGTCCTCCGCCGACGCGCCGGGCTTCTGCAGCCGGTCGAGCATCTCGTCGGACAACACGCCGCCGTTGAGCAGGGCGTCGAGGATCGCGTCATACAGCGCCTGCATCGATCGGTCATCGTCGTTCTGGGGATCCCAGGGCGTGTTGAAGCCGCTGGCGAGCAGCAGGTCCGACAGCCGGTTGACGAGCGACTCGATGTCGATCTCGTCAGCGAGATTCGCGACGAACTTGGAGTAGCGATATTTCATGTTTGTTCCGGGGACTTCGCCCCCGGACCCCCTGCACGCTCACTCGCACAATCCGTCGCATGGCCAAACGGCGACAGATTGTGCGGCGTGTCGCGTGGCTCACGCGCGTGGCTCGTTCGCGCGCACGAGATCAGCGGCCTCACTAGTTGTAGTACTTCTTGCGCTTGCCACGGCCCTGGCCCTGCTCATCGTCCTGGAGCAACTCGTCGAGAGACCGTACTTCGGCTTGCCGGGGGCGGCCCTGCTGGGGCGGCGACGCGAAGAACTGGCCCTCGTCCGTCCGGCCGATCTTCTTGAGAGCCGACAGGCCTTCCAGCACGAGATCCGCGAACGCGGCGCGCAGGGGCGGCGGGTCGGCCAGCCGCGCGCCGAGCGCCGCCATCACCGCCTCGAGCCCGTCGATGCCGTCGATGGCGGCCAGCAGGTGCTCGGCCGACGTCGTGTCGCTGAGATCGATGGTGCCGCCGTTTTCAAACCAGGTGATGACCGGCTTGACGTTGGCGTTGGCCAGGCGTCCATCGAACACGGTCGCCACCGCGGCGCGAATCAGGTCCTTCGCCACCGTTTCAGCGCCCTTCAGCTCGCCCTCGTACTCCAGTTCGATCTTCCCGGTAATCGACGGCAGTGCCGCGTACACATCGCTCACGCGCGGAACGGTGGGGTCCTCGCCGTTGACGATCGCGCGCCGCTCGGCGTTGGAGACGACGCTTTCGATGGCGGCAATGGGCAGGCGCTGGCTGACGCCCGAGCGCCGATCGACCCGTTGATCGGCGCGGGCCTGGAAGGCGATCTCCTCGATGATCTCCAGCACAAACGCCGGCGTCGCCACGGTCTGCGGCGCGGCCTCGGTGTGACGGTTGACCCACGCCTCCTGCGCCGTAATGGCCATCGCCTCGGATCGCGACCGCGCGTAGTGGGTGCGGATTTCGGAGCCGATTCGATCCTTGAGCGGCGTGATGATCTTGCCTCGCGCGGTGTAGTCCTCCGGGTTGGCGGAAAACACCAGGGACACGTCGAGGCGCAGGCGGACCGGGAAGCCTTTGATCTGGACGTCGCCCTCCTGCAGGATGTTGAAGAGGCCCACCTGCACCTTGCTGGCGAGGTCCGGCAGTTCGTTCACGGCAAAGATGCCGCGATTGGCGCGCGGCAGCAGGCCGTAGTGCATGACGAGCTCGTCGCCCAGCTCGCGGCCAGACTTGGCGGCCTTGATCGGATCGATGTCGCCGATCAGATCCGCGATCGTCACGTCAGGCGTCGCCAGTTTTTCGACATACCGGTGCTCGCGGGCCAGCCAGGCGATGGCGGTGTCATCGCCTTCCATCGCGACGCGGGCCCGGCAGGCCGCGCACAACGGCGCCAACGGGTCGTCATGGATCTCGCAACCCGCGATCACGGGCAGCTCCGGATCGAGCAGGTCCGTCAGCGCGCGGAGCATGCGCGTCTTCGCCTGCCCGCGCAACCCAAGCAGGATGAAATTGTGCTTCGACAGGATGGCCGTCACGACCTGCGGCACGACCGTGTCGTCGTACCCGACAATGCCGGGAAACAAACGGCGGCCGGCGCGCAACTGCGCGAGCAGATTCTGCCGCAGCTCGTCCTTGACCGTCCGGTGCGGCACACGGCCCGCGGCGATGGCCTCGCGGAGTGCGCCTAGTGATGTGGGAACGCTCATGCCCCATACTATCCGGGCGGATGTAGACTTTCGACGAATTAGGGGGAGGTACGACGGGCTTGCCCGCCGTAGCCTTGGCGAAGGCGGGAGGGGTCTATGCGAGTCAGTCGATGGGCGTTTGTGGCGGTGGGTGTGGTGTCGGGGGCGGCGGCGCTCGTGGCGGCGCAGCAGGGCGGCGGACGACAGGGCGCGCCGGCCGTGCCGGACCCGGTGCAGATGCTGGTCGACCGGCTCGACCTCGAAAAGTACAAGGCCACCATCAAGGGCCTGACGCAGTTCGGCGACCGTCGCGAGGGCACGCAGCGCAACCGCGACGCCGTGAGCTGGATTGAAGCCCAGCTGAAGAGCTATGGGTGCGCCACCGAGCGCATGACGTACGAGCCGCCAGCGCCGCGAGGCGGTGGGGCCGGAGGTGGCGGACAGCGAGCGGGTGGCGCGGCCGGAGCCGGCGCTGCCGGTGCGGGAGCGGCTGGCGCAGGCGCGGCTGGTGCCGGGGCTGCCGGTGCAGGAACGACGGGCGCAGGAGCGGCTGGTGCGGCCGCGGCCGGTCAGGCCGCCGGTAATCGCGGCGGCGGCGCGGCTCAGGGCACGCCTCGACCACCCGCAACGGTTCTGACGGAGCCGCGACGCAACCAAGTGGGGACGAGCGGCACCACGTTCTACGGCATCCTGCGGCCGACGGGCGTCAACAGCAATCCGGAGAACCAGCCGGACGAAAAGCTTCGCGCGTTGAATATGGGGCCGGTGCTTGCCGAACCTTTTCCCCAGGTCTTCTGCACGAAGTGGGGGACCACGCGCCGCGACGAGATGTACATCATCGGCGGCCACATGGACGGCATCGGTTACGGCGAAGCCGCGAATGACGATGCCTCGGGATCAGCGATCGTCATGGAACTGGCCCGCGTCTTCAGTCAGCCTGACGTGACGACCGACGTCACGATTCGGTTCGCGCTGTGGAACGGCGAGGAAGGCGGGCTGCGGGGGGCCAACGCCTACGTCGCTCAGCGCAGGGCCCTTCAGGGCCAGCCGAACGAACCGAAGTGGCTGGGCATGATTCAGCACGACATGATGATGTGGGACCACGGCATGCCGCGCGCCGATGGCACCCTGAACCCCGAACAGCGCCCGGAAGCCGACTTCAACATCGAGTGGCAATCGACCGCGCAGCAGGCAGAAGGGGCGATGAAGCTGGCGCTTGCGGTGAAGCTGGCCGCCGACAAGTACTCGAAGAACTATCCGGGCACGGTCGGGCCGCACATGACGAACACGGATTCAGGCCCGTTCATGGACATCGTACCGGCCATCAGCATGCGCGAAAACGAGCGCGGCATGCACACGGGCGCCGGCTGGAACCCGCACTGGCACCAGCCGACGGACCTGTTCAAGACGTTTTCGGACAAGGACTTCCTGCTCGGCCTGAACTCAGCGCAAGCGACGCTGGGGGCGATTGCGGGGTTGTCGGGAGCAAAAATCAAATGACTAACTAGCAACTGACAACGAACAACTAGCGAGTGAGGTGGAGTACCGTCCCTCGGTCCTTCTACCCCTACTTGTTAGTTGTTAGTTGCAAGTTGTTAGTTAGGCTTTTGTACCAATCCCCCGCCGAGGAACACCCGGCGGTCAATCTTCGCCGGATCTCCCAACACCACGAATTGCAGCGAGCGCATGTACAGACTGGCCACGCGACGCACGTCGGCCGGCGTGACGGCGCGGATCTTGGTGATGAATTCTTCGGCCGTCCGCCAGCCACCGCCGAGGAGTTCGGCCTGGGCGAGTGACCCGGCCTGGGCGGCGTTCGTCTCCTGGCCCAGGTAGTACGTCGTCAGAAAATCCTGCGCCGTCGCGTCGATGATGGCGCGGTTGACCTCCTGGCGCCGCAGCAGGCTGACCTGCGCGAGCATGACGCTGACGGCCTGATTGGCGTCGACCGCGGTCACGTAGATGCCGCCGGTGTTGGCGCCGCCGCTGCCGAGAAACGCTTCCGGCGCGTAGGAGAGCGCGCGCTTCTCGCGGACCTCCTGAAACACCAGCGCCTGCAGAATCGAGTTGGCGACGCGCAGCGGATAAATGTCCGGGGAACTCGGCGGCGGGGCGGCGTAGAGGCCGCGCACGTAGTTCGTGGGCAGCGGCCTGGGCGTGACGTTCAGGCTCGGCGCGGTGAAGGCGAGCGACGGGACCGCCGCTTCCTGGTACGTGCCGCGCGGCAACTTGCCCAGCGTCGATTCCACATGCGCGCGCACCGCCTCTGCGGTCATGTCGCCGACGATCACGAGCAGCAGCCGCGAGGTCTGCATGACCTGCTGATGGAAGCGCTTGAGGTCGTCGACCGTCAGCTTCGCGACACTCTCCGTCGTGCCGGTCGGATCGCTCGCATACGGGTGGCCGGCGTACAGCACGCGCGCGACTTCCGACTCCAGCGCCGCGTCCGGCGTATCGCTTTCGCTCTGCAGCGCGAGAAGATGGCGGCCTTTGACCCGGTCGAAGTCCACCGGGTCGAAGCTGGGGTGCACGGCGGCGTCGGCGAAAATCGCCCACGCTTCGTCGAAGTGATCCCGCGTGCAGCCGAGCGTGAAGGCCGAGAAGTCGCGATTGATACCGGAGCCGATCACCGTCCCGGTGCGCGACAATTCCCGCCGGAATTTCTCTCGCGGGAAATTGGCGCTCGCCTCCGTGGCGACCGACAGCATCAGCGATTCGATGCCCGCGTCAGACGCCGTGACATTTCGCGAGCCGCCCCGGATGTACAGGCCGGCTGTGATCGTCTGGCTGCCCGGGCGCTCCTTGATCAGCACTTTGAGCCCGTTGACGTCGAGCTCCGTGATGCTCTGGCGCGTGGCGGCGGGCGTCTGCGCCGCAGGCCGGGCTTGGCGGGCGGACACGGCGGGAAACGTGCCGAACAGGAGCACGGCCGCCGCGGCGAGGGCGATGGCGGTTCGACGCACGGCGGTCACTTCGCGGCTCCGATCAGGTCGTCTACCGTGAGGCCGGACGCCTGCTTGCCGGCGGTGGACATCAGCGCGACCCCGACGTGGGGACGGCCGATCACGTAGCGCTTGAGATACGTCGAAATATCCGCGCGCGTCGTCGTCCTGAGGTGGCCGAGGTAGCCGCGGAAATACTCGAGGCCGGTCGACGACCACCAGAAGGCGATGCTGTGGACGTACTCGCTGGGTTTTTCGCGCGAGAACAGATCGTCGGCCTCGAGCAGCGCTTTCGAGCTGGCCAGTTCTTCGTCGGTGAAGTAGTTCGGATCCGCGAAGTGGGAAATCTGCTCGTGCAGCGCCTTCACCGCGGCTTTGGCCTTGTCCGGCGTCGTCTGGATGAGGGCCGCAATCGGGCCGACGTTTCGCTGCGTGTAGTAGTTGAAGTCGACGGCCGTGGCCAGGCCGCTGTCGACCAGCGCGCGCTGGAACTTCGAGTTCGGCTGGCCGAGGACGAACGAGAAGACGTCGGCGGCATAGGTGCCCTGGTCATCCTTGCCGACCGATGGCCCCTGCCAGCCGAGTTCGATAATCACGGGCTGAATCTCGGCTGTCAGAATCACGCCGGTGCTGGCCGGCAGCGGTGGATGCTCGACGGAGGGGAACTCGACGAACGGATCGACCGATCGCCGCTTCCAGTCGCCGAACAGGCTCTCGATCGTCTTGAACGCGTGGGCCGGCGTGACGTCGCCGGCGATGACGACCGCGACGTTGTTCGGGACGTAGTAGCGGCCCTGGATGAGCCGCATCATGTTGGTCGTGGCGCCGCGGACGGTCGCGCGCGTGCCGATCGGTTCCTTGCGCGTCGGGTACTTGAAGAACAGGCGCTCTTTGGACGCCTTGTCGAGTTCGGAAAACGGGTTCGAGTCGTGGCGGTCCATTTCGCCAATCACGACCTCGCGCTCGCGATCCAGGAACTCCTCTTTGAAGCTCGGCCACCGGGTCGAGTCCGCGAGCATCCGTGCGGCCACCTCAAAATTCGGCGTCGTGGTCGTGAAGTAGTACTCGACGACTTCCTCGCGCGTGGTGCCGTTGTAGACGATGCCCGGCGGCGGCTGGTCCTGATCGACGCCCGGCCGCTTGGGCGCGTCGTTCGGCGAGAAGAACAGATGCTCGTAGAGATGCGAGAGGCCGTTCAATTCCGGCGGCTCGGTAAACGAGCCGTTCCGTACGGCCACGTCAATGGTGACGAGCGGCACGGAATGATCCTCGAGCACGATGATCTCGAGCCCGTTCTTCAGAATCTGGCTGACGAGTGGGCCTTGTTTGGTCGGCTGCGTTGCCGCACCTGTCGGCGGCGGCGTTTGCGCGGCCGGTCGGACGGCGACCAGCGCGAGCGTTACCAGAACGGCACAAAGACGTGTGCGAGATAGGGTCACAGGTCCAGACTAACACGTCCTTTACGGGTCCCGCGGTTGCCTCCGAACGCGAACGGAGGGACACTGACTCGCGCTGCCAGCGCCGCTAAGGCGACGGGAGGATTCTGTGATCCGAGCCTCGGTCATCGTCGTGATTCTCATGTTCATCGTGGCCGCGTCTCCGCACGCGCAGGGACGGCCTGACGCATCCAAGACCACGACGGCGACGGCGACGTCACCGTCGGTCGACGGCGTGTTCGGCAAGGCGTCGATTCAAAGCGCCGTGTCCAAGACGATTGGCGTCGTCCCTCCCGTCCCGCGCGCCAAGCGTTCGTTCTGGCATAGCCCGTGGCCCTGGATCATCGGCGTGACGGCTGTCGTACTCGTCGTCGCGTTTGCCGGAGGCGGACCCAGCGGGTACTAGTTACCTGCGGAGCAATTCTTTCGCCGTCACGAATCTCGGTTCGATATCCACCGGCACGCCGGCGAGTTTGTCGAGCACGCGCTGAACCTCGGGGCGAATCGTGACCATCCGCTGCAGGAGCGCCTGCGCACCGGCGTAGTCGCCGCGCGCTTCGATGGTCATCAGCTCCCGTGTCAGGCCAGCGACCGCGTCGCGGATCTTGCTGTCGACGACGGAGAACGTGCCGTCCTGATTGACGACGAAGGCGCCCTGGTCGAGCAGCGAGTTCAGCTGCAGGGCGATGCCCTTGCCGTGCGCTTCGGTGATGCCGAATCGGATTGACCGGAAGGCCGACGCCAGGAAGGTCGTGTACATCGTCTGCGCGATCTGCGGCGACACGACGGAACGGTCCGCGAGCTGCTGAAGCGCCCACAAGCCGGAGATGTCGGCCTTGGCCTCCTCGATCGCCGCATACATGTCCTTGAGGGCGTGACGGACGTCCGTGTCGCCGGGCAACTGGTGCGGCCCGAGGCCGTGCATCAATTCGTGCATTAGAATGTGCGCGAAGAACGCATCGAAACTGACCTTGCTGCGATCGGCTGCGCCGAGCGCGACGGCGGCAATCGGGACGAGCGCCTTTTCGAACTTCGCTTCCTGCACGTTCTTCAGCATCACGCGCTTGGAGCCCTTCTCCTTGATGACGCGGTCGTCGTTGGGCAGGTTGAAGGCGGCCGTCTGCACTCCGCGGTTGCCGTCGCCGGCGGTGAAGACGACGTTGACCACGCGGATGGGCGCCAAGGCGCCGAGCTTCGGATTGCGCATGGCCGGATCGATCGGCAGGGCGTTTTCGAGCGCCTGCAACTCCGACGAAAACATTCCGAGCCGCTTCGTTTCGGCGTCGTCCCTGATCGTGACGAATGCCTCGAACGCCGCCTTGTAGCCGAACCATTCGTCTTCATAGGTTTCGTACGGTCCGATCGTCGGCTCGATCGACGCGTCCAGCTCCATCCAGGCGATGTCACTCGCGAAGTAGTCGTTGGTCAGGAAGGCCTTCGCGCGCAGCTCGAGAAACTTCTTGAGGGTGGGCTGCGACGTCAGTTCGGCCGCTTTTCGCAAATGCGAGGCGGCCTCCCCGAGTTCGTTCTGATAAGCGGCGTCATAGCGATCCCAGTAGAACGGGCCGAGGCCGGTGGCCATTCCCGGGGGGAAGCGCCGGACAATCGTGAAGAATCCTGTCGCCTGCGTTTTCGCACTGTGTTCCCCGCTCTTGCCCGAACCCACCAGCGTGGCGATCCAGGCCTCGACTTCTTCCTTCGTCGCGTCGGCCGGGTAGTAGTTCGCCTGCTCCGGCTTCTTCGGCACGCCGAATTCGGCCGGCAGGAACGATTCGTTCTTGTCCAGGCGGGACCACGGTCCCTTGTTGATAAGGAAGTAGTGCAGTCGCGCGCGGCCCTCCGGGGAGTCGTCGGCCGCCAGGCGCGCCAGCAGGGCGGGATTTCCGGCCCAGACCTGCTCCAGAAAGATTCCATCCATCACGTGTGCCGCCCGGATGATGTGCGCCAGCGCGGTCGCCTCATTGCCCGGCAGCCCTGAAATATCGACCTTCAGATCGACCGGCGCGTACCGCGCGATCTGGGCGTTCAGCGCGGCCAACGCGTCGGAATCGGCGCCGTTCGAGGGCGGTGCCGTGTTCGTGGGGCCGGGCCCACACGCCGCGGCGGTGATCGCGATCATGAAGACGGCGTTAAGGGCCAGCCGGACGCGGAGGGCATCGGTCATGCTGCCTATTCTGCACGGATTTGCAGGGCCGTCACACAGCGAAGCGCACGCAGGGATACAATTACAGGTTGTGAAAAACCTTTCGCCGACGGATACGGCCGCGCTCGAAACCCTTGAGACCCGGGAGTGGATCGAGTCGCTCGACTACGTGCTGGCCCAGTCCGACAAGACCCGGACCCTGCGGCTGCTCGATGCCTTGCGCGCCCGCGCGCGCCAGTCGGGGATTCGTGAGCCTTTCTCCTCGACCACGCCCTACATCAACACGATTCCGCCGGCCGACGAAGTGCCGGTGCCCGGCAATCGCGAGATTGAGCGGCGCATCAAGAGCCTGGTGCGCTGGAACGCGCTCGCCATGGTCGTGCGCGCCAACCGCGAGTCGGACGGCATCGGCGGGCACATCTCGACGTACGCCTCGTCGGCGACCCTGTACGAGACCGCGTTCAACCATTTCTTCCGCGGCAAGGAATCCGGGCACGACGCCGACCTGATCTATTTCCAGGGGCACGCATCGCCTGGGATCTACGCGCGCGCGTTTCTCGAGGGCCGCCTGAACGAGACGCACCTGCGCAATTTCCGCCACGAACTGCGCAAGGAAGGCGGGTTGTCGTCGTACCCGCATCCCTGGCTGATGCCTGACTTCTGGGAGTTCCCGACGGTCTCGATGGGCCTGGGCCCGCTGATGGCGATCTACCAGGCGCGCTACGCCAAGTACCTCGAGAACCGCGGGCTGAAGCCGGCCTCCGACCAGAAAATCTGGGCGTTCCTCGGCGACGGGGAAACCGACGAGCCCGAAGCGCTCGGATCGATTTCCCTGGCGGCGCGCGAAAAACTCGACAACCTGATCTTTGTCGTCAACTGCAACTTGCAGCGCCTCGACGGCCCGGTGCGCGGCAATGGACAGATCATCCAGGAACTCGAGGCCCTGTTCCGCGGCGTCGGCTGGAACGTCATCAAGGTGCTCTGGGGATCGGACTGGGACGACCTGCTCGCGCGCGATACCGAAGGCCTGCTCGTGCGCCGCATGAGCGAAGTCGTCGATGGCGAGTACCAGCGCTACGTCGTCGAAGACGGCGCGTACCTGCGCAAGGAATTCTGGGGCGCGGACCCGCGCCTGGCCGACATGGTCCGCCACTTGTCCGACGCGCAATTGAAGCATCTGCGCGTGGGCGGCCATGACCCGGTCAAGGTCTACAACGCGTACCGCGCCGCGGTGATGACGAAGGGGATGCCGACCGTCATCCTGGCCCGCACCATCAAAGGATACGGACTGGGTGAAGCCGGCGAAGGCAAGAACATCACCCATCAGCAGAAGAAGATGAACGAGTCGGACCTGCGCACGTTCCGCGATCGCTTCAACGTGCCGATCCCCGACGATCGCATCGCCGACGCGCCCTTCTATCGTCCGGACGAGAAGAGCGAAGAGATCGCCTACATCAAGGAGCGACGGGCGTCGCTCGGCGGCTTCGTGCCCCGCCGCATCGTCACCGCGCCGCCCATCCGGCCGAAGATGGCGGACATCTACGACGAGTTCTTCAAGGGCACCGACGGCCGCAAGGCGTCGACGACGATGGTGTTCGTGAAGATGCTGGCGAAGCTCCTGCGCGACAAGGAAATCGGCGATCTCGTCGTGCCGATCGTGCCCGACGAAGCGCGCACGTTCGGCATGGAGTCGCTCTTCCGCGCCGTCGGCATTTATTCCAGCATCGGCCAGGTCTACGAGCCCGTCGACATGGACACGTTGCTCTACTACAAGGAAGCGAAGGACGGACAGATCCTCGAAGAGGGCATCACGGAAGCGGGATCGATTTCGTCGTTCATCGCCGCCGGCACGGCGTATGCGACGCAGGGCGTCAACACGATTCCGTTTTTCATTTTCTATTCGATGTTCGGCTTCCAGCGCGTCGGCGACTTCATCTGGGCCGCCGCGGATGCGCGGTGCCGCGGATTCCTGCTCGGCGGCACCTCGGGCCGCACGACGCTGGCCGGCGAAGGGCTGCAGCACCAGGACGGCAACAGCCACACGCTGGCGCTCTCGGTCCCGACATGCCGGGCCTACGATCCGGCCTACGCGTACGAGCTCGCGACGATCATCCAGGACGGCATTACGCGGATGTACGGCGATAACGAGCAGTGCTTCTACTACATCACCGTGATGAACGAGCAGTACGACATGCCCGCGATGCCCGAAGGGGCGCGCGAAGGCATCATCAAGGGCTTGTACCGGTTCAACACGGCGCCGGCGGCCGAAGGAGCCGGCGGCGCGCCGAAGCCGAAGGCGAAGGCGGCCGCGCAGCTGATCGGCAGCGGCGCGATCCTCAACGAAGTGATCAAGGCGCAGGCGCTGCTCGCGAAGTACGGCGTGGCGGCCGACGTCTGGAGCGCGACAAGCTACAACGAGCTCTACCGCGATGCGCACCGGGTCGATCGCTGGAACCTGCTGCATCCGACCGAGCCGAAACGCGTCCCGTACGTCGCCCAGTGCCTCGCCGACACGCCGGGCATTGTCGTGGCGGCCTCCGACTACCTCAAGAGCCAGCCGGACATGATCTCGCGATGGATCGGACGGCCCGTCGTCACGCTGGGCACCGACGGGTTCGGGCGCAGCGAGGACCGTGCGGCGCTGCGCGATTTTTTCGAAGTCGACGCACGACACATTGCAGCGGCCACGTTGTCGGCCCTGCATCGCCAGGGGGACGTGGACGCGAAGACCGTGACCCAGGCGTTCAAGGATCTGGACATCCATCCGGACAAAGCGGACCCCGCGACGAGCTGACCCGCCTTCGCCGACACGCTTCGGCGGGCAAGCTTTTGAAGTTCGACAGTGAGCGAGCGTTATTCACACCAATGCCTACAGAGATCAAACTCCCCGAACTGGGCGAGAACATCGAGAAGGGCGACGTCGTACGGGTGCTCGTGAAGGTCGGTGACCTGATCGCCGTCGATCAGCCGATCGCCGAACTCGAAACGGATAAGGCGACGATCGAGGTGCCGAGCCCGTCGGCCGGCGCCGTGGCCGAGATTCGGATCAAGCCCGGCGACAAGGTGAAAGTCGGGCAGGTGTTGATGGTGCTGACCGAGTCGCGTCAGGTCAAGACCCGCGCCTCCGATACGGCACCCGCCCAGCCCGCGAATGCTGACGAGGCCAAGACGGCCCAGCCCGCGCCAGCGGGGGAGGCGCAGGCGCCTCCGGCGACCGACGCGCCGCCGCCGGCGCAGACGGATTCGGCCGTGCCGGCAGGCAACGCGCCGGCCACCGCGGCATCCGCGCCGCCAGCGGCGCGGCCCGCCGCTGCCGTCGTCGACATCTCAACCGGACGTGCCGCCGCCGCGCGCGCGGAAACCTCCGGGCCGGTCGCAGCCGGTCCCGCCGTCGCCGCGTCCCCAACCGTGCGCCGCTATGCGCGCGAACTGGGCGTGCCGATTGGCGACGTGACGGGCACCGGCCCTGGTGGCCGCATTTCACAGGACGACGTGACCGCGTTCGTCAAGCGCGTGATGACGAGCGGCGGCCCGCGGGGCGCGAGCCGTCAGGCGGCCCTGCCGGACTTCTCGAAGTGGGGCGCGGTGGACGTCAAGCCGATGTCCAACATCCGCCGCAAGACGGCCGAACACCTGTCCGTCGCCTGGCAGGCGCCGCACGTCACCCAGCATGACAAGGCCGACGTGACCGCGGTCGAGGAATTCCGCAAGGCGCACGCGGCGCGCGCGGAAAAAGACGGCGTCAAGCTCACGGTCACGGCCATCGTGATCAAGATCGTCGCGCTCGGCATCGGGAAGTACCCGCAATTCGCGTCGTCGGTCGACATGGCCAATGAGGCCATCGTCTACAAGAAGTACTGCCACATCGGCGTGGCGGTGGACACGCCGAATGGACTCCTCGTGCCCGTGATTCGGGACGTCGACAAGAAGACGATCACCCAGATCGCCGCGGAACTTGCGGCGTTGTCGCAGAAGGCGCGCGATCGGAAGCTCTCACTCGACGAGATGTCGGGCGGCGTCTTTTCGGTGACCAATCTCGGCGGCATCGGCGGCACCGCGTTTACGCCAATTCTCAATCAGCCCGAAGTCGCGATCCTCGGCCTGTCTCGCACCGCCATCGAGCCCGTCTGGCAGAACGACAAGTTCGTGCCGCGCCCGATGCTGCCGCTGTCGCTCTCGTACGATCACCGCGTGATCGACGGCGCCGATGCGGCGAGGTTCCTGCGGTTCGTGGCGGACGCCCTCGAACAACCGATGAGCATTTATCTCTGAAGCCGTCTGAGGACGTGAAGAGAGTGAAGGAAGTGAAGACGACATGTCGCAGCTTGTAGTTATCGGTGGTGGTCCAGGCGGGTACGCGGCGGCCTTCTACGCGGCCGACCTGGGCATGCAGGTCACGCTCGTGGACATGGAGCTGAATCCGGGCGGCGTCTGCCTGTATCGCGGCTGCATTCCGTCGAAAGCGCTGCTGCACGTCGCGAAGGTGGCGGGCGAGGCGAAGCACGCGGCGAACTGGGGCCTGACGTATGCCGAGCCGACGATCGATCTCGGCAAGCTGCGCGGCTTCAAGGACAGCGTCGTCACGAAGCTGACCAGCGGCCTGGGCCAGGTCTCGAAGATGCGCAAGATCACGTACATCCAGGGGAAGGCGTCGTTCGTCGACGCGAAGAACCTGAGCATCGAGCCGGCCGGCGGCGGCGCCGCGCAGTCCCTGGCATTCGAGCACGCGATCATCGCCACGGGCTCATCGCCGACGCGAATTCCGGGACTGACGATCGAAAGCGATCGGGTGATGGACTCAACCGGCGCGCTGAACCTGCCGGACATTCCGAAGACGCTCCTCGTGGTCGGCGGCGGATATATCGGGCTCGAGTTGGGCTCGGTCTACGCGGCGCTGGGCACGCAGGTGACCGTCGTCGAGATGACGGACGGACTCCTGCCGGGCGCCGACCGCGATCTGGTGACGTTCCTCGCGCGCCGGCTCGAGACGACCCTGCACAAGATTCTGCTGAAGACACGTGTCACCGGCATGAAGGACGCGAAGAACGGCGTCACGGTCGCGATGGAAGGCGAGGGGCTCGCCGACGCCGACAAGTCCCAGACGTTCGATCGCGTGCTGGTTTCGATCGGGCGCCGGCCGAATTCGAAGGTCCCGGGTCTCGACAAGACCGGCGTCGCCGTGAACGATCGCGGATTCATCTCCGTTGATGCCGCGATGCGCACGAGCGAGCCCAATATCTTCGCGATTGGCGACGTCGTCGGCGAACCGATGCTCGCGCACAAGGCGTCGCACGAGGCGCGCGTCGCCGTCGAGGCGATTCTCGGCCACAAGGTCGCGTTCGAACCACAGGCGATCCCGGCTGTCGTGTTCACCGATCCCGAAGTCGCGTGGTGCGGGCTGACCGAAGCGGACGCGAAAAAGCAGGGCCGCAAGGTCGAGATCGCGAAATTCCCCTGGGCCGCGCTCGGCCGCGCGCTGGCTATCGATCGGCCCGAAGGCATGACGAAGCTCATCATTGATCCCGAGACGGAGCGCATCCTGGGCGTCGGGATGGTCGGCGCCGGCGCGGGCGAGAACATCGCCGAGGGCGTGCTCGCCATCGAGATGGCCGCGCTGGCCAGCGATCTGAAGCTGACCATTCATCCACATCCGACGATGTCGGAGACGATGATGGAGGCGGCGGAGGTGTTCTTCGGGCATGCGACGCATGTGTATCGCCCGAAGAAGAAGTAAGGGTTCGGGGGCTCTCCACCATCTACGCTCGTTGGTAGTAGATCGATCCCCCCTCCTAGACTAGCCTCCGCACCCTTTCCCGGTGCAGGAGAGCCAAATCGTGAGAAGCAGAGCGCGCAGATGGATGGTCGTGGCCGCCTTTGGTGTCGGCATGACCGCGCCGGCCGGCGCCGCTGAGGCGGCGAAGTTCGGGCCGACGGAGACCACGGAGAGAGCCGAGGCCAGAGGATCAGAGGCTTCGGAGAGTGAACAAGCCGGCGACCTGACCGGTACCGTCAAGGACAAGACCGGCACCCCGGTGGCCGGTGCAACGATCAACGTGCTGACCCCGCAACGCGCCGTCGTGGCGACGGCGACGACGGAGCAGCCCGGGACATTCAAGGTGACAGGCCTGGCCGATGGCCAGTATCTGATCGTGGTGTCGGCTCCCCGCATGGCGGAGCAGCAGGCCGGCGTGACGATCGCCGATGGCCGTCCCGTTGAAATCGACGTCATCCTCGACGTGGCGGCCCACGGCGAAGCCGTGACGGTGACGGCCACGCCCGGCGTGGTGAGCGAGCTGAGTCGGCTCAGCCAGCCGGTCACGTTCATTTCGGCGGACGACATTCTCATTCGCGCGAAGACCGTCGTCGCGCAGGCGTTCGAGGGCGAGACGGGCGTGCAGCTGCAGCGGACGAGTCCGGGCATGGCGGGTGTGTTCGTGCGAGGCCTGACGGGCAACAAGGTCAACGTGTTCATTGACGGCGTGCGGTTTGCGAACGGCGCGCAGCGCGGGGGCGTCAACACGTTTCTCGATCTCATCGATCCGGCCACCCTGGAAGCCATCGAAGTGCTCCGCGGACCGTCCAGCGCCGAATACGGCAGCGACGCGCTCGGCGGAAGCATTCAATTTCTGACCAACGTGCCCGCGCTGTCGTCGACCGGCCGTCCCGTATTCAGCGGATGGCTGACGGCTGGCGCTGAGTCCGCGCATATCGGCGGCGTCGGCAGCGTCGCCCTCGGCTACGCGCGCGATCGCTTCAGCCTGTTTGGCACGACGTCGTACCGGCAGGTGGGGGACTACAAGCCCGGCGGCGGCGAGGATTCACACGCGGCGGTCATCCGGTTCCTTGGCGTGCCCTCGAGCGAGCTGTACCCCGAGCGCATGCCGGAAACAGGTTTCAATCAATCCGGATCGCAGGTGCGCGTCAACTGGGTGGCGTCGCCCAAGCTGTTCGTCGTCGGCAACTACGTGCGCTCGCGCCAGGACGGCGCGAATCGCTGGGACCAGCGGCTGGGCGGGGACGGCAACCTGATCGCGGAGTTGAACGATCTTCAGCTGGATCTCGCCTACATGCGCGTGGAGAGCTTCACGGCCGGCTGGTTCGACCGGGCGTCAGCGACCTATTCGTTCAACACGCAACGCGAGGAGCGCGTGAACCAGGGCGGCCAGGGCAACCCGAACGGCGCCATCACGCACCAGCCGGAACGCACCACGGTGCATGGCGTCCAGTTCAACGCGAGCCGGCAGTTGTCGGAGAAACACACGCTGAGCATCGGCGGCGACACGTACTTCGAGAAACTGACGTCCGACGCCTTCGACGTGAATCCCACGACCGGCGCGAGCACGCCGAGCCGGCCGCGGGTGCCCGATCAGGCCACCTACACGCAGGGCGGCTTTTTCGCGCAATCCCAGATTCAGATGACGGATCGGATGACCGTCATGGGCGCGGTGCGAGTGGGTTTCAATATGTATCGCGCGTCCATGTCGGACGCGCCCGTGGTGGGCGGCAAGCCGCTGTGGCCGGATGATTCGCTCAACACCGTGAGCGGGACGTTTCGCGCCGGGGTGGCATTCCGCGCGTCGGACCAGTTCACGTTCACCGGCGCCGTCTCCAGCGGCTATCGCGCGCCGCACATGACGGACCTCGGGACATTGGGCCTGACCGGATCCGGCTTCGAGGTCGCAGCGCCAGACGTCGCCGGCCTGGGCGGGTTCGTCGGCACGACGGCGGACTCGAGCGCGGTCTCCACGGGACGCGAGGTCGAACAGGTGAAGCCCGAGACAAGCCTGAATTTCGACGGCGGCGTCCACTTCCGCAGTGGGCGGATTCGGATGGAGTTCGACGCGTTTTCGAACACGATCAACGGCAACATCCAGAAGCAGGCGCTGATTCTGCCGCAGGGCGCGGTCGGCACCCTGCTGGGGACCGAGGTCATCACGTCGCAGACGCCGGACGGCGCGGTGTTCGTCGCCGCGTCCACGGTGCCCGTGCTGGTTCGTGCGAACTTCGACAAGGCCCGCGTGTGGGGCATCGAATGGCTCGGCGAGTTCGAACTGCGGGAAGACACGACGGTCGGCACCACCTATACCTACCTGCGCGCGAAAGATCTCGACACCGGTCTGTCGCCGAACATCGAAGGCGGCACGCCCGCGCCGGGCGGCACGGTCTGGGTGCGATATGCCAGGTCGGGCCAGAAGTGGTGGGTGCAGCCGTACGTGACCTTCGCCGGCGAGCAGACGCATTTGTCCTCGCTCGACCTCGGCGATCGCCGCACCGGCGCGACGCGGACGCGCGCGCAGATCCAGAACTACTTCCGTCGCGGCGCGACGGTCAACGGCTGGGTGGGCGCCGGCACGGACGGCGTGCTTGGCAACGGCGACGACATCCTGCTCACCACCGGCGAGACACTGACGCAGGTACAGGATCGCGTCCTGGGCGTCGGCGTGAACAGCCTCCCGCTCTTCACGAGCGTGCCGTCCTACGTGCTCTATGGCGTGCGCTTCGGCTTCGGAACCGGCCATCACACGATCGTCGTGGATGCCGAGAATCTGTCGAACGAATCCTACCGGGGCATCAGCTGGGGGATGGACGGAGCGGGCCGGGGGATCTCGGTCCGGTACATGGTGAAGTGGTAATCGCGAAGCCGTTCTAGTCCTTCAAAACGTCCGTCGGTCTGACGCTGCCCGCCGTCCGGGCGGGCAGCGCAGACGCCAGAAACGCGACGCCGAACATCCCCGCTGCGGCCAGCACGAACGTGGGGATGTCCACGGGTGCGGCGCCGAAGATCAATGACTCGAGGTATTGGCCGGCGACCGCTGCCGAAGCGAGACCAAGCAGGATTCCGCAGCCGGCGAGCACCAGTCCTCGTCGCAGGATGATCCAGCGAAGGGCCGCGGCGTCGGCGCCCAGCGCCAGCCGGATGCCCAACTCGCGGCGCCGCGCGCGCACCAGCCACGCCAGCGATCCGTAAAGTCCGACACAGGCAATGACGCAGGCGATCGCGCCCACGGCGGACAGGGCGATGGCGCGGAAACGCGGTTCACGAATGGAACGCGACAGTTCGGCGTCCAGCGTGCCGGCGCGATCGAGCGCGAGGGCCGAATCAAGGCTCCAGACGACCGCACGCAGATCGTCGATCACCCGCGCGGGCGGTTGGCCGCCGTGCCTGGCGACGAGCGTCGCCGTTCCCCGCGGCACCTGCGCGAGTGCCCGATAGCCGATCGGCACCGGCGGATCCGCCAGTCCGTACTGGCGCACGTCCTCGGCCACGCCGACCACTTCGATCAGCGGCGCATCGGCCGCGAGCCGGCCCATCCGGAACCGTTGACCGACCGCGCGTGAACCGGGCCAGAACCGATCGGCGAACGCGCGTGTCACGATCGCGACTCGCGGCGATGTGGACCGATCGTCGGCATTGAAGTCACGCCCGTCGAGCAGTGGCGTCTTCAGCGTCGCGAAATAGCCCGGCGCGACCACATGAAATGGCACGCGCGCTGCTGACTCGCCCTCGGCCGGAAGCTGATCCTCTGGTGCCACGGTGGTGACGGCGTTGCCGCCGCCGAGCGGCCGGCCCTGAATCACGCTGACGGATTCGACGCCGGCGCTGGCGCGCGCACGGGACAGTAGTTCGGCATAGAACGCGACCTTCGGCTCGGCACCGGCATACGCCCGTTCGGGGAGCGCGACGTCGATCCAGACAACGCGCGACGGATCGAACCCCGGATCAACGGTCGACAACCGCACGACACTGGTCGCGAGCAGACCGGCGCCGGCCACCAGCATCGAAGCCAGGGCCGTCTGCGCGACCACGAGGACGCTCCGTCGTCGGCCGAGCGCGCGGCCGGACGTCAGGCTGGCGGACGCGCCTTTGAGGATGCCCGCGAAGTCGACGCGTCGTGCGTCGAGCGCCGGCATGATGCCGAAGCCGGCGCCGGCGAGGAGCGCAACGGCGAACGCGAAGCCGAGCACGCGGACGTCCACGTGCAGCTCGGTAATGCGCGGCAGGTCGGCGGGCGCCCACGCTCGCACCAACTCGATGCCGGCATAGGCCAGCAGGGCACCGAATGCGCCACCGGCCAGGCTGAAGCAGATCGTCTCGGTCACCAACTGGCGCGCAATCCGGCCTCGGCTTACGCCCATCGCCGCGCGAACCGCAATCTCGCGCGCGCGGTCCGTCGCGCGCAACAGGAACAGATGCGCGATGTTAGTGCAGGCCAGCAACAACAGGAGTGAGACCGCGCCAAACAGCAGCCAGAGGCCCGACGCCGAGTCGCGGATCGTCTCGGCGTGCAGCGGCGCCGTCCAGAAATGCGTCGGGCTCCCGCCGATGTTGGCCAGCTCAGCCGTGGCCGCGCTGCCGTCGGCGCTTGCGGCCAGCCGCGCGATCGTCCCCAGCGAGGCATCGTCAGGATCCGGCGAGAGTTGCAGGCGCCCGAGCGGCAGCCACAGATCCACGGCCTGCTGATCGAGGGCTTCGGGTCCGTGAAAATGCCTTGGCATGACGCCGACGATGGTGTGCGGCTGCCCGTTGACGACCAGGGTGCCCCCGACGATCGCGGGTGTCCCGCCGGAACGTCGACGGGACAGATTGTCCGAGACGATGACGATGGGGCGCGCTGGCGGGCGATCGTCCTGGGCGGCGAACGTCTGGCCGGTCGCCGCGGCGACGCCGAGCACGTCGAAGTACGACGCCGTGACGACCGCGGCCAGCGCCCGCTCGGGCGCCACGTCGCCCGTGAGATCCACGGACTCGGTTCGCGTGGCGGCGACGCGCGACAGCGTCGTGGACCGCGAGGCCAGCGCCGCGACGTCAGCCGCGGACGTCGCGCTGACGCGGACGCCGCCGAACGATCGGCCGATGCGCAGCAGGCGGGCGGCGTCGGGGTAGGGGAGCGGTTTCAACACGACGCCGTCGACGACACCGAACATCGTCGTGGCGCCGCCGATGCCGAGGCCGAGCGTGACGATGACGGCGATCGTGAAGGCCGGGTTGCGGACGAAGATCCGGCCGGCGTACCGCAGATCTTGCCGCGTGCGATCGATCATCCCGGTGCCGCGCTCGTCGCGGCACGCTTCCTTGGCCTGCTCGAAGCCGCTTATGTTCCGCGCGGCCGGCGCGCGCATATCCATTTCGCGCTCGCGATGGAAGCGCAACTCCTCGTCGAGTTCCTGTTCCATCCGTCCCCGGCGGAACAGCGCGCGTAGCCGATAGCGAAGGTCGGACCACATGACGTCAGGTCAGATCGAGCACGCTCGTCACGGTGCCGGCCATGGCGCGCCACGCCTCGCTGTGGCGTTCGAGCTCGCGTCGGCCTCGGCGGGTGAGCTCGTAGTACTTGGCGCGCCGGTTGTGTTCGGTGGCGCGCCATGCGGCTTTGACCCAGCCGCGGCGCTCGAGGCGGTGCAGCGCCGGATACAGAGAGCCCTGCGTGACCTGCACGCGGTCCGTGGAGATCTGCCGCAGCCGTTCGGAGACCGCCCAGCCGTGCTGCGGTTCGAGCGCGAGTGTCTTGAGGATCAGGAGATCCAGAGTGCCCTGTGGCAATCGCGGTCCGCCCATATGCTGCTCCCCTTATCCTTCGACAGAAGAGTAGGCGAAGTACTGTCGAAGCGCAAGGGGAGAGCAGGCCGCCGACGGCTCCCCGGCTCCGCCGTTCCGCGGTCCCCCGGTTCGGTCTCCGGCGCCCGCCATGCTACAGTCCGGCCACTCCCATCATGCGCACCCGCCTCGTTGCCGGGTTCTGCCTTGCCATCGTCACGCTGGCCGTTCTGAGCGCTCGTCAACAGGCTCCCGCACCCCCTTTGGTGCTCGCGCTGGTGGTTGAGGTGCAGCCGGGCGCCGTGGGGGTGCTCTCCGCGCAAGCGGTCGCCGGCGTCATCAGGAAACCGAGTGCGAGCGACCTCGTAAGGGCGCGGCGGGGCCCGACCGAGATGCTGGTGGAGTACACGCTCAAGCCAGCCAGCAAATCCGCCCAGGCGCTGGCCACCGGTGTGTTTCAGGTGTCCTTCGTCGGTATTCGGGAGGACGAGCCGGGTCCCTATCATCCGCCGGCGAGTGGCCCGCCTCGTGCGAAGACACGCGTTCTTCCCATCGCCGTGCCGGATGTCGGCGCGGTTTCGATCGCCTTCGCCATCATCACGCCTGCTGATGGCGTGCCGCCCGACCAATGGGTCCGGACGCCGATTGGGGAAGTGTCAGTGCCGGTGGTCCAGCGATGATGCAGGCGGCATGGCGCGCTCGATTCACTCGGGTCTTGGTCCTGGTCCTGGGGCTGGCATCCGCTCCCGGCTGCTGGGCACCCCCGGCTTCGTTTCTCGCCAGTCATCTCGCCGGCCGGGAGCGGCTGCATGGCGACGGACACCCGACGTCGTTCAAGGTTGTGATTGTGGGCGACGGTTTTACCGATGACGCGGCATCCATGGGCGCGTATCGGACGGCGGCGCACAAATTCGCCAATCAATTGGTCGGAGTCCAGCCGTTTGCGGCGATGCAGGACGCCATCGACATTTACCGCGTGGATGTCATCTCCGATGAGCCGGGAATCGACGTGCCCGAGGCATGCGGCACGTACCTCTACGCCGCCCCTCCGGCTTCTCTGACGGATCGAGCGCGGACACCCAGGCGATCTAACACCGCACTGGGTACGACCTGGTGCCCCGATCTCAACAATCTGGCCGACTATCGACATATCGTGGCCGTCAACGATCAGCGGGTGATCGACGAGACGCGGGTGGTGACCTTTGCGCTGCAGGCTGGAGTCGTTCCAAACCTGATCGTCGTGCTGGTGAACGATTGGATGTGGGGTGCCTCCGCCTGGCCGGTCAATTCCTCAGTCGTCCCTGGGTACGGCGGTGTCGCCTACGCCTCGATTGAACAGAATCTGATCGGCGATATCAACCCCATTACGAAAGTCCTTCTCCAGCCCAAGGCGATGCCGGGCTTTCCCAAGATCGCCGTCCACGAATCGGGACATCTTGGTCCGTTCCTGCTGAACGATGAATACGGCTACGTGGCCCTTCCGGGCCCCCTCGATCCGGCGTATCCCGCCCTGATGGCCAGTGTCAATGACAGCCCGAACCTGTTCTGGAGCGGGCCGCAGCCACCGCCGCCGCCGCTGAAATGGGCGCATCTGACGAGCGGCGGTGATCCGGTCTGGACCGACTGCGTTCTTCCCAGCAACCAGCAGGCTGGCGACGTTCCTGATGGCGCTTACTATCTGGTCGCCGCGGACGGGACCGGTCCGTACCATCCACGATGCGAATGTCGGATGAACAGTTACGCGAGCCCCACGTTTTGCGTGGTCTGCCGCGAACGGGTCCTGGACCGATTGACCCCTCACACACCGCCGACGTTCGGCCTTCGCGTGATGGTCGATAGCTTGAGATTGAACGGCCTCGGCGGAGACTACTTCCTTGACTATAAATTCTCCGTCGGTGGGGCGACCTACACCGGCCGGTGGCCGAGCCCGACGTTGCCGAAGTTCATCACCAGCGGCGTCATCACGGAACCCGGTACGGTCTTCTTTGAACTGCCTCCGTCCGCGGTGCTGCCCTCGACGCTGAATGTGGCCGTCACGCTTGTTCGCGTCCCTCCGGGCCCTCTCAGTTTGCCGCGGACAGTGACGCTCACAATCCCGGCCAGCGGCACCGGAGTCGTCCAAAGGTTCGGGCCCAGCGGTTCTCGCGGGGGCAGTAACTATTCCCTGACGCTGGCCATGGTCCGGCGCTAGCGAAATGGAGGTCCGGGACGCTCGTTGCGTCCAGGCCTCCTCTCATCCTGCTTCCTAGCCGCCTTCCCTTGGCACGCAGAACCCATCAACGAGGATTTCATCCGGCGCGCATTTAGGCGGCTTAGGGCCAGGGACCTGGCCCGGGACCGGAGTGGGACGATTGCCCGTGTCGTCCGTCTGCTTGATGCAGGTCTTCAGTTCTCTCATGAGGGCTTTGAGTTTTTTCAAGAAGCACCTCACGATTTCAGCGCGGTCTTCCGGCGGCGCGCTGAGCAGGATGCTCGCCATGAGCATCTCGACATTCGTGTTCCCGAACCGTATGGCGGCCAGTTCGCCCGCGACCGATGACGTTGGCCGTTTCGATGAATCCATGGTCTACCTCCCTGGGTTGTCGTGCATGGTGTTGTTCTCGTGAACTCGAAACAGCCAGACGTTGGAGTTGACCTCCTTTCGCATATACAGGAGCCAACCGTCGGTGGTCACGGCGTAGCCGCCAAACGTGATGCCCTCGACGTCATTGGGTACGAGAGTGGTCGGTCTGCGGCCGCTCAATGGCACCGACTGGACTGTGGCGACCGCCTTGTCCGTCGCGGTCACGAAGAGACAGTCGCGGCGAGGGTCCAGCCGCGCCGTGACAGAGATGAGGCCGGGGATGAGGACCGGCTGCCGAACGGGGCCGCTTCCGCCAATTTCCCGAATCTGTACTGCCGAAGCCTGGTCGGCGGACGAAATGAGCGTGGCGATTGTCTGGCGGGCGGTCCAGCCGGCAATCGACAGGTCCATTCCACGAGGGACCTCGAGAACCTTTCGCGGCGTCGCACTCGTCTGGGTAAGGTCGAGCCACATGAGCCTGCCGCCCGTGTTCGGCGCCAACTGTTCGCCAATGACGAATGCCAGCGCTGCGCCATCGCCAGCGACGGCCAGGTCCTTGAGTACGAGGGACCGAGCGGGTGGCGGCGGCTGGGCCTCCGACATCAGCACCTCGATCGTGGCGGTGAGTTCCGGGCCGATGGTGGCCCGCATGAGTTCGAGTCGACCGCCTGATCGGCTTCGAACGAAATAGAGAGTTTCCGCGTCGTGGGGTGACCACACCACCGTCTGGCCGCCAGGCTCCCATGTCGTTGAATGCGTATTCGAGGCCGGAAACAGGTCATCCAGTCGCACCGGCGGCTTTGTGGAGTCCAGGTCGGCGATCCACAGGTCTGGTCCTTTCCCATCGTCGCGCCATCGCAGGAAGGCGACCCTGCGGCCGTCGGCCGACAGGGAGGCCCGCGTGCCCGGCCCCCAGCGCTTTTCGTCGCTCAGCCTGGCCCCTTGCCATGACGCCGTATAGAGATCGGTGTCCCGCGGGAGGTAGCCGACGAACGCGCCTCGTCCTCGATGAAACAGCACCCGTCCTGTCGATGACGCGCTCGGCCACAAATCGGTCTGACTGTCATTGGTCAGCTGCCGCGGCGCGTCCGTCTTGTCGGGGTTTACCGCCCACAGATGGGCGCTCTCCTCCAGCGTGTCGGCCACGATCACGCGGCCCGACGCCGATACGTCGAGCGCGGCTTCCTCGAGCGGGCTTGTCGTCAGGGCGACGGCGCGCTGCGACACGAGATCGAATTCCCAGATGTCGTTCTGACCATTCGCGTTATCCGCGTAGATGATGTGTGTGCCGTCGGGACCACGCCATCGCGGCGTGACGACGAGATTCGGCTTGACCGCGAGTTTCTGGGCGTTTCGGCCGTCGAGATCGGCGACCCAGATCGTGCGGTTATCGGGGCTATCGGGTTCGAACACGAGGCGCGTCTCCCGCTGGTCGATGTCGAGGTTCGCCAGTTCCCCGTTGGACCAGAACCGCTTGCCCTCAGCCTCGTGCGTGATTTGACGCACCGAACGATCGCCCGTATCGAACCGCCAGAGCACGCTCCGCGGACTGTCGGTGGCCGACACCGCGAAGTACACGTGCGAGCCCAGCCATCGGACGAGAGTGGTCTGGCGCCACGGTACGCCGAGCGAGATGGGCGGGCCTACCGACTCGCCCCACTCCTTCATGATGTGAAGCCAGGCGCGATCGGACTCGCGGCTCAGGAAACCGATCTGTTGACCGTCGGGCGACCAGACCGGAGTCTTGAGCGCGTCGCGAGCCGCCCCGATCGGATGCGGGTCACTTCCGTCGACCGATCGAATCCATAGCCGCGACAGACCGTGTTCGATCGACACGAAGGTGACTTTCGTTCCATCGGCGGAAATGCGGCCGCCCTCCTCAGTGGTCGGCCAGGTCACGAACGGAGTCTGTTCGAGCGTCTCGGCTGCCGGTTGTCGGTTGGGTCGCCAGATCAGCCAAGCCAACATCGCGATGATGACGACGAGGCCGGACGCGGCGAGTGTGACCTGACGCCGCGTGAGGTGGCCGATCCACGGCCTGTCGTCCGTCGACGGGACGCTCACGCGGAGCAGCATCGACGTGTCCAGGGCCGTGCGCACGGCCTCGAAGGTTTCGTACCGCGCATCGCGCTTGACGGCGAGGCAGCGCATCACGAGCGCGCGCAGTTCCGCGGGCACGCTCGCCGGCAGCGCTTTGGGCACCGTGGAAAAGAGGTCGGCCGGGTTGATCATGGAGTCGTGATCAACGAAGGGCAGCGTGCCGCTGAGGCATTCATAGAGCAGCACGCCAAACGAGAAGACGTCGGAGCGGGCATCCACACGGCGGCCGCCGGCCTGCTCGGGGGACATGTACGCCGGTGTGCCAATCACGTGCCCGGGCGCCGTCAGGCTCGACGTGGTGGAGGCGTCGGGCTGAACGACGGCCTTCGCAATGCCGAAGTCCATGACCTTGATGTGGCCGTGGGTCGTGACCATCACGTTCGAGGGCTTGATGTCGCGATGGATCATGCCGCCGCGGTGGGCCACGCTCAGCGCCTCGGCGATCTCCCGCGCCAAGCGCAGCACGCGGGCGGCGTCGATGGGTCCGTCGCGGAGCAGGTCCTTGAGCGTGTGCCCGTCCACGTACTCCATGACGAGCAGCGACTGGCCCTCGCCGTACGGCAGAAGCTCATGAATCTTGCAGATGAACGGATGGTCGAGCGAGGCGGCCAGGCGGGCCTCGCGTGACAGGCGCTTGCCCGCGTCAGCATCCGTGGATGAGTCGGGCCGAATGGTTTTGATCGCGACGATCCGGTCCAGCTGCCGATCGCTGGCTTTGTAAACCTCCCCCATGCCGCCCTGGCCGATGACTTCGAGGAGGAGGTAGCGGCCACCACCTGCTTCGACTCCGACACCGATGGGGGAGGACATGAGGTCCGGGAGGGGATTATGGACCGAGAGGTGAGCGAGGAGGGGGATCGTAGGTTCCCCGGCTCCCCGGTTCCGCGGTTCCCCGGTTCGGGCTTCCGGGGTGCCGAGGTGCCGGGTTCGGGTTCCGAGGTTCCGGGTTCAGGTTCCGCGGTGCCGAGGTTCTTCGGTTCTGTTCTGAGGTTCCTGTGAGAGGCTGGGCGCTGCGATGCCCGTAGTCACAGCCCGAGACATACCGATCCGTCTCATCCTGATCGATCCGCCGCCCGGCGTCGATTTCGGCATCCAGCGTGGGCATGGGTCCGACTGCGAAGTCGTCGGAGTACAGCGGAGTCACAAGGGCAATCTCGTCTTCGACTTCATCATCCGCGTGACCGATGACGGCAAATCCGCCGCGCCGAATTTCACCGGACCGTTCGCGCAGGGCCCGCGCGATGGCCGGTTCTTCTATGTGGGGGTGGGCACGTATGCCGGCCAGATGGGCACGCCGTGGTCACGCCGGATGAAGGTGCCACTGGCAGGAATCACCAGTGCGCAGATTCGCGAGGCGGCGAAGAAGCCCGGCCGTCTGTGCGTATCGGTGACAGGCACGGGTAAAGACGGCGGGCCGAGTTGCGCGACCGTCCGGCCGATCGACGGATGGACCGTTGAGAAAGTCAAAAGTTAGAAGTTCAAGAGGACGGCAGACCGGGCCGGTAGTGGTCAGTTTGGGCGATCGCCGTCCGGGCGACTCGGACTGACGCGACAGCGGAGTGTCGAAAACTGCTTCGGAGCCCGCGGTGTCAAACGTGGGGATGGGGGTCCCCACGTCGCTCTAACAATCCGAAAGTGGGGCGCAGACGCAGTTTTCTCGCGTCACGTCCGTGGAGCCCGGGCGGCGATCGTCCAAACTGACCACTACCGTGACTGGCAAGGCAACCGGATTCCGTTCCCACCGTCTAACAGGACGGTCACACCCATGCGCCTCTTTCAGGACATCCGCTACGCCTTCCGCACCTTCCGCCGATCCGCGGGACTGACGCTCGTCATCATCCTGTCGCTCGGCATCGGGGTCGGCGCCAACAGCGCCATTTTCAGCGTCGTCAACGCGCTGCTGTTGAAGCCGCTGCCATATCCGGATCCTGACCGTCTCGTGGTCCTGTGGCTGCGGTCGCCGGGCATCAACATTCCACAGGACTGGCCCTCTCCGGGGCAGTACATCGACGTCCAGACCGAGAACCGTTCGTTCGACGAGATGTCGATCTCGCAGGGCCGCAGCGGCACGCTGCTGGGCCGGGCCGAGGCTGAGCGTGTCGAAGCCCTGGTGACGTCGTCGAGTCTGTTTCACATGCTGGGCGCCAGGCCGTTCCGCGGGCGTCTGCTGCGCAGTGATGAAGACAAGCCAGGTCAGGCGCCCGTCGCGATCCTCAGCCATGCGTACTGGACGCGCGTGTTCGGGGCCGATCCGGACATCGTGGGGAAGACGATCACGATGAACGTGGGCGGCATCGGCAGCGGCGATGCGAAGAACCAGTTCGAGGTCGTCGGCATCCTCACCCCGGACTTCCTGATGAACGCAGAGATCATGCCGACGGTCGCCAGCCTGAACCGGATGGACGTGTTCCTGCCGCTCCCGTTCGGCGCCGACGCCGTGACACGGCGCGGCGATGAGAACTTCAATCTCATGGCTCACCTGCGGCCCGGCGTGTCGTTGGCGCAGGCCAAGGCGGACGTCGCCGCGATCGCCGGGCGGATCCGTGACAAGGACAAACGCGATCAGACGTTCACGATCGACGTCGTCTCGCTCAACGAAAGCGTCGTCGGCAACGTCCGGCTCGCCGTGCTGGTGCTGCTGGGTTCGGTCACGCTCGTGCTGCTCATCGCCTGTGCGAACGTCGCCAATCTGCTGCTGACGCGCGCCACGAGCCGGCAGAAGGAAATTGCGGTCCGGACGGCGCTCGGCGCGAACTGGACGACGCTCGTGCGGCAGCTGCTGACGGAAAGCGTGCTGCTCGGTCTTCTCGGGGGTGCGGTCGGCCTCGGCGTCGCGGCCGCCGCCCTGCAGATCGTGCGATCGATCAACCCCGGCAACATTCCCCGGCTCGAAGCGATCGCGCTCGACGGCCGGGTTCTGTTGTTCACGTTCGCCGTGTCGGCCGTGACGGGATTGCTGTTCGGCCTGGCGCCTGCGTTGCGCGCGGCGAAAGTGGATCTGAACAGCACGCTGAAATCCGGTGGACGCAAGACCCAGGGCGACGGCGGGTTCGGCAACTCGAGGCGCAAGCTCCGCAGCCTGCTCGTGGTGGCCGAGGTGGCCATCTCCGTGATGCTGCTCGTCGGTGCGGGCCTGTTGATCCGCAGCTTCGTCCGCCTGCAGGCGGTGTCCCCCGGGTTCGATCCGGACCACGTCATCTCGATGCGCCTGGGCTCGAGCGCCAGGAACTTCGGCGACGATGTCGCGGCCGCGACGTCCTACTATCGTGACTTTGGCGCGCAGCTTGCGGCGGTGGCGGGCATCGAGAGCCGCGGCGGCGTCGGCGTACTTCCGTTCACGTCCTCGATCGGCTGGGGTGGGATCAACGTCGAAGGGTGGACGCCGCAGCCCGGCCAGGAACTGCAGGTGGACCAGCGCAATGCCAGTACCGACTACTTCAAGACGATGCGCATTCCCCTCGTCAAGGGACGGTTCTTCACGGACGCGGACCTGGTGCCCAACGCCGAGCGTGTCGCCATCATCGACCAGAAGTTCGCCGCACGGTTCTGGCCGGCCGGTGACGCGGTCGACAAGCACCTGTGGAACAACCCCGAGCAGAAATTCACCATCGTCGGCGTCGTGGGCTCGGTGAAGCAGTACGGACTCGACGTGGACGGCCGCATCGTCGTGTACCGGCCCGCCCGGCTCGGCGCGTATCAGGTCGCGCGGGTCGCGGGCGATCCGGCCTCGGTTGGCCGCGATCTCGTCCGAAAGATCCACGAACTCGATCCCACGATGACGGTGTCCGATGTCCAGACGATGACCGACCGCATGAGCGGGTCGCTGGCGCGCCAGCGGTTCTCCACGACCATGCTCGGCGCGTTCGCGGGCTTCGCGCTGCTGCTGGCGATCGTGGGCGTGTACGGTGTGATGTCCTATCTGGTCTCGCAGGGCGCGCACGACATCGGGGTGCGCATGGCCCTCGGTGCGGAACGCGGCCAGATCCTCGGACTCGTCCTGCGGCAGGCCTTCGAATTGACGGCGGCCGGTATCGTGCTGGGGCTTGCCGGTGCGTGGGGCCTGACGCGCGTCATGGAGACGCTGCTGTACGGCGTGGGAGTGCGCGACGTGGCCACGTTTGTCACCGCTCCCATCGTGCTGATGGTCACCGCGATGATCGCCAGTTACATCCCGGCACGTCGAGCAACGCGTGTGGATCCCGTGGTGGCATTGCGCGACGAATGATGGCGCCGAAGCTGGCCGTCGTGTCGTATCCGGTGCTCAGCGCCGGGGATCGGGATTGGATTGAGGCGATTCGCGCGAAGCACGACCCGCAGGCGTCGTGGATCGCGGCGCACGTCACCTTGGTGTTTCCGACGAGCGATTGTCCCAGTGGCGTGGCGGACGAGGTGGCGTCGGTCGCGAAGGCGTTCAGCGCGGTGCCCTTTGTCATACGGTGGGTGCGCCCTGTGCGCGACATCACGGGATCGGGCGGTCACGTGTTCCTCGTGCCCGACGAGGGATTCGACGGGATCGCGGCCCTGCACACGGCTCTCTATTCGGGTGGCTTTGCCCCGACGCGACTGCCCGACGTCCTCTTCATTCCGCACATCACCGTCGGGGCCGCGCCGGACTTCGCGGCGTCCGAGGCGATCGCCCGTAATCTGTCGCCACTCGAGCGCCAGATCCGCGGACGTTTGGAAACGCTGGATTTGATCGAAGTCAATGCCGGTCGCGTGCAGTCCTTGCACCGTTGGCGGCTCGAGGCGTAATCGCCAGGCCTCGCCTGCGAACTTTGGCCCGTCTCCCCGCAACACCGTCCCAGCGGCGCGCAAAGAGTAGATAATCGCGCCGTGCCCATCCAACCCGGCGAGGAATTTCGGGGAACCGAGCGGTTCGCCTTGATTCGTCGACTGGGGGCGGGCGGGATGGGCGTGGTCTACGAAGCGCTCGACCGCCGGCGCGATTCGCCGGTGGCCATCAAGACGCTGACTCGGATTGATCCCGATGCGGTCTACCAGCTCAAAAGCGAATTTCGGACCATTGCCGGGCTGACGCACCCGAATCTCGTCTCGCTGTACGAACTGCACGCAGCCGACGGCGTGTGGTTCATCACGATGGAACTGGTCGGCGGCCGCCCGTTCAGCGAGCACGTCGTTCCCGGTGCCACCCGCAACTCGGATGCGCCGACGCGGACGCAGACGCCGCCGGATCCGGCGGACGGCGGCCGCGACGGCTCGGCAGCCGACAGGCACCGGGCCGGCGTCGCGCGGTTGCCGGCGCCGGTCTGCGATCTTGATCGGCTGGGCGCTGCGCTTCCGCAACTCGTCGACGGCGTTCGCGCGATTCATGCGGCCGGCAAGCTGCACCGTGATCTCAAGCCCTCGAACGTGCTCGTCACTGAGAGCGGCCGTGTCGTGATCCTGGATTTCGGCATCGCGGCAGACCTGCCGGGCTCACGCCGCGTCGTGGAACTGACGAGCCTGCCGTATGCCGGGACGCCGATCTACATGGCGCCGGAACAGTACGGCGCGGGCGATCTGACCGCCGCGGCCGACTGGTATGCGATGGGGGTGATGCTCTTCGAGGCGCTGACCGGCCAGCCGCCGTTCCGCTCCGTTTCGGTCGAGGCGCTGGCGTTCGAAAAATCAACGTCGGACGCCGACCCGCCCTCCACGATTTGTGAGGGCGTGCCCGAACACCTCGATACCCTGTGCGCCGATCTCCTGAGGCGCGATCCGGCACGACGGCCCGAGGGCGAGGCGATTGCCCAACGCCTGCACGCCTCGGCTGGAACGGCCGCCTCCCGCATTCCCGACGCCGCCGCGTCGGACGCGCGTGTCGTGCTCGTGGGACGGGACCAGACACTGGCCGACCTGCGCGCGACTCGGACCGACGTACAGCGCGACGGGGCGCTGACCGTGTTTCTGCAAGGCCGGTCGGGCATGGGCAAGTCCGCGGTGTTACAGGCGTTCCTCGAATCCTGTGATCGCGATCCGCACACGGTCGTGTTGTCCGGCCGCTGTTTCGAGGCCGAGTCGGTGCCGTTCAAGGCGCTCGATGCCCTGATGGATTCGCTGGCCCGCCATCTCAGGAAGATCCCGGCGACCGACGCCGCCGGTCTGCTGCCGCGTCGCGCCGACGTGCTCGCGCGCATGTTCCCGACCCTGCTGCGCGTGCCCGTGTTCGCCGAAGCGCCGCAGGGACGATCGACCGCCAAGGACGCGGTGGAGGCGCGCCAGATCGCGTCCGCCGCGCTGCGCGAGATGATCGGGCGCCTCGCCGACCGCACCAGTCTCGTCATCGCCATCGACGACCTCCAGTGGGGCGATCTCGACAGCGCGCACTTGATTGCCGAACTGATCGCACCGCCCGATCCGCCGCCGATCCTCCTGATCCTCGCGGCACGCAGCGAACAGACCGATTCGCCCTGCCTGGGTTATCTGCGCCAGCCGTCGTTGGGATTCCGTCGGCAGGCTATCGATCTGCAGCCGCTCACCGCGGCCGACGTGGCCCAGCTCCACGCCGGATTGCACCCCGGTGCGCCGCCGCTCCCGGCCGACCGGGCTGCGCGCATCGCGGCCGACGCCGGCGGCAATCCCTTCCTCATTCGAGAAGTGCTCGATGCAGGTTTCGAGCGCGACGTGATCGAGACCGGCGTCGAGGTCGAGGCCGGACACGAAGCAGTGGCCCAGATGATTCGGGGGAAGGTCTCGCGGCTCGATGCGGCCAGCCGCCGGCTGATCGAAGTGGTTTCGCTCTCCGCCAAGCCGATCGATGTCGGGTGCGCGTTTGAGGCGGCGGGCGTCACGGGCGACAGCCAGTTGATTCTGACCGGCCTCCGCAACGGACGACTGCTGCGCAGCACCGGCACCGAGGATCTGGAACTCGTCGAGACCTATCACGATCGGATCCGCGAAACGGTGGCGGGCACCCTCAGCGGCGAGGTGCTGCGCGAGAGCCACGAGCGTCTCGCGCACGCGCTGGGCAGCCGGGCAGGCGCGGACTCCGAACACGTCGCTTCGCATCTCGAAGGCGCGGGCCACGGGCGCGAGGCGGCCGACCTTTTGTTGACGGCCGCGCAACAGGCGTCTCAGGCGCTCGCCTTCGACCACGCCGTGATGCTCTACGAGCGGGCATTGCGCCTCTCGCCCGATCGCCGTGCCGCCACCACGGTGGCCCGATTGGCCGAAGCCCTGGCCGAAGCGGGCCGCAGCTCGGAAGCCGCGGACCGCTTCGCCGAAGCGTCGGGACTGGCCGATGCCTCAGCCCGGCGCGAGTACGCCCGGCGCGCCGCCTACTACTTCTGCATCAGCGGGCGGATCGATCAGGGGAAGGCCACGCTCGGCGACGTGCTGCGCCAGTTCGGCATTTCGCTGCCCGGCAGCAAGGGCACCGCGATCGCATCGGTGCTGGCCGCTCGCGCCCGTCTGTGGTTTCGAGGCCTCAAGTACACGCCGCGCTGGTCCGACGATCTCGGCGCCGACGAGCGCGAGCGGCTCGACAGTCTGTGGGCGGCCGCCATCGGGCTCGGCAACACCGAAGTGATCAGCGGCATCGGCTTCTCGACGCGCGGGCTCCTCCAGGCCCTCGATGCCGGTGACCCCGCCCGCATCGTGCGCGCGATGAGCTGGGAAGCCTGCCTGCGCGCGGTCGACGACGTGAAGAGCGCCGCGCGGCTGATCGATCGGGCGGAGACGATCATCAAGACGTGCGAGACGCCGTACCTGCGCGGCATGATTCTGCTCGCGCGCGCGATTTATACGCTGAACCTGACGCGGTTCCGCGACGCCATCCCGTTGTTCGACGAGGCCGAGTCCCTCTGGCTCGAGCACGGCCACGGCGTGGATTGGGAAGTGAACACCGCCCGCCATTTCTGCTCGTGGTCGATGCTCTATGCGGGCGAGTACGGCGAAGCGCTCCGGCGCATGACGCTGCAGCAGCGTGAGGCGGCCGGCCGCGGCAACCTCTACATGACGGTGAGCATGGGCGCGTACGCCGAGCCGCTCGGCCTGCTCGCGGCCGGCCAGCCCGAGCGCGCCCGGGCGCGGCGCGCCGAGGTGATGGCCCTCTGGACGGAACAGCACTTCAACGTGCAGCACATCATCGCGATGCTGGCCGAAATTCAGGCGTGCGCGTACGAGGGCCGCGGCCCCGAGGCGCTCGAGGCGGCCCGCCGCGAAAGTGCGGCCGCGCACACGCACGGTTTCGACCGGCTCGCCGTCGGCCGGATCAGTACCGACTACCTCACGCTGAACAGCGCGTTTCTGACGATTGCGGCGAACCCCTCGCGAACCGACGTCCTGCAGGATGCCGCACGCGCGATCAAGCGGTTGTCGAAAGAGTCGCCGGGCTGGGGGCCTGCCGCGGCCGCTGCAGGTCGTGCCGGCATGGCCGTGGTGCAAGGCGACCGATCGGCGGCAGCCGCGCATCTCGAACGTTCGGCTTCCATCTACGCGGACTTGGGGATGACCGGGTACGCCAGCTACGCGCGCCGCAACCTCGGACTGCTCGTCGGCGGCGATCGGGGCCGCACGCTCGTCGCCGATGCCGACGCGTGGTTGCGGGCACACGGCGTCGCCGATCCCGAGCGGTTCGCGAGCGTGTGCATCCGTCTGCCTACTTACGACTCCGGGAATCGATTCCCGGAATCGATTCCCGGAATCGTTCGGACGTGAGCATGCACGGCGTCATTCATTTCATCTATCACGCGCTCCTGACCCTCGGGAGCGTGGTACGACGCATCGTGCGAGCGGTGTGGATGTTCACGCCGCCAGCGTTCTGCAAGGACTGGCAGGTGTGGCCACCGGCGCCAATAGCGGTGCCGTCAGCCGGACGTACCCGATCGCGCAACGTCGACGGCGATCTCCTCGGGCTCCTAATCGCCACGTCGATCCCCGCCGGCGCCATCGTCCCCGTCCTGCCGCGCGGTGTCGTGCTGCCGCCGGGTGTCGGCGCGAACGACCCTTATCCGATCAGTATCGCCTTCGGGTATCAGCACGACGTGAGGTCCGAGTTGTTTCCGTCGCTACCTGGTTCGAACTATCTCGAGTTTGCGGTCGGCGTCTCGGGTTTGCGGCTGGCCGCGCCGATCAACGGGTTTTCCGGCCCTTGCGCCATCCTCGGCCGGCTCGACCTGAACGAACTGTTGCCCATCGTGCTGGGCCGCTTGCTTGGCTTGCAAAAGGTTCTCCGCGTCGCGAATACGGAGGAGAACGCGTTCGACCTCCGCAGCTTCTGGAGGAAATCGATGGTGGCGGCCGGATCGTTGACCCGCGTCGGCGAGCCCGTGCGCGCGTCGGACTGCGCAGGTCTCGCGCCGTTGATGGCCACATTCGATCAGCCGGTCGTCAGCCGATCAATCACCGGCGCCCTGGCCTTTACGGGTTTTACCTGGCATTGGGATCGCGGCCTTGCGCAGCCGGTGCGATGCCGGACCGAGATTGTCCAGGGGTTCGCCCAGGGACTCTACGTCTATCCGCCTGAGCCCGGCGCCGGGACCGCGTGCACGGGCGCCTGGCAGATTCGCGTGCCCTGGACGATGGCCGCGTTTCAGGATCCGGCGTCGTTCGTGCGGCGCTGACGCGTCAGTTCGCCGGCGCTGATGAGCGCCGCGATATTGCGCAGCAGGTCAGGGTCGCGCGCCATCACTTTTTTCCAGATCGGGAAGACCCGCGCCGTCACCCACGACCACCGGTGGTCCAGCCGGCCCAGGTTTGGCAGGGTGAGCGTCCGGATGACGCGCGGCAGTCCGGCCGTCCACATGTACAAGTCAAAGAACGTGACCTTCCACAACTTGAACCCGAAGCTGTACGGCTCGAAGTTCATCAACGTGAATGTCGTCATGAACAGGTCGAATTTCGGATCCATCGACGCGAAGAATTTCTGCAGGACGCCGGCCTGCGCGAAGTACTCGATCTGGATGCTGGCTTCCCAGATCAGCGCCTGGCCGCTCGCCCGCGTGGATGGCGAGGCGAGCAACGGCCGGCCTTGATCGATCAGACGGAACGCGCGGCGCAGGGGATCGTACAGGGCGTCGCCCGCGGTTCCCGCCTCGATCGCCGCCAGTCCGCCATCGGGTGCCGGATAGGCCTCGAGCGCCCAGGCGATTTCGGCGAAGAAGGCGTTCGCCGACTTGCGCATGTGATTGAGATCGTTGAACAGCACTTCGCGGCCGTGCGGGTACTTGTAGTCCTTCGCGACGTTGGTGACCTCGCCTTCGAAGACTTCGAATTCGTACAGCAGCAGGGCCACGCCGACTTGATGCACGGCAAACGCCGCGGCGCCGGCCCACGGGTAGATGTCGGGATGGTCCTGGTAGAAGCGCGCGTACTTCGCGACGATGCCGCGGCAGTGCTCGCCGACTTCGACCTTCGGCGGCAGGCCCTCGCTGGCCCGGGCCAGCCACATCGCGCGGATGTCGGCGGGGCTCACGTCTGGCTGGTGGCGCCGAACGCGCCGTAGATGTACTCGGGTTTGCCGCAGATGGCTTTCGACGCCAGCCGGGCGGAAATGACGGCGGCCTCCACGCAGCCCGCGTTCACGACGTTCTGCGTCCAGTCACCCGCGAGATACAGGCCGGCAAATCCCGACTGGCCTGGCGGCAGGCGGTAACTCGGCGTACCGGCGAGCGAGAGGACGTACCGTTCGGTGCCGTCGATGTTGGCGCGCAGGTATTGCGTGTCCAGCACCGCGTCTCCGGAGGCCGCCGTCCGATTGACGAGCAGCCGCCAGTCGAACGGTTGCCCGCACTTCGGCCACAGGACCTGGACGTCGCGGTTCAGGAACTGGAGCGCCATGGCTCGCACGCGCGCGAGCTGCGCGGCGGGGAAGCCAGGGTCGGTGAACGGCGCGGGGATGGACGCCGCGTCCTGAAACGCGTTGCAGAAGTACGCGATGCTCTGCACCTTGTCGGCCGGCGTCCACGTCTCACGGCTCAACAGATGAGACATGTCCGCCCACGTATCAAAGGGCTCGACGTACGCGGTGATGGCAGGATTCTGCCCGTCGCCGGGTGGCGCAAACCCAAGGTCGGCCGACGTCGTCTTCAGCCAGAGCTGCATGGCCTGGGTCTGAACCGTCGCGACGTTCGCGAACATCGCGGCCCACTCCGGTCTGGCGGCCGCCAGTTCCCCGCAGATCCAGCGTGCACCGCCCGGCGGAATGCCCAGCACGACGTCGTCGAAATCCACGCCGCGGCGGAGCGTCTTCGTGCCGACGCGCCCGTGCCAGTCCGTGTAGTCGGACTCGAGGTTCACGCCGCGCAAGGCGTCGCCCTCCACCAACTGGTCACGGAACGGATCCGACGGCCAGCACGGCACGCCGCCGACGGTGTAGAGCGGCTGATAGCCGGTGGCCGCGTCTTTCGGCGTCGCCTGCAGGTCGAAGTCAATCGCCTCGATCGCGGAATGGTCGGCGGTCAGATGCAGGTCCGTCGCGCGATGAAAGAAGTGGAAGCGAACGCCCCGTGCCTTGAGCACCAGGTAGAGCGGCGAGAAGATCGTGTCGCCCATGCCGGCGGTCATCCGCCAGAACATCGAACCGCGATAGGTGAACATCATCCGCAACACGCCGTAGAGGCACGTGCCGGCCGCGATGTTGGGCTGGGCCGGGTCGCCCTGCTTGTAGGCGAAGAGCGCGTCGTAGCCGGCCATGACGAACGGGTTCTTCGGGAAGTGGGCGCCGTGGGTCGTCATCCACGTGATCAGGTCCACGGATTCAATCGCGCTCAGGCCCTTGCCGAGGACGTCGTCGGCGAGGACGCCGCGCGCCATCGACGTGCCGGAGTCGACCAGGTAGAACGCATGCCGCAATTCCGGTTCGCGTTCGAGCCGCGGAATGATCGGCGCGAGGACCGCCTCGGCGATGTGCGCGAGCAGGCCCGCCAGCGCCTCGAGCGCGATTTCGGCGGGCCGGAGCACGGCCTGAAGATGCCGGATGAGCCAGCGCAGCAGCTCGGACGCCTTGTGTTCGACGTCCAGAGCGAGTGCCTCGAAGAGTTCGGCCAAGTGGGACGGCGGGGGGTGGGGACCGGCCAGGCCCTCGAGCGCTTCGAGCTGGCGCGCGATCCACTCGAGCGCAATGACGAACAGGTCCCACAGGGTCGGCGGCCCCTCCTGTCGATCGAACAGCGCCGGATCGCCGGGTAGCGTGTCGTTGGGAGGAAAGTGAATCGCCCAGGGCGCCCAGCCCTCGGGCGTGTGTTCCATGTTGGACGCGAAGTCCTGGCGGATGAACGCATCCTGCCAGGTGTCGATCGGCGAACCCGGGGCGAGGTTCAGCCGGGCATATTCGTCGTAGGCCTGGCGGATGACGTGGAAGGCGTTCTCGTAGAAGCCCATCCAGAGGTGCAGGCCGTGCTCTTCGATGCGGTCGGCCAGTTCCTGCCGGCGCCCGCTGGCGCCCTTGCCGCCGAGCCGCCAGCCCATCTGGTAGACATCGACGTCGTACGCGTCCTGCCATCCGGCCCAGTTGGTGAGCTCGAAGGCGGTCGTGATCGCGCCTACGCCGCCCCCCAGAATGGCGATTTTTCGTTTGGGTGGCACGGGCGAGTGATTCTATGCCGGAATCTGGCGCGCGAGCTTCCGGGCCCGGGGCGCCCCGTGCAACAGAAGGATGCCCCGACCTCGTAGTATCGTTAGGCGTTTCAGCAGCCTCTTGATGACCGATTTCAAGGCCTCAGATCGTCCCGTTCATGCGCTCGTGGCGCAGGCCGACCGCCAGAGACGCGGTCTCGCGGTGGCCGCGCGGCTGCGCCAGTTTGCGCCGATCGGGGCTGGCTTGGCGGCTGCGGTGGCACTGGTTGCCCGGCTCGTCGGCTGGGTTCCGTGGGCCGGTGTCATCGTCCTCGTCGCCGCCGCGGCCGGGCTGGCGGGGTATGCGCTGGTGTCGCGTCGCCTTCGGGACACGAGCGATGCCATCGCGTCGGCGGTTGACGGCGATGCCGGAATGGCCGGTGAACTCCGCAGCGCGCACTGGTTCGAAGAGCAGGCCGAACGTGACGCCTGGGCGCAATTCCATCTGGACCAGGCCACGCACCGGGCATCCGAGGTCGATTGGTCAAGACTCTATCCGCGCGTGTCGTCAGCGCGGCCCTGGGTCATGACCGCCGTGTTATCCGCCCTGGCGATCGCGGCCGCGGTCAGGGTGCCGGCTCGTGTTCAAGCGGGGCCGGCCGTGGCCGCCATTGATGCCGCGGGTATCAGCGACGGCATGTCTCCGGAGATGCGGGAGAAACTGGCGGCCCTGATCGCGCAATTGAATCAGGCGGTGGCCGACAAGGACCCGACGTCGAAAGAGATGGCGCTCGCGGATCTGAAAGACCTGATGGCGAAGATGGACCCGGCGACGCAGAAGAAGCTGGCCGAGATGCTCGAGAAGCAGGCCCTCAGTGCGTCGGCGAAGAAGGGCGAGACGCCCGTTGGCGACCAGCGCGCGGACCCGGCCGAGAAGTCCGCGGAGGGCATGCCGGAAGACGCCAAGTGGGCGCAGGACAATGCCGCGGCCAAGATGGCCCAGTCGAGCGAAGCGCAGCAGCCGCAAGGGAAGCCCAACGCCGCGCAGGCCGGTGACAAGCCGGGCGAACGCGGCGCCGGGCCGGCCCAGGCGCAGCAGGGGACCGAGGGCGCGGCCCAACCGATGACGCCGCTCATGCGCGAGTCGGCCGATCAAAAGAGCGGCAAGATGATGATGGCCGGCGGCGGTCCGATGGGCGGCGATTCGAAGCCCGGCGGCGGCGCCAGCGACGACGCCTCGAAGGGCGCGGCGCAGGCGTTGCTCGTCGCGCAGGCGCTGAAGAAGGAACTCGTGGAAGCCAGCGCCGACGCGCTCGGTGAAAACGTCGACAAGGAAGATCTTCGTCGGAAGACCGAGCAGGGCACGTCGTCGCTCGGGTTCACTCGCGTCGCCGCGCCCCGGGTCGAACCGAGCCGCGCGACCGCACCGCCGCCTGTACCCGACGCGCGGCGTCCACTGCTTTTTAATTACTTTATCCGCCGAAGATGACTGTAACGTCTGTTGCTGAGCACATCGACCTGTTCCGGGAACGCTTCGTGCGCATCACGCGCGAGGTCGCCAAACGCATTGTCGGCAACGAGGAGATCGTCGAGAACACGGTGACGGCGCTGCTCGCCGGCGGACACGTGCTGCTCGAGGGCATCCCCGGCGTCGGCAAAACGAGCCTCGTCCATACGCTCGCGGACGTGCTGCACCTGAAGTTCTCGCGCATCCAGTTCACGCCTGACCTGATGCCGGCCGACATCGTCGGCACCAACATCGTGCAGGAACATGCGCACGGCGGGGGCACGTTCTTCGAGTTCCAGCCGGGGCCCATTTTCGCCAACGTCGTGCTGGCGGATGAAATCAATCGCGCCACGCCAAAGACGCAGTCCGCGCTCCTCGAGGCGATGCAGGAGCAAAGCGTCTCGGTGGGAAAGACCACCTATCAGCTCGAGCAGCCCTTTCTGGTGCTGGCGACGCAGAATCCCCTCGAGATGGAGGGCACCTATCCGCTGCCGGAAGCCCAACTCGATCGGTTCTTCTTCAAGTTGAAGGTCACGTACCCGCCGGAGGCCGCGCTGCATCAGATTCTCGAACGCACGACGCAGACGGAAACCACGCCGGTCGCGCGCGTCATGGACGGGCCTGAGATTCTCGAGATGCGGCACGTCGTCCGCTCGGTCCCCATCGCGAAGCCGGTGCAGAGCTACGCCATCCGGCTGACGCTCGGCTCGCATCCCGGTTCGCCGTACGCGTCGCCGCTCGTCAACAAGTACGTGCGCTACGGGGCGAGCCCGCGCGCGGCGCAGGCGCTCGTGCTGGCCCGAAAGATCCACGCCATCACGCGCGGTCAGGCGTTCGTGTCGGCGGAAGACATCCGCGCCGTCGCCATGCCCGCGCTGCGCCACCGCCTGCTGCTCAATTTCGAGGGTGAAGCCGAGCAGATCAATGCCGACACGATCGTGACGGAATTGCTCGGGGCCGTCCCGGCCGAGAATTAGGCGCCGTCAAGGTTCGTTGTTCCCGTGTCGTTAAGGTTCGAGGACGACTTTCTCAAGAAGCTGGAGTACCTCCACGTGGTCTCCAAGCGCGCGTTCGCGGGGCAGAGCCGCGCGGATCGGCTGGCGCCCAAGCGCGGCCGCGGGCTCGAGTTCGCGGACCATCGCGGCTATTCCCCCGGCGACGATTTCCGGCACATCGACTGGAAGGCGTACAAGCGACTGGGACGCCTCCTGCTGCGGCTCTTCGACGAAGAGCAGGATCTGCCGATCTACCTGTTCGTCGACTGCAGCCGATCGATGCGTGAGGCGGACAAGTTCGACCAAGCCCGGCGCATCGCGGCGGCGCTCTGCTACATTGGGCTCGCGCACCTCGATCGCGTGACGATCCTGCCGTTCGATACCGAACTCGGCGACGAGACGCAACCCGGCCGGGGGAAGGGCCGTATTTTCCGCGTGTTCGAATTGCTCGAGCGCATGGAGACCGAGGGCGCGACGGACCTGCGCGAGGTGTTCACGGCCTTCGCGTCACGCACGCGCCAGCAGGGGCTCGCGGTCGTCATTTCCGATTTCCTCGATCCGCACGGCTTCGAGCCGGGCCTCAAGCTGGTCTCGTCGATGGGGCACGACATCTTCGTCGTGCACGTGTCCGCCGGCAGTGACAGCGATCCCCGGGCGCTGGGCGAAGTGCGGTTCGTCGATGCCGAGACCGGCGAACTGCAGGACGTGGATGTGACGCCGGCGCTTGCGCGCGCGTACGGCGAGGCCTGGAAGGCGCACGCCGAAGAGCTCGAGAAATTCTGCGGGCGCTATCACCTCGGCTACGTGCGCGCGGACGCGGCCGCGCCGTTCGACGAGATCATCCTGCAAACGTTCCGGAAGGGCCGGTTCCTGGCATGAGTTTCGGCGCCATGGCGGCGTGGCAGGCGCTGGCGCTTCTGGCGGTGGCCGCCGCGGCCGCGGCCGCGATCTTCCTCGTCAAGGTGCGCCCGCCGCGCGTGCAGGTACCGTCGCTGCTGTTGTGGCGGCGAGTGTTCGACCGCGCGCGCGAGCTGACCTGGTGGGAGCGCGTACGTCGCGCGGTGTCCCTCGCGGCTACCGTGCTGATCGCATTGGCGCTGGCCCTCGCCGTGACGAGACCGGGCCCGGGCCGCGGACCGGCTTCCAGTGGTCGTTCCCTGATCGTGCTCGACTCGTCGTGGTCGATGGCAGCCAGGACGTCGAGTGGCGAGACGCGCTGGCAACGCGCGGTCCGCCAGGCGCGTTCATTGGCCGCATCTGCGAGCAGCGACGTCGCACTCGCCACCACCGCGGACGGACTTGTCGAAGGGCCGACGTCCGACACCGCCCTCATCGAGACCGCCATCGACCGCCTGCGTCCGTCGGGAGGCGATGCGGCCGCCTGGCCTCGCGTGCCGGGCGCCGACCGCGTCTATTTCATTACCGACGGGGCAGTCGCGCGCGCGCTCGATGACGGCGTTGTCGTGCAATCGGTCTTCGAGCCCGCGGGTAATGCCGCCATCGTGGCGTTTGGCGCGCGCCCGTCGCTCGGCGGCAGCGGAACGGGCGAAGTGTACGTGCAGGTCGCGAACTATGCGGCGACGTCGCGGGCCGTGCGCCTCCTGGTCTCGCGCGGCCAGACGGTGTTGAGCGACCAGCGCGCGGACATGGCCGCCGGTGAAGCGGTCAGTGCCATCGTCCCGCTGTCAGCCACGGGCAGCGCCCGCCTGGTGGCCCGCATCGAGACGACCGACGATGCGCTGGCGGAGGATAACGAGGCGGTGGCGTGGATCGACGGCGCTGATGCCGTCAACGTCAGCGTCGTCAGCGAGAACGGCGCCGCGCTGGCGTCCCTGCTGCAGCAGGATCCGTCGCTCAACGTCGTGTTCGTCAAGCCGGCGGAGTACAACGCCGCGACCGGCGGCATCGTGATCTTCGATCGATGGCTGCCACCGACGGCGCCGACACAGCCGGCGCTGTGCATCGCGCCCCCCGCGTCCACCTGGTTGGGCCAACCCGGGACCGAAGAACATGGCGCGCGGTGGGTGTCGTCAGGCACGCATCCCGTGATTGCCGGCGTCGATCCGCTGACGGTTGATGTCAAACGCGTGCGGGGCTACTCCGGTCCGGAGCTGGCCACGCTGGCCGCATCGGAACGCGGGACGGCCCTGGTGTCCGTGGTCGACCATCCCGATCGGCGTGTGGTGGTCTGGTCGTTTTCACCCGGCGATTCCAACCTGTCATCGGCGCCGGCCTTTCCGGTGCTGCTCGGCAACACGATCGAATGGCTGGCGCGTCCGTCGTACGGCGTCCTCCGGCACTCGGGTCCTGTCGAGCTTCCGGCCAGCACGGCGCGCGTTGTCTCACCGGACGGTTTGTCGGTGCCCGTCGTGAAGACCGGCGACCGGTCCGTCGTCCGCCTGTCATCACCGGGCTTGTATCTGGTCGAGGCGGGAGGATCGCGCGGCGTCATCGGCGTCAATGTCGGCGATCCGGACGTGTCGAATCTGTCCCGGTCGTCGCTCCAGAATACGACCACGGCGCAGGTGGCCGCCGGTGGTGCCGGGTGGCCGTATTGGATGTGGGCCGTCGTGCTGGCGTTCGTGCTCGTGGCGACGGAGTGGTGGACGTGGCAGCGGCGGGTGACGGTGTGACGTGTCCATAAGCTGGACGACAGCCGGCGCGTTGTGGCTGCTGCTGGTGGTGCCGGCGGTGTGGTTCACGCTGCGTTTCAGCCGGACCAATTTCGGGCCGCGGCAGCGGCTCGTCCAGGCCGGGCTTCGGTCGTTGCTGCTGACTGCGCTCGTGTTCGCGCTGGCGCGCCCGGTCGTCTCGTCGGGATCGAACCGGCTGTCCATCGTGTATCTCGTTGACGTGTCGCACAGCATCGCGAGCAAGTCGATCACCGACGCCGCAACCCGCATCGACGCCCTGACCGCCGAGCTGCGGCCCGATCACGCCAAGGTGCTGGCCTTCGGCACGAACGTCGCCGTGATGGACGGCACCGCGATGTTGCGCGATCTGGCGGCGAAGAGCGCGACCGACCCTTCGGGCCCGGTGCGTCGCGAGAGCAGTGACATCGATCAGGCGCTTCGACAGGCGCGAGCCGAACTGCTGCCCGGTCATGTCGTACGGATCGTGCTGTTCACCGATGGGCGCGCCACCTCGGGCGAACTGACGGATGCGACGGCCCAACTGGCGGCCGCCGGCGTGCGCGTGTTCGTCGAACCCCTGTCGCCCCGCGATCTCGGCGACACGTGGGTCGATCGGATCGGATTGCCGGATCGGCTGGCCGCCGGCGCGCTCGTCACGGCGACCGTGGACATCGGCAGTCAGCGGGCAGGGAAGGCGCTGGTCGAATTGCGGATCGGCGACACGATTGTCGCGAGCCAGGCCGCGGATCTAAGCATCGGCACGACCGCCGTGCCCATCGACGTGACCTTCAAGGACGTGGGCGCGCAGCGCGTGGACGCCGTGGTCACGATGTCTGGCGATCCGCTCGCCACCAACAACCGGCTGGCGCGTGAGGCGCTGGTGGCCGACCGCACGCGCGTGCTGTATGTGGAAGGCGCGCCACAGAGCGCGCGGTATCTGGCCGGCGCGCTGACCGGGTCGGGCTTTGATGTGACGGTCCGCACGCCGGCCGGGTTGCCGCAACAGGCGGCCGATCTGCAGTCGTGGGATGCGATGATCGTCAGCGACATCGCGCGCTCAGCGATGTCGGATGCCGCGATGAAAGCGATGTCGCAGTGGGTCGAGCAGGATGGCGGCGGCCTGCTCGTCGCTGGCGGCGATTCCGTGTTCGGCGAGGGCCCGGAAGGGGCGAAGAACACCGGGTATCGCAACACCGAGCTCGAGCGCATCGCGCCGACCACGTTCGAACGCAAGGACGAGCCCGAAGTCGCGCTCATCATCGTGCTGGACAAGTCGTGGAGCATGGCCGGCGCGGTCATGGAACTGTGCAAAGCCGCGGCGCAGGCGGCGATCGACGTGCTGGGCGATCCGCAGCTCGTCGGCGTCGTGACGTTCAACGATCAGCTGAACTGGGACGTCACGCTCCGCAACGTGGGCAAGAACCGCGAGCAGATTCGCAAAGCCGTGTCGGCGATCGAACCCAGCGGGCACACGCTGATTTATCCCGCCATCGAGCAGGCCTTTCTGGCGCTCAAGGACGCGCACGCCCGGGCCAAACACGTGGTGCTGCTCTCCGACGGCCGGTCGTACCCGGACGACTACGAAGGCCTCGTCAAGAAGATGGTCGAGGCGAAGATGACCGTGTCGTCGATCGCGGTCGGCCCGGCCGCCGACGTCGAGCTGCTGTCGAACATCGCCAAGTGGGGCAAGGGCCGCGGCTACACGGTCGAGGACGCGAAGGAAGTACCGCAGATCTTCGTGAAAGAAGCCAAGAACGCGGCGACGCCGGCGTTCGACGAAAAACCGCTCAAGCCGGTCGTCAAGTTCCGCGGGTTCCTCGAGGGCGTGGACATGGCGGGTGCGCCGAGCCTGCGCGGCCGGACGGCGACGGTCATGAAGGACAACGCCATCCAGCTCGTCGCGACCGAGTCGGGCGATCCGCTGCTCGCGTTCTGGCCGATTGGCCTGGGCCGGACGGCCGTCTTCGCCTCGGACGTCAAGGATCGCTGGGCCACCGACTGGCTCAAGTGGAAGGGCTACGCGCCGTTCTTTGCGTCCGTCCTGCGGGCGATCGCTCGGCCGCGGCCCCCGGCGGGCGGTGTCGAGGTGAGAGTCGGCGCCGCGAGCGGGTCCGCGCGAACCATCGACATCGCGATCGAATCGCGCGACCCGCACGGCAACTATGCCGACCGCCTGAAACCAGCCGTGACGTTGCGCGCCGAGGACGGAACGACCGCGACGCGCGTCGCGAGACAGGTGCTGCCCGGCCGCTACGAGGCCAGCGTGATTGCGGATGCGTCGCAGACCCTGACCATTACCGTCGAAGGCGCGGGCCCGGCACGCGCGACGCGGCTGGTCATTCCCGACACGGCCGCGGAGTACCGGTTCCGGCCGCCTGACCGCGATGTCCTGCAGGCGATTGCGTCCGCCACCGGCGGCACCGTCGGCGCGAGCGCGGAGGCGATTCGAAAGTCGCCGGCCGCCCAGGCCGCCCGCCGCGCGCTGTGGCCGGTGCTCGTGTTCGTGGCGCTCGGCCTCTGGCTCAGCGACATCCTGCTGCGACGCGTGCGCATTTTCGAGACGGCGTAAGTATCATGCGCGCGACGTGCCACACGCACCGCGGGGTTCCGAGACGGCAGGAGTGGTAGCGTCGGCACGCTGGCCGCGCCTCGGGGCGGCCGCTCTCGGTTTCGCGTGGTTCCTCCACATTGGCGGCGCGCCTGTCCTGAATCCCTCGAACTATCGCTGGCTTCTGGCCGGGGACTGGACGCAGCACTGGCTGGGGTGGTCGTTCTTTCGCAGCGAACCCTGGACGTTCCCGATCGGGACGATTTCCAGCCTGTTGTATCCCGTCGGCACATCGATTGGGTTCACCGACTCCAACCCGCTCGTCTCGCTGCTCCTGCGGCCCATCGCCCCGTGGCTGCCGCAGGACTTCCAGTTCATCGGGCTGTGGCTGGCGCTGTGCTTCGTGATGCAGGGGTATGTGGGCGCGGCGCTCACCAGCACCGTAACAAAGGATCCCGGGCAGCAGGTGCTGGGCGGATTCCTGTTCGTGCTCAGTCCCGTCCTGGTGGCCCGATTAGGGCACGACACGCTGTGCGCGCACTGGCTCGTGCTGGCCATGCTGTATTTCGGACTGCGCTCGTATGACGATCCGGCGCGTACCCGCGGCGTCGGCTGGCTGTTGATCGCGACCGTCATGCTCGCGTCGGCGGTGCATCCCTACCTGGCCGCCATGTGCTTCGCGTTGGGCCAGGCCTGTCTCGTGCGACTCTGGCGGATCGGCGTCTTCTCCGGTTGGCGGGCGCTCGGCGTCGCGGCGGCGATGACCGTCGGCATGATCGCCGTATTCGGCGCGATTGGATACATCGGCGCGGCGCACATCGGATCGGGCGGGTTTGGCATCTATTCGGCCGACATCCTCGCGCTGGTGCATTCGGCCGGTTACTCGTTCCTGCTGCCCGAGTTCTGGTTGGCGCCGGGGCGGACAGAAGGCGTTGGTTTTCTGGGGCTCGGCGCGTTGATCGGCGTCGGCCTGGCCATGGTGGTGCTGATCAAGCTCCGCCCCCGCCGCGTGGTCATCTGGCCGATCGTCGGCGCATGCGTCGTGATGTTTGTGTACGCGCTGTCATCCGATGTGACGGTCGCGAGCCGGTCCGTCGTCCACCTCGGGTTCTACGAACTCGCGAGCACGTTCACGGCGGCGTTTCGCGCCTCCGGCCGGTTCGTGTGGCCGCTTCACTACCTGTTCCTGCTGTTGGCGGTCTGGGGCGCTGTGAGGATCGCGGGCGCGGCGCGTCAATCCGGGGCCACCGCGCTGATGGCGGTGCTGGTCATTCTGCAGATCCTCGACTTCAGGACGGATCCGTCGTGGTCAGCGCCGCAGCGCTTTCGTGAAGTCCCCACCGCGAACTTTTCCGGCGCCGTCGGTGCCTATCGTCACCTGGAGATGGTGCCCATGCGGGTGCTCGGATTCTGCGGCGGCGATTACGATCAGGCGTACATCTCCCGCTACATGCTGCTGGCCTCCCGTTTGAAGATGACCTTCAACAGCGGCATCTTCGCGCGCGTGGCGCCGGATCCGGTGAGGCAGGCGTGCGTCCGGCAGGACCAGGCCCTCGACGCGGGCGTCCTCGACGCCCGGACGGTCTACGTGGTGGTCGCAGCCTATCTGGACACCTTTCGCCGGGCCGGCGCGTCGTGCGCCCGGTTTGACGGGGATTGGATTTGCGTCAGCCGGGACAGCGATCCGTCGTTCCGACGGTATCTCGACGGCGGCGCGGCCGTTAAGTGATCCGCGCGTCGTAACTCTCGGCCTGTTCGTGCGCGTGGTAACTCGATCGCACGAGCGGGCCGGACTCGACGTGCCCGAAACCGAGTTCGAGCGCGATGCGTTTGAACTCGCGGAATTCCTCGGGCGTGTAGTACCGCTCCATCGTCAGATGGGCGAGCGACGGCCGCAGGTACTGGCCGATCGTCAGAATCTGGCAGTCGACCTTCCGCAGGTCGCGCAGGACGTCCACGACTTCATCGAACGTTTCGCCGAGCCCGACCATCAGTCCGGTCTTGGTCGGAATGTCCGGCGCCATCGTCCGCGCGCGCGCGAGCAGTTCAAGAGCGCGGGGATAACGTCCGCCCGGCCGCGCGATGCGATACAGGCGCGGCACGGTTTCGATGTTGTGGTTGAGCACGTCGGGCCGGGCGTCGAGCACCGTGCGCAACGCCGCCTCGCGACCCTGGAAGTCGGGAATCAGGACCTCGACGCGGCACGCCGGCCGCCGCGCCTTGATCGCGCGAATCGTTTCGGCGAACGCGCCGGCGCCGAAGTCCGGCAGGTCGTCGCGATCCACCGACGTCACGACGACGTAGGCGAGCGCCATCTCGGCGACGGCGTGGGCCAGATGCTCGGCCTCGTGCGGATCGAGCGCCGCGGGCGCGCCGTGAATCACGTTGCAATACCCGCAGGCGCGCGTGCACACGTGCCCCATGATCATGAACGTCGCCGTGCCGTGGTGCCAGCACTCGCCGATGTTCGGGCAGTGCGCTTCCTCGCAGACCGTGTGCAGGTTCAGGTCGCGCATCAGGCCCTTGAGCCGCAGGTACTCGGGCGAACCCGGCGCCCGGACCTTCAGCCACTCGGGCTTTGGCGTGCGTGCAAGCGCGGCGGCCTTGACCTTGCGGCCGCGGATGAACTGGAGTGGCGCGACGTCCGGCATGAACCTCCTAAGTATAATTCGTCCATGTCCGCGCCCGTTTCCATCACCTGGCTGGGCCATTCGACGTTCATCATCGGCCTGCCGTCGGGCAAGCGGGTGCTCACCGATCCCTGGCTCGGCAATCCCAACTGTCCGCCGGCCTTCAGCCGGCCGGAGTCCGTCAAGCCGATCGATCTGATCCTCGTGTCGCACGGCCACAGCGATCACCTCACCGACGCCGCCGCCGTGTCGCGTGCCACCGGCGCGCGCGTCGCGTGCATTTTCGAGGTCGGCTTGTACCTGACCGACAAAGGCTTGCAGCACGTGAACGACATGGCCATCGGCGGCACGCAGCGCCTGGCGGGCGTGGACGTGACGATGGTCCACGCGGCGCATTCGGGATCGATCGTCGACGACGGCCGCATCCTGTACCTGGGTGGGGCAGCGGGGTTCGTGTTGCGCGCCGCCGGCATGCCCACGATCTACTTTGCGGGCGATACCGGAATCTTCGGCGACATGAAAATGATTGCTGAACTCTATCGCCCGGACATCGCGTTCCTGCCGATCGGCGACCTCTACACGATGGGCCCGGACACCGCCGCGATCGCGGCCCGGTGGCTGGGCGTGCGCCAGGTCGTCCCGATGCACTGGGGAACGTTTCCGGTGCTCACCGGCACGCCGGCAATGCTCAAGGAACATCTCGCCGGCACGGGCATCGAGGTGCTGGAATTGAAGCCAGGGGAGATGGCGAGTTGAGCAAGGTGCAATGGTGCAAAGGTGCAAAGGTGCAAAGGGGCCGCAAGGTCAACGAGCGGCGGCGTTCTGAGTGACGGAGGGACCATGTTGAGGGGCATTGCTATCTTCATCGCGAGCGTCACGATTCTCGCGCCGCGTCTGGTGGCCCAGGAGGCGGCGGTCAACGACGAGCGAGGCATCTACGAAGCCGTCACGAAGGAGATTTTCAAGAGCGGCGTGCCGGCGTCCTTTGTGGTGCCGGCGGTGCCGCGAGTGGTGCCGCCGTTGTCTGCCTCGCAGTGGGACCGCCTCGGTGCCGTCCCCACCGAACTCCGCACCAAGGTGGCGAATCTGCCGCCGACTCCGTCGCCTGAGGACAGAGGCCTGCACAAGCCCGAGGCCTTCCCGGCCGGCGCCCATATCGTGCCGGCCGCCGACCTTCGCGCACTCACGACCGGCGCGCCGAACAACGGGTATCCGGCGATGCAGGCGAAGTATCAGGCGCGCGACATGGTGTCGTTTTCAAAACCCATCGCAACCGCCGACGGACTCGATGTCCTCGTGTCCTTCGGCCACGGTTGCGGCGCGCTCTGCGGGACTGCCGGCTACGCCTGGCTCCATCGCGCGTCGAAGACCGATCCGTGGACGGTAAAAATCGTCATCATCGCCGTTGCATAAAAAAAAGAAGGCGGCGCGAGTGTCTCCACCCGCGCCGCCCACCTTGGACCCGTCGTTACCCGTCGTTACCCGTCGTTACCTGTCGTCACCCGTCGTCTTACTTCTCACTCAACCAAATATCCTCGACGATGCTGAACGTCTGTGGGGTGCCGACAGCGGCCCCGCCGATCGTCAGCGTCACGCGGTAGACGCCCGGCCCGATTCCGCCGCCGCCACCGCCGAAGCCGCCGCCACCACCGCCGCCGCCCCGACCACCGCCACCGCCCGCACCTTGCTGGCACGGCTGCGGTCCGGCCGGCGCCGGCGCGGCAGCCGGGTCAGGCGCACCGGCGCCACCGGCTCTGCCGCCGCCCCCGCCACCGCCGCCACGACCGGCGCCACCACCGCCGCCGGCTCCCGCGTCACCAGTCATTGCCCACTGGAAGCGGTTCATGCCCACGTCTTTGGAGCCGAGGCACGTGCGCACCGGCTGGCCCGTGGCCGTGTTGGTGATCGTTACCGTCACGTCAACCGTGGGCGCCGTCTTCAGGTAGTAGGCGATCGCCGTCCCGCGCGGCGCCACTTCGCCGGCCCAATGCTTGTCGCCCGGCACTTCGGTCTGGTTCATGCGGTCGGCCTTCCACAACACCGCGTCGCGCGGCTTGAGCAAGGTCGCCGGCGCGTCCATGGCCGTCGCCGTCAGCTGCTGCAGGGCCGTGACGTCGTCCATGATTCAGATGCTGCGTCCGTGGTGCGACAGGATCAGGTCGTTCTCGCGCGGGTGCACCATCACGTCGTCAATCCGGCCCAGCGGCAGGTTCGGATTGAACGCGTGCCACGTGCCGCCGTCGTTGAGCGAGATGTAGAAGCCGAACTCTGTCGGCGCGTACAGCAGGTTGCGGTTTTTCGGATCCTGCCGGATCGAGTTCACGTTGCCCGTCGGCAGGTTGCCGGAGATGTTCTTCCAGGTCTGGCCGTAGTCCGTCGTCTTGAACACGTACGGTTTCAGATCGCCGGTGTAGTGGCCGTCGAGCGACGCGTAGGCCGTGCCCGCCTCGTACCACGAGGCCTCGATACCGGACACGTAGTATTCGTGCGTGCCGCCGCCCGGCAGATTCTTGCCGACTTCGGTCCACGAGAACCCGCCGTCCTTGCTGACCTGCAGCGCGCCGTCGTTCGTGCCGACCCACAGCACGCCCGGCACCGCCGGCGACTCGGCGATCTCGATGATCGTCCCGAACTCATTGGCGACGTAGCCGTCGTTCTTGGAGAGGATGCAATCGACCCCCGCCGCCCCCCGGCCGCAGCTGGGCAGGTTGTAGGGTTTCTCGAGCAGCGTCCGCGTCTCGGGATTGATCTTCTTCCCGAGCGGCTGCGTCATCGTCCACGTCGTGCCGCGATCGCGCGAGATGAACAGACGCGTGCCGCCGAACAGCACCGTGCCGGGATTGTGCGGAGACAGCCGGATCGGCGTATTCCAGTTCCACGCCTGCGCCCAGTCGTCGTCCGGCCCGGAGAGGACGTTGCCGCGGCCACCGCCGCCGCCCTGTCCGCCGCCACCACCGCCGCCGCCGCGTCCACCGCCCGCCGCCTGCGGACGAACACTCTGTGTTTGACCGGTATTCAGGTCGTAACGGCTGATCGCGCCGTTCTGCGACTCGGTGTAGAAGATGTTCGGATCGGTCGGATCGATCGCGGACTGGAAGCCGTCGCCGCCACCCACGCTGATCCAGTTCCACATGTGGATGCCGCCCGTGCGCGTCGAACTCGGTCCGCACCACGAACCGTTGTCCTGCAGGCCGGTGCAGATCCAGTACGGGTGCCGCATGTCGGCCGACGCGTGGTAGGGAAGGCCCGCGCCCTGAAGCCGCGGCGATTCCCACGTCTGGCCGCCGTCGTACGAGATGTCGAGGCCGCCGTCGTTGCCGTAGATCACGTGCTGGCTGTTGCTCGGGTCGATCCAGATCGCGTGGTTGTCGACATGCCCCTTGTTCGTCTCGATGCTGTTGAACGTCTTGGCGCCGTCGATTGATTTCTGCGCGTTCACGCCGCCGACGTAGACGACTTCGGGGTTGTTCGGATCGACGCGGATCTGGCTGAAGTACATCGGACGCTGGTTTTCAGGGCTCCGGTACTCCCAGGTCTTGCCGCCGTCCATCGAGCGCCAAATGCCGTTGTACTGCGGATCAGGCGTCGCACCACCGCGACCGCCGCCCTGTCCGCCACCGCCGCCAGCGGCTCCACCGGCCGCAGCTGCACCCGCCGCGCCTGCTCCGGCCGCGCCCGCCGCACCTGCCGCGCCCGCCGCACCTGCCGCGCCCGCCGCACCTGCCGCGCCTGCACCTGCGCCGGCTGCTGCCGCGCCGCCACCGCCGCCGGCGCGCCCGCCGCCACCGCCACGACCGCCACCACCCGCCGCGGCCGCTGCCGCTTCAGCGGCGGCATCCCGCGGTTCCTTGTCCTTCGCGACTTCGATCTGCGCGTAAATCACCTTCGGGTTCGAACGCGACCAGTCGAATGCGATCCGGCCCATCGTGCCGCGCGGCAAGCCGTTCGTCGGCGTCGCCGACATGCGCTTCCACGTCTTGCCGCCGTCCATCGATTCGTGAATCGCGGAACCGTAGCCACCACCGACGAAACCCCACGACGCGCGACGCCGTTCGTACGTCGCGGCGAGCAGGTGATTCGGATTCGACGGATCGATCGTGAGGTCCGTCGCGCCGACGTCAGGGTTGATGTAGAGGGTCTTCTGCCAGGTCTTGCCGCCGTCGATCGTCATGTAAACGCCGCGGTCGGGGTTCGCGTCGAACAGGTGCCCCGCGGCTGCGACCCAGACGATGTCCGGGTTCTTCGGATGGACGATGATGCGGGCGATCGACTGGGTTTCCTTCAGGCCCATGTCGGTGAACGTCTCACCGGCGTCGGTCGACTTGTAGACGCCAAACCCGAAGGAGCTGCTCTGACGGTTGTTCGCTTCGCCGGTGCCGACGTACAGGATGTTCGGGTTCGACGGCGCCAGCGCCAGGTCGCCGACTGAGGAGCCGATGTGGTCGAAGATCGGCGTGTAGGTCGTGCCGTTGTTCACGGTCTTCCAGACGCCACTGACGGCGAAGCCGAGATAGAACGTCGAGGGGTTCTTCTCGTCCACGGCGATGTCGTCGATGCGCGCGCCCTGGCCGGCCGGGCCAATCGAGCGCCACTTGAAGCCGCGGAGCGCCGGCTCGGTCGGCAGATTGATCATCGGGCGCGGCGCCGCTTGCGGCGGCGGGCCCTGCATGGCGGTCAGATGGGCCACGAGCGGAAACGTCGCCAGGGTGAGGCCGCCCAGCACCAGGACCCGGGCCAGAAGCCTACGAGGATTACGGCGCATTGACTGTTCTCCTTGAAACCGTGCTGACATACGTCGACCACCCTCCAGGCGCGCCGACGAAACGAAATACTACCGCAGATGGGAGGGTGTTTCGGGTGGATTGACGGTTCACACGGAGACGCGGAGGACGCACGGAGACACGGAGGGGCGACCTGGCTGGCCGCAAATGCGGCCAGGCGGATCGGGAAGACCGGCGTGGGAGAACGCCGTCCCAGAACTCCCCAAGCGTTCTCCCTCACCGGTCTTCCCGATCCGCCCAGCCCGGCGAAGCCGGGCCGGTCAGGTCGCTCGACTCTTCGGCTCGCGCTCTTCTCCGTGGATCTCCGTGTCTCCGTGTGAACCGACCAGCCTCCGTCCCCTTCAATTCTCCCGGACCGCCCGCTCGACCCGGTCAACCGCCTGCTGCACGGTGGCGGCCGACGTGTCGACGGTGGCGCTGGCGCGGGCGTAGAGCGGGTCGCGGCGCGCCACGAGCTGGCGGAGCGCTTCGCGGGCCTGCGGATGGGCCTCCATGGGCCGCCGGTCACCCTGGCGCATCACCCGCCCCCAGCAGTCGTCGGCCCGGGCTTTGAGCCAGACGGTCCGCGTGTGGCGCAGCAGCAGGGCGTAGGTTTCGGGCGCGGTGACCAGACCGCCGCCGACGGCCAGCACCATCGACTGGCCGGCGCTGAGCAGATCCGACAGCGCCTCCTTCTCGAGGCGGCGATAGAAATCCTCGCCGTGAATCGTGAAGACCTCGGGCAGCCGCATGCCGGCGCGGTGTTCGATCTGTTTGTCGAGCTCGACGAACCGCATCCGCAGGCGGCGCGCCAGGCGCCGGCCCACCGCGGTCTTGCCCGAGCCGCGCAGCCCGAGCAGCGCGATCACGCGCGGCGCCGGGTCGCCCGTGTGCGCGCTGACCAGATCGGCCGGCGTGGTCTGGAGCGCGGTCGCCAGATCGGCGAGCCGGCGGACGGAGATGTTGCCGCGGCCGGCCTCGACGTCCATGAGGAACCGCAGCGACAGGCCCGACTTGTGCGCGAGACTGCGGAGCGTCAGCCCCTGCTGCTGGCGCAACAGCCGCGATCGCTGGCTGAGGGTGACCAGAACGGGGGGCGGCGCGAAGGTCGTCGGCGATGGTGCAGTATGCTTCACAGTCTGCCTCACTACTCGCATTATAGTGCCTTGACAGCGCCGGACGCCGCCCGATAGGCTTGACGACCATATGGCTGCGACTGAAAGTCCGACCAGTCCGACCCCCGTTGTCTTTGAAACCGACCCCTCCCGTTATCGACACTGGCAGCTGGCGTTCGATGGCGCCGTCGCGACATTGTCGATGGACGTCCAGGAGGATCAGGGGCTGCGTCCGGACTACAAGCTCAAGCTGAACTCGTACGACCTGGGCGTTGACATCGAACTCGCCGACGCCATCCAGCGCCTGCGCTTCGAGCATCCGGAAGTCCGGACGGTCGTCATCACCAGCCTCCGGGATCGCATCTTCTGCGCCGGCGCCAACATCTTCATGCTGCGCAGTTCGACGCACGCCTGGAAGGTCAACTTCTGCAAGTTCACTAACGAGACGCGGCTCGGCATCGAGGACGCGAGCGCGCACTCGGGGATCAAGTTCCTGGCGGCCTTGAACGGCATCTGCGCGGGCGGCGGCTACGAACTCGCCCTCGCCTGCGACGAGATCGTGCTCGTCGACGACTCGAACTCCGCCGTCAGCCTGCCCGAAACGCCCTTGCTCGGCGTGCTGCCCGGCACCGGCGGACTCACGCGCGTCGTCGACAAGCGGCACGTTCGCCGCGATCTGGCGGATGTGTTCGGCACGCTGGCCGAAGGCGTGAAAGGGAAGCGCGCCGTCGACTGGGGTCTGGTGGACGCCGTCTATCCGGCCAGCCGCTTCAAGGAAGCGGTCGCCCAGCGGGCCCGCGAACTGGCCGCGGCCTCCGATCGTCCTGGCGGCGGCGGTGTCGTGCTGACACCGCTCGGTGCCCAGGTGACGACCGATGCGCTCGAGTACTCGTCCGTGTCGGTCGCGTTCGATCGGCCGCGGCGGAGCGCGACGATTACGCTGCGGGCGCCCGACGCGCCGGTGGAAGCGACGCCGGACGCGATCCTGGCGGCCGGCGCGCAGTTCTGGCCGCTCCGCGTGTTTCGCGAACTCGACGACGTCCTGCTCCGGTTACGGACCAACGAGCCGGAGATCGGCACCATCGTTCTGCGGACGTCGGGTGATCCGGCGCGCGTGCTGGACGCGGACCGCGTGCTGCTCGAGCATGCGGACCACTGGTTCGTGCGCGAGGTCGTGCACTTCATGAAGCGGACGCTCAAGCGCCTGGACCTGACGGCCCGCACGTTCTTCGCCTTCATCGAACCGGGCAGCGCGTTCGCCGGCACGTTCTTCGAACTGGCGCTCGCTGCCGATCGCTCATACATGCTTGACGATCCCGACCAGGCGAACGCCATCGCCTTGTCCGGGATGAACGCCGGTCCGCTCCCGATGAGCAACGGCCTGACGCGCCTGCAGGCCCGGTTCTACGGCGTGCCCGACCGTGCCGATGCCGCGCTCGCCCATCAGGGGCCGTTCGATCCGCAGGAGGCGGTCACCGCCGGGCTGGTGACGTTTGCGCCGGACGAAATCGATTGGGACGATGAAGTGCGGCTCGCGGTGGAAAGCCGTGCGGCGCTGTCGCCGGACGCGCTGACCGGAATGGAAGCCAACCTGCGCTTTGTCGGCCCGGAGACGATGGAGACGAAGATTTTCGGGCGGCTGACGGCCTGGCAGAATTGGATCTTCCAGCGCCCGAACGCCGTCGGCCCGAAAGGCGCGCTGACGTCGTATGGGACGTCCGAGCGAGCGGAGTTTGATTTCGGACGGACGTAGCCATGATTTCTGCTGAAAAAATTCCGAACAACGTCGATCTCCATCTGAACAAACGCCTCCAGCGCGCGCTCGAGCACTGGCAGCCTGCCTACATTCAATGGTGGCAGGACATGGGCCCGCAGGGCTTCCAGCACTACCACCAGGTCTACGTACGGACGGCCATCAGCGTCGATGCCGCCGGTTGGGCCCACTTCGAGTACGTGCGGCTGCCGGAATACCGCTGGGGCATTTTTCTGGCCGACCGCATTGCCGAACGGACGATCGGCTTCGGCGACTTCTACGGCCAGCCCGTGTGGCAGGAGGTGCCGGGTGAGTTTCGGAACCAGCTGCGCCGGCTGATCGTTACGCAGGGCGACACGGAACCCGCCAGTGTCGAGCAGCAGCGCTGGCTCGGCCATCGGTGCCCGAGCCTGTACGATCTGCGCAACCTGTTCCAGGTCAACGTCGAGGAAGGCCGTCACCTCTGGGCGATGGTCTACCTGCTGCACTCGTATTTCGGCCGCGACGGCCGCGACGAGGCGGAGGATCTGCTGGCGCGCCAGAGCGGCAACCGCGACAAGCCGCGCATCCTCGAGGCCTTTAACCAGCCGATCGACAACTGGCTCGACTTCTTCATGTTCACGATGTTCACCGATCGTGACGGCAAGTCACAGCTGCTGTCGCTGTCGGAAAGCTCGCTCGATCCGCTCGCGCGCACGACCCGGTTCATGCTCACGGAAGAAGCGCACCACATGTTCGTCGGCGACACCGGCGTCGGACGCATCGTCGAGCGCACGGCTGAGCTGATGAAAGAGGCAGGATTTTCCGAAGATGTGCGGAAGCTCGGCGGCATCGATCTGCCGACGATTCAAAAGCACATCAACCTCTGGTTCTCGCTGAGCCTCGACCTGCACGGCAACGAAATCTCGACCAACGCCGCCGCCTACTTCGCCAACGGCCTCAAGGGCCGCGCCGAGGAGGGCAAGTGGGACGAGCACCGCGTCGTCGAGACGACGTACGAGCTCGAGACCCTCGCCGAGGGCAAGCTCGCGCGCGTCGAAATCCCGATGCGCAACGCCATGAACGAAGTGCTTCGCGACTGGTACGTCGAGGACTGCCAGTCCGGCGTCACGCGCTGGAACAAGACGCTCGAGCGCCATGGGCTTTCGGATCGCCTGACGCTGCCCGATCGCAAGTTCAACCGCGGGATTGGACAGTTCGCCGGCGCGCACTTCGATCCGACGGGCCGCCACCTGAGCAACGAGGAGTGGACGCGCCGCAAGTACGAGTGGCTGCCGGCGCCGGCCGACAAGGTATTCCTGCTGTCGATCATGAACGCCTCGATCTACGAGCCTGGCCGGTTCGCCAATTACATCGCGCCGCCGACCCGCGGGATCAAAGGCAAGCCGATCAATTTCGAGTATGTTCGGACCGAGATGTGAGGCGAGTGCCGTTGACCCGGAGCACGTGCATCAACAACACAGAAGACACGGAAAGCACGGAAGCCACGGAGGTTCATTTGGGGGATTTTCCCCCAATCACGAATCCGTGTTTTCCGCGCCTTCCGTGCCTTCTGTGTGGGGTAACGCTCTAGGACGGAAGGACGCGGAGACGAGATGGCCAAAGTTGCGGTCACGACTACCGACGGCGTCGCGGTGCTCACACTGAATGAGCCGCCGGCGAATACCTACAGCTACGAGATGATGCGGGAACTCGACGAGGCCATCCTCGGCGCCCGGATGGACTCGTCGGTCCACGTCATCGTCATCACGGGCTCCGGGGACAAGTTTTTCTGCGCCGGGGCGACGATCGGGATGCTCAAGGACGCGGACCCCGACTACAAGTACTACTTCTGCCTGCACGCCAACGAGACGCTGAACCGGCTGGAGCAGACGCCGAAGCTCGTGATTGCCGCGTTGAACGGGCACACGGTCGGCGGGGGATTCGAGGTGGCGATGGCGGCCGATCTGCGCATCGCGCGCAAGGCCGGCGGCAAGATCGGGCTTCCCGAGGTCGCGCTGGGCGTCCTGCCGGGCACCGGCGGCACGCAGCGCCTCGCGCGCCTGGTCGGCAAAAGCCGCGCGATGGAATTGCTCGTGACCGGGCGGCTCATGTCGATGGACGAGGCCGCGACGCTGGGACTGGTGACCGAGGCCTGGGATACGGACCGCATCGGCGATCGGCCGTTTCTGGACGCGGTCGTCGAGTACGCGCGACAGTTCACGCCGCCTCACAAGGCGAGCCTGGCCGTCGGCCGAATCAAGCGTGCCGTCCAGTCGGGTCCCGAAGCCGGTTTCAACGAGGGGCTCGCCATGGAACGCGAGCTGCAGCAGTTGCTGTTCCAGAGCGGGGATGCGAAAGAGGGCATCGCCGCGAACCTGGAGAAGCGCAAGCCGAAGTTTCAAGGACGATAACGACGTTAACCGTGAAGCCGTGAAGCAGCGAAGAATGGTTTTGGGAAAACCCCAAAACACTCCACTCCTTCACTGCTTCACGGTTAACGTCTCATAGGGAGCACTCGAGAATGATGCTCGGTCGTAAGCAGTTATTGATCAATGGCGAATGGCGCGATGCGGCCGGAGGCAAGACGATGCCGGTCATCAATCCCGCGACCGAGGAGGTCATCGCCGAAGTGGCGGCCGCCTCGCCTGCGGATGTTGATGCGGCGGTCGCGGCGGCGCGGGCGGCGCTCGGCGGGCCGTGGGGCAAGTTGTCAGGCCGCGAGCGCGGCCGGCTGGTCTGGAAGCTCGGCGAGCGGCTGATCGAGCAGATCGACGAGATCGCGCGCCTCGAGACGTTGCACAACGGCAAGCCCATCACCGAGTCGCGTCATATCGAGATTCCGATGGCGGCCGAGTGCCTGCAGTACTTTGCCGGCTGGTCTGACAAGGTCGGGGGCGACACGATTCCGGTGAAAGGCAACGCACTGGTCTACACCCTGCGCGAGCCCGTGGGGGTCGTGGCCGCCATCGTCCCGTGGAACTTCCCGCTGCTGCTCGCGATGTGGAAAGTCGCACCGGCCCTCGCGATGGGCAACACCGTCATCCTCAAACCGGCCAGCCAGACGCCGCTGACCGCGCTCGCGCTGGGGCAGCTCGCCATCGATGTCGGGTTCCCGCCCGGCGTGCTGAACGTGATCACCGGCAGCGGCAGCACCGCGGGCCAGGCGATCGTGGAGCACCCGGGGATCGACAAGGTCGCGTTCACCGGCGACACGTCGACGGGCAAGGGCATCATGCGGACGGCCGCTGAGACGCTCAAGCACATCACGCTCGAGCTCGGCGGCAAGTCACCGAACATCGTTTTTGCCGACGCGGATCTCGATGCGGCCGTGCGCGGCGCGACGGTGGGGATCTTCTACGGCAAGGGCGAAGTCTGCGCGGCCGGATCGCGGCTGCTGGTGGACAAGGCCATCAAGGATCAGTTCATCTCCAAGGTTGCCGAGCGCACGAAAAAGATGGTGTGCGGCGACCCGCTGGATCCGAAAACGCGGCTCGGCGCGATCTCGTCGAAGTCGCAACTCGAGCGCGTGCTGAACTACGTCGAGATCGCCAAACGCGAGGGCGGGTCACTCGTCGCCGGCGGCAGTCGCGCGGACATCGGCACGGGCAAGGGCTACTTCATGCAGCCGACCGTGTTCGCCGACGTGACCCCGGCCATGACGATCGCGCGCGAGGAGATTTTCGGACCGGTGCTGGCCGCGATCGAGTTCGTCGACGTGGACGAGGCCATCGCCACGGCCAATGCGTCGATCTACGGCCTGGCGGCCGGCGTCTGGACGCGCGACATCAAGAAGGCCCACTACGTCGCCTCGAAGCTGCAGGCCGGGACGGTCTGGGTCAACACCTACAACGTGTATGACGCGGCGGCGCCCTTCGGCGGCTACAAGCAGAGCGGCTTCGGCCGCGAAATGGGCCGGCACGCCATCGAGTACTACACGCAGACGAAGACGGTGTGGGTGGATTTGACGTGAGAGACGTCTAGCGATCCATTGGTACATCGGTCCATCGATCCATTTGAGGTGGGCGGCTGCGCCGCCATCGGTGCCGGGCGCCTTTCCGTCGCACCCACCGCCAATGGATCGATGGATCGATGTACACATGGATCGATAGGCTAAGCTCTATCTGCCCATGTCCTCCTGGTCCACCTGGCGCGCCGAATTCCCGATTCTCGAGACCTGCACGTACCTCGTCAGCCATTCGCTTGGCGCCATGCCGAAGCGGGCGCGGAGCTATCTCGAGAAGTTCGCGGACGACTGGGACGGCCGCGGCGTCCGGGCGTGGTACGAGGGCTGGTGGACGATTGGCGCCGACACCGGCAACCTGCTGGCGCCGATTCTCGGGGTGCGCAAGAACACGATCACGATGCACCAGAACGCGACCGTCGCACAGTCCATCGTCGCGTCGTGCTTTTCATTCGAGGGCAAGCGCCGCAAAGTCGTGCTGCAGGACCTCGATTTCCCGACCAATCACTACCTGTTCGAGGGCCTGAAGCGCTACGGCGCCGAGATCGTCTACGTGCCGTCGGGCGGCGCGATCAGCGCGCCGATCGACCGGCTCGTGGATGCGATCGACGAGGACACGGCGCTGGTGCCGTTGTCGCTGGTGCTGTTCCGCAGCGGCGGCCTGCAGGACGTGCGGCCCGTCGTCGAACGCGCGCATGCCGTGGGGGCGCGCGTCGTCCTCGATGTGTACCAGGCGGCAGGCACGGTCCCGATGAACCTGGAGGCGCTCGGCGTCGATTTCGCCGTGGGCGGATCGGTGAAATGGCTCTGTGGCGGGCCGGGCGCCGGGTATTTGTATGTGCGGCCTGACCTCATCACGCAGCTGCGGCCCGCGGTGGTGGGGTGGGCTGGCCATGCCGAGCCGTTCGGGTTCGAGACGGGCGGCATCCGGTATGCCGAGGGCATCGAGCGGTTCCAGAGCGGCACGCCGAACGTGCCGTCGCTGTACTCGGCGCGCGCCGGCTATGAAATCGTCGGCGAGATTGGTGTGCCGGCCATCCGGACTCGCTCGCTTGAATTGACCAAACGGCTCATCGATGCGGCGGATCGGCACGGCTGGAAGCTGAACACGCCGGTGGCAGACACCGAGCGCGGCGGATCGGTCGTGATCGACGTGCCGAATGGCGCGGCCGTTACCGACGAGCTGCTGCGCCGTCAGGTGATCGTGGACTTCCGGCCCAACGCCGGCATCCGGATCGCGCCGCACTTTTATTCGACCGAAACCGAAATCGATCAGGCGATCGAGACCATCGCCGAACTCGTCGCGGTGCGCGCATGACGGACGTGCGGACGATTACCGTACTCGGCGCCGGCACGATGGGACATGGCATCGCCCATGCGGCGGCGGCGTCGGGATTCGACACCCGCTTGTTCGACGTCAACGAAGCGGCATTGGCCCGGGCGCGCGAACAGGTCTCGGCGGTGTTCAGGAAATCGGTCGAGCTGGGCAAGACGACCGCCGGTGACGCCGACGCCGCATTGGCGCGCCTGGCGATGACCTCCGACATCGCCGAGTCGCTGCAGGATTGCGACCTGATCATCGAAGCGGCGCCGGAACGCATCGACCTGAAGATGCGCCTGATGGCCGACATCGATCGGCTGGCGCCGGCCGACGCCGTCGTCGCGACGAACACGTCGGCGCTGAGCATCACGGAGATGGCCGGATCGATCGGGAATCCCGCGCGCGTGGCCGGCATGCACTTCTTCAACCCCGTCCACAAGATGAAATTGATCGAGATCGTCCGCGCGCTCGAGTCGAGCGCGGGCACCCTCGAGACGATCGAAGCCGTGGCGCGGAAGATGGGGAAAGAGACCGTGGTTGTGCGCGAGTCGCCCGGGTTCATCACCTCGCGCGTCAATGCGTCCATCGGCAACGAGGCGTTCTACATGTTGATGGAGGGCGTCGCCTCCGCGCGCGACATCGACAAGGCGCTCAAGCTCGGCCTGAACCATCCCATGGGCCCGTTCGAACTGGTCGATCTCGTCGGTCTCGACACGCGCCTCAGCATTCTCGAATATCTGCACAAGAGCCTCGGTGAGAAATACCGGCCCTGCCCGTTGTTGGCGCAGTACGTGAAGGCGGGGCGATTGGGGAAGAAGGTCGGGCGAGGCGTGTACGAATACTGATGACTTAGCAGGAGCGCCCCGATGAGCAACGTGGACCGACGTGAGTTTCTGAAGGCGGGCACGGCTGCGCTGGCGACGGGTGCCGTGGCGATGCGCGCCGCCGGTGACGCCTCCACGGTCGAGCAGGCCGCCTACAGCGGGCAATTCGCGGCGCCGGCCATCGACCTGGTTCGCATCGGCTACGTCGGCATTGGTCTGCAGGGCGGTGGCCACGTCCAGAACCTGATTCGGATTCCCGGCTGCCGCATCACCGCCGTCTGCGACATTCGCCCGGAGCGGACCGACTGGGCCACACGACAGATTACAGGTGCGGGTCAGCCGGCACCGGCGGTCTACAACAAGGGGCCGCGCGATTTCGAACGGCTCTGCGAGACCGAAGATCTGGACCTCGTCTACACCGCGACGCCCTGGGAGTGGCACGTGCCGGTGCTCCTGGCGGCGATGAAGAACGGCAAGCACGCCGCCACGGAAGTGCCCGCCGCGATGACCCTCGACGACTGCTGGGCCATGGTCGAGACGGCCGAAAAAGCGCGCCGGCACTGCGTGCTGATGGAGAACTGCAACTACGACCGCATGGAGATGATGGCGTTCCACATGGTGCGCCTCGGCCTGTTCGGCGAGATCCTCCACGCCGAGGGCGGTTATCTGCACGACCTGCGCGCGATCAAGTTCGAAAACAAGGACGAAGGCCTCTGGCGGCGCGCCTGGGCGATGAAGCTGAACGGCAATCTGTATCCGACGCACGGGCTCGGCCCGATTGCGAATTGCCTCGACATCAATCGCGGCGATCGCTTCGACTACCTCGTGTCGATGAGCAGCCCGTCCCGCGGATTGCAGAACTGGGCGGCCGATCATTTTCCGGCGGATGCGCCCCAGCGGCACGAGACGTTCGTGCTGGGCGACGTCAATACCAGCCTGATCAAAACCGCGCTCGGCAAGACCATTGTCGTGCAGCACTGCACGAACCTGCCGCGGCCCTATAGCCGCGTGCACATCGTGCAGGGCACGAAAGGCCTGTTCGAAGGCTACCCGCATCGCGCGTACATCGAAGGCCGCGGCCGCTCCGATCAATGGGTGGACGCCGCGACGCTGCTGCCTGAATTCGAACACCCGCTCTGGAAGGAAATCGCCGCGCAGGCGCAGGGCGCCGGCCATGGCGGCATGGACTACATCGAGGACTACCGCCTCATCAAATGTCTCCGCGAAGGCGCGCCGCTCGACCAGACCGTGTACGACGCCGCGGCGCTCAGCGCGGTGGTCGACCTGAGCGTGCGCTCGGTCGCGCGGGCGGGGAAGCCCATGGAGGTACCGGACTTCTCGCGCGGGCGCTGGCGCACGACGCCGCCGATGGGCATCGTGCATATGTAGGGAAGTGAAAAGTTAGAAGTTAGAAGTCAGAAGTGGGAAGTCTGAAGTGGACACGGGACCACTCTCCTTGATGCGGCGCGCGGAAGACGCGCTGGGTGCTGCGGGGTGCGAGGCCTCGGAAGTTCCGGGACGGGTCGCGCTGCTCGAGCAGTGTGCCCGCGATTTCGAGCAGCGTCATCACCGCCCGCCAACCTGGGCGTGGTGGGTGCCGGGCCGCATCGAGGTCTTCGGCAAGCACACGGATTACGCCGGCGGCCGGTCGCTCGTCGCGGCCGTGCCCCGTGGCTTCGCCGTCGTGGCCGGGCCAAGGGACGATGGCGTGGTCGCGGCCAACGACGTGCGATGGGCGGCGTCGATGGACGTGCGGGTCACGGACCAGGACCGCCGGTACCACGGCTGGGCCAACTACGTCGCCGTGGTCGCGCGCCGGCTGGCGCGCAACTTTCCGGGGGCCGTGCTCGGCGCCGACATCTCGTTCGCCTCGGACCTGCCGCGCGCCGCCGGCCTCAGCAGCTCGTCGGCGCTCGTGGTGGCCATTTCGCTCGCTCTGTGCCGGCGCGGGCGGCTCGACGAGCGTGCCGAGTGGGGCGCCACGATTGGCGATCGGCTCGATCTGGGCGGCTATCTCGGCGCGGTCGAGAACGGCCTGACGTTCCGCGGCCTGGCGGGCACGAGTGGCGTCGGGACCTTCGGCGGCAGCGAGGACCACACGGCCATCCTGAACAGCGAGCCCGGCGCCGTTGGCGCCTTCTCGTACGTGCCGACGCGGCTCGAGGGGCGTGCGCCCATGCCGTCGGATTGGCGGTTCGTCATCGCAACCAGCGGCGTCGAGGCGGCGAAAGCAGGCGCCGCGCTGGGCCGGTACAACCGCGCGTCGCTCGGCACGCGTGCCCTGGTGGACGTCTGGCAGCAGGAGGCGGGCCCCCATGCCGGCGGCGGTCCGGGGACGCTGGCGGAGATCCTGGCGCGCGATGCCGGCGCCGAGGATCGGCTGCGCGGGGCGATTGGACGGCAACGGCACGTCGAGTTTTCGGCCGGCGACCTGGCGCGGCGGCTCGCGCATTTCGTCGGGGAGAACGGGCGGGTGCTGCCCGCACTCGACGCGTTCCGGTCGGCCGATCGGGACGCGCTCGGCCGGTTGTCCGCCGCGTCGCAGGCCGACGCCGAGACGCTGCTCGGCAACCAGATTCCCGAGACGTCGGCGCTGGCCGCCCTCGCGTTCGACTGCGGGGCCTTTGCCGCGTCGAGTTTCGGCGCCGGGTTCGGCGGCAGCGTGTGGGCGCTGGTCAACGCCGCGGCGGCGCCGGAGCTGTGCGTGCGGTGGGTGGCGGAGTACAAGCGGCGATTTCCTGCACATTCCACGGCGAACGGCCAGGTCCTCCGGCCCGGGCCGGCGGCGGTGGAGATTTAGGGACGTACCTGTTTTCCACAGGTCGACTGGACCGATGGGCCGACCTGTGGAAAACAGGTACGTCCCCGGTTTTAGTACAATGCCGAGCGACCGATCAGCGGCCGGCCCGGCAGGCGGGTCGAGGGCGCTGACTTCGGGAGGAGCGAATGGCCTACGTAATTACCGAGCCTTGCATCGGGACCAAAGACACGGCGTGCGTCGATGTGTGTCCGGTGGACTGCATTCACCCGCGCAAGGACGAGCCCGCGTTCGAAGAGAACAAAATGCTCTACATCCATCCGGACGAATGCATCGATTGCGGTGCGTGCGTCCCGGCGTGTCCGGTCGAGGCGATCTTCGTGCTCGACGAAGTGCCGGACAAGTGGAAGGACTACATCCAGCTCAACGTCGACTTCTTCAAGAAGTGATCGCCGGCGGATTCATCCGCCATGGCGGCGCCCTACCTCGATTTTGATCGGTCGGCCTGGGCGGCGCTCCGCGCGGCGACGCCGCTGACCCTCGCCGAAACCGACCTCGCCGAGCTGCAGGGCATCAACGAGCGCGTGTCGCTGGCGGAGGTCGAAGCGATCTACCTGCCGGTGTCGCGCCTGCTCAACCTGCACGTGGCGGCGACCCAGGGCCTGCACAAGGCGAGCGACACGTTTCTCGGCCAGCCGTCCCACACGCCGTACGTGATTGGCGTCGGCGGCAGCGTGGCGGTGGGCAAGAGCACGTTCGCGCGCATCCTGCGGACGCTGTTGTCCCGCTGGCCGGCGCATCCCCGCGTCGACCTCGTCACGACCGACGGGTTCCTGCTGCCCAACCGCGTGCTGGAATCGCGTGACGCGCTCGGCCGCAAGGGGTTTCCCGAGAGCTATGACGTGCGCGCGCTCATCCAGTTCATGGCCGACGTGAAGATCGGCCAGTCGGCCGTGCACGCGCCGGTCTATTCGCACCAGGCCTACGACATCGTCCCCGGTGAATTCCAGGTCGTCGATCGGCCGGACATCGTCATCGTCGAGGGCCTGAACGTGCTGCAGGCCGGCGACGGCGGCAGCCGGCCGGGACGCGTGTTCGTCTCGGACTTCTTCGATTTTTCGATCTACATGGACGCCGACGAGGCCGACATCGAGCGCTGGTACGTGGCGCGCTTTCTGACGCTGCGCGAGACCGTCTTTCGCGACCCTCGATCGTATTTCCACCGCTACGCGTCGCTCGGCGAGGCCGAGGCCGCAGCCACCGCGCACCAGATCTGGCGGACGATCAACGGGGTCAACCTGCGCGAGAACATCTCACCGACGCGCGATCGCGCGCGCCTGGTGCTCGAAAAGGGCGGCGACCACGCCGTCCGCCGCATTCGGCTCAGACGGATCTAGACCGTTTTCCGAAACGTCGTAGTGTGCCGCCCGGCCTCAGCGGCACGCTTGCGCGCCCTCCGATGGCCTGAACATCGGGCGCGCTGCCGCGGATTCGGCCTGGCGCCACACCACGACATTTCGGAAAACGCTCCAGGCGCGACGCCCCCGGATCAAGACTTCAGCCGGGCCTTGGCCTCGAGCCGGGCGGCGCGGCGCTCGGCGGCTTCCTCGGCGCGCTGGCGGTCCTGATCGGTCTCGAGCCGCAGCGGCGGTACGGGCACACGCGCGCCGGCACGATCGATCGTGACGAACGTCAGGTACGCGACGCTGGTCATGCGCCGCTCGCCGGTCTGAATTTCCTCCGACAGCACCTCGACCATCACCTCGAGCGACGTCTGAAACGTCGCCGTCACGCGCGCCCGCAGGATGATCAGGTCGCCGATCTTGATCGGGTGCAGAAACTGCAACCCGTCGACCGCCGCCGTCACGAGCAGGCTGCGCGAGTGCCGATGACAGGCGATGGCGCCGGCAATGTCGATCAGGTGCATGACGGTGCCGCCCAGAATGAAGCCGAGCGGGTTGGCATCATTGGGGAGCACCACCTGCACCATCTCGGTGTAGGAGTCGGACGATGGCTTGGGGGAGAGGGGCACAGGCTGACGTTATAACTAACAACTAACAACTAACAACTAACAACTAGCAGGTGAGGGGTAGCACGTGGCAGGTTGAGCATCCCAAACAACCAACGTCGCCGCAGGCGACCCCCACACTTGTTAGTTGTTAGTTGTCAGTTGTTAGTTTCCAGCGCTCTCAAAAATCGTACCCAATCCAGAATGCGAACTTCACTTTCCGGAAGGCCTGGCTGCCGGGCTGGTTCAGGAGCGATCCCTGGTAGTAGAAGATCACGTTCTCGTACGTGCTGTTGAATTTCGTCTTCCAGGCCCAGTCGAAGTGGATCGGGAAGCCGAGCACGGCGGTCTGCAGGCCGATGCCGTAGGACGCGTTCGAGTCGACGAGGCGGAACCCGCTGACCGGGATGTCCGGCCCGAAGACCGGAATGACCGTGTTGCCGATCGAGCCGTAGCCAAGCAGCAGCGGGACGAGCTCGGTGCCGGTCTCGAAGGCGTTGAAGTTCGAGTTGTTGAATCCGCTGCCGCCGATGTTGAAGAAGAGCACACCGCGCAGCCCGCCGAGGACGCCGAACGGGGTCAGCATGGCTTCGACGAGCGGATACCGGAGTTCGACGTTGGCGAAGAACGCCTTGTGGCCGATGAACTGCAGGTACTCGTAGCCGCGCATTTCGGAGTTGCCGCCGAAGTACAGGAAGTCCGGCGTGGGGCCCCAGCTCCGGAAGCCCTTGAGCCGCATGGCGAGCACGCCGTTGGCGACGATGCGCTGATAGTGCCGCAGGTCGACGTCGATCGTCTGTTTGCCGAGCCAGTTCTGGTTCCACTGCGGCGCCGTCGAAAAGGACACCTTGAACGTGTTGCCCGACACCGGGCCGTACTCGCGGAAGACCGTGGTCTCGCGGACGAGCGAGAACCCGAGCGGCATCATGTGGCCGTTGCGGAAGACCGTCGATCCGTACTGATCGATCTGGTACTGCGCGGACTGCTGCTGCAGCAGCGGGTCGATGTAGGTCTCGTTCAGGTGCATGTAGCCGCCGAACATTTCGGCCCGCGTGTACTTGTTGAACGGATAGATCACGAACATCGTCGCGCCGCGCTGGCCCTGGACGGCGTCGGCGGAATCGCGATCGACGAACGGCGCGAGGCTCGGGTCGTAGAGCGCCGCGTTCTGGCCGAAGTAATACAGGTCCTGCGAAAACACCTGAATCGCGTACTGCAGCCGGCGTTCGATCGTCAGGTATTCGAACGAAAAACTCCGGTACTGCGAGACCGACTGCGCGAAGAACGTGAACTGCTGGTCACCGAGCAGGTCGGTGAACGTGATCTGCGTATTGCCGTAGATGTTGCCGCTGCTCGTCACGCCGAACCCGATGGGCGGGGCGCCGGCCAGCATCAGGTTTTCCCACTTGCCCTTCTTGTGGATGTTCTCGGGCACCACCGTGTGGCCCATTTCGGGCGTGAAGGGCACGAGGGGCGCCGGTTCGCCGAAGTCGCTCGAGGCCACGGTCGCGAGCACGTGCTCGCCGTCGATGACGTGCACGCGGTCCTGGCCCTTGTAGTACGACATGAAGGCGACGTGCAGCCGGTCGGTGCCGTGCACAATCGCCGGCGAGATGTTGCCGCTCATCGTGTCGGTGAGCTGCTGGAGCTGGCCGTTGGTCAAGTCGAGCGTCCAGATATTGGGAATGTTGGCGTTGCGGGCCACCTCGGGCGGAATCGAGACCTTGGGATCGATCGCCGTGGAGGTGAAGACCACCAGCTTCGCGTTGTAGAACTTCGCCGCCGTGTCGTCGTGCGTGCCGAAGGTCAGCTGCTTTTTCTCGCCCGTCACCAGGTCGAGCTGAAAGAGCTTGTCGTTGCTGTTGACGCGGGCGGCGTAGACGAGCGTGCGGCCGTCGGGCGAAAACGCCGGTGAAAAATCGGCGATCTCGTCCTTGGTCAGGTTCGTGAGCTTGCTCGTGGCGAGATCGGCTGAGTAGATGTCGGTGATGCCGTTCTGGATCGCGGCAAAGGCGACGCGCTTGCCATCGGGGCTGAACGCCGGCGATTCGGGCCCGTCCACGGTGTCGAGGCGCAGGCGCTTCACGTACTTGCCGGTCGCGACGTTCTGGACGATGAGCGACTTCACCTTTCCCGTGCGCGCGAAGTAGGCGATCATGTCGCCGACCGGCGACCACGCAATCCACGGCACCAGGTTCCCGCGCAGGCCGCCGGCCGTCGCGATGTACTCAATCCCATGCGTGTGGTCGAACCCGCCGGTCAGGTTCTTGACCACCTCGCCGGTCTTCGCCGAGACCAGTACGATGTCGAGCTCGTAGTCGCGGGAATTGCCGACGACGGCCGCGATCATGTCGCCGCTGGGCGAGGTGTCGATCGACATCACCTGCGGGTACCGCGCCGACCTCGGCGCCAGGTTGTGGCCGTACTCCGTCGGCCGCTCCTTGTCGCGAAACGCGCGGAACCGGTTCTTCAGGTACTGGTCGAACATGTCGTCGAATTCTTCCGGGTCGACCTTGAGGGCCTCGCGGTACGCGCTGGTGCCGCTGCCGACCGCGCTCTTGCGGAGCGAGAACAGAAACTGATTCACCCCGGTCTTGCCCCAGCGTGCTTCGATGAACTCGAACGCGGCGTGTCCCATCGAATAGGGCAGCCGGCCCGACAGCGGCTCCGCCTCGAACTGGCTCATCCGGGGCACGTTGTCGGAAATCGCCGCATCCCGCACCTGCATCAGGTCGAGCACGTTCCAGTAGCCAGCCATGTAGTTGGCCAGCCCCTCATCCACCCAGAGGGGCACGGACGCGCCCATGATGCCGCGCGGGATCATGTCGAACTCGAAGTCGTGGGTCAGCTCGTGCGTGATCAACCGGTAGAGCTGGTCCGGCGGCTCGTCGATCGGCACCACCATCCGGCGCCGCGAGGGCTCGGTGAACGCCAGCACGCCTTCGGGCACGCCGACAAAGACGTTGTTCGTCTGAAACTCGCTCTGGGTTTTGAAGAGGATGAGCGGAATCCGTTCGGGGATCTCGTGCTTCAGCTCGCCGCTGATGTGCAGGTAGGCGTTTTCCGCGTACCCGGCGACGCGCTCGAGGTGCGGCTCGATCGACGGGTAGTAGAAGATCTCGAAGTGCTCGGTGGTGTAGACCTTCCAGTCGAAGTTGAAAAACCGGATCTGGTTCTTGCCGAAGTAGGGGACAAATGGCGTCTGTGCCTGCGCGGGCACGGCCAGCAGCGCGGAACCGATGACGGTGAGCGCGAGCGCCGCAAGAGCCGAGAGGCGCCGTCGACGCATGCCCATGGGGACCACCTCGAAAATCATCAGCTGGGCGAGAGGCCCACTGAGAATACTACACCGGCCCAGCAAACCGCGTGCCTCGCGGATCGTGCACGTTTACCGGCCTTCCGGCCGTGCCGGCGTCCGCTGGCGCACGCGACTGTCCTCGCATGCCGCCCTCAGAACGGGACGATGTAGTACTGTGGAACGTGGTGTCGAGCTTCACGGAACGCGCGCGAATCTGGTGGTGGCGATGGGCGGCCGCCGCCGCGATCGCGGCCGGGTTCGCTCTCTGGCCCGCGTGGGGGATGCACGACGAGACCCCGACCGACGCCGGCGCCCCCGTGGCGGCCAACTTGGCGTTCACGTTGAAAGACATGCACGGCGCCGAGGTGCGTCTCGCCGATTTTAAAGGCCGACCGATCGTCCTGAACTTCTGGGCCACCTGGTGCGGGCCGTGCCGCGCGGAAATTCCCGCGCTCATCGCGATCGCCGACGAGTATCGCGCCGAGCGTCTGGCGGTGCTGGGTATTTCAGTGGACGATGCCCCTGAGGATCTGCGACGATTTGCCGGCGAGTACCGGATGAATTATCCGGTGCTGGTCGGCCGCGGCCAGGACAAGATGCAGGAGACCTACGACGCCGTGATGTACGTGCCCATTACCTGGCTCATCCGTGCCGACGGCACGATCTTCCTGAAGCACGAAGGCCCCGCGACGCGCGAGTGGTTGGACACGCAGATCAAATCGCTCGTCGCGAGCACGACGGAGCCCGAATGACCCCGGTCGTCAGCGCCCAACTGGCGTGCGGCTGCCGCGTCCGGTTCCAGGAAGCCCCGCCGAAACCGGGCGAGCGCCCGGCCAGCCCGATTACGGTCATCCTCGACCGCAAGGCCGAGACGTGCACGCTGTCCCTCCACGTCGCCGGCATGGCGATGTACGACCACCGGTCCGCCTTACGTCCCTCGACCCGGCTCGCGCCCCAGGTGCAGCCGGATTACGAAGAGAATTAGACACTTCGATCTATCGATCCATCGGGTCATCGATCCATCGATCCATTTGAGGAGGCGTTCGCCTGTGCGGGCTCGCGCATTTGATCGATGGGTCTGCACGGAGGCACCTCGCCTCCGACTCGTTACCGAATCAACCGACGGCGGCCAACGGCCGCCCACCTCACATGGATCGATGGATCGATGGACAGATGGATCGATAGACCCCGTCAGTCTCTTCAGAACCTGACCCGTATGTCTGCCACCAGCGGCAGATGATCCGACGCCATCAGTGACAGCCGCGTGCGCGGCAGGATGATGCGGCGGACGTCGAGGTCTCCCAGAAAATAGATGTGGTCGAGGTGCAGGAACGGGAAGAATCCCGGATACGTGCGCCGGCGTTTGAGAAACTTGAAGAGGTCGACGCTCTGGAGGCGCGCGGCGAGCACGTCCGCGACCAGGCCGCGGCCCCACTCATTGAAGTCGCCGAGCACCAGCTTGGGTCCGGCGATCCGGCGATCGTGGACCCAGGACGCCAGACGCGGCGCCTGGTGGCGCCGCTCGAGCAGGGCGGTGCCCAGGTGCACATTGTAGAGATGGAGCAGCCGGCCGCCGCCCAGATCGAGTCCGACGCGCTGCGCGTTACGCGGCTCGCACGTCTTCCACGAGAGATCGAGCTGGGTGTGCTCGCGCACCGGAAAACGGCTGAGGACCGCGTTTCCGAAGGCGTGCTTCCGGATTTCGCGCGTCGGCGCCATCACCGCGCCCATGCCGAGCGCCGCGCCAATCTCCACCGCCTGGCCTTCGCCCAGCAGGCCCGGCCCGACCACTTCCTGCAGCGCGACGATGTCCGGCGCGATCGCGGCGAGCACGCGGGCAATGCGCTCCGGCCGCGTGCGCCGGTCCAGGCCGCGCGCGCGATGGATGTTGTAGGTGACGACGCGCACGTCGACCGAGTCGCGGGACATCTGCGTATGATAGTGACATGGCGACGCTCAAAACCGAGTTCGAAGTCGCGTGCCCGTGCTGCCAGTCGACCCTCGTGATCGACCAGGGCCTCAAGCGCGTCGTCCGGCACGTCGAACCCGAACGCACGGACAAACCGGAGCTCAACGACGCCCACCGCATCCTCGCCGACGAAAAGGCCCGCCGCGACGCGTTGTTCGAACAGTCCGTCCAGTCCGAACGCACCCGCGGCGACGCACTGTCGAAGCGCTTCGAGGACGCGCTCAGGCAGGCGAACGACGAGCCGATCTCGAAGCCGAAGCGGGATTTCGATCTGGACTAGCCACGCTCCCGTGTGTCCAGCTCACCCGGCAAGCGGGGATTGGAGGCTGCGCTCCGGTCTCCACAAACGTGGCCCGGGAAATCGTCGCCTGCGTGCGCTCGGATTTCGCCCTGACGCACTCGCGCGATTGCTAGCGCAAGTCGCGCTCGAAATCGCTCGCTGCCTTCGGCGACGATTTCACCCTGACGCACCCGGGCCAGTTCGAGTCGACCGGATCGCAGCCTCCAATCCCCGCTTGCCGGCCTTCGGACCTCCGTATCCGAACTCGCTGATGACAGGAAGACCGGGTGACAGACGAATCGCAGTCACCAGAGCTGGCGTCCGCTGATTGAGGACCGCGACCCGGCCGACTCGAAATTGGTCGGGTGCGCAGGATGAAATCGCGCCGAAGGGAGTGAGGAGTGCGAGCGCGACTTGCGCCAGCAATCGCGCGAGAGCGTCAGGTCGCAATCCGAACGGACGGAGGCGCGATTTCCCGGCCAATCTTCGCGGAGGCCGCGTCGCGGTCCTCAATCGGCGGACGACAGGTCCGGTGACAGACCGCCACGTTTGTGGAACCCGGAGCGCAGCCTCCAACCCCCGCTTGCCGGGTCCGAGCTCGCGGTTCTCAATCAGCGGGCGAAGGAGAAGGCGCGCGAAAATGTCCGGGGATTTCCGTCCAGTGGCGTTCGTCGTAGTACATCGGTTTGCGATCGGGCTCGGCGGCGATGGCCGCGAGGTAGCGGGCGCGCAGGCGGGCGACGCGGGACTTCGATGATCGAATCGGCCGGTGTGGAATGTCGAAGAGCAGCCGCTCCACTTTCCAGATATTGCCCGGCGCGAGCCGCCAGTCGTAGGTGCCGAGGACGCGCAGGTCGACCACGCCGTACGCGCGCAGACAGCCCGTGCGATCGATGAATCCCTCGAAGTAGCTTTCGGCCAGCCGCCGCAGCGACGGGAAAACCGGCCGGCGGCCGTGCAGGCCCGGGTCGCGCGACTTGGCCACCGATCCCCAGCGGCCGCGCTCGCGGTACACGAAGACGACGTGGTCGAGCCCATCCACGGATTCCAGGCTCATGACCAGCGGCGGGTAGCCGTGCTGTTCGAGGATGACCGCGCAGGCCAGCGCGGCCTCGAGGCAATGTGCCGTGTGCGCCCGCACGACGCCGCGGAACGATCGCAGCAACGCACGCCCGGGCGGCGGTTCGGTGTTGTAGGGCAGGGCGTTCAGCCACCGCTGGGCGTCGGCCGGCGTGCGGACACAGCCGATGAGCCGGCGCTCCGCCGGCGTGAACGACGACCGCGGCGGAGCGCTTACGGAACCCGCGCGCCGGCGGCGGCCCGCAGGTCGGCGAGGACGTCGGCCGTGTTCCATTGGCTGCCCGAGTAGATGTGCGCGATGCGCCCGTCGGGCGCGATCAGCGTCGTGCGCAGATTGTGCGTAATGGACGGATCGCCCTCACGAATCACGCCGACGCCCAGCCGGGCGGCGAACCGATCGAGCGTGCCGCGATCGCCAGTCACAAACGTCCAGATGGCCGGGTCGGCCTTGAGCTTCGCCGCGTGCGCCGTCAGGACCGCCGGCGTGTCGTGCTCGGGATCGAACGTCACCGAGATGAGCCGCGCGCGCGATTTCAACGCCGCGTCGGCCATGATCGCCTGCTGCAGCCGCGCGAAGTGCGAATCGATGAGCGGACAGAAGTCCGGCAGCGGGCAGCGCGTGTAGATGAACGTCACCAACGTCGCAGATCCGCGCCACTCCGCCAGGGCCCGGCGCGTGTCCGTCTGATCAATGAAGGCGGTGTCCGGAACAAGCGCGCCGACCTCGAGGACGCCTTCGGCCATCAGGGCCGCATTCGTATTGGTGGGCAGCGCCTGGAAGCCGACACGGTGGATTGAGGTGAGGCGGCCGAGGGCGTCAGAGACCTCGATCGTCCCGTCCACGATTTCCCCAGGTTCACGCCCCTGCAGCAGTGCGGGGTCCGCCACCTGAAAGCCCATCGTCATGCCCGGCATCAGGCCGTCGATGTCGTCGTGCCTCATGGTGATGGTCTGCTTCGCCTGGTCAACCGCGAGGACTTGGCCGTGCACGGGATACGTTTTCGCCGGCGCCGGCCGTGAGCACCCGGCCATCACGACGAACCCTAGTGTCAACGCCTTCCAAATAGATCGATGGATCGATGGATCGATGGATCGATTTACCCGCACGTCAGTCAACCCACCATCCACCCGTCCTTGAGCTCAATCACGCGGGAGCCGAACGCGGCATTGGCCTCGGAGTGCGTCACCTGGATGATCGTCGTGCCGGCGTCGTTGAGTTTCTTGAACAGCTCCATGATTTCGCGGCCCTGGCTGGAGTGCAGGTTGCCGGTCGGCTCGTCGGCCAGCACGACTTTCGGGCTGGCGATGACGGCGCGCGCCACGGCGACGAGCTGCTGCTGACCGCCGGAGAGCTGGTTGGGGTACAGGTCTTTCTTGCCGACGATGCTGAATCGATCGAGTACGTCGCAGACGATGCTGTCGCGCTCGGACTTCTTCACGTCGCGGTACGAGAGCGGCACTTCGAGGTTCTCGTACACCGTCAGGTGATCGAGCAGGTGATAGCTCTGGAACACGAACCCGATGTGTTCCTTGTGCAGTTTGGCCCGGTCTTTCGGGCTCAACCGGTGCACGGCGTGGCCGGCGAAGTGATACTCGCCGGTCCATTCGCTGTCGTGCATCCCGATGATGTGGAGCAGCGTCGACTTGCCCGCGCCGGACGGCCCCATGATCGACACGAATTCGCCGTGCTGGATGTCGGCGGCGATGCGGCGCAGCACCCACGTGCGGCTGGCGCCGAGGGGAAACGACTTTTCGATGTTACGAAGCGCGACCAGCGGGCCGTCGGGGATCGGCGCCGGTTCGGTGGCGGCGGGCTGGCTGCTACGCGAGAAAAATGCCATGAGTCTTGACCGTCGATTGTACGCCACTGGCCGGGGGCGGGCCGCCACTGGCCGGTCTGCCCGTGCGCAACCACGCCGGCCCTCGTATTGTCGAATGGACGAGGAGGACGCGCCCGGGGTTGCATGGGCGCGGGCAAACCGATGGCGGCGCTGGACAAATGGCTGACGAGAATGGCGATTGTGGGAGCAGCGGCGGGTGTGGCTGCCGGGGCTCTGTTCTGGCTGGTGCTCACACGGCCGGTCGCGCTGGCCGCGCTGCTCGATCGATTGTTGTAACCGCAAGGGGGACCCGTGGAGAGTAAGCGCATGTCGCAGGCGACAACCGGCATCCTGATCATCGTGGTCGGGTTGATCATGCTGGGTCATCAACTGCACCTCGGATTCAACTTCGGCCGCTACTGGCCGATCATCCTGCTCGTGATCGGGTTCAGTCGATTTCTGACGTTTGGCGACGACGGGCACCGGCAGAATGGCGGGTGGCTGCTGCTGGTCGGCAGTCTGCTCCTGCTCAACAACCTGCGCATTCTGGGGCTCGGCGATTCGTGGCCGCTGTTCATCGTCGGCGCCGGCATCGGCGTGATGTTCGGCCGCGATCGTCGCGCGCGAGACCGATCGGCGCGGGCCGCCGGCGGCGGGTCCGTGCCGTCCGACCACCTGGGAAATGGGAGTGTCCAGTCATGACGGCGGAGACGCGTTCGGTGGTGACGGCCCGGCTGGTCTTTGGGCTTTTGGTCGTCTGCGTCGGCATGTCCTTTCTGGCGGAGAACCTCGGCTGGGCCAACTCCGGCGATCTCATGCGATTCGTGCCGGTGGGCGTGATGGCGGTCGGTCTCGTGAAAGTGATGCAGGACAAGACGAATTCCGGCCGGATCTTCGGCGGCATTCTGCTCGCGGTCGGGACGATCTCCACGATCGACACGTTCCTGCTGCACGACGCCAACATCTGGCGCTGGTGGCCGCTGGCCGTGGTCGGATTCGGCGTGATGATTCTCTTGAAGGCCTTCGGCGTTGACGACGGATCCGCACAGGCGCGCGCGAAGATCCTGGGCTCGTCGACCGGATCGGCCACGCTGGGATCCGGGCCGGTCGAACCGCAGCGGCCCGGCTCGATGGCGCAGGACATGAACGAGGTCGCCATCTGGTCCGGCGTCAATCGCCGCGTCTCGTCGCCGGCGTTTCGCCGCGCGAACCTCACGGCCATCATGGGCGGCGTCGAGTTCGATCTGCGGCAGGCGGCCGCCGATCACGGCGAGGCGGTCATCGACGTGTTCGTGATCTGGGGCGGCATCGAAATCAAAGTGCCGCCCGACTGGGCCGTGTCGAACGAGATCACCGCCATCATGGGCGGTGCCGAGGATCAGAGCACCGGCACGCAGCAGGCACGGAACCGACTGACCGTGCGCGGGCTCGTGCTGATGGGCGGGGTCGATATAAAGACCTGACGATGGATTAGGTAAGACCTAAACTATCTCTCCCCATGCATCCCATTCTCGGCGACCAACTGCGCCTGAGGTTGCATTTCACGGCGTGGAGCCTTGGTGGCGCGGGGCTCGCCTGGCTGGTGCGGGCGCTGTTCGCCGTGCCGTGGACGGCGGCGCTGGTGTTTGGCGTGCCGATGGGTCTGGTGGCGGCGCCGGTCTCGTTGTCAGCGTGGTACCTGTGCCGGGCGATGCCGCTCTCGCGCACGAGCGCCTGGCGGATCGGGGCGACGGCCGCTGGCGCGGCCGTGGTCACCGGATCGCTCTGGGCCGCGCTGGGCCGCTGGTGGTGGCAGTTGCTCGCGACGACGGCGTTCGAGATGCCGGTCGACCAGATGCTCGGTCTGTTCTCGCTGATGCTGGGCCTGGGTTCGATCGGGTATCTGCTCGCGGTCACGGTGCACTACGTGCTGCAGGCCGGCGAGGAGTCGGCGCTGGCCGATCGGCGCGCCCTCGAGTTCCAGGTCGCGCAGCGCGACGCGGAGTTGCGCAGCCTGCGCGCGCAGGTCGATCCGCACTTCCTCTTCAACAGCCTGAATTCGATCGTCGGCCTGATGGCGACCGATCAGGATCAGGCGCGCGTCATGTGCCTGAGGCTGGCGGAATTCCTGCGCGATAGCCTGGCGCTTGGCGGGGAGAGCCGCATCACCCTCGGCCGCGAGGTGGCGCTGGCCGAGCAGTATCTGGGCGTGGAGCGTGTCCGGTTCGGCGATCGCCTGACGGTGGCCACCCGGATCGATCCGGACGCCCTGGAGGTCGCGGTGCCGCCATTGATTCTTCAACCGCTGGTCGAGAACGCGGTGCGGCACGGCGTGGCCACGCTGCTCGAGGGCGGATCGGTGCGAATCGAAGTCTCGCTGGCGGGCCCGAAGGCCCTGATCGTCGTCACCAACCCCTACGATCCGGACGTGCGGCGGCGGGGGACTGGCCTCGGCATGGATATCGTCCGGCGGCGGCTGGCGGCGACCTTCGGGGACCGGGCGGCGATGGCGATTGAAGCGCAGGGCGCGCAGTACCGGGTTGCCCTGACGGTACCGATCGAACGGTTGGGAGGGCAGGCGGCATGACGGAAGGATCGGGCCCGTTGCGCGTGATCATCGTTGACGATGAGATGCCGGCGCGGATGGCGCTGGTCCAGGCGTTGTCGACAATCCCGGATGTGACATTGGTCGCGCAATGCGTCAACGGTTTCGATGCGGTCAAGGCCGTCACGGAGACGAAGCCGGATGCCGTCCTCCTCGACGTGCACATGCCGAAACTCGACGGCTTCGACGTGCTCGAGTTGATCGGGCACGACGTGCCGGTCATTTTCGTGACGGCGCACGACGAGTTCGCGATCCGGGCGTTCGAGGTCCACGCCGTCGATTACCTGCTGAAGCCGGTATCTCCCGAACGGCTGCGGACGGCGCTCGACCGCGTCCGGGCCCGGGGCCGTGGCGCGGCCGCGTCGCCGGCCCAGGTGCGGGCGTCGATGCGCCGCCCCGGCGATGTGCTCGAGCGCGTCGTGATCCGCGACGGCCCCCAGGTGCACGTCATTCCCGTCGATCGCGTCGACTACGTCGAGGCCCAGGACGACTACGTGGGGTTCAAGACGGGGGGCAAGACGCTGCTGAAAGAGCAGACCATGGCGGAAGTCGAGGCGGCGCTCGATCCGCGGCGGTTCGTGCGCATCCACCGGTCGTACCTGCTGAATGTGGAGCGCCTGGCGCGCGTCGAGCTGTACGCGAAGGACAGCCGCGTGGCGATTCTGCAGGACGGCACGAAACTGCCGGTGAGCCGGTCGGGGTATCAGCGGTTGCAACAGTTGCTGTGAATGAAGGGCAACCCAGTTCCCTCTGCCATTTGCCCTGTAACTAACTATTCAGTTAGTATTTGTCACCGTGCCTCGTTCCCCCTCGCGGCCCACGCGGCAGCGGCTGATGGAAGCCGCGCTCGACGAGTTCGCGGCACGCGGGTTCGACGGGGCCAAGGTCGATCGCATCGTCCGCCGCGCGAAGGTCAACAAGGCGATGCTCTATTACCACTTTCCCAGCAAGGCCGCGCTGTACCTCGAGATCCTGCGGGAGCAGTTCGGGGCGCTGGGGCAGGCCGTGGCCGAGGCGCGGCAGCCGGGGCTCGCCCCTGAACAGCAGCTGCGGCGGTTCATCGACACGATCGCCCGCGAAACCATCGCGCGGCCGCACTTTCCGGCGATCTGGCTGCGCGAGATCGCCGAAGGCGGCCGGCACGTCGATGAGACCGTCGTGCGGGCGCTCCGCCGCGTGCTCGAGACGCTCGCGGCCATCCTGCAGGACGGCCAGCGGACCGGGGCCTTCGTCGCGGCCAATCCGCTGGTGACGCAAATCAGCGTCGTGGCGCCGCTCATGTTTTTTGCCGCGTCCGCGCCGTTTCGCGCGCGACTGGGCCGGCTCGTGCCCGCGACTGTTCCCACGCCCTCGCTCGACGACGTCATTGCCCATGTGCAGGCGGCGACGCTCGCGGTTCTGACCACGCCGGCGCCTGGCCGGAGACCCCGACCCCGGAGACCCCAATGACGAAGCGACTGTTCGCCGCGGCGTGCGCGGCTTTGATGGTGACCGTGCTGGCCGGCTGCGCCGGCCGGAAGGACGCGACGAATCTCGCCAGCGGCTACGTGGAGGCCACCAACGTCCGCGTGTCCTCGAAAGTCGGGGGGCGGCTTGCCCAGGTCACGGCGATCGAGGGCTCGCGAGTCGAAGCAGGCGCGGTGCTGGCCACGCTCGCCACGACGGACCTCGATTTTGCGTTGGAGCGAGCGCGCGCCGAACGGGCACAGGCCGCCGCGATGGTCGCGCTGCTCCAGGCGGGCGCGTTGCCCGAGGAGATTCAGCAGGCCGAGGCCCAGGCAGCCGCGGCGCTCTCCGAGCGCAAGGCGGTGGAAGCCGAGCTGGCGTCGGCGCGAGCCGATGAGGCGCGCTTCGAGCAGCTCCTCAAGAACCGCGCCGGATCGACCAAGCAGCGCGACGACGCCGTGACCCGGCGCGAACTCGCGGAAGCGAAACTGAAGGCGGCCGACGATCGAGTCAAGGCCGCGCGATCGGCCGCCGAGCGCGTCAAGGCCGGAGCCCGACCGCAGGAAGTGACCGGCGCGAAGGCGCGCGTCAGCGCCATCGACGCGCAGATTGCGTCGCTTGATCACGATCGGAGCGAGGCCGTGATCAAAGCCCCGCTGGCCGGCATCATCGGGTCCCGCCTTGTCGAGCCAGGGGAGCTGGTTGCGGTGGGCACGCCGATCGCGGTGATCATCGACCTCGATCGGGCCTGGGCCAGCGTCTACATCCAGGAGCCGTACGTGCCGCTGGTCAAGATCGACCAGGCGGCCACCGTCATCACGGACGCCGGCGATCGGATCGAAGGGCGCGTGACGTTCATCTCGCCCAAGGCCGAGTTCACGCCGCGAAACGTGCAGACGCCCGACGAGCGCGCGAAGCTCGTGTATCGCGTGAAGGTGTCGGTCGACAACAGCAAGGGCGTGCTCAAGCCCGGTATGCCGGTGGAAGTGGACCTCGGATTCGGGGCCAAGAAGTGACGACCGCCGCTGAGCCGATGGTCCGGATGGATGCTGTCCGGAAATCCTTTGGCGCCACCCGCGCCGTGGATGGCTTGTCGCTCGACATCGGTCGCGGCGAGATGTTCGGCGTCATCGGTCCGGACGGCGCGGGCAAAACGACGTCGCTCCGGCTGATCTGCGGCCTGATGAAACCCGACGCGGGCACCATTCGCGTGAAAGGCGTGGACCCGTTCGTCGATCGCCGCGAGGCGGCCCGGACGATGGGCTATGTGTCGCAGCGGTTCAGCCTGTACGGCGATCTGTCGATCGACGAGAACATCGAGTTCTTTGCGCGCATCCACGGCGTCCGGGACTTCGCCGCGCGGCGCTCGCGTCTGCTGGCCCTGACCGGACTCGAACCCTTCCGCACGCGCCTGGCCGACAGGCTGTCCGGCGGGATGAAGCAGAAACTGGCGCTGGCCTGCGTGCTCGTGCACGAACCGCCGGTGCTGGTCCTCGACGAGCCGACGACCGGCGTCGATCCGGTGTCGCGGCGCGAGTTCTGGAAGCTGCTGGCGGAGTTCCTCCAGCAGGGGCTCACGATCGTGATGGCGACGCCGTACCTCGACGAAGCCGAACGCTGCGGACGCGTGGCGCTGATTGCGGCCGGCCGCGTCCTGGCCGAAGACACGCCGGCGCGGCTGCAGGCGGCGGCCACGGGCCAGTTGATCGAGGTCGTGGCCGAGCGGCCGCGGCGCGCGCTGGAGGTAGTCCGCGCACAGATCGGGCCCGATCGCGTGCAGCTGTTCGGCGACCGCCTGCACGTGCGCGTGACTGATGAATCAGAGTTCGGGCCGGTACGTGACGCGATGGCCCGCGCCGGTATGCCGGTGACGGAATGGCGCCGCATCACGCCCACGCTCGAGGACGTGTTCATTGACCGCCTGGCGCACGCGCCTGCGTTGCTGGCCGCTGCCGGCACGCCGCCAGAGACCCTGACCGAATCGGAGAAGAGGCTGTGATGACGTCGACACCACGACCACACCGACTGACCGCGGCCTGCCTGGCCGCCTGCTTCAGCGCCTGGCTGGCCGCGACGCCGGTCTTCGCACAGACGACCACGCCGATGGCGCTGACCGTCGACGACGCCGTGCGGATGGGGATCGACCACGCCCCGCAGGTGGCCGAGGCGCGGACGAAGACGGTTGCGGCGAATCAGGGCGTGCGCGCCCTCGAGGGCCTGGCCCTGCCGAGTGCGACGGCGCAGATGCAATACATCCGCTGGAGCCACACGCCGGAGTTCCTCATTCCGGACGGCATGGGTGGCACGCGCGTGCTGTACGACGACATCCCTAACAACTACAAAGGCCGTGTCGAGGTGAGCGCGCCGATTTTCAGCTTCGGCCGCATCAGCTCGACTGTGGCGGCCGCGCGCGCGGACGTCACCGGCGCGCTGGCCGGGGAGCGCCTGGCCATCTCCGACGTGCGGTTCGAGGTAATGCGCGCGTACTGGCTCCTCGCGACCGCCCGCGAAAATGTCGCCATGCTCGTGCAATCGCTGGCGCGAACGGACGCGTGGGTCGGCGACGTGAAGTCCCGCGTCGATGCCGGATTGCTGCCGCCGAACGAAGTCCAGTCCGCGCAGGCCCAGCGCGCCCGCGAGCAGGTGCGGCTCCTGCAGGCGCAAAACAACGAGGCGCTGGCCGAGCTCGTGCTCGCGCGGCTGATTGGCGTGCCGGCCGGCACGTCCATCCGCACCGCCAGTCCGGTCGATCAGCCGCTGCCACAGGCGGCGGTACTCGAAGTCATGAGCCCGACCGAATTGATCGAGCGCGCGACCGGGCAGCGGCCCGAACGCGCCGGCCTCACCGCGCGCAGCGACGGCCTGCGCCAGTCCGCCAAGGCGACGATCGCCAATATCAATCCTTACGTGCTCGCTCTGGGCGCCCTCGAGCCCGGCCGGCCGAATTCTCGGTTCGTGCCGCCAGTGGACGCGTGGCATACGAGCTGGATGGTCGATCTGAAGTTCGTCTGGCCGTTCTATGACGGCGGACGATCGAAGGCCCAGGGCGCTGCCCTGAACGCGCAGGCGAGCGGCGTGGACGCGCAGCGGGACAATCTCGACAGCGCGATTGCGCTCGAGGTCCGCCAGCATCTGCTGGATCTGCGGTTCGGGCGCGCCCAGATCGATGCGTCGGACGAAGCGGTGACCGCCGCGGCCGAGGCCCGGCGCGTCGTCGGCGAGCGCTTTCTCGCCGGCGTGGCCCTCAGCAGCGAAGTGCTCGACGCGCAGGTGGCGCTGCTCGAAGCGCAGCTCGAGCGCTCGCGCCTCTACGCCAGTCTCCGCCTGACCGAAGCGCGCCTGCTGCACGCCGTGGGGGAGCGATGAGGGGTCAGACTAGGGTCAGACTGGGGTCAAACGGGGGTCAGACCTGTGTCTGACCCCAGTCTGACCCCAGCGCCGGCGGTCATCCAGGTCGAGCACCTGTCTCGCACCTTTGGCGCGTTCCGCGCCGTCGATGACGTCACCTTCGACGTCCGGCGCGGCGAGGTCTTCGGGTTTCTGGGGAGCAACGGCGCCGGCAAGTCCACGACCATTCGCATGCTCTGCGGCTTGCTCGCCCCGACGTCCGGCCGGGCGTCCGTCGATGGCCTCGACGTCGGCACCGATCCCGAAGGCGTCAAGCGCCGCATCGGCTACATGTCGCAGCGCTTTTCGCTGTACGAGCTGCTGACGGTCGAACAGAACATTGATTTCTACGCCGGCCTCTACGGCCTGACGGGGGAGCGCTACCAGCGCCGCCGCAAGTTCGCCCTCGACATCGGCGGCTTGGCCGGCCGCGAACGCGAGCTGGCGCGCAACCTATCAGGCGGCTGGAAGCAGCGCCTCGCCCTGGGCTGCGCGTTGCTGCACGAACCGCCGATCCTGTTTCTCGACGAACCGACCGGCGGCGTAGATCCGGTCTCCCGCCGCGAGTTCTGGCGCCTGATCGACGACCTCTCGCGCGCAGGCACGACGGTGCTCGTGACAACGCACTACCTCGACGAGGCCGAACGCTGCGATCGCGTCGCCATCATGCATTTCGGCAAACTGGCCGCACTCGGCACTATTGCCGAACTGAAAAGCGTGTTTGCCGACCGGCCGATCATGGAAGTCCGCGGACCTGATCCGGTCGGCCTGATGGCCTGGCTGGACCAGAGCCCGCTGGTGGAAAAGACCAGTCTGTTCGGCACGGCGGTTCACGCCGTCCTGAAAAGCGCGGCGACCTCGGTCGATCACCTCACGCGTGCGTTGACCGGGGCCGGCCGTGCCGTCGACAGTCTCGTGCCCGTCGTCCCGTCGCTCGAGGACGTGTTCCTCGATGTCGTCGATCGCCTCGGGCGGGCGGGAGGTGAGGCATGAGAGGCGTCATGGCCGTCGCGATCAAAGAGCTGCGGCAGATCCGCCGCGATCGCCGCAGCCTTCTGATTCTGCTCTTCATTCCCGTCTTCTTTCTCTTCCTGTACGGCTACGCGCTCAATTTCGACATCCGGCACGTGACGATGGCGATCGAGGACCGCGACCACACGGCCGAGAGTCGCGCGCTCGTCGCCGCGTTCGTGCAATCGGCGTACTTCGATCGCGTGGCGACGGTCGACAACGACGAGCAGGTCGACGCGCTCATGAACCGGGGAGAGACGCGGGCGCTGCTGGTCATTCCTGAGGGCTTCACGCGGCGTATCTTCCGCGGCGAGCCGGTCGACGTCCAGGTCGTGCTGAATGGCGACAACGCGAATACCGCGACGACGGTCCTTGGCTACGTCAATGGCGTCCTCACGGAAGCGTCAGTCAAACTGGGCGGCCCGGTACGGGCCTCGAGCGTCGGCGTGACGCCGCGGGTCTGGTACAACCCTGAGCTGCGGAGCGCGCTGTTCCTCGTGCCGGGCCTCATCGCCTACATCGCGACGATCTCGGCGGTCGTGTCCACGTCGCTGTCGATCGTGCGCGAAAAGGAGAACGGGACCATCGAGCAGATCCGCATGGCGCCCATCTCGACGCTGTCGTACATCCTCGGCAAGACCATTCCGTACCTGATCCTGGCCGAGATCTCCGCCTTCCTGATCGTGCTGGCCGCGATGGCCATGTTCGGGCTGCCCATGCGCGGCGACTGGGGCACGCTGTTCCTCGTCCTCACGGCGTTCCTGGTGGGCGGTCTGGGGACGGGGCTGCTGGTGTCGACGATTTCCGACACGCAGCAGACGGCGCTGCAGACGTCGATGCTGCTCGCGTTCCTGCCGGTGTTCATGCTGTCCGGTTTCATTTTTCCGATCGCCAGCATGCCGGTGTTTCTGCAGCGCGTCACGACGGTCGTCCCGGCCAAGTACTTCCTGATCGCGTTGCGCGGCGTCGTGCTCAAGGGCCTGGGCCTTCAGGACGTGCTCATGCCATTGCTCGCCCTCACGATTTTCGCGGTCGCCGTCGTCGGGCTCTCCGCACTGAGACTGGCGCGACGATGAGGCGCAACGAAGTGGAGCCGTTACCGCGATGAGAATGCGGCGCGTCGCGGTCCTGATTCACAAGGAGTTCCTCGAGCTTCGGCAGACGCCGCATCTGCTGGTGCTGCTGCTGGTCGCGCCGATCATTCAGCTCTTCCTGCTCGGCTACGCCGCCACGACCGACGTCCAGCACGTGCCGATCGTCGTCGTCGACGCGGACCGGTCGTCGCGGAGCCGCGAGTTGATCGAGCGGTTCGCGGGATCGACGCACTTCAAGATCGTCGCGGATGAGACCGACTCCCATGCCATCGACGGGTACCTGGCGCTGGGCAAGGCGTGGCTCGCGCTCGTCATTCCCGCCGGCCTGGAAGCGGCGCTCGAGCAGGGCGGGCCGCCGGTGCAGACGAACGTCCAGATCCTCGCGGACGGCAGCGACGCGAACTCGTCCGGCATTGCGCTCGCGTATGCCGCCGGCCTCGTGCGTGACTACAACGGCGAGTTGATGGCGGCCAAAGGCCTGCGCGTGTCACCGATGAACGTCAGCGTCCGCGTGTTGTTCAATCCCGAACTCGTCAGCCGCGATTTCATGGTCCCCGGCGTGCTGGCCATGCTCCTGCTCGTCGTCACCGCCAACCTGTCGTCGATGGCCATCGTCCGCGAGCGCGAGCTGGGCACGCTCGAACAGTTGAGCGTGACGCCGCTCACCCGGTGGGAACTGATGCTGGGCAAGCTGCTCCCGTACGGACTCATCGGTCTCATTGACGCCGTCCTGGTCGTGCTCGTCGCCGTGTTCTGGTTCCGGGTGCCGTTTCAGGGCAGTGTGCTGGTCTTGTTTCTGGCGACCCTGCCGTACCTGCTCTGCACGCTGAGCCTCGGCCTGTTCGTTTCCACGATTTCGCATACACAGCAGCAGGCGATGCTCACGGCCATCTTCTTTTTCCTGGTCCCGATGATCTACCTGTCTGGCTTCACGTTTCCCATCGAGAACATGCCGGTCATCATCCAGTGGGTGACGTACCTGATCCCGCTGCGGTATTTCCTCGTCATCGTACGCGGCGTTTTTCTCAAGGGCATCGGTCTGGACGTGCTCTGGCCGCAGTTCCTCGCGCTGATTGCCTGGGGCACCGGCATGCTGACGCTGGCCGCGCTGCGATCGACGAAGCGCGTCTGACATCAGCGGGTGACCGGCGCCGTGCGCGCGATAAGATGCCGCCATGCGCGTCCACGTCGGCACGTCCGGCTACAACTACACCGAGTGGCGCGGCACGTTTTATCCGGAGGATCTGCCGACGAAGCAGATGTTCGGGTACTACTCGGAGCGGTTCCACACCGTCGAGATCAACTACACCTTCTACCGGATGCCGACCGCCAAGACGACGGGCGGCTGGCTCGAACAGGCGCCGGCGGGATTCGCCTACACGCTGAAGGCGCCGCAGAAGATCACGCACATCAAGCGCCTGCTGGGTGCCGAAGAACTCCTCGGGTTCTTCTGTGACAGCGCCCGCGTGCTGGGCCCGCATCTGGCGTCCCTGTTGTTCCAACTCCCGCCGCATTTCAAGTGCGACGCGGCCAGGCTCGAGACGTTTCTCGCCGCGATGCCGGCCGACATGCGGCCCGCTTTCGAGTTTCGTCACGAGTCCTGGCTGAATGACGATGTGTACGCGATCCTGGCGAAGAAGAACGCGGCGCTCTGTATCGCCGATTTCGGGGACAAGACGACGCCGCTGCGCGCGACGGCCAACCACGGCTACCTGCGGTTGCGTGACGAGGGTTACACGACGCCGGATCTCGAGCGTTGGGCGGACCGCCTCATGGAACACGGACAGGGGTGGCAGGACGTGTTCGTGTACTTCAAACACGAGGATGCAGGGAAAGGGCCGGAGTTCGCGCGGGAGTTCGTCGAGATCCTGAATCGCCGCGGCGTCAGCGTGGGATAGCCGCCGCCAGAAACCTCACCGCCATCGCTTCCGCCCAGTACTGATCACGGCCCTGCCCTCCGCTTCCGATGAATCCGCAATGCCCGCCGTGCGGCTCAATCCGCACCGTGACGTTCGGGTTCGCCGGCCAGTCGGGCGCGCGGAACTGATCGCCCGGCACAAACGGATCGTCGTCAGCCGTCAGGACCAGCGTCGGGATGCGGATCCGTTCGATCACCCGCAACGCGCTCGCCTTGAAATAGTAGTCGCTCGCTCCCGCGAACCCGTGATGTGGCGCCGTGTACACGTCGTCGAACTTGCGGATCGACCAGATGCCGCCCAGCGGCGTCAGGTCGAACGAGCCGGGCCAGCACTGCACCTTGCGGCGCATCCGGCTCCGGAGGTTGCGGACGAAATTCCACTGATACGGATAGTTCTTGCGCCGCTCGATCGCGCGCACGCATCGATCGAGATCCGCGGCGGGGCTGATCGCGACGACGCCACGGACCGGCAATCCGCCGCTCTCGGCGAGTTCGCCGGCCAGCTTCAGCGCCAGATTGCCGCCGAGCGAATAGCCCGCCACGACGACGTCACGAATGCCATCTTGTTCCACGAGTTCGCGAATGACGGCCAGCGGATCGGCGGTCAGGCCCGAGTGATACAAGCCGGGCGTGAGGTGCTCGGTGCCGCCACAGTTGCGCTGGTTGAGGAGCACCGCGCTCCATCCGCGCGCGAGCGCGTGATCGGCGAGCCCGCGCATGTAGTGCGCCTCGCTCGAACTCTCGAGCCCGTGCAGCGCGACCAATACAGGCGCCGCGCGCCGGTCGGCCTGCCAGAAACAGTCGGCGCGCACCTGCGTGTCCGCCGAGATCGTGAACAGGCGGGTTTCGGCGGCAGGCAGGTGCGGAAAGGACCGGCGCCGCCCCCACGCGTACACCGTCATGACATGGCCGTTCCGGAGCCACGGCGACGTGACGAACGGCTCGATATCGACGGCGGGTGTCGCAGTCTCTGGCGCGGCTGTCGTCATCGGAGGTCGTAAATCACGAAACGCGGGTTCTGGTACAGCACGGGAAACGCGAACGATCGCGATCGATCGAAGACGAGCACGTCGGCATGATACCGGCTCGCGGCCTCGCGCATGTGCTCCTCGGGCCAGTCGGCAAAGCCTTCCAATGTCTGCAGGCGCTCGCCCACACGCATCGCGATGGCGCGGTCATAGATCGCCATCGCCTCATCCTTCATCGATTCGAGTACGGTATCGCGCCATGCCGCGACGCGGACGCTCGACCCGTACCGCCAGGCGTGCCCGGGATCGGCCAGGACGTGCAGGCCGGCCGGTTGCGTCCGGAGAAAGCCCATCGCCGCAGTCCATTCGTCAGCCAGCAGCGTCGTCGTCACCAGCGGGCGCGGGGTGGCGATGTTCAACACGTACCAGCCGCGGCCCAGGGACGCCATCGCGAGCAGCGCGACCGCGACGGCACGCCACCGCATGCCGATTCCCGCGGCCACGTCGTCAATGAGCCACCAGGCCAGGTAGAGGAGCGCCACGCCATCAAGAACCCAGAGGATTCGCGTGATCTGCAGTTGCACAGCCAGCGTGACGTGAAGCGCGGTCAGCGGAACCGAGATCAGAAAGCCCAGCATCGACAGCAGCAAGGCGGTGATCACGCCGCGCTCGCCCGGCACGTCGCGCGCCAGTGCGACGCGTCGGCGGTAGATCAGCCACAGGACGACGGGATAGGCGAGATTGATCAGCCAATCCCCGATCGGCCAGGTGGCGGGGAACAGATAGTCTTTGCCGCTGATGGCGGACAGCCACGCGGCATCCATGCGCGAACCGCTGACGGCGAACGAGATACCGACCGCCACGCCGGCCGCGATCACGAGGGGAACGGTCCGCGTGCTCACGCGCCAGAGCGCGGCGATGACGACGACGCCGCCCATCCAGATCGCGGTCGTCGGGTGCGCGACGCTGGCGAGCGCGATGATCGCGAGCGCCGGGCCGAAACGATGGCGCACCGCGAACCCAACCGCCCACAACCCCAGCGCGAACGCCAGCATGCGCGGGTGGAAGTAACCCTCGAGCGAATTCGCGCCGGTGCCTGGGATGTGATGGCGAACTGAGGCGATCGCCAGTCCTGCGGCGACCGCCCACCACGAAGCCCGAAGCGCGCGCAGCAGGTAGACGACCGCGCCGCCCAGGAGGATCAGGGTCACCGCGTACAGCGAGACTGCGAGCGACGGCAGATTGATCGTCGTGACGCGCGCGACCGCCGCGACGACGTCGTCCCCGAGCCAGGCGCGCATCTGCGGGGCGAGAACCGCCGTGTCGCGAGGGAAGAGGGCGGGGTCGATCGCTTTGGCCAACGCCGGGATGTAGAACGCCTGGTCGGACACCCCGTAGCGATAGCCGCCCGCATTGGCCGTCGCGAGCAGCGCAAAGCACAGCGCGGCCAGCGCGCCGGCGGCCCATCGTCCGATCACAGCCACGCGTCGGCAGTGGAGCCGTAGAGCGGCGGGGGCGCGATGTCGTGCATGCGCAGGTACACCGTCATCTGGCCGCGATGGTGAATGGAGTGGTGCACGACAAACGTGCGGAGCGCGGCGATGCGGGGCAGGGACATGATCAGGTGCGCGCCGCGCTTGAGCGCCCAGGGCATCATGAGTTGGCCGTCGGCCATCTCACAGAGCGCCGCGCGGACCTCGCGCACGTGCGCGTCGAACCGTTCGAGCACCGCGGCGACCGTGGCCAACATGACGGGCGGCGTCCCCGTCAGGGCCAGGTCGTGGTGATCGTGCTCGAGAATCGCGCGGCCCCAGCGGGGGATCTGCGCCAGGTGCGTCGCCAGGCCGCCCAGGTCGTAGCTCTGAGCATGCGGTCGCCAGCCGAACGCCGCTTCCGGCAGGCGTTCGAGGACCTGCCGCGTGGCGGCCATTTCCTGATCGAATTCGGGCAGCAGCGTGTCCTTCAGGGCCATCGTCGCGCCCGCCGGCCCTATTTGCCCTTCGAAAAATCCACCTTCGGCGCGGTCTTCGCATCATCGGCCGCATTGAAGTACGGATAGGCCTTGAAGCCGAAGAGGCTGGCGGTGAGGTTCGCCGGAAACTTCCGCAGCGATGTGTCGTACTCGTTGACCCGCTCGTTGTATCGTCGGCGCTCGTCCGCGATGCGGTTTTCCGCGCCCGCCAGCTCGAATTGCAGGTTCATGAACACCTGGTCGGACTTGAGCTGTGGGTAGGCCTCCATCACGACGAGCAGCCGCGCGATGGCGGACGACTCGGCGTTGGCGCCCGCGATCTTCTGTTCCGGCGTCGTCGCGCCCGCGTACTTGGTGCGCGCGTCCGCCACTGACTGGAACACGTCCTTTTCCTGCTGGGCGAAGCCCTTCGTCGTCTCGACGAGATTGGGGATCAGATCATGGCGCCGCTGGAGTTGGTTCTCCACCTGTCCCCATTGCGCTTTGAGGGCTTCCTCCTGCGTGGTGAACTTGTTGTAGGAACACCCTCCGGCCACGGCCCCGAGGACAATCACCGCCACGACGACCAGCCCTACTTGCTTCGCGATTCCCATATCCGCACCTCTTGACGTCCAAACAACCTTATCAATTCTCTCACCACCGCCCCGACGCGCCGCCACCACCGCTCATGCCGCCGCCAAACCCGCCGAAGCCGCCACCGCCGCCACCGAAGCCCCCGCCGCCAAATCCGCCGCCGCCACCAAACCCGCCGATGAAGGGCCCGCCCCAGCCACCCCATCCGCCGCGGCGAGCGCCCGACCGTGGCCCGCCACGACGACTCATGCTGATGATGATGAAAATGATGATGAGCAGGAACGGCAGGAACCCCGCGAACCGATCGTTCTTCCGGCCGCCGGAGGTCGCCCGCGGCACGTCCGTCAGGGTCACGCCACGTTTGTCGGCGATCCGATTGATCAGGCGCGTGGTGCCGGCGAGCAGGCCGGGCCCAAACTCGCCGCGCCGGAACGCCGGCAGCATCTCCTGGCGGATGGTGTCGCCGGCATAGCCATCGGGAACGAACTCCTCGAGGCCATAGCCGACTTCGATGCGAATCTGGCGTTCGGTTTTCGCAAACAGCACGAGCAGGCCGTTGTCCGGCTCCTTCTGGCCGATACCGGCCTGCTCGAACAGGCGGACGGCGTACTCCTCGATCGACTGCAAGGGCGCGATCGTGTCCACCGTGACCACGACGACCGCGTCATGCTTCGGCGTCCCGGCCTCGAGCGCGCGGATACGCTTGTCCAGTTCCGCTTTGCTGGCCGCGTCGATGACGCCGGCGAAGTCGTTCACGGGCTGCGTGAGCTTGGGATAGGTCTGCGCAGCTGCGCCGACGGGGCCCAGCACGAGCGCCAGCGCGACGAGCGCGGCCGCTCTCATTTCGCGCGCCAGGCGTCGATGTACGCCCAGAGGCGCTCCGAGGCGGCGAGGTACTCGCCGAGCCGCGGCACGAGCGCGCGGCTGCCGGTGTGGCGCGACGCGGGGGAGCCGTTGTCGAGGGCGAGGATGGCCGTGACCAGCGACGCCGGCAGGCCGGCCTGCCGCTCGGCAAAGGCCGCCAGCGTCGTATCGCCATCCGGCGTCTGGCCGGACAGTCGCGCCAGATTGGTGAGCACCCGGCGCAACGGCATCGCGGACTGCTCGATCAGGTGCGCGAGCCCGTGGTCGTGTCCGCTGCCGTCGATCCAGCCCTGTCGCAGATGGATGAGATGTCCGCGCGCCTGCGCCTCGCACGCGCGGCGCAGGTCGTCCACGCCGACCCGCGCGGAGGCCAGCGGGTTGTCGCCGTCGATCAGGACGTGGTGATCGATCAGGGCCTGGAACTCGGCCGGAAAGGTGTCGAGCGATCGTGCGAACTCATCGATCGTCATCAGCAGCGGGGTGGCGACGCCGTCGCCATGCCACGTGTCGGCGAGCGCGCCCATCGCGTCGAGATCGTCGCTGCGAATACCGCGGGCAAAGGCGGCTGCCGCACCCTCGCCGCCGGCGACGAGCGCGATGAACCGATCGCCAAACACGCGGCGCAGGTCCGCCGCCATGCGCTGGTAGGCGCGCGCCGTTTTCGTGTCGAGAACTACCGTCACGCCACCATTGTAGCGTTCAGTGCCAGTATCATACCGGCGTGCGTTTACGCTCCCTGAAGGTCGGCTGTTTCGGCGGCGGCACCGGCCTGCCGAGTGTGCTGGGCGGTTTGAAGCGCGTCGCCTGGATCGATCTCCACGCGATCGTGACGATGTTCGACAGCGGGGGATCCTCCGGCCAGTTGCGCGACGAACTGGGCGTGCTCCCGCCGGGGGACGTCCTCAAGTGCGCGTTGACCCTGGCGCGCAACGAGCGCGAAGCCCGCAAGATCCTGCTAGCGCGCCTGCCCATGATCAAGCACGAGCACGGCCGGCTGGCGGGCCATACCGGCGGCAACCTGCTGCTGTCGATGATGGAGCAGTACACGGGCGATTTCATCGCCGCCGTCGATGGCATGCGCGCCCTCCTGGGGTGCAAGGGGCACGTCTGGCCCATCACCATCGAGCGGGCCAGCATTTGCGCCGAATATGCCGACGGTTCGGCCGCGCGCGGCGAAATGGACGTGGATGCGGGCCAGACGACGGGGAAAACCGTGACACGCCTGTGGCTCGAGCCGAGCGTGTCGATTCATCCGGAAACCGCCCGGGCGATTCGGGCGCTCGATGCGATTGTCATCGGCCCCGGCAGCTTCTTCACGAGCCTGCTGCCGATCTTTCAGGTGGACGGCTGCCGTGAGGCGATCGCGGAAGTGCGCGGGCCGATCATCTACATCGCGAATCTGCTGACCGAAGGGCGCGGCATGTCGGGTTTCACGGCCGGTGAGGCGACCACGCGACTGGCGCTGGCGATCGGCCGCCCGATCGACGCGGTCGTCTTCAACGATCGTCAGCCGCGGGAAGACGTGCTGTGGCGCTATGCGCGTGAGGCGAAGGCGCCGCTCGCGTTGGGCGAGCTGCCGCACGGCTGCGAGTTGATTGCGGGCGGATTCTGGGGCGGTTCGATCGCCCGCCACGACCGGGCGCGGCTGCGGTCGGCGGTCTGGGCGAGGCTAGCGCGGCTGTTTTAGCGCCGTCCAGGTCGCCGAGCCCATGCCGGCGAGCTCGGCCGTGCCTTTGATCGACTTGAAATCGGCGGCGACCTCGCCCTTGAACGCCATCATGACGTCGGTGCCTTCGGCGTTCATCTGGAACGAGAACTCCAGCGCCTTGCCCTTCAGCGTGGCGTTGAACGCAAACTTCCCGTACCGGCCCTCGTAGGTCCCCGTCAGCTTGTCAGCCTGCTGCGTGAACTCCAGGGTGGGCGTGGAGGTGAATTGATCGGTCTCGAGCGTCATCGCCCATTTACCGGTCAGTGACGGGGCAGGCGAGGGCGAGGGCGACGGCGTAGGCGTGGGGGTCGGCTTCTGAGGTGGCGGTGTCTGCGCGGACAACGCCACCGACAGCAGCACCGCCACACCCGTCAGCAGATTCACTTCTTCACCCGCATCGCGGTCCAGTTCATGCTGTTTTCCGCGACGGTCAGCGTGCCGGCCAGCGAGCCGTCTTTCTGTTGCGTCGCGTTGCCCGTGATGGGCAACTCGGTCCCGTTCGAATTCATCGTGAACGAGAAGCTGAGTTTGCCATCGACGACGGAGCCCTGGATCACCGCTTCGCCCTGCGGGCCGGTGATGGTGCCGGTGAGCTTCTTCGCGTCCTTGGGATCGGCCTTGAGGACGAGCGCGGCCTCAATCGTCTGCCCGTTGGCGTCGATGCTGAGGGTCCAGCTATCCGCCAGCGAGGCGGCGGTCGGCGCCTTGGTTTCGGTCTTCGGATCGGGTTTCGCCGGCGTCTGTGCGTGGGCGTAGGTCACGACCGCGCAACTCAGAATCGCCGTCCACGCCAATGTTCGAATCGTCATATGGGCTCCCTATCGGGTACGGGCCTTCCTGGCTTTCGCACCCTTGGTCTTTCGCGCGGCCTTCGTGACTCCCGTCGCTCGCGTCGATTTCGTCGATTTCGCCGGTGGCGCCGCTCGTTCCGCCTTCAATTTCGCGGCCTGCTCGATAATCGATCGCAGCATAGCACCGGTTTCGCCCCCCTCGACAGGCCGGTTCGTCTTCCAGATATCCGGCTTGTCGTCGGCGAGAATCTCGGGGAAATCGCGTTCCGATTTCACGCTGAGCGGCGCAAATTGCGCGATGTCGAGGTCGCCGGACCAGTCGTCGCGATGCTTGATCAGCAGCCAGGACCGGCCATCGCCGGCCGACTCGCCGCGCGCGGCGTCCCGGTCGCGATCCCGGCTCCGGCTGTAACCGCGCGTCCGCACGAGCACCCACGATCCCTTGAGCTTGAACCCGTCGAGCGTGAACTTGAGGTCGCCCTTCGCCAGCGCCTTGTCCACATCGTCAACCTCCGGCGTCCACGTGCCGCGATCCCACAGCATCACGAGGCCGGCGCCGTAGCCCTCCGGAATCACGCCCTCGAACGTGCCGTATTCGACGGGATGATCCTCCACGTGCATCGCCAGGCGTTTGGTTTTCGGATCGAGCGACGGCCCCTTCGGCACCGCCCAGGACAGCAGCGTACCGTTGTGCTCGAGCCGGAAGTCGTAGTGCAGGTGACTGGCGAGATGCTTCTGGACGCAGAAGAACCGCGGCTTCGCCTTGGGCTTGCGCGCCTCGGCGTCCTTGCCCTTCGGCTCCGGCGACTTCGTAAAATCACGCTTGCGTCGATACTCGTCGAGCGGCACCAAACGATTTTACAGGCAACGACGGGTGAGGATTGGACCCGGCAAGCGGGCATTGGCGGCTGCGCTCCGGTCTCCACAAACGTGGCCCGGGAAATCGCCGCCTACGTCCGCTCGGATTTCGACGTGACGTTTACACGGAAGCACGGAAGTCGCACAGAGGGCACGGGGGAAGCGTGGGTGAGGGAACGAGTGCGTTTGTCCCAAACCCCAAAGGTCTTCCGTGCCCTCCGTGTCTCCGTGCGCTCCGTGTCAACGTCAGGTCGCAATCCGAGCGCACGCAGGCGCCGATTTCCCGGGCCACGTTTGTGGAGACCGGAGCGCAGCCTCCAATCCCCGCTTGACGGGACAGAGGTCTAGTTGATCCCGCCTTGCAATGCCGTCAGCTTCTTCCGGAACACCAGCATGATCACGCCGACGACCATGGGCAGAATCGCCACGGCCGTCAGGAGCGTCGGCATCGGCAGCGACTCGTAGAACGACGCCGCCTGGCCGGCGAGGAAGTTGCCGATCGACGCGCCGAGGAACCAGATGCCCATCACCAGGCTGACGATTTTTGGCGGCGCCAGCTTCGTCATCGCGCTCAATCCCACGGGGCTCAGCGACAACTCGGCCAGCGTGTGGATCAGGTAGACCATGAACAACCAGCTGATGCCGACCTTCGTGCCGTCGAGCGCCATTTGCGCGCCCGGAACGAGATACAGGAATCCGATGCCTACGGCAATCAGCCCGAGCGCGAATTTCGTCGGTGTGGAGGGCTGGTTCCTGCCGAGCTTCAGCCACAGCAGGGCGAAGACGGGGGCCAGCGAGACAATCATCACGGCGTTGACCGACTGCCACCACGTGCTGGGGAACTCGTAGCCGAACGCGATGTTGGCCGTCTTGTCCCGGGCGAAGAGATTCAGCGTCGATCCGGCCTGTTCGAACACGCCCCAGAACAGGATCGCTGCGACGAAATACACGCCGATCATGACAAGGCGTTTCCGCTCAACCGGCGTCCACTGCTTGCTCGCGAACAAAGATCCGAAGATGCTGGCCGTCACCGTCAGCAACAGGATCGTGAACACCGTCGTCACGCGGTCCTTGGTCACCGCCACATAGCCCATCGCGATCGACGCGCCGAGCGCCACGAGGACCGCCGCGCCGATGCCGATGTACATCGTCGCCTGCTGCTTCGCCTTCGCGAACTCCGTCGGCGAACTCGCGGTCGGCGGACGCAGGCCGGCCGTGCCCAGGTACTTCCAGCCGAGCACGTACTGCACCAAGCCGAACGTCATGCCCACGCCGGCGGCGCCGAATCCCCAGTGCCAGGCGGAATTGGGATCCATGCCCCAGCCGACGATCATCGAGCGGAACTTCTCCGACTGCACGAGGAAGCCCGTAATGATCGGGCCGAGAAATGCGCCGAGGTTGATGCCCTGATAGAACAGGGAAAACGCCGCGTCGCGCCGCACGTCCTGCTGGCCGTACAGCTGTCCGACGATGACGCTGATGTTCGGCTTGAGAAGCCCGGTGCCGAGCACGACCAGCAGCAGGCCGACATAGAACGTGGCGGCAATCGGGATGGCGAGGCAGTAGTGCCCGGCGGCGATGAAGATGCCGCCGAAGAGCACGGCCTTGCGCTGGCCGAGCACGCGGTCGGCGAGCCATCCGCCGGGAATATTGGCGAGATACACCGACGACGTGTACACGCCGTAGATGACGGCCGCCGTGGCCGTATCCAGGCCGAGGCCGCCCAGGGCCGCCGAGGTGCTCATGTAGATGAGCAGGAAGCCGCGCATCCCGTAGTACGAGAAGCGCTCCCACATTTCGCTGAAGAACAGCGTGGCCAGGCCGCGCGGGTGCCCGAAGAACGCCCGGTCGGACTTCGCGTCGCCGAGTCCGGTCTGCGATGTCGCCGCTGGTGTCACGAATCCTCCAGGATCAGTTCTTGAACGGGCTTACTTCTTTTCCGGCACGTAGCCGGCCGGCAGGGCGGAACCCTCGCCGAAGAAATACTCTTCCATCTGTTGCGCCATGATCTTCTGCGCTTCCTTCTGGAACGGCAGAAGGCGGAGTTCGTTCAGGATCATCTTCATCCGCTCTTCCCACGCCTCCCACGCCTCTTCGGAGACCTGGTCGAAGATGCGCTGGCCGAGCGCGCCCGGCCAGGGCGGCGTGTCGAGCCCGGGCAGCTCGCGGCCTAACTTGACGCAGTGAACCATGCGCCGGCCGGTCGGGGCATTCATGGGGCGAATCTTACTTCAAGTACCTGATGCCATAATGAGACTGGTCCACCTTCATGAGTTCGCGATGGTGTCGGGTCTGGTTGCTGGCGTTGGTGTCCGTGTTCGTGGCCGTGCCCGCCGCGCAGGCGCAGTATTTTGGCCGCAACAAGGTCCAGTACCGGACCTTCGATTTCAAGATCCTCAAGACCCAGCATTTCGACCTCTATTACTACCCGGAGGAGGCCGAGGCCGCGCAGATCGCGTCGCGGCTGGCCGAGCGGTGGTACGCGCGCCTGTCGCGGTTCTTCACCCACGAGCTGCGCGGCCGGCAAGTCGTCATCCTCTACGCGTCGTCGGCGCAGTTCCGGCAGACGAACGCCGTCGATGAAATCATCGGGGAGGGCACGGGCGGCCTCACCGAGTCGATCAAGCGCCGCATCGTGCTCCCGATGGCCGGATCGCTGGCGGATACCGACCACGTGCTGGGCCACGAGCTGGTGCACGCGTTTCAGTTCGACATCACCGGCAGCGATCCCCACATGGCCGACGGGCAGGCGCCCGAGATCCTGACGTTCCCGTTGTGGTTCGTGGAAGGGATGGCCGAGTACGTCTCGCTTGGCCCGATCGATCCGCAGACGACGATGTGGCTGCGCGATGCCGCGATCAGGGAATCGCTGCCCGCGATCAAGGACCTCGATAACCCGAAGTATTTTCCGTACCGCTGGGGCCACGCATTCTGGGCGTACATCGGGGCGAAGTACGGCGATCGCGCAGTCGCATCGCTGCTGCGGTCGGGTGCGAATCCGCGCGCGGATTTGATGGGGCTGGCCCGCCAGCTCGGCACCGATCCCGACACGCTGACCGAAGCCTGGCACGCGGCGATCCGCCGCTCCACGCAGGCCGTGGTCGCCGACGGGCCGCCGTTGTCGAGTGAGCCGCGGCTCGTCGTGTCGAATCTCACCGGGGGCGGACGCTACAACCTCGGACCGCGCCTCAGCCCGGACGGCCGCGAGATCGCGTTCTTCTCGGAGCGCGGCCGCTTTTCTATTGATTTGTACGTCGCTGACACCGCCACGGGCAAGATTGTCCGCCGGCTGTCGTCATCGGCCAACGATCCGCACTTCGACAGCCTGGAGTTTCTCAATTCGGCCGGCGCGTGGAGTCCCGACGGGAAGACGCTGGCGATCGCCGCCATCCGGCGCGGCCGGCCGGTCATCGCGCTGCTCGATTCGAAATCCGGCAACGTGCGGCGCGAGCTGCCGCTCAAGGGTCTCGACGACGCGCTGAATCCGTCGTACGCGGGTGACGGGAAGTCGATTGTCTTCAGCGGCAACCGCGGCGGGCTGGTCGATCTGTACCGGATCGACGCCGTGAGCGCCGCGGTGGAGCAGCTGACGCGAGATCCGTACGCGGACCTTGAACCGGTGATGACGCCGGATGGCAAGGCCGTCATCTTCGTTACCGAACGCTTCAGCACGAACCTCGAGACTCTCGAGGCGGGCCCCCTGCGCCTGGCGCGGCTCGATCTGGCGACGAAGGACGTGCGGTTGATCTCCGGCTTCCTCGGCGGCAAGCACCTGAGCCCGCAGATTTCGGCGGACGGGCGGTCGGTGACCTTTCTGGCCGACCCGGACGGCATCAGCAATCTCTATCGGATGCCGATCGACGGCGGGCCCGTTACGCGCGTGTCCTCGTTCCTGACCGGTGTGGCCGGCATCACGTCGTCGAGCCCCGCGTTGAGCATCGCGGCGGCCAGCGGTCGCCTGGCGTTCAGCGTGTTCGAGGACGACGGCGAATCGATCTACATGCTCGATGAGGCCGACATTCAGCAGACGGTCGCGCCGCAGGCCACGCGCCGCGCGGCGCTCCTGCCGGGCCGTGAGACGGCGAGCGGGGACGTGCAGGCGCTGATTTCGGATCCGAAGCGCGGCCTGCCGGTCGCGACAGCGAACCCAGTCACCGAAAAGTACGGCCGGCGGCTCAAGCTCGACATGATCAGCCAGCCCACGTTCAGCGCCGGCGTCAGTTCGTTCGGCACGTACATCAGCGGTGGCATTTCCGCGTCGTTCAGCGACGTGCTCGGCGATCGGCAGCTGGGCATGGGCGTGCATGCGGCCGGCACGGTGGAGGACATCGGGGGCGAGCTGATCTACATCAACCGGCAGCATCGCTGGAACTGGGCGGCCGCGGCTACCGTCGCGCCTTACCGCACCGGGTTCGTCACGCTCATCGAGGACCCCGCCGCCGGAGAGACGGTGCTCACGGAAGTCGTGGAACGCCAGACGAGCCGCGGCGGGCTGGGCAGCGCCTCCTATCCGCTCAACACGACCACACGCATCGAACTGACAGGCGGCGCGAGGCAACTGTCGTTTTCGACGGAGACGCTCCGAAGCGTCTATGACACCGACACACGCCTCCTCGTCGATCAGCAGCGGTTCAAGGTGCGCGAGGGCAAGCCGCTGTATCTCGCCGAGGCGCTCGTCGCCATCGTGCACGACACGTCGTTTTCGGGCGCGACGAGCCCGATCTATGGGTGGCGGTCCCGGCTCGAAGTGGGGCAGAGCATCGGATCGCTGAATTATGCGACGACGCTCGTCGATGTCCGGCGCTACTTCATGCCCGTCCGCCCGGTCACGATCGCCGTGCGCGGCCTGCAGTACAGCCGCTGGGGCAACGACGCCGAGGATCTGCGGCTGGCGGAACTCTACGCCGGGTATCCCGAACTCGTGCGCGGCTACGGACTCGGGTCGTTCGACGTGCGCGATTGCTCGGAGGTCACGGCCGGCGGCAAGTGCGCGATCTTCAACAACCTGCGCGGCAGCGGGCTGTTCGTCGCGAACCTCGAGGTGAGAGCGCCGCTGGTCGGCCTGCTGCGGCACTCACTCGACTACGGGCGATTTCCCGTCGAGGTCGCCGGGTTCGTCGACGCCGGCTTCTCCTGGACGCGCGCCGAGCGGCCGGCGTTCCTGGGTGGCAATCGCCAGGTCGTCCGCAGCGCGGGCGCCGCGGTCCGCATGAACGTCTTCGGCCTGTTTGTCCTCGAGTTCGCCGCCTCGCACCCGTTCGACCGCATTGCCGCCGGCGTGCAATGGCAGGTGATGATGAGACAGGGGTTTTGAAGAGCGAGTCTATCGATCCATCGATCCATTGAAACATTGAAACATTTGAGGAGGCGCCTGGCTTGTCGGGCGCCGTTTGTTTTATTAACGGAAGACGGCCGCGCAGCGGCCCACCTCAAATGGATCGATGCGTAAATGTCCAAATGGATCGATAGATCGAAGCGTCTAATGTCTTGCCAACAGCTCCACCTGGACCCTGGCGTCGTTGAAGCAGGCGCCGCCGGCGATATCGGTTAGCGAATCGGGGACCAGCGCGTTCGCCGTGGCGCCGTTGAAGGTGCTCTTCGCCCACAGGCCTTTGGGCAGCGAGACGGTGCCTTCTCGCATGTCGCCGGTGATCGCGGCCTCGCAGTGCACCTCGCCGAGTTCGTTGAAGATCTTGATCGGGTCGCCGTCGGCGATCACGCGCGCGATCGCGTCGGCCGGGTGCATCTTCAGACGCGCCATGCCCGGGCGCAGTTCGCCCAGCGTCGAGGACACCGTGTGTTCGCTGGCGGGGGAGATCAGGCTGAGCGGGAAACGATCGGTCGCCGGGTCCTCGGCGTAGGCGTACAGCCCGTGGCGCGCCTCGACGGCCGCCGGGTACAGGTGCACTTTCCCGTCCGGCGTTTTGGGATGCACGTCCACGAACTGCACCGGCGCGCCGCCGCCGGGCGCGATGGCGCGCTTGCCGTCGAGCACCGCGGCGCCGTGGTCGTCGGGCAGGCGGCCGGCCGCCTCCATGAGTCCGCCCGCTTCGCCAAGGTCTGTCGCCTGACCATCCTGTCCGAGCCGCGCCGCGAGCTCGCCGAAGACATCGTGATTCGATCGGGCATCGCCCACGGGCGCAATCACGGGCTGGACGAGCTGGAGGTGGTACGCGCCATATCCCTTGGCAATGTCGTACTGCTCGAGGAACGTCGTCGCCGGCAGGATCACGTCGGCATAGGCAGTCGTATCGGTCAGCACCTGTTCGTGCACGACGGTGAACAAATCCTCGCGCATCAGACCGCGCTTGACGCGATTCTGATCGGGCACGGTCGCGACCGGGTTGCAGTTGTAGACGAAGAGGACCTGGATGGGCGGGTCCTGATACTCGAGCAGCGCGCGGCCCAGGTGATTCATGTTCACCGTGCGCGACGCCGGCTGCGGGACGCCGATGATCGTTTCGGCCTTGATGTTCCACGCGCCGGAGTTGCTCATCGTGTACCCGCCGCCGCGCACGCCGAATTTGCCGGCCACCGCGGGCAGCGCAAGAATTGCCATCGTCGCGCCGCCGCCATTGCGGTTGCGCTCCTGGCCCCAGCCACACCGGATGACGGCGGGCGAGATGGTGCCGTACCAGTCGGCCAACGTCGCGAGATCCTGTTCACGGATGCCGGCGATCGCCGCGGCTCGCGCGAGCGGCCAGGGTTCGGCGGCCTGCCGCAGCTGATCCGAGCCCAGTGTGTGCGTCGCCAGAAACGCCTGGTCGGCCTGGCCGCGGACGAACAGTTCGCGGATCAGGGAGAGCGCCACCGGCAGGTCCGTGCCGGGCCTGACGGGCAGATGCAGATCGGCGAGGCGCGCCAGCGGCGTGCGGCGCGGGTCGATGACGACGAGCTTCGCGCCGGCGTGCTGCGCGCGCTTGATGTGCGAGACCAGATGAATGCCCGTGGCCGACGGGTTGCAGCCCCACACGATGATGAGGCGCGCCCGGGCGTAGTCGTCGTAGCCGACGCCGGCCATCCTGCCGTACATCGCCGTGGCGGCTTCGCCGGTCGGCGCCGCGCAGAGCGTGCGGGCGAGCCGCGAGGCGCCGAAGCGGCGGAAGAATCGCGCGTCGGCGAAGTCGTTCGTCAGAATCCCGTTCGAGCCGCCGTAGTGATAGGGCAGCACGGACTCGGCGCCGAAGCGATCGCGCGCTTCCTGCATGCGCGCGGCAATGAGGTCCAGGGCCTCGTCCCAGGTGACGTTCGAAAACCGTCCGGATCCCTTCGGTCCGCTCCGGACCGCCGGCTGAAGAATGCGCGCCTCGTGATAGACGCGACGATCGAAGTGCCGGACCTTGCCGCAAATGTATCCGTCGGTCGACGGCGCCGCCGTCGACCCATCGATCTTGACGATCTTGCCGCGTTCGACGGTGACGGAGAGGCTGCAGCAGTCGGGGCAGTCGAGCGGGCACGCGGTCGGGACAATGGAGCGGCCCCACGATCGCGGCGGCGAAATCTTCGGGTCGGGCATGAGTGATTGTAAATCAGCGGGGTCTGAGGGCGCCCCGCGTCCTTAGGTCAGAGGTCAGAGGTCAGAAGTCAGAGGTCGTGGTAGTCATGGCGATCCAAAAACCAACGCAGGAAGCCTAGAAAATGGCTGGGTCAGAGTGAGGCGCGTCTGGCAGCGGTACAAGTCTGGCCCTGAAACATTCACTATGGCAAAACCAGATTTGCGACTTGTCTGAGTTCGTAGTGACCGTGACGCTGCATGGATCGGCTTCGGTCTCGATGATGCGGTCCCCGCAGAAACAGCATGGACCCCACATCGAGTACCTGGTATCCGGGGACGACTCAGCCACGTCTCAAAGACTACCTTTACTTGACGAGTGACCAATGCCTCTCAATCTACCTCTGACCTCTGACCTCTGACCTTTCACCTCTGACCTAAAAAGCAACGAGCCTCTGCTACTCTGCCCCCGTGTCCCCGCGTCCCAAGGTCGTCATCATCGGCGGTGGCTTCGGCGGCCTGTGGGCCGCCCGACGACTGGCGAAGGCGCCAGTCGATGTGCTGCTACTAGATCGCCGCAACCATCACGTGTTCTCGCCGCTGCTCTATCAGGTCGCGACGGCGGGCCTGTCGCCCGGCGACATCGCGTCACCGATCCGCTGGGTGTTGCGCAAGCAGGCGAATCTCAACGTCTGGCTGGCTGATGCGGCGGCCGTCGACGTGCCACGTCGCGTCGTCACGCTCACGGATGGGGAAGTGCCGTACGACTACCTGATCGTGGCCGCTGGAGCGAAGCCCGCCTATTTCGGCCACGATGAGTGGGCCACGCACGCGCGCGGGCTCAAGACGATGGAAGACGCCATCGCGATGCGGCAGCAGGTGCTCGTCGCTTTCGAGCGAGCCGAACGAGAACGTGATCGCGCCGTGCAGCGGAAGCTGCTGACATTTGTGGTTATCGGGGGCGGGGCGACTGGCGTGGAGCTTGCAGGAGCCCTAGCGGAGATTTCCAGGCACGCGCTCGCGCACGAATTCCGGACGATTCACCCGGAAACGGCCCGGGTCATTTTGATCGAAGGTGGGCCCGAGGTGCTCGCCAGCTATACGCCCGAGTTGTCACGGTTCGCGCGGCGATCGCTCGAGCAGCTCGGCGTGTCCGTGTGGACGGGCACCCGGGTGACGTCCATTGAAGCCGGCGTCGTGCGGATGGGTACGGAGACGCTCGAAGCGGCCACCGTGTTGTGGGCAGCCGGCGTCGTCGCGTCGCCCCTGGGCGGCACGCTCGGCGCGCCGATGGACCGAATGGGCCGCGTGCTCGTGAACGCAGACCTGACGGTGCCCGGCTGCGAGAACGTCTACGTCGTCGGCGACATGGCGAGCGTTCAGGGCAAGGACGGCCAGCCACTGCCGGGTGTGAGCCAGGTGGCGATGCAGGAAGCACGGTGGGCGGCCGAGAATATCTTACGGACCATCGACGGCAAGGCCCGGACGGCGTTCGTGTACCGGAACCTCGGGAACATGGCGACCATCGGCCGGCATCGCGCCGTGGGCGACCTCGGGTGGGTGAAGTTGAAGGGGCATGTGGCGTGGTGGTTCTGGCTGCTGCTTCACATCTACTGGTTGATTGGATTCCGGAACCGTTTGACGGTGATGACCCAATGGGCATTTTCGTACATCACGTATCAGCGATCGACGCGCCTCATCACGGGTGACGACGTATGGCCAGGCCCAACACCCTGAACGCGGAGCCCGTCCGATGGTGGATCGCCACCGCCGTCGCGGCGCTGATCATCGCCATCGTGCCGATTCCGGCCTGGATCGTCGACGACTTCTATTCCCGCGACATGTATGCGTGGTTCCAGCGCATCATGACGACCGCCACGAACATCCTGCCGCTGGCCGTGCTGGACATCATCCTGCTCGTGACCGTGGTCGCGATTCTGTACCGGCTGGTGCGGCTCTTTCACGTCGCCCGGCAACGCGGCGTGATCGATGCGCTGTGGGAAGGCTTCCGGCGGCTGGTCCGTTTTGCGGCGATCACAGTGTTGCTGTTTCTGTGGGCGTGGGGCTTCAATTACCGGCGCCTGCCGCTCGAGGCCGCGGTGAAAGGCCAGACGGCCACGGCGCCGGCGGTGGATGCGCTGAAGGTCGCGTTTGGCGACGCGGCGTCGCTGGCGGCTGGGTTGCGTCTGCACGCGGAGACGTCGGGACGGCCGCACTCGATTGCGCTCGAGCTCAAAGGCCCGATGAACGTGGCGCTGCGCTTGATCGGGCGCGAACCGCTGGAAACGCCGGCGGAGCCGAAGTATTCGCTCGTGCTGACGCCCTTCTTCAACTGGTCCGGCGTGACCGGCATGACCAATCCGTTCGGCCACGAAACGATCATCCTGCCGGACCTGCTGCCGTACGAAAAGCCTTTCGTGATCGCGCACGAGTGGGCGCACCTGGCCGGCCACGCCGATGAAGCCGAGGCGAGCGCCGTCGGCTGGCTCGCGTGCATGAAAGGCGGGCCGACGCTGGCGTACAGCGCGAGCCTGTACCTGATGTGGGAAACCGCGGCCGCCATGCCGGCCGATACGCGGCAGGCGTTGATGGCGAACGTTGACGCCGGCGTGCGTTCAGATCTCGATGCGATCAGCGAGCGCATGAAGCAGCAGAATCCGACGATTCAGCGGACGGCCAGCCGCGTCTACGACGAATACCTGCGCGCCAACCGCGTCGCTGACGGCACGGCCAGCTACGGCCGCGCGCTCCAACTGATTCTCTCGCCGCCCTTCCGCGACGCGCTGTCGGCTTATACGATTACTCGATAGAGCTGACGGAACTAACAACTAACAACTAGCAACTAACAAGTGAGGGGGTCGCCTGCGGCGACGTCGTTGCATTGGAACCTTGGGCGTTCCTCAATTGCTAGTTGCTAGTTGCTAGTTCTGTCAATCTTCAGCTCCAGCGCCAACGCGAATTGTCGCAACCAAAGCAGGATCTGGTGGCGGTGCTCGGTGCCTGTCAGGAGCAGCTGTTTTTGCACTGGCGCCAGGTTGCGGAGCGCAGCGTCCTCGTGTTCGTAGTAGGCCGGCCGTTTGAGCAGCACCGGGTCGGCCGGCGGATCGGGTGTGGCATTCAGCATGCGGATCGCGCGCACGATCGCGTCGTCAAAATCGCCGTCGGGATAGCCGAGCTCCCGGTAGGCCTGATCGAACAGCGGCTTGAGATTGACGTAGACGCGCGCGGCCTCGCCGGGGCTGATGGACGTGAGCGCGCGCACCGCGCCGGTCCAGCGCGCGTAACTGCCTGAATCGACCCGGCCGACGGCGCCCCCGTCGATCGACACGCGATCGGTCGGCCGCAGGGCGGCGAGCGGGATCGCCGGCGTCTTGCCGTCGCCAATCTGGACGACCGTCAGCGTGGCGGCGCGCACGATGCCGCGCTGAGCGACCACGTGGGCGAGCAGGGGACTCTTCGAGAGCGCCGCGAAGAGATCGCGCAGCATGGCATCCGAATCGACCAGGGGCGGCAGTTCCAGGGGCTCGCGCTTCGGCCGTGTCGGAGGGCGCGCGACTTCTGTCGCGGTGGTTGGCGCAAGCGGCACGGGCGGCGGCTGCGCGTGGCCGAGCCACCACAAGGCCAGCAGCGCGCCGGCGATGACCGTGCCGGCGCCAAGAATCACCCAGCGTGAGGTCGACGACCGCGCCTGGTGCTGGCGCGGCGCGGCCGGCCGATCGAGATGGAGATCGTCAAAGGCCATCGGTTACCGGGCCGGACGGGCCCAGTCCCAGCCATCCATGCCGCGCGCGTTGACACCCTTCACGGCCACTTCCGTGCCGACGGGCGCCGACGGCAGCACGACCGTGGTGCCGATGACCGTGAGCCGGGCCTTGAACGGGTCGGACGCCGGGCCGTACGCCACGACGTAACGCTTGACGCCGGCCTCCGGGCTCGGCGTCCAGGACACTTCCAGGCCGGCCGCCGTTCGCGTCGCGGTGACGTTCTTGAGCCGCGACGGCCTGGAGGCGAGATTGATGATCGTCGCGGTCGTGACCTTCGCGGTCTCGAGGATCTGCCGGAAGTTCATCGTCTCGATGAAGTCAGTCGGCTGGTGATAGTTCGGATTCGCCAGCACCGGATACGAGCCGATGCCGCCCACGATGTCACCCCAGCCGGTGTAGAAGGCCGCCGCATCGGTGCTCTTGTAGTACTTCGCGTCGTACAGGATCAGATCCGTGAACAGAAACGCCGCGCCGTGCTGAATGTCGCGGATGCCCGCGTTTGAGTAGCGAATCGTATTGTCCATGCGGGAGCCTTCGCCGCCCCATCCGATCATGTCGTTGTTCAGCGCCCCGACGATGTTCCATTTCTTTTCCGCGGCGAGACGGACGAACTCGGTGCTGCCGAGCAGCCCCGCCTCTTCCCCCGTGAATGAGGCAAACACCACGGTCGCCGGCAGCGGCGTGCGGGCGAGCATGCGCGCCGTCTCGAGCAGCGCGGCCGTTCCCGACGTGTCATCGTCGGCGCCGGGACCAACGGCCACCGAATCGAAGTGGCTGCTCACCACATAGATCAGGTTGGGATTCTCGGTCCCCTTGAGCGTCGCCACGATGTTGGCGGTCTTCCACTGCCGCTGCTGAATTGTCGGCGTGAACCACTGGAGCTCGGGTTCATACCCGAACGATCGATAGGTTCGCTCGAGATACTCGATCGCCTTGGCATTGCCCGGCTGGGTGATGTGCTTCGAGTCGAAATCGAACTGGGCCTTTTCGTAGTCGTAGACGTGGCTGACGGCGCCTCGCGCCAGCACCTGCTTGACGAGCGGCGTGACCGGCTGAAAGGCCCGCGTCATGCGCGCGCGGAGGTCGGTTTCAGCCGCCAGTTGCCGATCGATCCTGGCCTCGAGGTCGGCCTTCGAGATCCGGCGCGTCAAATCGACGACGCTGATGTCGCGCTCGGTCGACACCGTGTCGCCATCCCGCTCGGCCTGCACGATGAGCCGCCGGCTATCCGCGGATGGAATCCACGCATACTCCGGGCTGATCGTCCGGATCGTGTTGTTGGCAAACAGGCGCGTCCGCGTGCCGGTCTTCAAATCGTAAATATGCGATCGGCGATGGCGGGCTTCACCCATCATGCCGATGAGCGTGTCGTTCGTCAGGAACCGCGGCAGCAGATCGTGCTGGATGTCGCGCGTCACACGCCGGGCGGGCAGTGCGGCGCCGCCGTCGGGTGCCGCAGTGCTCGAAATGTAGATCTCCCAATCCGTGTCGGCCATCAGTTGGTAGGCGACGAGGCTGCCGTCCGCTGACAGCGCCGGCGCCTCGAGCCGCAGCGTGCCGCTGCGCACGATTGACGGTGTTCCCCCAGCGGCGGCGGCGACGTTGAGCGTCGTCACGTCGGCGGCACGCGACGTGTAAGCGATCGTCTTGCCGTCGCCAGAAAGGGTCAGGCCCAGGCCCGACACTTTGTGGGTTGCGGCCTCCGGCAACGTCACCACGCCGTACGTCGTGGGCGCACCACCTCGTCCACCGCCGCCACCACCGCCCCCGCCGCCGGCACGGCCGGCGCCGCCGCCGCGGGGTGCAAATGGCGACTGCATCGTCTCGGTGTAGACCAGCGTGCGGCCGGCCGCATCGATCTGGACGTTGGTCTTGATGCCGGCTTCCGACGTGAGCGATAGCGGCTCAGCGCCGTCGCGGGTGATGAACACGTCCGTGCGCGTCAGGTCGGCCGCAGCCGCGCCGACAAAGATGACTTGCCGGTCGTCGCCCGACCAGGCCAGTGCGGTCTTCTGAAGGCCAGGGCCGGCGATCACCCGGTCCTGACCGGCGGGGAGGTCTCTGACGACGACTTCCGAGGCCGCGGCACCGCCTGTGGCCGCGGCGCGCAGCCACGCCACACGCCGGCCAGCGCGATCGAGCGCGACGTTCGTCGTGGGCAGCTCGGCGACAACACGAGGGCTCGGATCCAGCGCGACGATGATCGTGCGCGCGGTGGCCGTCGGTCCGGTCTCGTAGCTCGCGTAGGCGCCGTTCCCGCTCAGACGCGGATTCCTGCCGTCGTTGGTCAGAACCGTCGTCACGTACAACTCGCCGGTCAGCAGCGCGACGCGATCGAAGTAGTCCGCGGCCGACGCCGATCGCATCAGGGTGCGCAGGCGTTCGAGTGCCGTGGGGTACTGCCCGGCTTCCCACGCGTCGCCGGCCTGCTGCCAGAGCGCGGCCGGGGTGGGCGCCGTCGCCGGGCGTACCTGGCCAATGACGACCGTGGCGCCGCCGGCGGCCAGGAGAATCAGGCACAGACGGACGATGCGATGAAGAGACATGGCAAGAATGATACGGCAACTGTGCGGGTGCAGCCGGCGTGGTGGCCTACAATGACACGCGCGTTCCCGCGAGCCACAGGGGAGGATCCGACGCATGACGCCGACCGTACTCGAGGCCATCAACACGCAGATCTCGAACGAGTTCTCCGCGTCGTTTTCGTATCTGGGCATGGCGGCCTGGTGCGAGCACCACAACTTTCTGGGCGCCGGCGCGTGGCTGCGCGCGCAAAGCGCCGAGGAGCACGGGCACGCCATGCGCCTGCTGAATTTCGTGCTCGCGCGCAATCACCCGGTGCGCCTGCAGGCCATCGCCGCGCCGGTCAGCGAGTTCGGGTCCCTGGGGGAGGTGTTCGAGCGCGCGCTCGTCCAGGAACAGGCCGTGAGCCAGCAGATCGACGCACTCTACGAGCTGGCCTTCCACGAAAAGATGTTCGCCGCCATGGCCGAACTGCAGTGGTTCATCACGGAGCAGGTCGAGGAAGAGCAGACCGTCCGCGCGATTGTCGCCAAGATGAAAATGGTCGGCCACGATTCGGCGGCGCTGCTGGATTTGGACCGGGAACTCGGCGCCAGACAAGCGCCGCCGGCAGAGCGAACCACCACATGAAGGCATCCCAAACACAGTTCACGCGCTTCGCGCCTTCATGTGAGGCACCAAGCTCTTGATCTTGGTCTAGTTGAGCTGCTTCGACGCTTCTTCGGCCGTGGCGTAGCGTTCGAAGACGCCCTCCAGGCCGGCAATCGCGAACAACTCGGAGATGCGCGGCGGCGTGCCGACGAGCCGCAGGTGTCCGCCGCGCCGGGTCACGGTGACGTGCGACGCGATGATCTCGCCCAGCCGCGTGCTGTCGATGTAGAAGACGCCGGAGAGATCGAGCAGCACGTGCCGCGCGCCGCCGTCGAGCGCGCTCGCGACGGCCGCCTTCAACATCCCCGGCTGATCGTTGACGGTCAACCGCCCCGCCAGCTCGAGGATCGTAATCGGGCCGGTCTGCCGCTGCCTGATCTCCATGACCGGCCACATTATAGAGGTACAATACCTGGCTGTTTGCAACGTCCGAGGATTCCTTATGCCTGACATCGCCGCGCTGAACGCCGCTCGCCGGGTCCCGGTGCCCGTCAATGAACCGATTCGCTCGTACGCGCCGGGGTCGGCCGATCGGGCATTGCTCAAGGCCCGGCTGGCGTCGATGGCCGGGGAGCGCGTGGACATTCCGCTGATCATCGGCGGCAAGGAAATCCGCACGGGCAAGACGCAGCAGGCCGTGATGCCGTTCAAGCACAAGCACGTGCTGGCCGACTACCACCTGGCCGAGCCGAAGCACATCCAGATGGCGATGAAAGCCGCACTGGCGGCCCGCCGTGAGTGGTCCGCCTGGCCGTTCGAAGACCGGGCCGCCGTGCTGCTCAAGGCCGCCGAACTGCTCTCGACCAACTGGCGCGCCACGGTGAACGCCGCCACGATGCTCGGACAGGCGAAGACCGCCTTCCAGTCGGAAATCGACGCCGCCTGCGAGTTGATCGACTTCTGGCGGTTCAACGTCAGTTACGCGCAGGAGCTGTACCACGAGCAGCCCCTGAGCAGCCCGGGTGTCTGGAACTCGCTCGAGTACCGGCCGCTCGAAGGCTTCGTGTACGCCGTGTCGCCGTTCAACTTCACGGCCATCGGCGGCAACCTGTCGACGGCGCCCGCGCTCATGGGCGGCGTATCGATCTGGAAGCCGGCGTCGAGTGCCATGCTCAGCGCGTACTACGTCATGCGTGTGCTCGAAGCGGCCGGCTTGCCGCCCGGGGTCATCAATTTTCTGCCGGGCAATTCCGCGATGATTACCGACACGCTGCTGGCCTCGCCGGATTTGGCGGGGATTCACTTCACCGGCAGCACGGAAGTGTTCCAGCACATGTGGAAGACCGTCGGCGCCAACATCGCCGGCTACCGGTCGTATCCGCGGCTGGTGGGTGAAACCGGCGGCAAGGACTTCATCGTCGCGCACCCGTCGGCCGACGCGACGGCGCTCGCGGTGGCCATCGTGCGCGGCGGCTTCGAGTACCAGGGCCAGAAGTGTTCCGCCGCCAGCCGTGTCTACGTGCCCCAGTCGCTCTGGAAGGATGTCCGCGATCAGGTCATCGCCATGATGAAGGACATCAAGATGGGCGATCCGCGCGACTTCCGGAACTTCATGAGCGCGGTCATCGACAAGAAGGCCTTTGACAAGATCAGCAGCTACATCAGCGTCGGCCGGAAGAGCGCGAAGATCCTGCAGGGCGGCGGCTGTGACGACAAGACCGGGCACTTCATCGAGCCCACGCTCGTCCAGACCAACAAGCCCGATTACAAGCTGCTCTGTGAGGAAATCTTCGGACCGGTGGTGACCGCCTACGTCTATCCGGACGACCAGTGGCGCGACATCCTCAAGACGGTGGACCGCACGTCACCGTACGCGCTGACGGGATCGGTGTTCGCCCGCGATCGACAGGCCGTCCGCGAGGCCTCGAATGCGCTGCGCAACGCCGCGGGCAATTTCTACATCAACGACAAGCCGACGGGCGCCGTGGTCGGCCAGCAGCCCTTCGGCGGCGCGCGCGCGTCAGGGACGAACGACAAGGCCGGGTCGAAGCTCAATCTGATCCGCTGGGTGAATACCCGGACGATCAAAGAGACGCTGGCGCCGCCGCATGATCATCGGTATCCGTTTATGGATGCGGAGTAGAGAGAAGAAAAGGGCGGGTTCCGGGGTTCGACCCATCATCCCAGTCTCTCCAGCCCCTCACACAACGCCTGCGTATCCGCCAGATGACGCAGGCGGAGATCGGCCGCTCGGACCCCCAGTCCGGCGTCCAGCAACGCCCACGCGGCTTCGATACTGCGGAGCCAGACGCGCAGTCCTGGGCCCAGATGGATTGGCCAATTCGCAAAGGCGTGCGCCGCGAGAAACCGGCGGGCGGCCCGGTCGGTCGGCCGCGGTTCGACGAGCGCGGGCGGGGACGCGAGGTCAGCGGGAATGGCCGCGTGCACGGCGGCGACGAGCGCGTCGGCCGACACATCCACCGGCGACCGCAGGTCCTGTCGAAATGCCGATCGCACGCGCTCCAGGAGCGGACCATCGGCCGGGGACCAGGATTCCACGTCAAGGACAACGGCCCGCAGTCTTGCGAGCGCATCTGACGGGCTGTCGGCACCGGTCAGGAGACTGACCGCGAGGCGTTCACACTCCCACCACGCATCCCAGTCCATCAGCAGATTCGGCCGAACGAGCGGCGGCAGGGCGTGACGAGCATCCAGTCCGCTGTATTCCGCCGTCGCGGGGAACGCCGTGTCAAAAACAATTCCCGGAGTCGATTCCGGGAATCGATTCCCGGAGTCGTCCGTGAGCAGGCCGTCGAGCAGGCCGGCGGCGGTCGGGCAGTAGTGCGAGAGCGTGACTGACACGCCCCTCGGGTCGAGCACCGAGACGCGCGGAAACTGGCGACAGGCCAACGGGAGCGCGTCATGGCCGAGTGCGGTGTGAATGCGGCAGCGGCCGGGATGTGAGGCGGCCCGATCCTCGAAAAAGACGCACTGCCCGTGGACGCGCGCGAGTAAAGCGGGCACGTCGCCGGCGGCGCCTGACTCGACCGGGGCGTCCACCACCGGATCACCGCCGGCCGCGGCAGGCCGCAGCAATCCGCTCGCCAGCGCGCTGCGTAGTTGCGTCAGCCGATCGACTTCGACCGGGATCGGCCAGTTCGACGTGCAGCAGGCACCCGCATGCCGGCATCGGTACGGCGCGTGGAACGATAAAACCCGAACGGCGGGCACGAGCGATTATGGGGTCGGGCCCGCCCTACCGTCCCATATGGTTGGCATCTGCCGCCTGCCGAGGCCGGCGGCTGGTGTGGCAGTATCGTGTTCGAAGCGGTCGGCCCGTGGCACCGGCCTTGCACTTTCGCAGACGTCCACAGATCGGGTTAGCTGGAGCGTTTGACATGCGTACACCCATGAGATTCGCGGCGTTGCTGGTCGTCGGCCTGATGCTGGGCCTGCCGGCCGCCGCCACCGGCCAGTACTTCGGCCAGAACAAGGTGCAGCGGAAGAAGTTCAACTTCGTGGTGCTGCAGACCAGGCATTTCAGCATTTATTACTATCCGGAAGAGGCCGGCGCGGCCCAGGAGATGGGCCGGCTGGCCGAGCGCTGGTACGCCAGGCTCTCGAAGATTTTCAATCACGATCTCATCGACAAGCAGATCCTCGTGTTGTACGCGAGCCACGCCGAATTCGTGCAGACGAACGTCATCGAGGGCGATATCCCCGAAGGCGTGGGCGGGGTCACCGAAGGCGCGCGCCGGCGGATCGTCCTGCCGATGGCGGCGAGTCTCGTGGACAGCAACCACGTCCTCGGCCACGAGCTGGTCCACGCCTTTCAGTACGACACGCTGAACGCGCGCACGGCCGAATACCTGCCGTTGTGGATGATCGAGGGCCTGGCCGAGTACCTCTCCATCGGCTCGCGCGATCCGCAGACCGCCATGTGGCTGCGCGACGCGGCCTACGAAGATCACCTGCCGGCCCTGCGGAACCTCGACGATCCCAATTACTTTCCGTATCGCTTCGGCCATGCTTTCTGGGCGTACCTCACGGGCCGGTTCGGCGACTCCATCATCGGCAAGATCATGGATGAAGTCGGCCTGCCCCAGGGCGGGATTGACCCGGTCAAAGCGGTCGAGAATGCGACCGGCGTGGATGAGAAGTCGCTCTCGGAGGCCTGGCACAAGGCCATCCGCGAAACCTATGACATCGCGCCCGGCGTCACCACCAGGGGCGGGCTGAGCGGAAACGTCCTGATCGATCCGAGCACGGAGCGCGGGCAGTTGAACGTGAGCCCGGCGCTCAGTCCCGATGGGTCGCGCGTCGCCTTTCTGTCGGCGCGCGGGCACCTGTCGATCGACCTGTATCTGGCCGACGCCCTGACCGGGAAGGTCATCAAGCGGCTGGTGAGCACGGCCTCGGACCCGCACTTCGAGAGCCTGCAATTCATTGCGTCAGCCGGGGCCTGGTCGCCCGACGGCAGCCAACTGGCCGTGGCGACGTTGCAGGACGGATCCGCGGCGCTCGCGATTTTCGACGGCAAGTCGGGCAAACGTCTCAGCGAGGTGAAGTTCCCCGACGCGGGCGAGATTCTGCAGCCGGCCTGGTCGCCCGATGGGAAGACGATTGCGTTTGTCGGACAGGCCGGGGGCTTCACGGACCTGCTGCTGTATTCGCTCGAGACGAAGCAGACGCGGCCGCTGACCCACGACCACTTCGGCGATTTGCAGCCGGCCTGGTCGCCCGATGGCAAGCGCGTGGTGTTCGTCACCGAGCGCTATTCCTCCGATCTCTCGTCGCTCACGTTCGGCGGGTTCCGGCTGGCGACGGCGTCGGTCGCCGACGGCACCATTACGGAGATTGGTACCGGCCTGCCCGGCAATTCGTCGAGTCCGCAATGGTCGCCTGATGGCCGATCGGTCTACTTCGTGTCGGACGCCGACGGGCGCCCGAACGTGTATCGCGCCAATGTGGAGTCCGGCAAGGCCGACCGGGTCACGGCCGCCGCGGCGGGCATCGCCGGCATCACCCCGACCAGCGCCGCCATGAGCATGGCCGCGCAGCGCGATCGCATGGCGGTGACGCTGTTCCGCAATTTCGGCTACGAGATTCACGTGATCGACACGCCGGCCTCGCTCATCACGCAAGGGGAGTCGGGCCAGGATTTCGCGGAGCTGCCGCCCCTGACGCGCGCGTCGAACATCGTGGCGCAGCAGCGCGACGCGCCGCTCGAGGGCTTGCCGGCCGCCGACTCGTTCACGACCGAAGAGAAGAAGACGAAACTCAAGCTGGTCAGCATCGGCCAGTCGGCGGGCGTGTCGACGAGCCAGTTCGGCACGTTCTTCGCCGGCGGCGTCTCGTTCGGGTTCAGCGACGTGCTGGGCGAGCACCTCGTCGGCGCCAGCATCGGCCTGAATGGCGGCATCCGCGATCTCGGCGGCAGCCTGTCGTACCTCAACCGGACGTCCCGCTGGAATTGGGGCACGTACTTCAATCGCACGCCGCTCACGTCAGGGTCGGCCGCCGAGGGGTTCGCCGTCAGGAATGGCCAGACCGTGTTCGTGCAGCAGGAACTCCTCTTCCGGCAGACCATCATGGAGACAGGCGCCGTGACGGCCTATCCGCTCAATCGCGTGACGCGGGCCGAGTTCAGCGGGGGATTCCAGAACATCCGGTTCGAAGAGGAACTCCGTGAGGCGACGTTCGATCCGCTGACCGGCCAGCAGATCAGCAGCGACGTGCGGCGCACCTCCGTGGCCGACTCGCTGAACCTCTTCAGCGTGACCGCCTCGATGGTGCGCGACACGTCCACGTCGGGCGCGACCGGACCGGTGCTGGGCAGCCGCGGCCGGCTCGAGGTGTCGCAGACCGGCGGCGACCTGCGGTACACGACGGTGACCGCCGACTACCGGCACTACGTGATGCCGGTGCAGCCCGTGACGTTCGCGGGCCGGCTCCTCCATATCGCGCGGTACGGATCGGGCAGCGAGGACAACCGGCTCGTGCCGATGTTCCTCGGCTATCCCACGCTGATTCGCGGGTACCAGGCCGATTCGTTCAGCTCGAATGAATGCTCGCCGACGCCCGATGGGTCGTGTCCGGAATTCGATCGGCTGTTCGGCAGCCGCATCCTGGTGCTCAACGGCGAAGTCCGTGCGCCCGCGCTCGGGCTCTTCAGCGGCCAGATGAAGTACGGCCCGGTGCCGGTCGATATTCTCGCGTTCGTCGATGCCGGCGTCGCGTGGACCAGCACGACCACCCCCGGGTTCGCCGGCGGCACCCGGAACTGGGCCACCAGCGCGGGCGTCGGCGCGCGCTTCAATTTCTTCGGGATCGTCGGCGAAGTCGATCTCGTGCATCCCTTCCAGCGGCCGACGCGCAACCTGGTCTGGGTCTTCACGTTTACGGCGGGATTCTAACCCCGGCAAGCGGGGCTTGGAGCCTGCGTTCCGGTCTCCACAAACGTGGCCCGGGAAATCGCCGCCTGCGTGCGCTCGGATTTCGACCTGACGCACTCGCGCGATTGCTAGCGCAAGTCGCGCTCGAAATCGCTCGCTGCCTTCGGCGACGATTTCACCCTGACGCACCCGGGCCAGTTCGAGTCGACCGGATCGCAGCCTCCAAGCCCCGCTTGCCGGCCGTCCGTCACCAGAGCTGGCGTCCGCTGATTGAGGACCGCGACGCGGCCTCCGCGAAGATTGGCCGGGAAATCGCGCCTACGTCCGTTCGGATTGCGACCTGACGTTTACACGGAGCGCACGGAGACACGGGGGGCACGGAAGACCTTTTGGGTTTGGGACAAACGCACTCGTTCCCTCACCCAAGCTTCCCCCGTGCCCTCCGTGCGACTTCCGTGCTTCCGTGTAAACGTCACGTCGAAATCCGAGCGCACGCAGGCGCCGATTTCCCGGGCCACGTTTGTAGAGACCGGAGCGCAGGTGGCAGCCCCGATCAAACGGGCGCGTACACAACAAAGTCAGAAGCCAGAAGCATTGCACTTCTGACTTCTGACTTTTAACTTCCAACTTCTCTTAGTCGTTCGGATCGCGCCGCGCGCGGTTGCCGCTCTGATTCTGATTCTGATCGGCCTGGTCATCCGATTCCGGCTCCGACATGCCGCCGCCCTGGCGTGGGCTGCTGCTGTCGCGGTCGCCGGCTTTCCGTGACCCGCCGTCCGGCTGGCCGCCCGGGCTGCGCCGCTGCTGCGTGCCGCTCGAGTTGCCATCCTTCTCGTCGGTCCAGTCCCGATTGCCCTGCGACGCGCCGCTCTGCTGCGACGAGCCGGTCTTGGAGCCGGAGCCGGTCTGCGAAGAGCCCGGCGACTGGTACCCGCTTGACGGGTTGGTCGTGGAATCCGACTGCTTGTTGCGCTGGTCCTTCTCGTTCATGTGACTAACCTCCATCATGTTAGGGGAGCAATTCGTATGCCGCGGGCGAAGCGGACAGAAGTGAATGTGCGGCGAGAAACGCGGCAATCGACGGCCGGTCCTGAGCCTTCCGAGGCCGAGGTTGTGGCGGCCACGCATCTGACCAGGCCGCGCACGCGCGCGCGGGCGGTTCGACCACACCCGGGTTCTCGGACGGCGCACTGAGCGGCGGATCGGTCGGCGGCGGGTCGATGTCGGGCCGGCGATCCTGCCGATCGGCGTTCGGATCGTCCGGCGGCACGATCGGGTGATCGAGCGGCCGATGGTCCTTCACGGGCGGCACGTCGTAGGGCGTCTTGGTCGGAATGACGTTGGGCATAAACGTTCTTCAGCAGTATCGGGTTAACGGCGCGGTTCGGATTTACGCGACGAAGATTTGTCCGACTTGCCGGCCGGTGACGCACCGGCCTTCGGCGCGGGCAGTTGCGACACATCGGGCACGTCCTGGCCCAGCGCGGTCGCCAGATCGATCTGGTGCTCCTGCTCCTGGCGGAGGATTTCGCGCAGGTCTTCGGCGATCGCGTACTCGCCAATGACCTCCGCCTGCTGCACGCGCTGGCGGTAACCGCGAATCGTCTGGTTCTCGTTGTCGAGATCGGCCTGGAGCATCTCGCGCGCCTTCTCGCACACCTTGACGGGGGCGGGCACCGCCGTGGGCGTGCCCCCCAGATAGTCGATGTGCTTGGCGATGGTCAGGGCATGCGCCAGTTCCTCGGCCGCGTGCACCTCGAGCTCCTTGGCGATGGCCATGTACTCGGCGCCCTTGAGCATCTGCGAGTAAATGACGTACGCGATGATCGCCTGATACTCCCGCGCCAGGTCTTCATTCAAGCGGGCAATCAGTTCCTGGCGAGCCGGTGATGATGTCATGCGTCCTCTGTCCTCTCGTTAACGTGCACCGTTGTGCGTCTAGATACGGCCCGCGAGCACAAGTACCAGCAGCACCAGCAGCACGAGCGTCATGCCACCGCTGGGGTAGTAGCCCCATTCACGGCTGTACGGCCAGCGCGGGAGCGAACTGACAGCAAGCACGAGCAGGATGATGAACAACAGAATCATGGTCGCCTCCTGTTTCGAGTCCGGGTGCCTGTGTTGCAGGGATCATGCCGGGACGGCCGCAGTATCACGCGCGTTCCGGCGGCCCCGATGGGCACGCCGGTGCCGCGAGTGAGAAGGCCGATGCACAGCAGTGCCGTGCCCTCATCGGCGGAACGCAGCCTCCTGCCCGGCGTCACAGTCCGGGTAGCGCCTGCATTTCCTCGCGGATCTTTGCCGTGTGCACTCGGCCATCGTGGCTGGTTTCATGCGCGTTCATGACGGCCTCCTTCTGTGCGTCGATCACCCTCGTTCGGTGCATAGCACGTGCCGCCAGAAGCCCAACCGGTCGGCCGTGCACGGCCAAACGATCGCCGCTGTTGGGTAGAGGGATGCCCATTCGCGGCAAGGTGAGACCACACCCGCAAACATCCTCTGGCAATCGCGTGGAAATGTCGTGAACTCGTCGTGGTACGCGGATTGAAGAGCAAAGCGCCGCATGCCGAGACCATGGGCAGTCGTTCTGGCGGGTGGTGACGGCACCAGGCTCCACGGCGTCACGACGGCACTCACGGGCGAGCCCACCCCCAAGCAGTTCTGCCGGCTGCTCGGCCGCATGACGCTGCTCGACGAGACGCTGCACCGACTGACCGGCATCGTCGACGATCGCCGGACGGCACTCCTCGTCTCCACGGCCCATCAGCGCTACTACGAGTCCCTGCGCGCCAGCCGTCCGGCCTCGCTGCTGGTCGAGCAGCCCCGGAACAACGGGACGGCCGTCGGGATGACGTTTGCGCTGGGCCGGGTGCGGCGAGCGGACCGCGACGCCGTGGTCGGGTTTTTCCCGTCCGACCATCACTACGCGGACCTCAGCATGTTCCGCGAGGCGACGGCCGCGGCCTATCGCATCGCGGCGCAGAACCGGGACCGCCTCGTGCTGGTGGGCGCGACGCCCCACAGCCCGGAGCAGGACTACGGTTGGATTGAGGCCGGCCCCGCGCTCGACCTGCCGGACGCCGACCATGCAGTCTTCGCGGTCAATCGTTTTTGGGAGAAGCCCGACGCGCTCGTCGCCAACCGGCTGTTCCGGCAGCGCGCGCTGTGGAACACCTTTATTACCGTCGGGACCGTCGATGCATTCCGCGGCGCGCTGGCCGCGACCCAGCCGGAGCTCGCTGTGATGCTCGACCGGCTTGGGTCCGCGGTGACCAATGCCGACGAAGCCCGGATCGTCGACGACGTGTACGGGACCGCTCCTCGTCTGTGCTTTTCCTCGCAGGTGCTGGCCGTGGCGCCCTCACGGTGCGTCACCGTTCCGCTGCGATCGTCCGGGTGGGTCGACATCGGCCGTCCGGATCGGCTGGCCGACGTGCATCGGCCGGCATTGTCAGCCTGATCACGAAAAACCCGCCAGCGTCCCCGAACTGTTTTCATGAGCCACACGACACAGGATTTGACTGGCCCCGATCTGACCAACGGGGTGCCGGAGGACAGCGTCGCGGAATCAGGCACCCTGCTCGGCCGCGTCGGCGACCAGCAGGTCGTCGTCGTCCGGTCTGGCGGCGAGTTCTTTGCCATTGGCGCCACGTGCACGCACTACAAAGGTCCGCTGGCTGAGGGCCTCGTGGTGGGGAAGACGGTCCGCTGTCCGTGGCACCACGCGTGCTTCAACCTCGAAACCGGCCGCCCCGATCCGCCGGCGCTCGATCCCATTCCGAGATGGCGCGTCGAACGACACGGTGGCCGGCTCGTCGTCAAAGACCGGCTGCCGGATGCCGAGCCGCCGGAACGCGCCGATCGGGATCTTGGTCCGATGGTGATTGTCGGCGGCGGCGCGGCCGGCCTGGCCGCTGCGCTGACGCTACGCGCCGAGGGCTATCGCGGCCGGGTCACGATGATCAGTGCCGATCAGGATGCGCCCTACGACCGTCCGAACCTGTCCAAGGACTATCTGGCGGGCAACGCACCTGAAGATTGGATGCCGCTGCGCGATGATCAGTTCTTCAAGGACGCCTCGATCGATTTAATACTGGGGGCAACGGTGTCGCGGATCGACACGGGCCAGCGCCGCGTCGAGCTTGCCGACGGGCGATTCGAGCCGTACGGCGCGCTCCTGCTGGCGACCGGGGCGTCGCCGATTCGCCTGAACGTCCCCGGCGCCGATCTGCCGCACGTCCACTACCTGCGCTCGTTCGACGACGCGCGCGCGATCATCGCGAAGCTGTCACGGGGCGTGCGAGTCGCGATCGTGGGCGCGAGCTTCATCGGGCTGGAAGTCGCGGCGGCCCTGCGCACGCGAGGCGCCATCGTGCACGTGATTGACCCGGCCGCGCGGCCGATGGAGCGCGTGTTCGGACCAGAAGTGGCCGAGTTCGTCCGCGCGCTGCATGAAAGCCACGGCGTCATGTTCCACCTCAGGCAAGAGGTGATCGCGATCGAAGCCGACCGGCTCGAACTGGCCGACGGCAGTACGATCGCGCCGGATCTCGTCGTGGTCGGCATCGGCGTGCGCCCGTCCCTTTCCCTCGCCGAAGAAGCAGGCCTCGCGATCGATCGGGGCATCCACGTGGATGAGTACCTGGAGACGACCGCCTCGGGCGTGTTTGAGGCGGGAGACATCGCCCGCTGGCCCGATCCGCACACCCGCGACCGGATCCGCGTCGAACATTGGGTCGTGGCCGAGCGGCAGGGACAGGTCGCGGCGAGGAACATGCTCGGGCAGAAGGAGCGCTTCGACGCGGTGCCGTTCTTCTGGAGCCAGCACTACGACGTGACGATCAACTACGTCGGCCATGCCGAGTCGTGGGACGACGTGGCGCGCAGCGGCCGGCTCGAGGATCGTGATTGTTCGTTTACGTATCGCCGGGCCGGCCGGACCCTGGCAGTGGCGACCATCGGCCGCGACCATGAGAGCCTCGTGGCGGAGAGCGCGATCGAACGAGATTGAGCAGCCGGCCCTACGAGGGCTTGTCGCCGTCGGCGATCAGCATGCGAAGACGGCGCGGGGCAACGGGCTTGAGCAAGTGGTGTTCGAAACCGGCCTCGCGCGTCCGTTGCAGGTCGGACTCCTGTCCCCATCCCGTCACGGCGATGAGCGTCGCCTCCTGGCCCCACGCTTCGGCGCGCAACAGGCGGGCGGTCTCGTAGCCATCCATGGCCGGCATGCCGATGTCCATCAGGACGACGTGCGGACGAAAATCGCGGCCCGCGGCCAGCGCGCTCAGGCCGTCGAACGCCACGCGCGCCTGCTGACCCCAGGCGGTCAACATCGCTGCCAGCATTTCGGCGGAATCATGGTTGTCGTCAACGACGAGAATCCTCTTGATCGTGGTGAGGGCGGCGTCCGACACGTCGGCCGGCGCTTCCTGGCTGCGCAACGGTTTCGCCAGCGGCAGCGACACGATGAACTCGGACCCGCGCCCGACACCGTCGCTCCGCAGTTCCAGCCGCCCGCCGAGCATTTCGACGAGGCGCCGCGCGAGCGTCAGCCCCACGCCGAGACCGCCCGTCGCCTGCTGCCGGGCGCGCGGGGCCTGGACGAACAGCTCGAACACGCGTGACGTCATCTCTGGCTCGATGCCGATGCCGTTGTCGCGGACCGCGATGCGCACTTGATCCGGATCGAGCGACGCCATGAGCTGCACGTCGCCGCCCGGTGGCGTGTATTGCGCGGCGTTGCTCAGCAGGTTCGAGAGCACCTGGGCGAGCCGGGCGGGATCGGCGTCGATCATCACTGGCGTATCCGGCAACTCCACGGTCAGCCGGTGCCGGCGTTCGAGGATGACGGGCGAACTGGTTTCCACCGCCACGGCCGCGACCTCGGCGAGGTCGATTCGTCGCAGCTGCAGGACCAGCTTGTCGCTCGTGATCCGGCTCACGTCGATCAGGTCATCGATGAGCCGCGTCATCTGATCGACCTGCCGGACGATAACGGCGCGCGCATGACGGGCCCCGGCCTCCGCCAGGTCGGGCGACTGCAAGACCTCGACAGCGGAGCGGATTGGCGCCAGCGGATTGCGGAGCTCGTGGGCCAGCGAGGCCAGGAACTCGTCCTTGCGGCGGTCCGCGCGTTGCAGGGCCTCCGTCCGTTCGCGGACCCGCTGCTCGAGGTCGACATTGATGTTGCGCAGTTCGTCCTGTACGCGCTGGCGTTCGGCAATTTCGCGCTGCAACGACGCGTTGGCCTGCGTGACCTCACGGCTCTTCCGGAACAAGTCGACGAAGACGGCGACTTTCGATCGCAGGATGTCCGCGTGCACCGGCTTGGTCAGGTAGTCGACGGCGCCCGTGCCGTACCCCCGGAGCATGTCGCGCTCGTCGATCATGTGCGCGGTCAGGAAGAGCAGGGGAATGTGACGGGTGCGCCGGCGTTCCTTAATCAGGGACGCGAGTTCCAGGCCGCCCATGCCGGGCATCTGGATGTCCAGGATGATGGCCGCGAATTCGTGTTCGAGCAGGGCGAGCAGCGCCTGGTCCGCCGACTGGGCGCGGACCAGCAGGCAGCCGGTCGGCGCGAGCAGCGCCTCCAGCGCCTCGAGATTGCTCGGCTGATCGTCGACGATCAGAATGCGCACGACATCCAGGTCGTCCGGTGCCGGCGGCGGCAACGGCCAGTTCAGATGCGTATCGAGCGGCGGAACGGGGCCATTCATGGACGTTAGTGATTCAACCACACGCGCAGGAGCGACAGGAGCTGATCGCTGTTGACCGGCTTGGCGATGTAGTCCGAAGCGCCCGCGTCGAGACACTTCTCGCGGTCGCCCTTCATCGCCTTCGCGGTCAGCGCCAGAATCGGGAGGTTCTTGAACCGTGCCTCCCGTCGAATCTGCCGCATCGTCTCGTAGCCGTCCATCTCCGGCATCATGATGTCCATCAGCACGGCGTGCAAGCGCTCATTCGACTGCAGGATCTCAATCGCATGCCGCCCGTTGGTGGCACTCGTGACTTCCATCCCGTGGTTTTCGAGCAGGCTCGTCAGCGCGAAGATGTTGCGCGCGTCGTCGTCCACGACCAGGACCTTGCGGTTCTGCAGCACTTCGTCGGAGTGATGGAGCCGATCCAGCATCTGGCGTTTGGACTCGGGCAAGGACGCGACCACGCGGTGCAGGAAGAGGGCCGTTTCGTCGAACAGCCGCTCCGGTGACTGCACGTCCTTGAGGACGATGCTCTTGGCCACCTTGCGGAGCCGTTCCTCTTCCGCGGTCGTCAGTTCCTTGCCGGTGAACACGACGACGGGAACAGCCCCGATCTTCGGCTCCGTCTGCATCAGGTCGAGCAGATCGAACCCGGTCATGTCCGGCAACCGCAGGTCGATGACGCAGCAGTCGAACCGCTGCGACGTCAGCGCGTTCATCGCCGCGCTGCCAGTGCCGACGCCGACGACTTCGATGTCGTCGTGGCCAAGTAACTCGATGATGCTCTGGCGCTCGATGTCGCTGTCCTCGACGACGAGCAGGCGGCGCGTGCGGGGAACCGCGTAGTCCTTGAGGCGATCAAAGGCCTCTTCGAGGTCGCCCGTCGTGGCCGGCTTGATCAGATAGTGGAAGGCGCCGCGCGAGAGCCCGTGCTGCTTTTCCTCTTCGACCGAGAGCATCTGCACGGGGATGTGCCGCGTCTGCGGATCGAGCTTGAGGTTGTTCAGGACGGTCCAGCCGAGCATGTCCGGCAGGAAGACGTCGAGGGTAATCGCCGACGGATGGTACTCGCGCGCCAGCGAGAGTGCCGACTGGCCGCGCGCCGCGACGATGGCCTTGAAGCCCTTCTGGTGCGCGATGTCCAGCAGGATGCGGGCGTAGTGCTGATCGTCATCGACGATCAACAGCGTCAGATCGCCTTCTTTAATATTGTGGCGGTCGTCGGCAATCGGTTCTTCCGTGCGCGCCACCGTCAGGACCGACGCCAGCGCCGCCGGGCCGACGCTGGGCTGGGTCGACCCGGCCTTGGCCGAACCGGTGTAGATCAACGGCAGGTAGAGGGTGAACGTGCTGCCCTGTTCCGCGACGCTCGTCAGGCGGATTTCGCCGCCCAGCAGGGTCGCCAGCTCGCGGCTGATGGCCAGGCCCAGGCCGGTGCCGCCGTACTTGCGGCTGGTGCCGGCGTCGGCCTGGTGAAAGGCCTCGAAGATCAGCTTCTGCTTCTCCGGCGGAATGCCGATGCCGGTGTCGGACACGGCAAACGCGACGGCGCTGGGCACGCCCCCGAGCGTCGGGTGATCCGGCGACCAGCCCTCGTTGACCTGGCGGACGGTCATCGCCACGTGGCCCTGGGCGGTGAACTTGAAGGCGTTCGACAGCAGGTTCTTCAGAATCTGCTGCAGGCGCTTCGGGTCGGTCGTGATCGAGCGCGGCAGCGCCGGGTCGATGTCGACGTGGAACGCCAGCGATTTCGACTCGGCGACATGATGGAACGTCCGGTCGACGTTGTCGCGCAACGACGCAAACGGGATGTCCTCGGCGTCGACGGTGACCGTGCCCGACTCGATCTTCGACAGGTCGAGAATGTCGTTGATCAACGTGAGCAGGTCGGTGCCGGCCGAGTGGATGTTGCGCGCGAACTCGACCTGTTTCGGGACGAGGTTGCCGGCCGTATTGTCAGCCAGCTGCTGGCCAAGGATCAGAATCGAGTTCAGCGGGGTGCGCAGCTCGTGCGACATGTTGGCGAGGAACTCTGACTTGTATTTCGACGTCAGCGCCAGCTCGGTCGCCTTTTCCTCGAGCGCGCGGCGCGCCTGTTCGACTTCCATGTTCTTGCGCTCGACTTCGACGTTCTGTTCGGCGAGCTGCTTGGCCTTGGACGCCAGCTCTTCGTTCGTCTGCTGGAGCTCGGCCTGCCGCACCTGCAGTTCGGTCGTGAGCTGCTGCGACTGCTGCAGCAGGTTCTCGGTGCGCATCGTCGCCTCGATCGTGTTGAGGACGACGCCGATCGACTGCGTGAGCTGCTCGAGGAAGGTGAGATGCGTCTTCGTGAACGGGTGCAGCGTCGCGAGCTCGATGACGGCGCGCGTGCCGCCTTCGAACAGCACGGGGAGCACCACGACATTGGCCGGGGTCGCCGTGCCCAGGCTGGACTGGATGCGCGCGTACTGGCGCGGCACGCGGTCGAGCAGAATGCGCTGCTTCTCGAGCGCGCACTGGCCGACGAGGCCTTCGCCGAGCGGGATGCGTTCGGGCTGCTTGCCGCCGCGGGCGTAGCTGGCGAGCAGCGTCAGGCCCGGGTTGTCGCGCCCCGATTCCATCTGATACACGGTGCCGTGCTGCGCGTTGACCAGCGGCGCCAGTTCCGACAGCAGCATGCGGCCGACGGTGACCAGGTCGCGCTGGCCCTGCAACATGCCGGTGAACCGCGCGAGGTTCGTCTTCAGCCAGTCCTGTTCCTCGTTGCGCTCCGTGGTCGCACGGAGGTTGTCGATCATCGTGTTGATGTTGTCCTTGAGGTCGGCGACCTCGCCGCGCGCCTCGACCTGAATCGATCGCGTCAGGTCGCCCTTGGTCACGGCCGTGGCCACCTCGGCGATCGCGCGGACCTGGTTCGTCAGGTTGGCGGCGAGCAGATTGACGTTGCCGGTCAGGTCCTTCCACGTGCCGGCGGTGCCGGGCACGTTGGCCTGGCCGCCCAGCCGGCCTTCGACGCCGACCTCGCGCGCCACGTTCGTCACCTGCTCGGCGAAGGTGAGCAGCGTGTCCGTCATGTTGTTGATCGTCTCGGCCAGCGCGGCGACTTCGCCCTTGGCTTCGACCGTCAGTTTCTGGCGCAAGTTGCCCGTCGCGACGGCCGTCACGACCTTGACGATGCCGCGCACCTGGTCGGTCAGGTTCGCCGCCATGACGTTGACCGAGTCCGTGAGGTCTTTCCACGTGCCCGCGACGTCGGGCACGACGGCCTGGCCGCCCAGCTTGCCTTCGGTGCCGACTTCGCGCGCGACGCGTGTGACTTCAGCGGCGAACGACCGCAGCTGGTCGACCATCGTGTTGATGGTGTTCTTGAGCTCGAGGATCTCGCCCTTGACGTCGACCGTGATCTTTCGCGACAGGTCTCCGCGGGCGACGGCGGTCGTGACTTCGGCGATGTTGCGGACCTGCGCGGTGAGGTTCGTGCCCATCGCGTTGACCGAGTCGGTGAGGTCCTTCCACGTGCCGGCGACGCCAGGCACGACGGCCTGCACGCCGAGGCGGCCTTCGGTGCCGACCTCACGGGCGACGCGCGTGACTTCCGAGGCGAACGACCGCAGCTGTTCGACCATCGTGTTGATGGCTTCCTTGAGCTGCAGAATTTCGCCGCGGACGTCGACTGTGATCTTGCGCGACAAGTCGCCGTTCGCCACGGCGATCGTGACTTCGGCGATGTTACGGACCTGGCCCGTGAGGTTCGAGGCCATCGAGTTGACGTTGTCGGTGAGGTCCTTCCACGTGCCGGCGACACCCGGCACGGCCGCCTGGCCGCCGAGCTTGCCGTCGGTGCCGACCTCGCGCGCGACGCGGCTGACTTCCGAGGCGAACCCGTTGAGCTGGTCGACCATCGTATTGACGGTGTTCTTCAGCTCGAGAATTTCGCCCTTGGCATCGACCGTGATCTTTCTCGAGAGGTCGCCGCGCGCGATGGCCGTCGCCACGTCGGCGATATTGCGGACCTGGCCCGTCAGGTTCGACGCCATCCAGTTGACGTTGTCCGTCAGGTCCTTCCAGGTTCCGGCAACACCAGGCACTTCTGCCTGACCCCCGAGCTTGCCTTCCGTGCCGACTTCGCGCGCCACGCGCGTCACTTCCGCGGCGAACGACCGCAGCTGCTCGACCATCGTGTTGATGGTTTCCTTGAGCTGCAGAATTTCGCCGCGCACGTCGACGGTAATCTTCTTGGACAGGTCGCCGGCGGCGACCGCGATGGTGACGTCGGCGATGTTCCGGACCTGCCCGGTCAGGTTGCCGGCCATCTGATTGACGTTGTCGGTCAGGTCCTTCCACGTGCCGGCGACGCCGGGCACCACGGCCTGGCCGCCAAGCTTGCCTTCCGTGCCGACCTCGCGCGCGACGCGCGTGACTTCCGACGCGAACGCGTTCAACTGGTCGACCATCGTGTTGATGGTGTTCTTGAGCTCGAGAATCTCGCCCTTGACGTCGACCGTGATCTTCCGCGACAAGTCGCCGCGCGCGACGGCTGTCGTGACGGCGGCGATGTTGCGCACCTGCCCGGTGAGGTTCGACGCCATTGAGTTGACGTTGTCGGTGAGGTCCTTCCACGTGCCGGCGACGCCGGGCACGGCCGCCTGGCCACCCAGTTTGCCTTCCGTGCCGACCTCGCGCGCCACGCGGCTGACTTCCGAGGCGAACCCGTTGAGCTGGTCAACCATCGTGTTGACGGTGTTCTTCAGCTCGAGAATCTCGCCCTTGACGTCGACCGTGATCTTCTTCGACAAGTCGCCGCGCGCGACGGCGGTGGCGACCTCGGCGATGTTGCGCACCTGGCCCGTGAGGTTCGACGCCATCGAGTTGACGTTGTCGGTCAGGTTTTTCCACGTGCCGGCGACGCCGCCGACGTCGGCCTGGCCGCCGAGCTTGCCCTCCGTGCCGACCTCGCGCGCGACGCGCGTGACTTCCGAGGCGAACGCGTTCAACTGGTCGACCATCGTGTTGATCGTGTTCTTGAGCTCGAGAATCTCGCCCTTGACGTCGACCGTGATTTTGCGCGACAGGTCGCCGTTGGCCACGGCGATGGTGACTTCAGCGATGTTGCGGACCTGGCCCGTGAGGTTCGAGGCCATCGAGTTGACGTTGTCCGTGAGGTCCTTCCACGTGCCGGCGACGCCCGGCACGGCGGCCTGACCGCCAAGCTTGCCGTCGGTGCCGACCTCGCGCGCCACGCGGCTGACTTCGGACGCGAACCCGTTGAGCTGGTCGACCATCGTGTTGACGGTGTTCTTCAGTTCGAGAATCTCGCCCTTGACGTCGACCGTGATCTTGCGGGAGAGGTCTCCGTTGGCGATGGCGGTCGCCACGTCCGCGATGTTGCGGACCTGGCCGGTAAGATTCGACGCCATCGAGTTGACCGAGTCGGTGAGGCTCTTCCAGGTGCCGGCCACGCCTGGCACGATCGCCTGACCGCCGAGCTTGCCTTCCGTCCCGACCTCGCGCGCCACGCGCGTGACTTCCGAGGCGAACCCGTTGAGCTGGTCCACCATCGTGTTGATCGTGTCCTTGAGCTCGAGGATCTCGCCCTTGACGTCGACCGTGATCTTGCGCGACAGGTCGCCGCGCGCGACGGCGGTGGTGACCTCGGCGATGTTGCGCACCTGCGCCGTCAGGTTCGTGCCCATCGAATTGACGTTGTCCGTGAGGTCCTTCCACGTGCCGGCGACGCCGGGCACCACGGCCTGGCCGCCGAGCTTGCCCTCGGTGCCGACCTCGCGCGCCACGCGGCTGACTTCCGAGGCGAACGCGTTCAACTGGTCGACCATCGTGTTGATGGTGTCTTTGAGCTCGAGGATTTCGCCTTTGACGTCGACCGTGATCTTTCGCGAGAGGTCCCCGCGCGCGACGGCCGTCGTCACGCCGGCGATGTTGCGCACCTGCGCCGTCAGGTTCGACGCCATCGCGTTGACCGAGTCGGTGAGGTCCTTCCACGTGCCGGCGACGCCGGGGACGACGGCCTGGGCGCCGAGCTTGCCGTCGGTGCCGACTTCGCGCGCCACGCGCGTCACTTCGGCGGCGAACGATC